>Ga0164243_10000832_pt1 | contig 53965 bp, 40 predicted proteins | sample OricompcompostOP_FD_108781 | JGI IMG/M metagenome (GOLD analysis project Ga0164243, IMG submission 108781) | Organic Plus compost microbial communities from Emeryville, California, USA - Original compost - Organic plus compost (OP) | ecosystem: Engineered > Solid waste > Mixed feedstock >... | reverse complement strand
TTGGCCCAGACGCCGGGACGCATCGTCATCGTCGGGGCCGGCCACGCCGGCGGCACGGCCGCGGCCCTGCTGCGCCAGAACGGCTACGAGGGCGAGGTGATGCTGATCGGCGAGGAGCCGGTCGTCCCCTACCAGCGCCCGCCCCTGTCCAAGGCCTATCTGAAGGGCGAGGCCGACGCCGAAACCCTGAAGCTGAAGCCCGACGAGTTCTATGCCGAGCATGACATCACCCTGAGGCTCGGGACGCGGGCGGCGGCGATCGACCCGGCGGCCCGGACGGTGAGCCTGAAGGGCGGCGGCGAGGTCCCCTACGACGCGCTGATCCTGGCCACGGGCTCGGTGAACCGGAAGCTGCAGATCCCCGGGGCGACGGCGCACGACCTGCACGAACTGCGCTCCCTGGCGGACGCCGAGCGGCTGAAGGCGGTGCTGCAGCCCGGCGAGCGGCTGGCCGTCGTCGGCGGCGGCTACATCGGCCTGGAGGCGGCGGCTTCCGCCCGCGCCCTGGGCGCCGAGGCGACGGTGGTCGAGCTCGCCCCGCGGGTGCTGGCGCGCGTGGCGTGCGAGCAGCTGTCGGGCTTCTATCAGGACTACCATCGCGGCAGGGGGGTGGAGATCCTCACCGGGACCTCGGTGACCGAGGTGCGCCACGGCGCCGGCGGCCGTGTCTCGGCCGTCGTGCTGTCGGACGGGCGCGTGCTCGACTGCGACGCCGTCCTGGTCGGGGTGGGCGCGATGGCGTGCAGCGGGCTGGCGGCGGATGCGGGCCTGGTCTGCGAGACGGGCGTGGTGGTGGACCAGGCCTGCCGCACCTCCGATCCGGCCATCTGGGCGATCGGCGACATGACCTGGCGGCCCATGCCGCTCTACGGCGGGCGCCGCCACCGGCTGGAGAGCGTGCCCAACGCCCTCGAGCAGGCCAAGCAGGCGGTCGCCTCCATCCTCGGCAAGCCCGCCCCCGCGCCGGAGGTCCCCTGGTTCTGGTCGGACCAGTACGACCTGAAGCTTCAGATCGCCGGCGTGCCGTTCGAGGCGGAGGACATCATCGTCCGGGGCGACATGGCCGCGGCCAGGTTCGCCCTGTTCCACATGAAGGGCGACCGCATCCAGGCCGTGGAGGCGGTGAACGCCCCGCCCGAGTTCATGGCCGGCCGCCTGCTGATCGGCCAGGGCCGTCCGGTGGACCGGGCCAGGCTGGCGGACCCGTCCGTGTCGATGAAGGAGGTGGGGCGCTAGAGGCCCCCTCCGTCGCTTCGCGACCCCCCGCCTGCAGGGGAGGGGCGGAGGGCCGGAAGGGGCCTGTGGCGTCAGACCGCCGCCAGGCTCTCCTCGGCGGCCTTTTCGGGGTCGATGGTGACGTCGGGGGCGCCCAGGGCGAGCTCGCAGGCCCCGAAGGCGGCGCTCATCTCCAGGGCGGGGCGGAAGGCCTGGCCCGCACCGAAGGCCTCCGGGACGAACGCGTCCAGGACCTGGCGGCCGCCGTCGACGGCGCCCCACTCGGCCTGGACCGGGACGTTGAGCAGGGTGGCCGGTCCCTTGGCGCCGCGGCGCGCCAGGGTCACCACCGAGGACAGGCCCAGCCGCGTGCCCGGCAGGGGCCGCCGCCGGCCGAGGCGGAGCCTCAGGGCCGCGCGCCCGCCCACGGCCACGTGGGCGCAGACCTCGTGGTAGTGCTCCTGCAGCTCCACCAGCCCCGGGACCGCCGGATAGCCGAAGCGCCGCCTCAGCGCCTCGCAGGCCGCGTCGGTCGAGGCCACCGCCCCGATCAGGAAGAAGGCCGGCACGGCCCCGATGCGCACCCCGATCCGGAGCTCGGCCAGGCCGAAGCCGCCGACCTCGCTGTCGGCGATCTCGGACACGGCGATCGAGCCGTAGGAGGGGATGGCGGGCCTGAGCGAGGGCGGGATCAGGAGGTCGCCGGCCTGGGCCTCGATCTCCATGCGCGCGTCCAGGGTCCGGACCCCCTTCAGCTGCAGCGCCGGGCCGCCCAGTCCCTCCAGCACCGGGGCCTTGGCCGCGCGCGCGGCCACGTCCATGCGTCCGTAGCGGTTCATCGGGCCCCTCCTATTCCGCCGCCGCGACGGCCGCGGCCGTCTTGTCCCGGAAGTGCGGCATCACCTCCCTGGCGAACAGGCGCAGGCTCCTCAGCACCTCCTCCTGGGGCACGCACTCCACGAAGTTGAGGATCAGGTTCATGGTGTCCACGCCGATGGACTCGTAGCGCTTCAGCTCGCGGATGATGTGGGCCGGGTCGCCCACCACGCTGCCCTCGCGGGGCGGGGGGCCGTCGCCCTGGCGCAGCGAGGAGAGCAGGCCCTGGGTGTGGGCCTTGGTCGGCAGCGCCTCGGGCGGGTGCACGAACTGCATGGCCAGGGGCCGGAAGCCGCCGTTGAGCAGCCCGCCCATCCGCACCGCCGTGGCGTCGTCCTCGTGGCAGAACATGAAGCCGACGGTGGAGACGTGCTCGTTGACGAAGGCGCCGACCGGCTCGGCGTCCCGGATGATCCGGCGGTAGTTGGCGATCACCTTCTCCTGGTCCGAGAGCGAGCCGAAGGAGAGGCCGAGGCTGCCGAGCCCGCGGCGGGCGGCGTCCACCTCGGTGCCCGGGCTGGTGACGGCCACCCACATGGGCGGGTGGGGCTTCTGGTAGGGCTTGGGCAGGACTGCCCGCTCGGGCATGGAGAAGAACTGCCCCTCGTAGGCGAAGCGCTCCTGGGTCCACATCTTCGGGATGATCCGGACGTACTCGTCCCAGGTCTGCTTGGTGGTCTCGAAGTCCGCGCCCATGCCGGCGAGCTCGGTCCAGGTGGCCGAGCGGCCGGTGCCGACCTCCAGCCGTCCGCCGGACAGGATGTCGAGCATGGCGCAGCGCTCGGCGATGCGCACGGGGCTGGAGTACTCGGGTACGCACACCACGATGCCGTGGCCGATGCGGATGCGCTGGGTGGTCATGGCCACGGCGCTCAGGAACACCTCCGGGGCCGAGGAGTGCGAATACTCCTCCAGGAAATGGTGCTCGGTGGACCAGGCGTAGTCGAAGCCGAGCTCGTCGGCGAGGCGCGCCTGCTCCAGCGCATTGTTGATGACGGTCCGCTCGCTCTCGCGGGTCCAGGGCCGGGGCACCGACAGCTGGAACATGACGCCGAACTTCACTGGGGGTCCTCCCGGGGACTGTCTCTTCTCTTGTTGGACGATTGATAGATCAACGGACGGCGGCGGGCCAACTCGCCAGGGCCGCGCGCGGGTGTATGGTTGCGCCTGAGGAAACGGCCACGAGGGGGAGCCATGCCCCTGACCATCACCCCGCTCAGCCCCGGGTTCGGCGCAGAAATCTCGGGGGTCGACCTGACCCGGCCGCTGGACGCCGCCGCGTGGGCCGCGATCCAGGCGGCCATGGAGCGCTGGGGCGTCGGCGTCTGGCGCGCCGCCGGGCTGGACGATGAGGGTCACGTCGCCTTCAGCCGGCGGTTCGGCGAGCTGATGACCGCGCCGGGAATGGCGAAGAACCGCACGCGCATGCCGCTGCCGGAGCTGTTCGACGCCGGCAACCTGACCGTGGACGGGCAGATCAACCGAGACGACCTGGTGCGCCTGCACAAGCGGGGCGACCGTCAGTGGCACACCGACACCTCCTTCCTGCCGGGGCGCTCGTCCTATTCGATCCTGATGGCGCACGAAGTCCCCGCGGACGGCTCGGGCGACACCGAGTTCGCCGACATGCGCGCAGCCTGGGAGGCCCTGCCGCCGGCGATGAAGGCCAGGATCGAGGACCTCGAGGCGGAACACTCGATCTGGTACTCGCGCATGACCGCCGGCTACCCCTTCACCGAGGAGGAGGTGCTGGCCAGGGGCCCGCCGGCGCGCCACCGGATCGTGCAGACGCACCGGGGCTCAGGGCGCCGGACGCTCTACATCGCCAGCCACGCCATGGGGATCGTCGGCATGCCCCGGGACGAGGGCAGGGCGCTGCTGAGGGAGCTGATGGACTTCGCCACCCGGCCCGAGTTCGTGATCCGGGTGTCCTGGTCGCCGGGCGACCTGGTGGCCTGGGACAACCGCTGCACCATGCACCGGGCGACCGAGTTCGACGACGTGAACCTGCGCCGCGACATGCGCCGCACCACGGTGAAGGAGGCGGCCTGAGCGGCCCCGCCGGCCCTTGCCCGCCGCGGCCTTCCCCACTATAGGAACGGCCCTCCCGGGCGGACGCGTAGCTCAGTGGGAGAGCACTACGTTGACATCGTAGGGGTCGCTGGTTCAATCCCAGCCGCGTCCACCATTTCCCCATCGTTGACAGCTCCGCCGCTCCGTCCGACGCTCGCCGGCGTCGTCGGGCCTGCGCGGAGGGAGCCTGTGCACAGGCGTAGCTTCATCACCGCCGTGGGCGCGGGCGCCCTCGTGGCCGGCGCGGCGAGGGCCGGCGCCTTGTCCGCCGCGGCGCCCGTCAGGGTCGTCGCCGACCGCGGGCTCGCCGAGAGCGGCGCCTTCGCCGCCGAGGCGGCGCGGCTGGGGGCCCGGATCTCCTGGACCGAAGCGGACGTGACGCGGCTCTGGTACGAGGAGCTCGACCTGCTGTGGCGCGAGCGGAAGGTCCCGCTGGCGGGGCTGACCGGGCCGGCCGCCTTCTTCTGCCTGGAGCGGCTCGCGCTCGACCGGGGCCTGCGGACGGTCTTCAAGGGCGAGCATCGCCCGGGCGCCGACGGCGCCTCTCACGAGCTGAAGGGCTCCGCCGCGGTGGTCGCGCCCCGGGCCCTGGACGGCCCGTCCGGGCGCGCCTGGCCCGCGCAGATGGCGCGCCTGGCCCTGGCGTCCCTCGGGGCGCGGCCTCCCTTCGCACCTGTGGCCCCGTTCGCCCCCGCCGCTGCGGAGCCGCCGCCGCTGGTCAGCTGGGCCCTGGCGCCGGCCCGGCGAGCGGCGGCCTGACGCTTTCGTCCGGATCGGCGCGGCGCTGTAATCGGCCTGCAACAGTGCGGGCCTAATCAAACGCCTGCCCGCGCGCCGGCCGGAGCCTCCGGTCCCGCCCCCGCCGTGCGCGCGGCTCTGCGCCCGCCTTGGCGGCGGCCGCGCCCTCGCCACCCATAAGCCAAAGCCTATCGGCGCCCATCAGCCTTCGGTCCGTTGCTTCGGATCGGCGTCCCCAGCCAACTCTCGGACGTGAGGCGCGGCCGTCCTGCGACGCAGCGGGGTGAGGCGGACGCGGGGGCGAGCTTGGACTGCACCAAGCCATCGGGCTGAGGCCGCGGGCGCATGCGCCGCGGCCGCGGACCCTCGCGGCCGGACGGCGGCCTCTCGGACAAGGCCAAGCGCGAAGGCGCGGAAGCAAGGAACAGCAGACGCGGCGCGCCGTCCGCCCGACCGGACGCGGCTGCATGGCGTGCGGCTCCCGCCCAGGCGGCGGCCGGCGTCCAGGGGGGAGACCGAAGTGAAGATCCGACACAGCCGAAACACCTCGCGAGCGGGCCTGAAGGCCGTCTTGCTCGGCGCGACCGCCATGGTCACGGCCGCCGCCGCGCCGGGCCTGTCCGGCGCCGCCCACGCCCAGGAGGCCGCCGGAGCCGGCGGCCAGGTGCAGGAGGTGGTGGTGACCGGCTCGCGCATCGCCCGGCGCGACTACGTGGCCCAGACCCCGATCGTCACGGTCAATTCCGAGGCGCTGAAGACCACCTCACAGATCGCGATGGAGCAGTCGCTGAGCAAGCTGCCCCAGTTCGTGCCGGGGGCGGACCAGTTCGGCGGGGCGGCCAACGTGCAGGCCACCGCCCTGAGCACGCCCGGCGCCTCGACCCTGAACCTGCGGGGCCTCGGCCAGAACCGCAACCTGGTGCTGGTCGACGGCCGGCGGGCGCAGCCGATCAACGCCTCCATGGCGGTGGATATCAACACCCTGCCCAGCATGGCGATCCAGAGCGTCGAGGTGATCTCCGGCGGCGCGGCGGCGACCTACGGCTCGGACGCGATCTCGGGCGTGGTCAATTTCAAGCTCCGGCAGAACTTCGAGGGCGTGGACCTGGACGCCCAGTACGGCCAGGCCTTCCGCGGCTACGACCGCGAGTTCCAGGTCAGCGCCCTGGTCGGCGGCAACTTCGCCGACGGCCGCGGCAACGCCATGCTGGGCGGCAACTACGCCAGCCGCACGGCGGTGTTCAACAAGGACATCCCCTTCTACGAACGGGCCTTCACCGACCCGACGGTCGGCGGCGACTTCCTGCTGAACGCCCCGACCCTGTCGGGCGGCCTCGCCGGCAACGGCGGGTTCCTGTCGCAGTTCTCGCAGGCCGCGCTCGACAGCGTGTTCGGGCCCGGCCAGGTGCTGAGGACCTTCCCGAGCTTCCTCGGCCAGATCGGCTTCAACCCCGCCGCGACCATGGGCCAGTCGACGGTGTTCTTCTCGGGCCGCGCCCTCGGCACGGCGACCAGCTTCGCCTCGGCCAACGGGCCCCGGGCCCCGGGCTTCACCGGCCTGGGCACGACGGACAACGGCGAGCCGCTGTACAAGATCACCGAGACCAGCGCGACCTCGGGGCTGGTGTCCAACGCGGTCTATGCCCAGGCGTCGCTGCCGCTGAAGCGCTACTCGGCCTTCGCGGCGGGCCACTTCGACATCAGCGACCACGTCACCGCCTACCTGCAGACGATGTACGCCCAGACCTCGACCCACACGGTGTTCGGGTCGAACCCGGCGGTGAACCAGTACAGCGTCCTGATCCCCTATGACGCGGCCCACCCGGTGCCGGCGCAGTTCGCGACCCTGCTGAACTCCCGCGCGGACCCCACCGCCGGCTGGTATCTCGGCCGCGGCCTGGCCGGCAGCGTCGGCCCGCGCGGCCTGACCAACGACACGACGAACTACCAGATCCTCGGCGGCTTCAAGGGCTCGGTCGGGGTCAGCGACTGGACCTACGACGTCTACGGCTCGCACGGGAAGACCACCTCGATCGGCGAGTACGAGGGCTTCGCGGACCTGGCCCGCTACCAGCAGCTGATCTCCGCGCCGAACTACGGCGCCGGCTACAGCCTGACGATCCCGAACCGCGGCACCTTCGCCACCTGCACCAGCGGCCTGAACCCGTTCGTGACCACGCCGATCTCGGCGGACTGCTTCAACATCATCAACGCCCCGATCACCACCACGACGGAGCTGGAGCAGGACGTCGTGGAGGCCACGGTCCAGGGCAAGGCCTACGACCTGCAGGCCGGCGAGCTGCGCTTCGCCGTGGGGGCCGACTACCGCAGCGACCGGTTCTCCTACCGGCCCGACCCGGACATGGCGCAGTCGAACATCACCGGCGCGACCATCGGCATCTTCGGCGCCAACGCGGCCAAGGGCGAGACCAAGGTCTACGAAGGCTACGGCGAGGTCATCGCGCCGATCGTCCGCGACCTGCCCTTCGCCAAGCGGATCGAGGCGAACCTCGGCTACCGCTACTCCAGCTACGACACCAAGACCGTCGGCGGGGTCTCCACCTGGAAGGCCACCGGCGACTGGACGGTGGTGGACTGGTTCAAGATCCGCGGCGGCTACCAGGTGGCCAACCGCGCGCCGAACACGGCGGAGCTGTTCCAGGGCGGCAACGTGCAGGTGATCGCCAACGGCGGGGACCCCTGCACCACCGGCCAGAACGCCTGGGGCAACACCGCCGGAAACCCGAACCGGGCCCAGGTGCAGCAGCTGTGCGCGACCCAGTCGGGCCTGCCGCTGTCGACCTTCACCAACCAGTTCGGCAATCCGTGCGTGGTCTGCGTCACCCTCGACAACCAGACCGGCAACCCGAACCTGAAGTCCGAGAACGCCAAGACCTGGACCATCGGCATGGTGCTGCGCTCGCCGCTGAGGAGCGCCTGGCTCGACGGCCTGACCATGAGCCTCGACTACTACGACATCCGGGTGTCGGACGCGATCGGGGTGCTGACCTCGGGCGCGATCCTGGACCAGTGCTTCAACCGCTACGGCACCAACCCGACCTACGATCCGAACAACGCCTACTGCTCGCTGATCGTCCGCTCGAACACGACCGGCATCGTCAACACCGTCCAGGCCCTCTACCAGAACCTGCCCGGGGTGCGGACGTCCGGCTTCGACGCCCAGCTCGACTGGGTCCTCCGTCCCGAGGACGTCGGGATCGGGGTCCCCGGCCAGCTCAGCGTGAACGTCTCGGCCAACTACCTGAGGCACTTCTCGACCTCCAAGGCGCCGGATACCCCCTTCGTGGACTACGCCGGGACCTCGGGCGACAGCGCCTTCTCGGGCGGCCTGCTGGACCCGCAGTTCCGCTGGAAGACCACCACGACCGTCGGCTACGCCCTGGGGCCGTGGAGCGCGAGCGTGCGCTGGCGGCACCTGCCCAGCATCCGGAGCGCCACCAACGCCAACGCCATCCCGCCGGGCGCCTACAACCAGGTGGACCTCACCGGCCGCTGGTCCGTGACCAAGACCTACGAGCTGCGCGCGGGCGTGGACAACCTGTTCGACGCCGATCCGCTGATCACCGGCGCGACCGGGGCGGTGGGCACGAGCAACCCCTCGACGGGGGCGGGCACGACCTACTCGTCGGTCTACGACGTGCTGGGCCGCCGCTTCTTCGTCGGCCTGAAGGCGCGGTTCTAGGGACTCGGAGGGCCGGACGTCGGCGCGTCCCCGCCGCCGTCCGGTCGCCCTGGCGCAAGCCGGGGAAAAGCTTGAATGTGACGGCCGAGGGAGGCGTACGGATGATGGGGAGGGGCTCTGGCGCAGGCCTGACCGCGGCGCTCGCCGCCGCCCTGGCGGTCGCGGCGGCGGTCCCCGCCTCGGCGGCCGGCGCGGGGGCGGATCCGGCGGACAGATGTCTCGAGATCGCCGACGCGGGCCAGCGCCTCGCCTGCTTCGAGGCCGTGCAGCGCTCCAGGCATGAGGCGGCCGCGCCGGCCGCCGCGCCCGCGGCGGCCCGGCCGGGGCCCGAGGCGCGGCGCGGCTTCGGCCTGCCTGCGCCCAGGCTCCCCCGCCGCCACGGCCCGGTGGAAGGCGAGGACCAGGTCACGGTCCGGCTGGCCGAGGTCGGCCGGACCCACGACCGCATGCTCTGGTTCAGGACAACCGACGGCGCGGTCTGGAGCCAGGACGATCCCACCCTCGTGGAGATCGCCCCCCGGGTGGACGCCAAGGTGAAGATCCGCCGCTCGGCCCTGGGCGGCTACTTCTGCGACATGACCAGGTGGCAGTCGGTGCGCTGCAGGCGCGTCGAGGCGCCGCCGCAATAGAGGCGCGCGCGCAAGTGCGCCCAGGGAGGAGACAGGAGACCATGCGACCCAAGTCCATCCTCGCGCGGCTCGGCCGCTCGGCCTCCGCGCTGGCGCTGCTGGCGATCACCGCCGCGAACGCCGCCCCGCCGGCCCTGGCCCAGGCGCCGTCCCGCACCGAGGCCTGGCCCTGGAAACACTACCCGAAGCCGCCCGAGGCGCCCGCCGGCGCGCCGAACGTGCTCCTGTTCATGACCGACGACGTGGGCTTCGGCGCGGCCTCGACCTTCGGCGGGCCGGTCCCGACCCCCACATTCGACGCCCTGGCGGCCCAGGGCCTGCGCTACAACGCCTTCCACGTGACGGCCATGTGCTCGCCCACCCGGGCCTCGCTCCTGACCGGGCGCAACCACCACGCCGTCGCCTCCGGCTCGATCGCGGACGTGTCGCTGGACGAGGCGGGCTACACCTCGGTGATCCCCAGGAGCGCCGCCACCATCGCCGAGGTGCTGAAGGAGAACGGCTACGACACCGCCTTCGTCGGCAAGAACCACAACACGCCCAACTGGGAGAACTCCCCGGTCGGGCCGTTCGACAACTGGCCGAACGCCTGGGGCTTCGACTACTTCTACGGCTTCAACGCCCCCTTCGCGGACCAATTCCATCCGGCCCTAACGGAGAACCGCAACCCGGTCCGCCCGCCCGAAGAGCCCAACTACATCCTGGACCGGGACCTGGCCGACCACCTGATCCACTGGCTGCGCATCCAGCACAACCTGCGCCCCGACCACCCCTTCTTCGCCTATTTCGCCTCCGGCTCGACGCACGCGCCGCACATGGCGCCGCGCGAATGGATCGACCGCTTCAAGGGCCGGTTCGACCAGGGCTGGGACAGGCTGCGCGAGGAGACCTTCGAGCGGCAGAAGAGGCTGGGCGTCGTGCCCAGGGACGCGGTGCTGACGCCCAGGCCCGCGGGCCTGCCCGCCTGGGACAGCCTCACCCCCGAGATGAAGCATGTCTATGCGCGGATGATGGAGGCCGCCGCCGGCCAGCTGGCCTATGCCGACCATGAGTTCGGCCGGGTCATCGAGTCCCTGCGCCAGTCGGGCGAGCTCGACAACACCATGGTGATCTACATCCAGGGCGACAACGGCGCGAGCGACGAGGACTTCCACGGCTCCAACCAGGAGCTGCGGACCATCGCCGGCTTCGAGGCCACCGACGCCGAGCTCGCGCGCGAGATCGACAAGCACGGCGGGCCCGAGGCGTTCGGCAACTATCCCGCGGCGTGGGCGTGGGCGACGGACACGCCGTTCCAGTGGGGCAAGCGCGTGGCCTCGCACCTCGGCGGCACGCGCGACGGCATGGTCATCAGCTGGCCCGACCGGATCAAGCAGGTCGGCCAGGTGCGCACCCAGTTCAGCCATGTGATCGACATCGCGCCCACGGTCTACGAGGCCGCGCGCGTCACCCCGCCCAAGGTGGTGAACGGGGTCAGGCAGCAGCCGATCGACGGGGTAAGCATGGTCTACACCTTCGACCACCCCGACGCGCCCTCGCGCCACCGCGAGCAGTACTTCGAGATGCTCGGGAACCGGGCCTACTATAAGGACGGCTGGATGGCCTCGACCATCCCCGGCAACATGCCGTGGAACGCCAGGGGCGAGGTCGATCCGAACAGCTTCAAGTGGGCGCTCTACGACCTGAACACCGACTGGTCGCAGTCCAGGGACGTCTCGGCGCAATATCCGAAGAAGCTGGCGGAGTTGAAGAAGGACTTCGACAGGGCGGCCCGGAAATACCACGTCTACCCGCTGAGCGCGCAGCTGGCCCAGCGCATGGGGACGCAGTTCCGGCCGAGCCTGCTGGGCGAGCGCAGGAGCTTCACCTACTACCCCGGCGACACCCGCTACACCGGCTACGCCTTCCCCAATGTCGCGCCCGGATGGCGGATCACCGCCAAGGTCGGCGTGGGCGGGGCGGACGCCAACGGCCCGGTGCTGGTGCAGGGCGACCACTTCGGCGGCCAGGCGCTGCTGCTCGACCAGGGCCGGCCGCTCTACGTCTACAACCCCGGCGAAAGCAGCCATGTGGTCAAGCTGGAGGCGCCGGAGCCGCTGACGGCCGGACCGCACGCGGTCACCGTCGAGTTCACGCCCGGCGAACGGGCGCCCGGCGCGGTCATCGACCTGAAGGTCGACGGCAGGAGCGTGGCCCGGACCGAGACCTCGTTCCCGGTGCGCAGCCGCGGGGACGCCTACGTCGGACGGCCGGGCGTCGCGCCGATCCTGGACGGCCCCGAACAGCCGACGATCGGGGCCGCGTGCAGCTGCTCGATCCAGTACGTTAAGGTGGAAAGGACCGCCGGCGCCCGCTGAGGGCCGGCGGTCGAGGGGGGAAGATCCATGCGGAACAAGGCTCTGAAAGCGCTGGCGGCCACGGCCGGCCTCGGCGCGCTCCTGCTGGCCGGCGCGGCGGCGGCCGCCGGGCGCCCGACCCAGACGCATCTCTACTGGGGCGACGTGCACCTGCACTCCAACTATTCGCTGGACGCCTATGCGACCGGCAACAAGAGCGTCACGCCCGACGACGCCTACCGTTTCGCGCGGGGCATCCCGATCAAGGCGCCGGGCGTGGACGCCAAGGTCCAGATGCGCCGGCCGCTGGACTTCCTGGCCGTCACCGACCACGCGGAGATGATGGGCCTGCAGGTCGAGCTGGACGAGCGCAATCCGAAGCTCCTCGCCACGCCGTGGGGCCAGAAGATGCTGGCGGTGCACCTGGACCCCAAGGGCAATGTCATGCGCGCTTCCGGCGGTGCGCTCGCGCCCGACAGCCCGGAACGCAAGGAGATGCTGAGCCAGATCTTCTCGCCGGAGCTGCGCCAGGCCACCTGGGCGGCGGAGGTCGCCGCGGCCGAGCGCAACAACATCCCGGGCAAGTTCACCACCCTGTTCGGCTGGGAGTGGAGCGCCATGCCTGGCGGCAAGAACCTGCACCGGATCGTGATCGCCGACGCCACCCCGAAGCAGGCGCTGGAGTTCTATCCCTACAGCAACGTCGAGAGCCAGCGGCCGGAGGATCTCTGGAAGTTCCTGGAGAAGACCAAGGCGCGCACCGGCATCGACTTCGTCGCCATCCCGCACAATTCCAATGCCTCCGGCGGGCTGATGTTCCAGATGGTCGACAGCGACGGCCGTCCGCTCACCGCCCAGTACGCCCGTACGCGCGCGCTCTGGGAGCCGCTCATGGAGGTGACCCAGACCAAGGGCACCTCCGAGGTCCGGCCCGAGCTCGCGCCCGACGACGAGTTCGCCGAGTTCGAGATCCGCAGGAAGCTGCTGATCGGCACGCCCGAGCCGCCCAACGGCGCCGACTACGCCCGCTCGGCCCTGCTCCGGGGCCTGAAGGTGCAGCGCGGGACCGGCGTGAACCCCTACAAGTTCGGCATGATCGGCTCCACCGACAGCCACACCGGCATGTCCTCGGTCCAGGAGAACGACTTCCACGGCAAGCTCGCCATGGATGAGGAGCTGACCCAGCACTACAAGCCCTCCCAGCCGGTGATCTTCCCGGCCTGGGAGATGTCCGCGTCCGGCCGCGCGGCCGTGTGGGCGACCGAGAACACCCGCAAGGCCATCTTCGCCGCCTTCAAGCGCAAGGAGGTCTACGGCACCACCGGCACGCGCATCAGCCTGCGCGTGTTCGGCGGCTTCTCCTTCGTCCCGGCCGACGCCCGGGCCAGGGACATCGCGGCAGTCGGGTACCGCAAGGGCGTGCCCATGGGCGCGGATCTGACCAGCGCGCCGAAGGGCAGGGCGCCCACCTTCCTGATCCGCGCGGTCAAGGACCCGCTGAGCGGCAACCTGGACCGGGTGCAGGTGGTCAAGGGCTGGATCGACGCCAAGGGCGACACCCACCAGCACGTCTATGACGTGGCCTGGTCGGGCGGCCGCAAGCCCGGCCGCGACGGCAAGGTTCCGCCCGTCGGCAACACGGTGAACGTGAAGACGGCGACCTACACCAACACCATCGGCGCGGTGGAGCTGGCCACGGTGTGGAAGGATCCGGACTTCAAGCCCGGCCAGACGGCCTTCTACTACGTCCGGGTGCTGGAGATTCCGACCCCGCGGCAGTCGCTGTACGACGCCGTGGCCCTGAAGATCGACGTCAAGGAGACGGGGCAGCCGGCCACGATCCAGGAGCGGGCCTACTCCTCGCCCATCTGGTACACGCCGTCGCGGTCATGAGTCTGGTGACACGGGTCCTGAGGGACCCCCTCACGCACTTCCTCCTGGCGGGCGCGGCCCTGTTCGCCGTCTTCGCCTTGCTGCACCGGGGCGATCCCAGCGGGACGGGCGACGGGGGGACCATCGTGGTGGACAGGGCCGCCCTGGTCGCCTTCATGCAGTACCGGTCCGCCGCCTTCGAGCCCAGGGCGTTCCAGGCCCAGTTCGACGCCCTCTCGGCCAAGGGGCGCAAGGACCTCGTGGACGACTACGTGCGCGAGGAGGCGATGGTGCGAGAGGCCCGGGCCATGGGCCTGGACCAGGGCGACTACGTCATGCGCCGGCGGCTGGTGCAGAAGATGGAGTACCTGATCGACGACGCGGCCGCCCAGTCGTTCGACCCGAGCGATGCGGAGCTCAGGCGGTATTTCGCCGCCCATCCGGAGGTCTACGGCGAGGCGCCGACGGTCACCTTCACCCACGTCTTCGTGGACGCGGGCTCGCATCCGGAGGGCGGGGAGGCGGCGGCCCTGCGGCTCCGGCGGGAGCTCGAGGCGCGGCATGCCGGCTTCAACGACGCCCCCGCCTACGGCGACCGCTTCCCGTACCTGCAGAACTATGTGCAGCGCACGCCGGACTTCGTGCAGAACCAGTTCGGCCAGGCCTTCGCCGCCAGCCTGCAGCGCCTGCAGCCCTCGCCGCACTGGCAGGGGCCGATCCGGTCCGACTACGGCTGGCACCTGGTGCTGCTCACCGCCCGAGAGCCGGCGTCCATGCCCAGGTTCGAGACCGTGCGCGAGCAGGTCAAGGAGGACCTCCTGCGGGAGTCCATGGCCGCCTACCGCAAGAAGGCGACCCAGGACCTGGTGCGCCGTTTCCGGGTGACGCTGAAGGACGTCCCGGCGGCGGCGGAGCCGGCGCGATGACGGGCCGCCCGCTCCTGGCGCTGGCGACCTTCGCACTGACCCTGGCGCTCGCCTCGGCGGGCGCGGCCTTCGCGCACGACGCGCGGCCGCTGTCGGTGGACGTGACCGAGCAGGGCAGGGACCTCTACCTGGCGCGCGTGCGGGTCCCCCCGACGGTGGCGGCCGACAACCAGCCGCGGGTGATCTGGCCGTCGGACTGCCGCGTCCTGAACCAGCGGCCCGCGGACGGGCCCCTGGCGCCGGACCAGACCATGGCGGTCGTCTGCAAGGGAGGGCTCCCGGGCCGTCGCCTGAGCGTGCGCTACGCCATCTACAACCCGTCGCTGGCCACGCTCTTCCGGCTGACGGGCCAGGACGGACGGACCCTCACCCGGGTGCTGCCGCCGGACCGGCTGGACTGGGACGTGCCCAGGGCTCCCTCGCCGGCGGAGGTGGCCGCCGGCTACCTCAAGCTCGGCGTCGAGCACATCTGGACCGGCATCGACCACCTGCTGTTCGTCGCCGGCCTGCTGATCCTGGCCGGCTCGATGAAGCGCGTGCTGATGGCCATCACCGGCTTCACCGTCGCCCATTCGATCACCCTGTCGGCCTCGGCCCTGGGCCTGGTGCAGGTCCCGGTCCCGCCGGTGGAGGCGGCCATCGCCTTGTCGATCCTGTTCCTGGCGCGCGAGATCGCCCGGCCGTCTCCCGACGGGCTGGCGCGCCGCTATCCGGTCGCGGTGTCGTCCTCGTTCGGCCTGCTGCACGGCTTCGGCTTCGCCGCGGCCCTGAGGGAGGCGGGGCTCCCCACCGGAGAGCTCGCCACGGGGCTGCTGTGCTTCAACCTGGGCGTGGAAATCGGGCAGATCGCCTTCATCGCCCTGGTCCTCGCCGCCGTGCTGGCGGCCAGGAAGGCGATGCAGGCGGCGCGCCGGCCGCTGTGGCCGGCGCCGGCGCGGCTGGCGGCGCTGAGCGGCTACGGCCTGGGAGTCCCGGCCGCCTTCTGGTTCGTCCAGAGGCTGGCTGCCCTGGTCTCCTGACCCGGCTCAGGCCGGCTCGGGAACCGGACGGCCGGCGTCCGCGGCGGCCGGGGCGGAGAGCCCGCGCAGGCTCTCGCGCACGAAGGAGGCCACGGCGTGCACCTCCGGGCGGTCCTCGCCCGGGCGCATGACCAGCGCCCGGCGCAGCCCGCCCGCGTCGCGGGTCAGGGGCCGCAACTCGTGCCGCACCCTGGACATCTCGAAGTTCTCGCGGAACAGCAGGGCGGCGGCCTCGCCGTTCTCGACCATGCGCTGCTGCACGTCCAGGAACTGGGTGCGGCCGATGATGTTCTCGGGCGTGACGCCGAGCTCGGCCAGGGTGCGGTCCACCCAGCGGGCGTTGGAGGCGCTCTGCAGCGGCAGCACGAAGGGCAGGCGGCCGACCTCGGCGGGCGTCAGCTCCGCGTCTCCGGCCAGGCGGCGCGAGGCCACGACCACGCAGCTCACTTCGCTCAGCACCTGGGCGTGGACGGGGAGGACCTGCACGGCGGCGGTGAACACGGCGATGTCCAGCTCCCGCCGGTCGATCAGCCGGCCGATGTTCTCGTAGGAGAGTTCCGAGGAGATGTTCAGGGCGATGCCGGGATGGGCCCGGTGGAAGGCCGGCAGGGCTGACCTCAGCACGCAGTCGAAGATGTGCGGGCCGGCGAACAGCTTCAGGGATACGGTCCGCCGCGCTTCGGCCGTCTGCTCTCGCAGGCGCGCGCCGCGCTCGAGGATGTCCTCAGCCTCCTGGCGCAGCCGCTCGCCCGCCGGCGTCAGGCGCGACCTCGATCCGCGGCGGCGGACGAACAGTTCCGAGCACAGGTTCCGCTCCAGCGCGCGGACGTGGTCGCTGACCGCCGGCTGGGAGATGCCGAGCCGGTCGGCCGCCCCGGCGAAGCTGCAGTCCCGCGCCGCCTCGACGAAGATTTCCAGCTGCCTCAGGGTGTAGGTCATGGCGGCGAGCAAATCCGAAAGCGCGGCCGCAGGCAACGCTTCAGGCAAAGTCATAAGCTAAGGCTTCTTGGCGCCGATAAGCTCTGGCCCGGTTGCGCACCGGTGCGGCCGGGGGGATGGTCCGCCCGTGCGGACCCTCGCGACATTGGACCGGGGCGCCGCCGTGGGCCCGCCGCCCGCGGGCGCCGACATGGTGCTGATCCCGGCCTCCACCTTCTGGATGGGCTCGGACGACCACTATCCGGAGGAGGGGCCGGCCCGGCCCGTGGCCGTGGACGCCTTCCTGATCGACAGGGGGCCGGTCACCAACGCCGCCTTCGCCCGGTTCGTGCAGGCGACCGGCTACGTGACCCTGGCCGAGCGCGCGCCCGATCCGGAGCTCTATCCGGACGCCGACCCGGGGCTGCTTTACGCGGGCTCGGCGGTCTTCACCCCGCCGCCGCGCCCGGTGGGAACGGCCGATCCGTTGCAGTGGTGGTCCTATGTGAAGGGCGCTGACTGGCGCCATCCCCTGGGACCCGACAGCTCCCTCGACGGGATCGAGGACCATCCGGTGGTGCACCTCGCCTGCGAGGACGCCGAGGCCTACGCCCGCTGGGCCGGCAAGCGCCTGCCGACGGAGGCGGAGTGGGAATGCGCCGCGCGCGGCGGGCTGGACCGCGCGCCTTTCGCCTGGGGCGAAGAGCTGGCGCCGCAGGGCCGCATGCTGGCCAACTACTGGCAGGGCCGCTTCCCGCACGAGAACCTGCAGACCGACGGCTTCTTCCGCACCTCCCCGGTCGGCGCCTTCCCGCCCAACGGATTCGGCCTGCACGACATGATCGGCAACGTCTGGGAGTGGACCGCCGACTGGTACGCCCTGCCGGGCCGCGGCCCGGCCAGCCCCTGCTGCGCGCTGAGGAATCCGCGCGGCGGATCGGAGGCCGAAAGCCGCGGCCCGGGCGCCGGCTTCGGGCGCAGGGTGCTGAAGGGCGGCTCGCACCTGTGCGCCGAGAACTACTGCCGCCGCTACCGGCCGGCGGCGCGCTATGCACAGAGCATCGACACCACGACCTCCCATGTCGGCTTCCGCTGCGCGCGTTCGCTGGCGCAGGACGAGGCGGCGCAGACCTGAGGGAGGGTCGGCGCGGGCCTTGGCCGCCGGCCGGCGCCGTCCCATAGTCCGCCGCGTTCGCGGGCGCAGGAGGGCGGCGATGGCGTACTGGCTGGTGAAGTCCGAACCTTCGACCTGGTCGTGGGACCAGCACGTCAAGGCCGGGGCGGACGCCTGGACCGGCGTGCGCAACCACCAGGCCAAGGCGCACCTGAAGGCCATGCAGCCGGGCGACCGGGCCTTCTTCTACCACTCCGGCGAGGACAAGGCGGTGGTGGGGATCACCGAGGTCGTGCGGGGAGCCTACCCGGACCCGACCGACGTCTCGGGCGCCTTCGTCTGCGTGGACCTGAAGGCGGTGGAGCCGCTGAAGCGCCCTGTGAGCCTGGCCGCGATCAAGTCGGCGCCGGGCCTGGAGGACATGGTGCTGGTGAAGAACTCCCGCCTGTCGGTCCAGCCGGTGACGGACGAGCAATGGGGCGCGGTCCGCGCCATGGCCGGGCTCTAGCCGGGGCCCGCGATGAACTGGCAGGCGCGGACGAGGACGTTCTGCGAGCGGTTCGGCCTGAGGGTCCCGATCCTGCTGGCCCCCATGGCGGGGGCCTGCCCGCCCGCGCTCTCGATCGCGGTGGCCGGCGCGGGCGGGCTCGGCGCCTGCGGGGCGCTGATGATGCGGCCCGAGGAGATCCTGGCCTGGGCCGCCGAGGTCCGGGCCGGCGGCGACGGCGCCTTCCAGCTCAACCTCTGGATTCCCGACCCGCCGCCCGTGCGCGACGCGGAACGGGAGGCGGCGGTCCGGGCGTTCCTGGCGCGCTTTGGGCCCGAGCCGCCGCCCGAGGCGGGCGACACCCGGCCGGCGGACTTCGAGGCGCAGTGCGAGGCGCTGCTCGCGGCCGGCGCGCCGATCGTCTCCTCGATCATGGGCCTGTTTCCCGAAGCCTATGTGCGGACCCTGAAGGCGCGGAGGGTGGCCTGGTTCGCGACCGTCACCACGGTCGCCGAGGCCAGGGCCGCCGAGGCCGCGGGCGCGGACGCGATCGTCGCCCAGGGCATGGAGGCGGGCGGGCATCGGGGCGCCTTCGAGGCCGGGCAGGCCGAGCGCCGCATGGCCGGCCTCGTCTCGCTGGTCCCGGCCGTGGCCGACGCCGTGAAGCTCCCTGTGATCGCCGCCGGCGGGGTGGCCGACGGGCGGGGGATCGCCGCGGCCCTGGTGCTGGGCGCGAGCGCCGTGCAGATCGGCACGGGCCTGCTGCGCACGCCCGAGGCGGGACTGCATCCGGCCTGGGCCGAGGCCCTCGGGCGCGCGGCCCCGGAGGACACGGCGGTGACCCGGGCGTTCAGCGGGCGCGCCGGCCGCAGCCTGGCCAACGCCTATGTGCGCGAGGCGGGGTCCCCCGGCGCCCCGGATCCGGCGCCCTATCCGGTGCAACGCGGCCTGACCGCCACCATGCGGGCCGCGGCGGGCCAGGCGGGCGACATCGAGCGGATGCAGGCCTGGGCGGGGCAGTCGGCCGCGCTCGCCCGGCCCGAGCCGGCGGGCGAACTGGTGACGGGGCTGTGGGCGCAGGCCCGGGCCCTGCTGGGAACGGTTTAACGCGGGAGCAAGAGGCGTAATCTAGGCAACTGAAACCGATGGGTGTGGCGCCGCCGCCCAGCACAGGAGCCGTCTTTGAGCGCGCTGTACACCATGCGTTACCAGGGGGAGGCCGGCCTGAACGGCGGCGCCTTCTACATGGGCCATGGCGTGGTCGCCGGCGTGCGCGCGAACGGCGGCCGGTTCGACGGGACCTACACCCAGTCCGGCGGCCGCATCTTCATCCGCTTCTCCCTGATCGTGCCCGCGGGCGAGACGCTGGTCACCGGCGAGGTGACCACCGAGGAGACCATGTTCCAGCTCGGCGCGGACTGGCCGCTGGACTTCGCCAACGGCCGGCCCCAGACCCTGTTCCTCGAGGGACGGCCGATCGAGGTGGTGTTCGAGAAGGTCCGGGACCTGCCCTGACGCCCATGACCCAGGAGCCCGAGCCCCAGACCTCCCGCGCCCTGCAGCTGGCCTTGCACCGCTGGAGGCTGGTGCTGGGGGCGGCCGGCGGCATGCTGGCCTGGGCGATCGCCATGCGCAGCCACGCCCTTCCCGGCGCCGCGCCCCTGATCGGCTGGGTGTGCGGCGCGGCGCTCTACGTCTCGACCACGGTCTGGATGTTCCTGACGACGGGCGAAGCGGAGGTGCGCCGTCACGCGGCGCTGGAGGACGAGAACCGCGGCATCCTCACCGGCCTGATGCTCGCGGCCGTGGTCGCGAGCCTGGGCGTCACCGTCCTGGCGCTGAAGGGCTCCACCATGTTCGGCGGGCGCCACTTCGGGGGCGGGCAGGTCTGGGTGCTGGCGCTGGCGGTCTCGACCCTGGTGCTGAGCTGGATGCTGGCGCAGTGCCTGTTCGTCCTGCACTACGCCCACCGCTATTTCGGCGACCGCGACGCGGACGGGACCGTGGACGGCGGCATCAGGTTCCCGGGCGAGGCGCCCCGGACGTACCGCGACTTCATCTATGTGGCCGTGTGCATCGGCGCGACGAGCCAGGTGTCGGACTTCGACATCACCACCGCGCGGTTCCGCATGCTGGTGACCCTGCACGCGCTGTTCGCCTTCGCCTTCAACACCATGGTGCTGGCGCTCGGGATCAACATCCTGGCGGGCCTGCTGGGCTGAGGAGAGCGTCAGCCGCGCGCCATGGCCGGGGGCTCCACGCGCTCCAGCCGGCCGAGCAGGGCCGAGGGCAGGGCGTCGAGGTCCGACAGCAGCAGCGACGCCACCGCGGCCAGGCCGCCCGAGCGTCGCGCGTCGATGAGCTGGCGGTAGCGGGTCTTCACCTTCAGGTGGCGCAGATAGCGCCTGAGCGCGTCCTGGCCGGCCGGCGTCAGCGGCTCCTGGCGCAGGGTCCGGGCCGCCCTGAGCAGGCCGTCGAGGTCGCAGGAGGAATGGTTCGCGCTGAGCGAGGCGCGGCGCTCCACCGCCACGTAGCCGCAGGGTCCGCAGACCCGGAAACGCGCGCCGCGGGCCAGGGACTGGGCGTAGAGCATGAAGTCCTCGCCCAGCCGCAGCGCCGGATCGTAGGCCAGGCTGTTCGCGGCCAGGAAGCTCCGGCGCATCACCGGCTTCAGGAACCCCCACTCGCGCCGGTAGGCGCCCTTGCGGCTGATGTTGTGCAGCAGGAAGTCGGCGAGGCCGATCTCCAGGGGCGTGTCGCCCACGCCGATCAGGCGCTGGGCCGGGGCGTCGTGCTGGTCCTCGCGCACGATCTCCAGGTCGTCGGCGATCAGGTCGCTGTCCGAGGCCTGTTGCGCCATCCGGGACAGCCGACCCGGCCGCCAGTAGTCGTCCGAGTCCAGGATCGCCACGAAGGGGGCGTCGGAATTGGCGATGGCGAGGTTGCGCGCCGCCGCCGGACCGACGTTTTCGCCGAGCCGGATCACCTCCAGCCGGCCCGAGCGGTCGTCCGCGGACCGCGCCGCGGCCGAGGTCCCGTCCCGTGACCCGTCGTCGACCACGATCACCTGCGCCGCCAGGGGATCGGCGAGGGCGGAGCGGACCGCCCGGGCGATGGTCGCCTCGGCGTCCTTGGCGGCGATGATCACCGCGGCGCTGAAGTCACGGATCTCGGCAGACAAGATACCCCCGCACGCAGTTGTTGATACGCAAGGCTTCGGTCATCGCGGGACGTCCGGTCAGGTCACCTCGGGGCGGACCGGCGCCCTTGCCGGCAGGAGGGTCTTCACGTCGTCCAGCATCTGGCGACCGGAGGTGGCGCACAGGGCCACGGCGAAGGCGAGGACCCCGGCCGCCACGCAGGCGGCGAGCTTCAGCCAGGCGGCCATGACCGGCAGCTCGTCGCGCACGACCAGCACCGCCAGCGCCATGACGGCGGTGGCGATCAGCGGTCTGCCGATGGCCGACAGGGTGGCGCGCCCGTCGATGCACAGCTGGCCGGACAGGGTCATGACGTAGAAGGGAAAGGCCAAGGCCGCGCCCGCCGTCACGCCGATCGCCGCCGCGTCGAGCCCGAAGCGCTGGCCCGCCAGGGCGCCGCCGACCATGCCCGCCCCGCTCAGCAGCGACAGCCGGAACTGCAGGTCCGAGCGGCCCAGGCCCATCAGCACCGCGCCGAACAGCGAGTGCAGGCACAGGAAGAAGCCCGCGGCCGCGAGCGTCGTCAGCACCGGGGCGGTCCCTTCCCACTTGGGTCCGAGGAAGGCGGCGATCAGCAGGTCCGCCACCAGGGCGAGCCCGCAGAACAGCGGCGCCAGCATCGAGACCACCATGCGGATGGTGCGCATGGACAGGGGCGCGGCGCCGGCGGCGTTGGCCGCGAGCGCGCTGACCGCGGTGAAGGTCGCCAGGTAGAGGGGCCCCGAGAGCACCATGTCGGGGATGCGGATGAGCTGGTAGGCCATGGAATAGTGGCCCACGGCCACCACGCCCAGACCGCTGCCGATGACCAGGGCGGGCGCGCTCTTGCCCACGAAGTCGGCGATGTCGGCGCCCACGCTGTGCAGCCCGAACGACATCAGGTCGCGCGCGCGGGACGGGCGGCAGACCAGCGCCGGGCGGAAACGGGACGCGGGCAGGATCCAGGCCGCCTTGGCCGTCCACAGCGCCAGCTGCTGCACCACCAGACTCCAGGCGCCCCAGCCGTGCAGCGCCGCCAGGATCGCGGCGCCGGAGCTCAGGACGGCCGAGATCAGGTCGCCGACGGCGAACAGGCCGAAATGGCGCGCGCGCGAGATGCGGGCGTTGGCCACCGACAGGGTGCTCGACAGCACCAGGATCGGCGAAAGGCCGATCAGGATGGGCGCCAGGCGCGGCTGGCCGAGCAGGCCGGCGATCGGTCCCGAGCCCAGGCAGATCAGCAGGGCGATGGTGAGGCCGACGCCCGTGCACAGCCAGAACACCGTGGACTCGATCTCGCGGTCGGCGTCCTGGCGGCGGATCAGGGCGTTGCCCATGCCCGCGTCCGACAGCATGTTGGCGAACAGGATGAAGGGCATGGCCAGGGCCACCAGGCCGAAGTCCGCCGGGCCCAGGATCCGCGCCATGATCGGCAGCACGATCAGCTGAAGCGCCAGCCGGCCGGAATTGACCACGCTGAGGGCGATGGTGCCGAAGAAGGCCCGGCGGTGGGCCGCCGCGGGCTCGATGGCGCCCAGGGCCGGGCGGCGGCCCCGGAACAGGGCCGCGACGGCGGGGCCGAATTTCACTCTGTCGTGCGGGGTCGGGCTCACGGGACCAGGCTCAGGCGGGGCCGTCCGCGAAGCGGTAGGCGCGGACGTAGTCGATGGCGAAATCGGCGGGGAAGGCGGTGGAGGCGTCCGGGGCGCCCGGCCAGTGGCCGCCCACGGCGAGATTGGCGACGAAGTACATCGGCTTGTGCATGTCCGCCGGGGTCGGCTGGCGGGCCGCCTCGCGCCCGTCGACGTACCAGACGATGTTGCGCGGGTCCCAGCTGACGGCGAAGACGTGGAAGCCGTCGTCGGGCAGGTCCGCCGGCACGCTGTGCGCCTCCGCGTCCTTGCTGTGGGCCGTGAGATAGACCCGGCGCGGGTCGCCGATGCTCTCCATGATGTCGATCTCGGGCGGCCAGGTGAGGTCTGCCGGCAGCAGCCACAGGGCCGGCCAGAGCCCCTTGCCGCGGGGCAGCCTGGCGCGGACCTCGAAGTAGCCGTAGCGCTGGGAGAACCGCGGCAGGGTGGAGATCAGTCCGGAGGTGTAGCGGAAGCTCTTCAGCCTCGCCCGCAGCCGCGGCGCGACCGGTTCGGCGCGGATGTGCAGCACCCCGCCGCGAAGCACGAACGGGTCGAGCGGGCCGGCCCCGATCCGCGTCCCGAAGGCGCGATCGACATAGACCTGCATCTCGCCGTTGCCCGAGAGCGTCCTCTGGCCGAAGCCGGGGTCGCGGCCGTCGCCGAAGGTGGTGCGCCAGAGCGGTCCCGGCGCGCCGCCCGGCCGGTCGAACTCGTCGTCGAAGGCGAGCGCCAGCCGCCGGCCGTCCGGGGCCGTTGCGCGCGGCGGGGCGGACGCGGCCTCGGCCCGGGCGCCCGCGCGGCCGGACGTCAGGCCGGCGAGGCAGCACGCGGCCAGCAGGGCCGCGGCCGCGAGGCGCCCGGGAGCGAAGGTCGGACGCGCCGAGCCCCTGTCCCCCATGGCGCGGGCCTCAGCGTCCGCCGGCCGGCAGGTAGTACTGCCGGTAGTGCTTGAAGTAGTCGCTGCTGTCGCAATAGCCGTAGCGGGCCTGCTGGTTCACGTTCACCTGCGTCAGGACCGCGCCGACCACGTTGGCGCCGCACTCGCGCAGCACCTCCAGGCCCGACTGGGCGGTGCGCGCCGGGGTCTTGTTCCAGCGCACCAGGTACAGCACGCGGTCGGCCATGGCCGCCAGGATCCGGGCGTCGGCGACGCCCAGCACCGGCGGCAGATCGAGCACCACCTGGTCGAAGCGTCCGGCCAGGTCGCGGAACAGCCGGTCCGCCTCGGGCCGCGAGAACAGGTCGTAGTGGGGCGGCGTGGCCGCGGCGGCGGGGAGGATCCAGGCGCCGGAGTCGGCGTCGCGCACCAGCGCCTGCTCCAGGGTCGCCTTGCCCTCGATGACCTCCACCAGCCCGACCTTGGCCTGGCCGAGGGTCTTGGACATCCCCCGCCGGCGCAGGTCGCAGTCCACCAGCACGACCTCCGATCCGCTGAGCGCCAGGGTCCGGGCCAGGCACAGCGAGGTCAGGCTCTTGCCCTCCTGCGGCAGGGAGGAGGTGACGGCCAGCAGCCTGGCGTCGGGGGCCCCCGAGGTGAAGTTCAGGAAGGCCCGCAGGTTGCGGAAGCTCTCGGCGAAGCCGGAGAAGCGGTGGTCGACCACCTCCCGCGCGATCAGCGCGCTGCTGCGGGACGGCCGCGAGCCGAGCAGCTTCATGCCGGGAAGACGCGCCTGGCCTTCGCTTTCGGGCAGCACGCCGGCGAATGGAACGCCCAGCCGCGCCTCCACGTCCGTCCGGCTGCGCAGGCGCCGGTCCCAGATCTCCGTCAGCACGATGGTCAGGGCGCCGGCCAGGAGGCCGAGCAGCAGGCCGAAGGCGGCCGCCAGCTTCTTGTTCGGCGAATAGGGCTTCAGGGGGCGAGCCGCCTGGGAGTCGATGGTGGCGTCCGGCTGCTGGATGGCGCCCTCGGCGGCAACCTCCTTGGCGCGGTTGAGATAGGCGTCATAGACGGTCTTGGCCGCGTCGGCGCGCTGCTGCAGCGCCACCAGGCCGACCAGGGCCTCGTTATTGGCCTTCAGGCCCCCTTCGGCGCGGCCGCGGCTGGCCAGCAGCGAGCCGGCGCGCTGGGCGGAGGCGGAGGCGTCGGCCCGCACCGAGGACATGATCCGGTTGAGCTCGGCCTGGATCTGCTTGTGGATCGAGTCGAGCTCGGCCTGGGTGCGCTTCACCTCCGGATAGTCCGGCTTGAACACCGCCTGCAGCTCCGCCAGGTGGGCGCTCTTCTCGGCCTCCTGCTTGCGCAGCTCCTTGATGGTGTCCGAGCCCACGGCGGCGGTGACGTCCGCGCCGCCGGAGCCGCGCTGGACCTGCTGCATGGCCGCCGCCAGCCGCGCCTGCTTCTCGGCCGCCTCGGCCTGGGCCTGGGCGATCTGCTGGTTCAGGGCGGACACGACCTGCTCGGCCATGGTCGCGCCCTCGGCGCTGTAGAGGTTGTGGGCGATCTTGTACTGCTGCACCGCGGCCTGGGCCTGCTCGGCCTCCTGGCGCATGCGCTCGAGCTGTCCGCCCAGCTCCTGGTTCGCCTTGGTCACCTCCGCGATCTTCTGGTCGAGCTGCCGCTCGAGGTAGGTGTCCATGTAGGCGTTGGCGATGGTCTGGGCCTTCGCCGGCGAGCGGGACGCGAAGCCGACCTGCACGACGTAGGTCAGGCCGGCCCGGCGGATGCGGGCGTGGTGCTGCACGGAATCGGCGACGGCGGTGAGCTCCTTCGCGCTCGGCCGGTGGTCGGCCGCCATCTTGCCGCGCGTGTGCAGGTAGGGGTTGAACTCCGGGTCGTTGTACAGCTTCAGCCGCGTGGCCACGTCCTGGGCCAGGGCGTGCGACTTCAGCACCTCGACCTGGGTGTCGATGGCGCTGGTGTCCGGCGGCAGGCCGGGCTGCGGCGGCTCGCGCACGATGTCGGCCGGGTTGTGGCGCTTGGGTTCGATCACCACCGAGCCGGAGGCCAGGTACATCTTGGGCATGGCCAGGGTGCCCACCACCACCAGGGTGGTCACCGCGGCGCCGACCGCCAGGGCGGGCTTGAGGCGCTGCATGACGACGCCGAACAGTTCCTTCGGCCGCGACCTCTCGGCCGTCGGACCGGGCAGGATGATCTGCGACCCGGGCGGCAGCTGTGGTGTCGATGCGATGAGGCTGGTCATGGTCCCCACTCTTCAGGCGCCGCGGAAGCGGCTCGGGCGGATGGTGTCGGGATGGTCACGCTCGGAACGCGGCGCGCCGGGGTCCGCAAGGATTCCGTTGCGATCTTGCCGCCGCACGCGACGTGTCTCCCCCGAATGCTGGCCGAGTTCCTGGGCCCCTAAACCCGGCCTGAGGCGCTCCGGTTCCGATCAAATTCCGCTGCGCCGGCGTTTCTACTTTGCGTTGTTTGCGGTTCGGAGTTGCGCCCTGCGTTTCTGGCAAAGCTTACTTCATGCAGGCGTGGACTGTGCTGTATAAACCTGTCACCAGCGCCTGAGCGCGCCGGCGAGCGGCGCCAGGCCCGAGATGGTCTGCAGGAAGTTCTTGCCCCCGGAGGCGGTCACCACGACCACGTCCCTGGGGTAGATGGCCGGGTCTGCCGCCTTGCCGTCGCGGATCGCCTCCAGGTCGTAGACCGCGCGGGCGTCGCTGGCGCCGCCCCGAAACACAGCCACCTTGTGCGTGTTGGCCTGCTTGGGGTCGGGGCCCTCGGCAAGGGCGACCGCCTGCAGCAGGGTGGTCGATCCCATGAGCGGATAGATTCCGGGCTTCATCACCGCGCCGTCCACGGTCACCTTCTGGCTGGTGGAGTTCTTGACGGTGACGGTGACCTGCGGGTCGCGCATGTACTTGCGGGAGAGCGCGTCCTCGATGCCCTGCGACAGCTGCTCGGGCGTGCGGCCGGCGGCGTCCACCTCGCCGATCAGCGGCAGCAGGATCCTGCCGCCGGAGTCCACCTGCACCGTGCGGCTGAGATCGGGCGTCTGGAACACCGCCACCTCCAGGGTGTCGTTGGGGCTGATCGCCTCCGCGGCGGCCGGCGTCCGGGCTGGCGGCTGAGCCGGCGCGGCCTGGGCGGACGCGGCCGCCATGCAGACGGCGACCAAGGCGGCGCCGGCGCGGCGCGGCGCAAACAGGGTCCTGGCCATGATCTCACTCCGGGGCTTTCGACGCGGCGGCTTAACTCGGACCGGCCGGTCCCGTTCCGCGGCAGGGGGAACCGCGCGCCCGCGAGCATGGTTGTGGGGCCAGGATCACCTCAGCATGGGGGCGCGCGTTGCTGCTTTCCGGTCTCCTGGACGAACCTGGCTCGGACGCAGGGGGAGGCGCCGGCTCCCCGGCGTCGGGCCTCGGCGAGGCGCTGTTCGCCTTCGCCATCCTCACGCCGCTCCTGTTCGTGGTGCAGCTGGGGTCGCTGGCCCCGGCGCTGTCGTTCGCCTTCACCCTGCTGTACGGCTGGGCGCGGCGGGGCGAGGCGGCCGCGGCCCTGGCCCGCCGCTGGCCGCTGCTGCTGATCCCGGCCTACGCCCTGCTGTCCATCCTGTGGTCGGACTATCCGGCCGTCACCGCCAAGCACGCGGGCGAGCTGTGCCTCACGGTCATGGGAGGCCTTCTGCTGTCGGCCAGCCGCTCGCCGGCGGGCGTGCTGAGCGGCGCCTGGGCCGCCTTCGGCCTGTTCATGACGGTCTCGTTCGCGCTCGGGGGCACAATCCACATGGGCTCCATGGTCAGCGCCGAGGCCGCCGGTACGGCCTTCGCGGGCCTGAACGGGGTGAAGAACCTGTTCGGCATGACGGCGGCGCTTGCGGTGCTCACCTCCATCTTCATGCTCACCCGCTCGGCGGTCCGGGGCGCCTGGGCGGTGTTCCTGGCCGCCGCCGCCCTGATCGTGGTGGAGCTCTACCTGGTCTATGTGGCCCGCTCGGCCGGCGCGCTGATCGGCCTGGTGCTGGCCGTCTGCGCCTTCACCGTGATGGGCGCGATGACGCCGCTGAGCCGCGCCGGCCGCATCGTGGCCGCCTCCCTGATGACCGTCGTCCTGACCGGGGCCGCCGTGCTGGGCTACGCCTTCGCCAACACCCTGACCCAGACCGCGCTGGACATCTTCCACAAGGACCCGACCCTCACCGGCCGCAGCTATCTCTGGTACCGGGCGGGGGACTTCATCGCCGAGCGGCCCCTGCTCGGCCGCGGGTTCGAGGCCTTCTGGGTGCACGGCAACATCGACGCGGAGGGGATGTGGCAGTACGGCCAGATGACCGCCCGCTCGGGCTTCAACTTCCACAACACCCTGATCGAGCTGCTGATCCACTTCGGCTGGATCGGCGCGGCCCTGACGGTGGCGGTGTTCCTGGCGGCCTTCGTCGGCCTGATCCGCCGCTGCGTGCTGCAGCCGGGGGCGGTGAGCGCCTTCTACGTCGGCTTCGTGGTGTTCCAGCTGGTGCGCATGCCGTTCGAGAGCCTGATGCCGTCCTCGGTGGACTTCGCGACGGTGCTGATGTTCGCCGCGCTCGGCTACGGTTTCCACCGGCTGGCGCAGCCGGTGACCATCGTGCGGGTCGAGACCCTGCCGGCCGCCCCGGTCCGGGCGGCCCCGCGCCGGGCGCGGCCGGGCTGGGCCGCCGGGCGTCCGAGCTCCATCACCTGAGCAGCGGGAAGTAGCTCGCGACCGCCTCAAGGCTGCCCGCGGCCGAATAGTGGCCGTCGTCGCCGAACAGCAGCCGCCCCCGGTCGATGTACGGGCAGGTCCGCCCTTGGCACAGGCGCGCCAGCGGATCGACGAACCGGCCCGGCGCCGCCATGGCCTGCAGGCGCCGGTTCAGCTCCGGATCGAAGCTCACGCTCCAGCCGTCCGAGGCCTTGCCGCGGCGGGCGGCGATCACGTCCACGTCGGTGGTGAAGATCGGGCTCTGGCCGATGAGGTAGACGTCGACCCCGCGGGCGGCCAGCGCGTCCAGGGTGCTCTTAAGCTCGTCCAGGCCGCGCCGCTGCAGGTCCACCCACTTGGCGGAGATGACCACGGTGCGGATGTGGTCGCGGTCGATGATCTCGAGCGCGCGCCGGTTGAAGGCCTGGCAGTTGGGCCGGCTGTAGGCCTGGTAGGACAGCACCGGCGGGCAGCCGGCGGCGGTGTACTGGATGAGGCTGTAGGGGATGCGGCCGGCGTAGGCCGCCACGCCGGGCGTGTAGTGGGCGGCGTAGGAGTCGCCCCACAGCAGCGCCTTGGGTCCGCCGTGGGTGAGGGTGCAGGCCGCCTCGTTCCAGCGGGTCAGGTCGGGATTGTTGCCGAGGAAGCAGGTCCCTTCCCGCCACAGGCCGCGCGGGTCGTGCTGGCTCTGGACCACCCCGGCGGGGAAGCGGCCCGGAAAGCCCCCGGCGTAGATCCCGGCGGCGCCCACCGCCACGACCGCGAGGATCATGACGACCGCCCCGCCCAGGATGGCCGGCCGGCCGGGGTCGAAGCGGCGATGGCGGAACGGCTGCTCCACGAAGCGCCAGGACAGGGTGGCCAGCACCAGGCTCGCGGCCAGGATCGGCAGCACCTCGCCCGGGCCCGGCGCGCGCAGGGTGTAGTAGGTCAGGAACGAGATGATCGGCCAGTGCACCAGGTAGAGGGAGTAGGAGATCAGCCCGACCCCCACGAACGGCGGCAGGGCCAGGGTGCGGGTGGTCACCGCGCCTTCGCCGGACCCGGCGTAGATCAGCAGCCCCGCCCCAAGGCAGGGCGGCAGGGCGGTCAGGCCCGGGAACGGGGTGGCCTCGGTGTAGGCGAACACCGCGACGGCGATCAGGCCCAGGCCGAGCAGGGCGGCCAGCTCGCGCGCCCAGGCCCGCTTCAGGGGCGGCGGGGGGCTGAGCGCCAGCAGCGCGCCCACCAGCAGCTCCCAGGCGCGCATCGGCAGCAGGAAGAAGTTGGCCGTCGGGCCGATCCGCGTCGCCCAGACGCTGAGCGCCAGGGACAGGACGGCCACGGGCAGCAGGGCCAGAAGCCACCTGCGCCGCAGGAAGCGGAAGATCACGAAGAAGGTGACCGGGGCGAAGATGTAGTACTGCTCCTCCACCGACAGCGACCAGGTGTGCAGCAGCGGCCGCAGGTTCGCGCCGTTGGCGAAGTAGCCGGAGCTCTTCCAGAAATAGAGGTTGGAGACGAAGCCGGCAGAGGCCGCCAGGCTCTTGGAGAAGTCCGTGAAATAGGACGGCAGGAGCAGGAGGAAGGCGGCGATCCAGGCGCCGGCCAGGGTGACGAAGAGGGCGGGGAAGATCCGCCGCACCCGCCGCTCGTAGAAGCCCGCGACGGAGAAGCGGCCGCGGTTGAGGTCGGCCAGCAGGCTCTTGGAGATGACGAAGCCGGAGATGACGAAGAAGACGTCCACCCCGACGAATCCGCCGGAGGTGAGCGGCAGGCCCGCGTGGTACAGCACCACCGACAGGACCGCGATCGCCCTGAGGCCGTCCACGTCCGGGCGGTAGCCTGAGCGGTGCTCGATGGAGGCCGCGGCCCGGGCGTCGGCGCGGGGGATCGGCCGCGCCCTGATGGCGTAGTCGAGCCAGCCCGCCAGCCCGCCGCGCCGGTGCAGGGGGAGGGGCTCCGATCCGTGCGGCGCCGCGGTCATTCGGCGGGCGCCTGGCCGGAGGGAAGGGGGGCGTCCGCGTGGGCGCCGGCGGCGGAGAGGACTGCGCTCCAGAAGCCGAAGCTCCAGCCCGCGTGCATGATCATCGCCGCCGGGCCCGACAGCAGGACCGGGGCCGATCCTTGCCTCAGCGCCAGGGCCGCGCCGTAGGCGAGGCAGAGGGCCGCCCAGGCCAGGGCGGGCGCGGCCATGACCGGCCAGGCGGCGGCCAGCGGCAGCAGGAGCAGGGCAGGGGCGACCGCCATGGGAAGCAGCTGGCGCACGCGCGGGCGCTCGCGATGGCGCATCAGCGTCCGCGCGCGGCCGCGGCCGTAGTTGACGTACTGGCGCAGCAGGGCGCCTGGGCTGCGGCGCGGGAAGTAGGCGATCTCCACCTCCCGGGTGAGCCAGATGCGTCCGCCGCGGCGCCGCAGCCGCACGTCGAATTCAGCGTCCTCGTTGTGGCTGAAGGTCTCGTCGTAGCCGCCGGCGGCCAGGAAGGCCGGCAGGTCGAACAGCGCGTGATGGCCGTGGTCGACGAACCCTGCGGCGGCGCCGACCCGATGGGCTGAGCCGCCGGTTCCCAGGCGCGAGTTCTGGGCCGCCGCCGCCGCCCGCTGGAACAGCCCATCGCCGCGGGTGCGCATGGCCACGACCACCGACTGGGCGCCGGTCCGGCGGGCCTCGGCCACGAGGCGTGACACGTACCGGGGCGGGTAGCCGGCATGGGCGTCCACGCGGACCAGCCAGCGCCGGTCCGCCGCGAGGGTGCGGGCCGCGAGGTTCACGGCCGCGCTCTGCAGCCGGCGGGGGTTGTGCAGCAGCCGCACGCGCGGGTCCGACAGCGCCAGCTCGGTGACGATCTCCCGCGTCCCGTCGGTGCTGCCGCCGTCCGCCGCCACCACCAGCGGGTCGGTCCAGTCCGGATCATCCAAGAGCGCGGCGATCAGGCCGCGGATGTGCGCGCGCTCGTTCAGGCACGGAATGACGGCGACTGCGCCGGCCGCAGCGTGATCGGCTCCGGGACGGGCGGCGTCTTCCGGCCCGCCAGGGCCTGGACCAGGTCGTGACAATCTCGATCTCCGGCTGTGAACCAGTTGCGCGGCGCGCCGCGGCTGCGCGCCTCGAGGGCGGCGTAGGCGTCCTGCGAGAGGCGGCCCAGGATCGCGGGCAGCTCGCGGGCCGGGTCGTCGACCAGCAGCCCCAGGCCCCTCTCCTCCAGCCAGCGGCCGGTCTCCACGCCCTTGAGGGCGATCGGCGCCGCCGCATAGCGGCCGCTCTCGTAGATGCGGTTGGGCAGGAGCCAGGCGGAATTGGCCCCCTCCTCGAAGTGGTCGATCGCCCAGGCGAAGTGGACCTGGCCGTACAGGCGCTCCAGATCCTGGGCGCCATAGGGCCCGGCGAAGGTCACGCCCGGCGCGGCGGCCGCCTCGGCGGCGAAGTCGGGAAACTCGCGCGGCGAGGGCCGGCCCGCGATCACGACCTCGATCACCCCCGGCAGGGCCGCGGCCAGGGCCTTCAGGGTCTCGAAGCTGCGGCGGCAGCGCAGCATGCCGAACCAGCCGATGCGCCAGGGCGGCCCCGGCGGCCGGGGCGGCGGCCCGTCGTCGGCGCCGCCGCCGTCCGGCTCCAGAAGCCGGTTCTCGACCAGCAGCGTCGGCGTCCTCAGGGCGCCGCCCAGGTCCTGGTGGGGCTCGAAATAGGCGCGCCGGTAGGCGTCGGAGCTGAGGACGAGCAGCTGGCAGGCGCCGAGCGCGGCCCGTTCGGCCGCGCGCAGCAGCCGTCCGGGCCAGCCGGGGGAGACCATCAGGCGGTGGATGTCCAGGCACTCGTAGACGAGCCGCGCGCGGGGCCTGTGCAGGGCGCGCGCCAGGGCGGCCGGGACCAGCATCTCCAGGCTGCGCGCCATGATGACGTCCGCGCCCTCCAGGCGGCGTCCGAGGCCGGGGACCGCCAGCGCCTGGCGGGCGACGCTCAGGGCCCGGCGCCCGAGCCGGCCGTCGAAGGTCCGGCCCAGGTCGAAGGCGGGGGCGCCGTCGATGTCGGCCGGCGGCTCGGGCGTGCGGCGGAAGCCGAGCACCGTCGGCTCCGCCCCGCCGCGGCGGAGCATGCGCACGCGCCGCAGCACCGCCGCGTCGCTGAGATCGTGCACGAAATAGGCAACCCGCACGGACGCCCCCGAGGTTCAGCCTGCGCTCGGCTCCACAACGCGCGCGGCCGGATTTGGATACAGCCGAGCTCTGATTTTTCAGGGGTTTCCGACCCGCCCGGCGCGGGCGCGCGACGATGTTGCGAATCGTCGCAGACGGCAGGCCTCCCCTCGGCGCGGCGGGCGCGGCCGTCAAATGCGACTTTCTGCCCGGGCTCGGGGCTCCGGGAATGAGGCTAACACGACCTGACACCTAGGTCGGGGTTAGTAACAGTGATCGATCCGAAAAACCTCTCGTCGACCGCGACAATGACGTTCGACGACGAATTCAATGCCTTGAGCCTCTGGAACGGCGTTTCCGGGGCCTGGGACACCAATTTCTGGTACAATCCGCCTGCCGGAAACGGCTCTACACTGAGCGGAAACGGCGAGCAGGAGTGGTACATCAACGCGAACTACGCGCCGACCTCTTCCGTCAAGCCGTGGACCGTCAACAACGGGGTCCTGGATCTGACCGCGGCCGAGGCGCCGCAGGACATCCAGCCGTTGATCGACGGCTACAAGTACACCTCCGGTATGATCAACTCGTACCACTCGTTCAGCCAGACCTACGGCTACTTCGAGATGCGGGCCGACCTGCCGGCCGGGCAGGGCTTCTGGCCCGCCTTCTGGCTCCTGCCCGCAGACGGCTCCTGGCCGCCGGAGCTGGACGTGATGGAGGTCCTCGGCAAGGACCCGACCAAGCTCTACACGACCCTGCACTACGGGACCGACAACGCTCAGGCCCAGGGCTCGGCGACCGTCGCGGACATGTCGGACGGGTATCACACCTACGGCGTGGACTGGGAGCCGGACACCATCACCTGGTACTTCGACGGCCAGCAGGTCTACCACGCCGCCACGCCGGCCGACATGCACAAGCCCATGTACATGCTCGCCAACCTGGCGCTCGGGGGCTACTGGCCGGGCATGGTGGACGGGACGACCGACCTCTCGGACGCCATGCACATCGACTACATCCGGGCCTACCAGTCCAAGGGCGTCGCCGACCCGGGCGGCGCGGCGCCGCCTCCGGCGGACGGGAACTCCGGCGGCGGGACCGGCGCGGGGTCGACCATCACCGCGCCCGACGACCACGGTTCGGCGCTGACGGGGACGCCCGGGGACGACGTGATCGTCGCGAGCCACGGCGCGGACACCCTGACCGGCGGCGCCGGCGCGGACGTGTTCCGGTTCGACGTCCTGCCCTGGAGCGCCGGCCACGTGACCGACTTCACGCCGGGGACCGACGTGGTCGACCTGTCCGGCCTGTTCCGATCGCTCGGATACGCCGGGACCAACCCGGTCGCCGACGGCTACCTGAGCCTCGCTTCGGACGGGCAGGGCGGGACCCGCATCTATGTGGACCCGGACGGGCCGGGCGCGGGCTCGCCCTGGCCCTATCTGGTGACCACCCTGGATCACGTGTCGCCGAACAGCCTGCAGATCGGCCGCGACATAGGCTTCGGCGGCCCGGCCGCGGGCGGCGGGACCGCTCCGGGCGCGGGCGGCGGCGGCGGGCCGGCCGCGGGTTCGACCATCACCGCCCCGAACGACGACGGCTCCACCCTGATGGGGACAGCGGGGAACGACGTCCTGATCGCCAGCCACGGCGCGGATTCCCTGACCGGCGGGGCGGGGGCGGACACCTTCCAGTTCGGCGTGCTGCCGTGGAGCGCGGGCCACGTCACCGACTTCACGCCGGGCACGGACGTGCTGGACCTGGCCCCCCTGTTCGACGCGGCGGGCTACCACGGCTCCGATCCTGTCGCGGACGGCTATCTGACATTCGGCTCGGACGGCGCGGGCTCAACCCGGGTCTGGTTCGATCCGGACGGCCCCGGCTCGGCCTCGCCCTGGCCCTATCTGATCACCACCCTGGATCATGTGGACCCGTCCAGCCTGGTCGCCGGCCGCGACTGGAGCTTCACCGGCGAGGCCGCCTCGACGCCCTCGGCGCCGGACGCGCCCTCCACGCCGGGCGCCACCATCGCCGCGCCGGACGACAGCGGCTCGGCCTTGACCGGGACGGGCGGGGACGACGTCCTGATCGCCAGCCACGGGGCCGACACCCTGGCCGGCGGGGCGGGGGCGGACGCCTTCGAGTTCCCGGTCCTGCCGTGGAGCGCCGGCCATGTCGTCGACTTCCAGCCCGGGACGGACCTGCTCGATCTCAGGCCGCTGTTCGAGGCGTCCGGCTATCACGGAAGCGACCCGGTGGCGGACCACTACCTCAGCTTCGGCGCGGACGGGAACGGCGGGACCCAGGTCTGGTTCGACCCCGACGGAGCTGGCCCGGCCAGCCCCTGGCCCTACCTGATCACCACCCTGGACCACGTCGACCCGTCCAGCCTGCACGCGGGCCACGACTGGCTGTTCGCCTGACGCGGCGTCAGGCCGCGGGCTGGCTCTCGAGGCGGGCGGGCGCCAAGGCCGAGGCGCCCGCCGTCCGTCCGGCGAGCCAGTCGCGCAGGGCGGCGTGGCCGGTCTCCGGCGAGAAGCCCGCGCGGACCGCGTCCAGCGCCCGCGCGCCGAGCGCCTCGCGGGCCGCGCGGTCGCGGAGCAGGGACGAGACGGCCCGGGCGAAGGCTTCGGGCGCGTCGGCGCGCGCCACCGCCCCGCCCAGTTCCGGCTCGACGCCCTGCAGGGTGACGGACGTCACGACGCACGCCTTGCCTTCGGCCATGGCCTCCACGAGCTTGATCTTCAGCCCCGAGCCGGCGGTCAGCGGCGAGATCACCACGCCGGCCTCGGCGTAGAGCGGCTCCAGATCGCCGACCACTCCGAGGTAGCGGACGCCTTCGGGGGCGGGGCCGAGCGCGCGGCAGACGGAGCCGGCCACATCGAGCGCGGCGTCCGGGTCCGCCCGGCGGATCTCGGGCCAGACCCGGTCGAAGAACCAGGCCATGCCCAGGACGTTCGGGGCGGTGTTGCTGCCCACGAACAGCAGACGGCCGTCCGCGCCCGGCTGGGGCGCCGGCCGCCGGCGCGCGGTCATAGGCGCGAGCACCACCTCGCTGCGCGGCAGCAGGGCCTTCACCGCCTCGGCCTCCTCGCGCTGGATGGCCAGCACCGCGTCCGCCCGGCCGAGGAGGGCGAGCTCCTCGTCCCTGTCCAGGACGGCTACGGAGTCGGCCGCCGCCTCCTGGCGGAACAGGGCCGCGCGGCGGTGGAACAGGTCGTGCATCAGCACCGCCGTGCGTGCGGCCGGCGTGAGCGCGTAGGGAAAGGCCTCGGTCTGCCAGACGTAATCCGCCAGCAGCACCTGAGCGCCGCGGGCGCGGCGGGCCACGAACAGGCGGTCCTCGTCGGTCCAGGGCGCCGCGGGGGCATAGGGCGCCTTGCGCGCGTTCAGCCAGCCGGAGGGCAGCGACAGCCGCTCCAGCGCCTTGGCGGCCGCGCCCCGGGCCGCGGCCAGCCAGACGGCGGTGTCGCCGGTGATGACGAGGCGGCCGGCCCGGAACACGCCCCTCAGGGCGATGGTCTCGAACACCTCCATCTCCGGCCGCAGCCGCAGCACGGGCCAGCGGCCGAGGACGATCGGGCTCGGCTGGACCAGGTGCGGCGCCAGCCCCGCCCGGCGGGCGGCCTGGGCGATGTCCAGCAGATAGGTGGAGCTGCCGTTGGTCCTGCCCACCAGCCGCTGGCGGCTGACGATGCACAGCCGGCCGGGGCCGGACGGCGGGCCGGCGCGCGCGGGGGCGAGGCGCCGGGCGAGCCTGGACAGGCGCGCGGCCAGGGGCATGTGGAACAGCAGCGCGGCCTTCGGCCGGCGCAGCAGCGGCCGGACGGCGGCGAGCGGCCGCCGCGCCTTCAGGGCCTCGACCGCCCCGGTGAAGGCGCGCGCGGTGCGGATCGAGTCCAGCCGCCTGTCGAGGGCGCGCAGGAGCACGGCGGGGGGATCGGCGAGCCCGGCCCGGAACGCCGCGTCGGCCCGCACCATCCGGTCCAGCGCCTCGGCGCTCAGCCGGTGCGAGCTGGAGGACGCGTGCTTGCGGTAGAAATAGCCGAGGAAGGGGTCCAGCCGGCATCGCAGCCCGGCGGCCAGGAGCTGCATCAGGAGGTCGTAATCCTCCGCGTTCGGCAGGGCCTCGTGGTAGCGGACGCCCGCGGCCCGCCAGGGCTGCAGCCGGATCACGGGCTTGAGATAGCCGAGGTTCGGGGCCCGGCCGAAGATCCGGTTCTCCAGGGCGAAGTCCTCGGGGGTGATCCAGCTCGGGGCCCGGGCCCTGCGCCCGCGCAGGAAGCGCCCGGCGACGCCCGGGAGGTCCTCGCGGAACACCAGGAGGTCGTCGACCGCGACGTCGGCGCCCTCCCGTTCGGCCAGCGCCACCAGCCGCGACAGGCGCGAGGGATGCATGAGGTCGTCGCCGTCCAGCACGGCGAACCAGCGCCCGCGGGCGAGATCGAAGGCGCGGTTGCGGGCGGCCCCCGCCCCGCCGTTGACCGCCAGCGCCTCCACCCTGACCCTCGGATCGCGCCGGGCCATGCGCCGGGCGCGCGCGACGCTGTCGTCGGTGGAGGCGTCGTCGACCACGATCACCTCCAGGTCGCCGATGTCCTGCTCCAGGGCCGAGGCGATGGCGTCCTCGATGAACCGGGCGCCGTTGAAGTTGGCGATCGCGACCGAGACCAGTGGCAGCTTCATATCCCCCGTCCCCGGCCGCCGCGGCCGACGCGGGCGGCGCCGCAGCGCCGCCGTGACGGCTCCTAAAAGGGGCTGGCGGCCCCGCCGGTTCCCGCGCCGGCGGTGCGCCGTCCGGCGAAACCCGGGCTCGGCCTGGGCGTTCGAACCCCGCCGGGGCGGCGTGCGCGCCGCGGCTCCGCCGAGGGAACAGATGCTCACCAACGTTCAGGGCCTGCGCGCGCTTGCGGCCTTCCTGGTCGTCTTCGTCCATCTGGAGGCCCTGGCCGCGCGCCTGGGCCTGGGCGCGGACGCGTTCGCCTTCGGCAACGCCGGGGTCGACGTCTTCTTCGTGATCAGCGGCATGATCATGGTGCTGACGACCAGCCGGCGTCCGGTCGGAGCCGGGGAGTTCCTGCGCAACCGCATCGCCCGCATCGTGCCGTTCTACTGGCTGGTCACGGCGGTGGTGTTCGCCCTGGCGCTGGCCGAGCCGGCGCTGTTCCAGGGGACGCGGGCGGACCCGGGCGCCCTCGCGCGCTCGCTGCTGTTCGTGCCGTTCCAGCGGCAGGACGGGGTGACGGCGCCGGTGGTGTTCGTCGGCTGGACGCTGAACTACGAGATGGCCTTCTACGGCCTGTTCGCCCTGGGCCTGATGCTGAGGGACCGGCGGCTGGGCCTGGTCGTGACCCTGGCGGTCCTCGCCTGCGCAGCCGGGGCCGGCTGGGCGATGCAGCCGGCCGACGCCCTGATGAGGTTCTACAGCGCGCCGATCATCCTGGAGTTCGGCCTCGGCATGCTGATCGGCGTCGCGGCCGGCAGGATCCGGGCGGAGGCGGCCCTTAGGCCGGCCGTGCTCGTCCTCGGGGGCGGCGCCCTCGTCGTGATGCTCTGCGGGCCGGTCCTGTGGCCCGGCGCGGACCGGCTGTTCGCCTTCGGCCTGCCGGCGGCCGTGGTGGTGGCGAGCGCGGTCTATCTGGAGAAGGCAGGGTGGGCGCTGACCTGGCCCCTGGCGACGCGGCTCGGCGACGCGAGCTTCGCGACCTATCTGACCCACTTCTTCGTGACCCAGGCGGCGGTCAAGGCGATCGAGGCCGCGGGCGTGCAGGACAGGGCCGCGCTGGTCCTGGCGATCCTGGCCGTGTTCCCGCTCGTCGCCGCCGCCGGCGTGGCGGTCCACCTGGCGGCGGAGCGCCCGCTCAGCCGGGCGCTGAAGCGGGCCCTGACCCCTCGGGCGGCGGCTCCGGCCGCCCAGCCGGGGGCGCCGGCCCCGCGCAGCGCCGCAGCCCCGCCGGCCGGATCCGCACGCGACCTGGCGGTCTGATCCGGGGCCCCGCGCCTGCGGCTTCGCGCCGCTCCCGGCGGCTCTCGGCGGGGCCGCAGCTTTGGCTTGCTTTATGGTTGTGCGTGCGGTTCATCTAGATGAACGCGGCCGTTCGGCGTGCAGGCTTGGGAAAGGGCGACGGGCAAGTCTCTTGCCTGAGTGTGTGCGATGGCGAGACCCCGTGGAGAGCCCCCTCCGGACCAGCGCAAGCCCTGGTTCAACTGGCCTCTGGCGGCAGGGCTGATCGTCAACTTCGCCATCATCGCCCTGGTCGCCGGCTGCATCGTTCACGCCCTGGGCGGGCCGGGCCACGCCCCCGCGCAATAGGGCGCCGCGCGGCCCGGCCGCGCGTAGTCCGCAACCCATGGTGGCGGGTTCCGCTCCGGCTAGTGCTCGCGGAACGAGCGCCAGATCGCGTCGCCCAGAGGCTCCAGCAGGTACTGAAGCGCGGTGCGCTTGCGCAGGGGCACGAGCACCTGCACGGGCAGGCCGGGCTTGAGCACATAGGACTGGTTGCGCTTGCGCTCGAGCTCGGAGATCTGGTCGACCGGAACGGTCACCTCGGCGGTGTAGTAGCGCGCCCCGGTCTTCTCGTCGGCGAAGCTGTCGGCCGACACCTTCGTGACCTTGCCGGTGATGGTCGGCAGGCTGCGGTCATGGATCGACGGGAACCGGATCTCGGCGGTCTGGCCCGCGTGCAGGTCGTCCGCGTCGGTGGGCGAAACCCGCGCCTCGATGACCAGGGGCGCCTTGTCGGGCACCACGTCCAGGATCTTCTGCCCCGGGGCGACGACCCCGCCGACGGTGAAGACGTTCAGGCCGACGACGGAGCCGGTCGCGGGTGAGCGGACCTGGTAGCGGGCGAGCTGCTCCTGGGCCGCGCGCAGCTTGGGCAGGGCGTCGTTGAGCTGGAATTCGGCGTCGCGCAGGTCGTTGGCGATCTGCTCCTTGCGCGCCTTGTCCGCCTGCAGGATCTGCAGCCGGGTCTCGCCGGCCTGCTGCTCGGACTGGGCGATGGTGGCCACGTACTGGCCGCGCGAGCCGCCGATCTGGGCCTGCTGGCGCTGCAGCTCGCGCACCTTGTTCATCGGGGCGAAGCCGCGCGCGGCCAGGGACTGCAGCCCCTTCAGCTCCTCGCCGATCAGGTCCTGCTGGCGGTCGGCGGATTCGATCTGGCGGCGATAGCCCTCGATCTGCTCCCCGAGCTCGGCGGTGCGCTGGGCCAGGACCTTCTTCTGGGCGCTGAGGGCCTGGGCGCGCGCCTCGAACTGCGCCTGCTGGACCGCCTTGGCGCGCTCTGATTCCTCCTTCTCCCAGCCGCTGAGGGACGCGAACTCCTCGGGCCAGGTGATGGCGGCCGCGCCGACCTGCTCGGCCTGGAGCCGGGCGCGCTGGGCCTGCAGGCCGATGACCTGGGCCGCCAGCGCCCGCTCGGTCGCCTGCACCTCGCCCCCGGCGATGTCGAGCAGGACGTCGCCGGCGCGCACGTGCTGGCCTTCCTTGACGTAGATGGCGCTGACGACGCCGCCCTCGCGGTGCTGCACGGTCTGGCGGTGGCCGGCCACCGTGATCTCGCCCGGCGCGTTGGCCGCCGCGTCCATGCGGGCGAAGGCGGCCCAGCCCAGGAACACGACGAAGAACGCCGCCGCCACGATGAGGCCGAACCTGATCTCCCGCGCCGGCTCGTCGGGGGCGCCGTCCGGGGATTCGACCTCCGGGCCGAAGATCGTCGGAAGCGGCGAACGGAGGATGGCGGGCAGTTGCACGTTCACGGGGACGGTCCTGGGAAAAGACGCTCGGGGGTCAGGCGGCGGCGGGGGAAGGGGCGGACGGCACGTGGCGCGGCGGCCCGGAGATGCGCGCGACCACCTCGTCGCGCGGGCCGTAGAGCTCGACCCGGCCGTCCTTGAGCACCATCAGCTTGTCGATGGCGGCCAGCACGCCGGTGCGGTGGGCGACGACCAGGATGGTCACGCCGCGGGACTTCAGCTCCTGCAGGGTGCGCACGAGCATGGCTTCGCCCTCGGCGTCCAGGTGCGCGTTGGGCTCGTCCAGGATCAGGATCGAGGGCGCGCCGAACAGGGCCCGCGCCAGGGCCACGCGCTGGGCCTGCCCGGCGGACAGCCCCCGGCCGCCCCACTGCAGCACGGTGTCGTAGCCCTGCGGCAGCCGCAGGATCATCTCGTGGGCTCCGCAGGCCTGCGCCGCCTGGACCACCATCTCGTCCACCTCCTCGGAATCGCGGTCCAGGAAGGAGGCGAAACGGGCGATGTTCTCCTTGACCGTGCCGGCGAACAGCGTCGGCTCCTGCGGCAGGAAGCCGATGTGCCGGGCCAGGCGCTCGGCGTCCCAGTCGCGGCTGTCGGCGCCGTCGAAGCGGATGCCCCCGCGGTCGGGCAGGGCCGCGCCGGCCAGGGTCCGCGCGAGCGTGGACTTGCCCGCTCCGCTCGGTCCGACGATGCCGACCGCCTGGCCGGCGCTGACCTGGAAGCTGACGTCCCGCAGGATGGCCTGCTGGCCGGAGGGGGCGAAGACCACCAGGTGCTCGGCCTCCACCTCGCCCTTGGGCGCCGGCAGGAGCGTCTGGGCGCGCTGCGGCTCGGCGGCGCCCAGCAGCGCCAGCAGCTTGGAATAGGCCCCGCGCGCCTGGATGCCGTTGCGCCAGGCGCCCATCACCTGCTCGATCGGCGAGAGGGCGCGGGCCATCAGGATCGAGGCGGCGAAGATCGCGCCGGCGGAGATCTTGCCCTCGATCGCCAGATAGGCGCCCAGGCCCAGCGCCAGCGACTGCAGCGACAGGCGCAGGAACCGGGTGACCGTCATGTAGCCGCCGCCGGCGAAGCTGGCGCGGGCCTGCAGCTGGCTGGCGCTCTCGCGCTCGGCCATGTGGCGGCGGACCAGGGCCTCGCGCATCCCCAGGGCGCGGACGACGTCGGCGGAGGCCGCCGAATAGTCCTGGCTGACGTAGGCGGCGTTGGAGGCTTCGTTGGCGCGCTGCAGGGCCGAGCGCGTGGCCAGCTCGTTGCGCCAGGCCATGAACACCAGGGCGGCGGCGCCGAACAGGACGAACAGGCCGAGCGCCGGGTGGATCAGGAAGCAGACCAGGATGTAGATCGGCGTCCAGGGGGCGTCGAAAAGGGCGAGCACCCCGACCCCGGTGAGGGTCTGGCGCAGGACGTCGAACTCCCGGAGCGCCTGGCGGCTCAGGCCCTCGCGCGAGGCCGCGGGCCTGGCCAGGGTGGCGTCCAGGATGCGGGGCGACAGCAGCCGGTCCAGGCGCATGCTGGCGCGCACCAGCAGCCGCGAGCGGATCAGGTCCAGCAGCGCCAGGGTGCCCAGGGCGAACAGCAGCACCACCGTCAGGAAGACGAGGGTCGTCGCCCCCCGGGTCGGCACCACGCGGTCGTAGACCTGCAGCATGTACAGGGTCGGCGCGAGATACAGCAGGTTCAGAAGGGCGCTGAACCCGGCCGCATACGCCAGGTGACGCTTGCAGGCCGCGAGCGCGCCGGCCAGGGGACTGTCGGACTTGGGCGGGTCTAGGCGCACGTCTCGATCCTTAGCTGCGGCCGAAGATCGCCGCGGTGTCGGCGGCCTCGAAGCGGGCCGGCCCCGACGTCCGCCGGCGGCGGTTCGAGCTTAGTCGGGGAATTGCGGTTGCGGGTGACGAGATCATCCCAATCCAGTGGAATTGCCAGTGCGGCAAGGCGACACATTGGCCGGAGCAAGTCTCGTAAAGGCAACAAGAGCGGGGGCTCGACTACTGAGGATAAGCTTGGGCGCGGCTGCGCGCGGCTGGTTCGTGCCTGCGCTTGAGCGGCCTGTTCACGGCGCATCGGCGGCGACCGCAGGCCGGGCCGCGTTCCGCTCCGCCGGCCCGAGGCGCGCCGCCAGGCGCGCGAAGAGGCGCCGCCCCGGGGCTTCGATCCGGCGGTAGGTCAGGGCGGAGGCGCAGACCACGGCGGCGAGATATCCGAGGGCGAGCAGGTCCGAGGCCCAGGCCGGCTCCAGGAGGTACACCGTCCCGTCGGGCCGCGGCGCCGCAGGGCCGGCGCGGTCGGCCAGGGCGAACCCCGCCATCAGGCACACGATCAGCGGCCAGTGCAGCATGTAGATCGAGTAGGACCACTCTCCGAGCCGGCGCAGCGGCTTCAGGCTCAGGGTCCGCGAGATCGGCCCGCGTCCGTCGGCGAAGACATAGACGGTGAGGCCGAAGACCAGGGGCGAGAAGAAGCCGCCGGGCCCCCGCCCGGCGAGGGCGACGAACGCCGCAACGAGGATCGCCGTCAGCGCCTCGGCCGGCCCGTCCGCCTGCAGCGACCGCCGCCGCCAGAGGCCGTGCACGAGGGTCCCGGCGAAGAAGCCCGCCGCGCCGCGCGCCAGGCCCAGATGGTAGGTCGCGTCCATGTAGGTCGGCGAACCGGTCACGAGCAGGGCCAGCCCGAGGCCGGCCAGCGCCGCCGCCGTGGGCGTGAACAGCCCCCGCGGCAGGGCCGCGAGCAGGGCGAACCCCAGGTAGAGGCAGAACTCGACGCTGATGCTCCAGCTCGGCACGTTCCACGACAGGTGGTCCATCGTTCCCAGGCCCTGCAGCAGGAACAGGTTGGCCGGCAGGGAGGCCAGGGTGTGGTCCGGCCCGAACGTGCGGCCGAGGGCCAGCCGGCAGGTCAGGTGGATCGCCGCCAGCAGGGCGAGCGCGAACAGGTGCAGCGGCCACAGCCGCCCGACCCGGCGCAGCACGAAGCTCGCCAGCTCCCCGGGCAGGCGGCGCCGGTAGGCGTGGCAGATCACGAAGCCGCTGAGGACGAAGAAGAAGTCCACGAACAGATAGTCGCCCCTGGAGGCGTCGAACAGCGTCCCCTTCACCGGGAAGTGGAACAGGGCCACCAGCAGGGCGCAGATCCCGCGGCAGGTGTCGAGCACGTGGAAACGGGCGTTCGGGGCCGGCCCGCGCCCGGGGGGCGGGTCAGGCACGGGTGAGCCCCAGGTCCTCGCGGCCGACGGCCGCGCCCCTGAGGCGCGAGCGCGCGGCCGCGGCCGATCCGGGCGACATCAGCTCGGCGACCGTGCGCACATAGCCGTCGATCGAGGCGTTGGCCCGCACCCAGGCGCGGTTGCGGCGGCCCGCCTCGTCGCACCAGTCCGGCGCGGCCCACAGCTCGGCCATGGCGGAGGCCAGGGCCTGCGGGTCCCCGGGCGGGACCACCCGGCCGGTGACCCCGTCGCGGACGTAGTCGAGGATGCCCGGGGAGGCGGTGGTGATCACCGCCTTGCCCATGGCCATGGCTTCCAGCACGCCGGTGACGCCCGCCGCGTAGTCCACGGGCCGCAGCGGCGCGACCACGAAGCGGCTGCCCGCATAGGCCTGCTTCAGCTCGGGGAAGCTCAGCCTTTGCCGGTAGAGGGTGGCGCCGGGGCCCGGCGAGGCCCTCAGGCTGTCCGCGTCGGCGCGGAAGCCGGAGGCGGCGACCTTCAGCGGGAACGGCAGGCGGGCCGCCGCGGCGAACAGGGCGCCGTAGTCGCGGTTCTCCCGGCCGCAGGAGAAGACGTAGTCGCCGGCCGCCGCGGGGCGGCCGTCCGGGGCGTAGAAGTCGGCGTCCACCCAGTTGACGCACAGCCGCACCTTCTCCCGGGGGAAGCCGAGCTCCTCCACCAGCACGCGGCGCTGGGCCTCGCACAGGCAGATCAGCGCGTGGAAGGAGGATGGGCCGAGCGCCCGGAAGCAGGCCTTGCGGACGCTGGAGATGCAGCTGTGGACGACTGTCACCAGACGCCCCTTCCAGCCCGTCAGGCGCATCAGAGCCGCCAGCCGGAGCCCGAGATCCTCGCCGGTGGCGTAGACCGCGTCGAAGTCCCTGCGGTCCGCCGCTGCGGCGAGGGTGGCGGCGAGCAGACGATCACGGCCGGCGAGACGGCCGGCGAGAGGGCCCAGGCGCGCAAGCGCGTCCCCCGCCGACATGACCGGAGCCCCGAGGGCGTCGGCGAGGTCGAGGTGCTCGAGCCGGGGAGCCAGCCCCTGGGCGATCTGCGTGCGGACGCCGGGCTCGGGCGGCCTGCCAAGCAGCACGAGCGAGCGCGTGGCGGGCCTCGCGGCGGCGTCGGGCCGGAGTCGCGGCTGCAGCAGCATCGGTTCGCGGTCAGGCATGCGCCCGGTCATCCCCAAAGCCAGGCTGGCCGCAGGACCCTCCCCCGCAGCCGAACGTGACCTCAACAACGACAGACCCTCCCGCAGGTTCCCGGTCCGGGCCTGGCCCCGTACGGCCAAGTCCAAGAATAGTGGGGGCGCGATTCCGTGAACCGCCTTATCCAAAAAGTAGAGTGTCCTGGCGTCGTGTATTGTCGGCTTGGCAGTAAGCATCGACTTGGCCGTAGTCCATCCACTTGGAACAAAAATGGCCGCGTCTCCGTTCGACGGCCCGGACGATGCTGGGGAAGTTCGCCTAGATGACCATCTACAAGTATGACGGCGCGCCGGCGACGGAGACGCCTTCGCCGACCACCACCCTCACTCTGCCGGGCGGGACCGCGGCCACGGGAACACTGACGGGCTCCGACGGCGTCGACGACGGCCTGTGGGGCGGCTCGGGCGTGACCATGTCCGGGCTCGGCGGCGGCGACACCTACTGGGTGCTGTCCAGGCAGGACCAGGTGATCGAGCAGCCGGGCGGCGGGACCGACCAGATCATCGCCTGGCAGAGCATCAACCTGAACGACTACGCCAACGTCGAGAACCTGCAGGTCCAGTCCGGCGGCACGATCGCCTACGGCAATGCGGGCGACAACGTGATCGCCGGCGGCGACGGCATGCAGCAGCTCTACGGAGGGGCCGGCGGGCAGGACGTGCTGATCGGCGGCGCCGGGCCGGACGTGTTCATCGTCGGCAAGGGCGAAGGCAACGACGTCATCCAGGACTTCAATCCCGCCGAGGGCGACGCGGTCCGGCTGCGGGCCGGGTTCACCAGCTTCGACCAGGTGCAGCCCCACCTCTCGCAGGTGGGCGCCGACGTGAGGCTGGACCTGGGGGATGGCGACGCCGTCCTGTTCCGCGACATGACCGTCGGCCAGCTCGGCGCGAACAACTTCGAGCTCAGGTTCGATCCCAGCCAGCTCGGCCCGATGAGCTTCGACGAGGAGTTCTCAGGCCCGCTGTCGCTGTGGGATCCGGTCTACAACCCGACGGGGACCTGGCGTCCGGACCTCGGCAAGGATCCGCAGTCGGAGATCAACTACACGATCAACGACGAGCTCGAGAGCTACACCTCGCCCTACTACCGGCAACATCCGGGCGACTTCCCGATCAACCCCTTCACCATCAACCCCGACGGGACCCTGACCATCACCGCCGCGCCCTCGGACAACCCCGAGCTGTTCGGCCACACCTACACCTCCGGCATGCTGGCCAGCGCGCCGTCGTTCGCCCAGACCTACGGCTATTACGAGATCCGCGCCAAGCCGCCTGAGGACCAGGGCAGCTGGGCGGCGTTCTGGCTGGCCGCGGAGGACGGAAGCTGGCCGCCCGAGGCGGACATCATGGAGACCTGGTCGCCGGCCCGCCATTCGAACCTCACGGCCTGGCACTCGGGCGCGGGCGGGACCGGGAGCACGGAAGCCCAACTGCAGCTCGTCCCGGACACCCCGGACGGCTTCCACACCTACGGCCTGCTTTGGACGCCCACCGAACTCGACTGGTACATCGACGGGACCAAGGTCTGGCAGGCGGCGACGCCCGCGGACATGGACAAGCCGATGTACATGATCGCCAACCTGGCCCTGACCAACAAGGACGGCCCGGTCGGCACGGATCCCATCAACCTGCAGATCGACTACATCCGCGCCTATTCCATTCCGGGCGTGAGCATCCCCTACGACCCCTCGGCCGGCGGCGGTTCGGGGGGCGGCTCCGGGTCGGGTGACGGCGGCTCGTCCGGCTCGGGAACGCCGTCGGGCCAGACGCTGGCCGCGCCCGATGACTCCGGCGCGACGCTCACGGGCGGCGACGGGGCCGACACCCTGATCGCGAGCCATGGTCCCGACGTGCTGACCGGCGGGGGCGGGGCCGACACCTTCCAGTTCCCGGTGATCCCCTGGAGCGCGGGCCACGTCGCGGACTTCACGCCCGGGGTGGACGTGCTGGACCTGCGGCCACTGTTCGAGGCGGTCGGCTACCAGGGAGCCGACCCGGTGGCGGACGGCTATCTCAGCTTCCTGGACGACGGGAGCGGGGGCACGCGGGTCTATTTCGATCCGGACGGCCCCGCGTCGGGCACGCCGTGGCCCTACCTGATCACCACCCTCGACCAGGTCGCCCCTTCGGCCCTGCAGCCATCGCACGACGTGCTGGCGACCGGATCGGCCTCGGGCGGCTCGTCGGGCGGTTCCTCGGGCGGCTCTTCGGACGGGTCTTCGGGCGGCTCCTCCTCCGGCGGCTCCGGATCGGGCGGCGCGGCCGAGGGGCAGACCCTCACCGCCCCGGACAACGCCGGGACGACCCTCACCGGCGGGGCAGGGGACGACACCTTCGTCGCCAGCTACGGACCGGACGTGCTGACCGGTGCGGGCGGCGCGGACACCTTCCAGTTCCCGGTCCTGCCCTGGAGCGCCGGCCACGTGACCGATTTCGAACCCGGGACAGACGTGCTGGACCTGCGGCCGCTGTTCGAGGCCGCCGGCTACCACGGCTCCGATCCGGTGGCGGACGGCTATCTCAGCCTGCTGGACGACGGCGCCGGGGGGGCGCGGGTCTATTTCGATCCCGACGGGCCTGCTTCGGGCACGCCCTGGCCCTATCTGATCACCACCCTGGACCACGTCTCGCCCGCGAGCCTGCAGCCGGCCCACGACTGGCTTTTCGCCTGAGCCCGCGCCCAAGCATAGGCGGGGGATCGGCCCGCGTCCGCCAGGATCAGGCCTGCTTCGGTCAGAATTGGCGTCTCACTGCCACGAAACAGCTGTGGCTTCACCGCCGTCCGGCGAACCATGTTCGTCTTATAGCTGCGCGCCTTGACCTTTCATGCGGCAACTTGACAGTAACGTGACCGTGAATTGGACCGGTTAATCCAAAATAACAGCCCAGCTGGAACGGGCGTTCGCGTAGATCATTAGCTGGTCGCTCTCGCTGTTCAGTGTTGGGAACCTTAGCGGTATGTCAGATCAGCTGTTGGCCGAGGTAGCTCCTCCGGCGCCGGGAGGTTATGCGAGCATCGCGCGCACGGAACGCGTGAACTGCCTAGGCATCGTCTACGCGGCCGTCGCCTTCATTGCCCTGATCCTGCTGATCCCGTTGATGACGATGATCGCCCTGGCCATCTTCATCCAGGACGGGGGACCGGTGATCTTCGCCCATTCGCGGGTCGGTCAGCGCCGGCGCATGTTCCCCTGCCTGAAGTTCCGCACCATGGCCAAGGACGCCGAGGCCCGCCTGGCCGAGCTGCTGGCCAGCGACCCGGCCGCCAGAGCCGAGTGGGAGAAGGACCACAAGCTCAGGAACGATCCGCGGGTCACCCCGCTCGGCCGGATCCTGCGCAAGTCGTCGCTCGACGAACTGCCCCAGCTGATCAACGTCATCCGCGGGGAGATGAGCCTGGTCGGGCCGCGGCCGATCGTCGAGGCCGAGATCCCCAAGTACGGCCGGCGCATCCACGACTACTACGCGGTCAAGCCTGGCCTGACGGGCCTCTGGCAGGTGTCCGGGCGCAACGACGTCTCCTACCGCACCCGGGTGGCGATGGACTGCATGTACGCCCGGCGGCGCAGCGCCGCCCTGGACGCGGCGATCATCGCGCGGACCATCCCGGCCATCTTCCTGCGCCGCGGCTGCTACTGACATGCGCCGCGCCGCCGCCGGCAAGCTCTGGTTCAACTGGCCCCTGGCCGCCGGACTGACGGTGAATTTCGCCGCGGTGGCCCTCGGTGTCTGGGCGCTCCTGGCGCTGGGCGGGCCGCGCCCGCGCTAGCCGCTGAAGGGGCGGGGGCCCGGAGGGAGCGAATGCCCAGGCCGATGCGTTCCGCCGGGGTCGTGACCGTGGCGGAGGCGATGGGGTCCATGGCAGGCGATATCGGGCTGGATGTACGGCCGCCGGCCGAGTCCGCGCATCCGGTCCCGCCGGAACCCGGCGATCTGGCCTCGGTCGCCGCTGAGCTGGAGGCGCTGTTCGCCGCGGCCCCGGCTCCTTCGGTCCAGAGCGCCGGGCGCAACCGGCACGTCCGGAGCCTGTCGCGGGGACCTGCGGCCGGACGAGGCCCGCGGATCGCGCCCCTGGCCGCTCTGATCGGCGCGGGCCTGATCGGCCTCGGCGCCGGCGCCCTGACCGTCCGGATCGGCGCCCGGCCGGCGGCCCCCCCCGCGCCCGTGATCGCCGCGCTCCCTCTTCGGCAGCCTGCGGAGGTTCCGCCGCCGACGTCTTCGCCCGCCTCGTCGCCCGAGGCGCCGGCCGCGCCGGCGACCGCTCGCGCCGGGCCATCCGCAGCGCCGGCGCGCGCGCGCGCCTCGCGGCCTGAGCCTGCGCGACGCCGCGCGGCGGCCCTTCGGCGCGCGCCGTCCAGGGCCTGCGGCCGCGCTTGCGCCTACCGGGACCTGATGCAGGCGGACGTGCGGCTGAGGAGCGCCTATTTCCGGGCGATCGCCGCGGGGACGCCGCGGAGCGTCCTGAACGACTACCGCCGCCGCTGGAGCGGGCTGCTCCGCCATGCCTCCTCCGATCCGGCGCGCGCGGCGCGCGGCTATCGCGTCCTCGAGCGCCAGCTCTCGCGGGCCGCGCGATCGCATCCGCGGGGCCGGCGGTGAGCGGTCAGCGGGCCCCGATCGCGGCCGGCCATGCGGCGGGCCAGCTCGTCTACGGCATCGGCGACGTGCACGGCTGCTACGGCCTGCTGAAGCAGCTCCTGGCCCAGCTCGCCCGCGATTATGGCCCGCGCGCGCGCGGCCGACGGCCCGTGCTGGTGTTCGTGGGCGACTACGTGGACCGGGGACCGGACTCCGCCAGGGTGCTGGAGGCGCTGATCTGGCTGCAGCGGCGGCCGGAGCTGGAGGTCCATCTGCTCAAGGGCAACCACGAGCAGGCGCTGCTCGATTTCATCGACCGGCCGCATCAGGGGGTGGCGTGGGTGGAGTTCGGGGGCGCCGAGACCCTGGCCTCCTACGGCGTCCAGCCGCCCCGGCCGGGGGCGGGTCCGGCCGACTACCTGCGCGCCCGCGACGAGCTGGTCCGGCGCATGCCCGCCTCACACCTGCGGCTGCTGGCCGGCCTCGAGCTGATGGTCCTGGTGGGCGACTACGCCTTCGTCCACGCCGGCGTGCGTCCGGGCCGCGCGCTGTCGCGCCAGGACGAGGAGGACCTGCTGTGGATCCGTCAGGGCTTCCTCGACGCCAGGGGCCCGTTCGAGAAGGTCATCGTCCACGGCCACACCTGGACGGGCGAGCAGCCGCAGCTGCTCGGGGCCCGGATCGGCCTGGACACGGGCGCCTACGCCACGGGCGTCCTGACCGCCCTCCGGTTCGAGGACGGCGAGGTCGGCGTGCTGCAGGCGCGCCGCGCGGGCAAGGAAGGGCCGGGCCGGGCCGTCCCCGCCGCTGCGCCGGCGATGTCGGCCCTGGCGGGCTGACCCGCGGGCCGGGTCAGCCGGCGGGCGCCTCCTCCGGCGCCTTGGCCTTGTGCACGGCGTCCAGGTGGTCCCAGGAGCTGCGATCCACCGCGTGCAGGTCCGCCCCGCCGATGCTGCGGTCCGGGATCGGCGGCTGGCCGAGCTTGCGGAGCATGGCGTTGAGCTTGTTGAGGACCTGAACGTCGTCGGTGCGCCCGATCGGCTTGCGGTGCAGCTCGCCGCGGACGTGGAAGGCGAAGGGCTCGCCCTTCCACAGGAACTCCTCCCAGCCGAAGGCCCGGGTGTCGGGCAGCCCGAAGGCCTCGAAGCCCCTGGCCGACATGTAGCCGGGCTTCTTGGGCAGATAGGCCATGTGGTCTGGCATGACGGCGTCGAAGGCGCGCTGGATGGACGTCACCGTGGCCGGCTGGAAGCTGTCCGTGGGCGCGCAGACCGGGGTTAGGACCCCGGCCTTCAGGGCGCGGTTGCGGCGGAACTCCTCCAGCATGGAGAAGCCGGTGTCGCGCGAGGCGGCGATGGTCCCGCGCTGGCGCAGGTCCTCCTGCACGGCGCGCCCGAGGTTTTTCAGGAGGAGCCGGCGCGCACGCCAGCGGCCCTTGGCCCGCTCCTCGGGCCATTGCTTCCAGAAGGTCGAGATCCACTTGCCGCCCGGCCGCACCAGGTCCGGCGCCAGCATGTCCTTGCGCCAGCGGACCTTCTGCAGGTCGATGACCATCAGGTGGGTGCAGGGGAAGTAGCGGAACTTCTGGTACCAGCGCGGATTCCAGGGCGCGCCGAAGACCGCCAGGTCGTGGTCGGCCATGTGCTGGATGACTTCGCGCAGCCAGTTCGGCCGGACCACGTAGAGGTCCGGGTCGATCACCACAGCATAGCGGGTGCGCACGTTCTCGAGCGCCAGGTTCAGGCCGGCGGCATGGTGGTAGCTGGCCAGGAACTTCATGAGGAGGCGCCGGTGCTCGGCCTCCTCCTCAGGCTTGGACTCGAGCTGCGGGTAGAAGTACTCGAAGGTCTCGTTCAGCGTCAGGCCGGTGAGGACCTTGGCGCCGGGGACGTACTCGGAGACGTCGCCGTAGTCGAAGTACTCGGCCTTGGCGTCGTTCATGTACTGCTCGCGCACGTCCGGCCCGAGCTTGCCGCGGGTGTTCGCCAGCTGGCGCAGGAAGGCCTTCACCCGCTTGTCGTTCAGGTGGATGTCCTGGTTGTCCACGACGTTCCAGTGGATCTCGCAGTCCTCGTTCAGGAGGCGGACCATCTCGTAGTTGTGCGCCGCCACGCGCTTGTGCACCGGGGTCACCACGGTGCAGAAGGTCGCCTCCACCGGCGCCTGGCCGAGGCGATGGTGTGGCCACCACTCGATCGTCGACTTCTGGCGGCCCTCGGGGCCGGCCTTCAAGGTGGCGCCGGCGACGATGGAGCTCTGGTCGCCGAAGAACACGCGGTCCAGCGAGGCGTAGGCCTTCTGCCGCAGCTCGGCGTTCGGGTCGCCCTCAGGCCATTCCTTGCGCTCGATGCGGTCCAGCGCCTCGTCGAAGCCATGGGGGCTGTCGAGGTCGACCACCACGCAATAGGGCTTCACTGCCTCGGGCAGGCGCTTGAACAGCACCGGATTGATCAGCACCCAGTCCTTGCAGAGGATCGATTCCAGGATCTTGGTCTTGAACCCGCGTCCGAGCTCGGAGAGCACCGCCACCGCGCGGCCGGTGCAGAGCAGGTTCATCAGGTCGTCCACGATCCCCAGCGGCTTCACCCGCGGGGTGTAGTCTTCGTGATTCTTGATCCAGAACTGCCGGCCCGTGGCGCGGAAGCGCCAGTCGGCCTTGCGCTCTCCCAGGCTGTTCACCGCCTGATGGAAGCGCAGCAGGCCGTGGTAGGTCAGCGGCCCCGGGTGCGAGGACATCACGCAGATCACCCAGTCGCGGCGCTTCTTGTGCCGGGCGACCTCCTCGGTGATCTCGGTGAGGTACTCGTCGGTGAGGAAGTAGGGCGACTCGATCACGTCGCCGCGGAAGCCAAGCCAGGACCAGTAGCGGGCCGCCGGCTTCAGGGTCTCGATGGTCAGGACGACGTCGGCGTACTTGGCCGCGGCGAGGTCGCGGTCGAGGAAGGTGCGGCGGTTGCGCCGGACGTCGCGCCGGTCCTCCGCCTGCCGCTCCATGTCGTCGGTCGGCGCGGCGGCGTTCATCGCGCGCTCGGTGTCCTTGCGGTGCGGCAGCTCCAGATTGTGGGAGCGCATGATCAGCCTGGCCTTGGGCCAGCGCTTCCTCAGGTGCTTCCAGTCCTTCAGGGTGAAGGAGCCGTCCACCAGGATGTGGGTGTAGTCGGGCAGGTCGTCGCCTGCGAGGACGTCGGACAGCAGATCGACGTTCTTGCGGTGGTGGAAGGTGTCGAACCAGATGCCCCGGTCGCGGAAGTACTGCTGACGTGTCGCGAAATCCTTGGTCGAGCCGTGAAGCCGGAAATCGGGCGCGCTGAAGGTGTTGGGCACGAGGTGCAGCACGCGCATGTCGCCCGAGCCGGTCGGCTCGCCCTTCACCAGCCCCAGTTCCCCGGGACGCAAGACCTCGGTCACCCTCAAATCCCCATGCGCGCGAATGGCCGGCAACCTACCGGCCGCCCCCCTGCGGCGCAACGTCCGGTCGCGGTCGCAGTTGTCGCGCGCGGCTGGCCCCAGTATTCTTCAGGCGTGATGCTGTCGGCCGCTGCGGGCCCCGGCATGGGGTGGCTGACATGACCGTTGCAGAGGCGATCGAGGCGGATCTCGACCCACAGAGCGCCTGGCAGGCCGCCAAGCAGATCCGCAACGAGGGCCGCACCCTGGAGGCCCTGGCCCTGGTCGAACGGCTGGCCGCGCGCTTCCCCTCCGAGTTCCGCTTCCAGCTCGCCGCGGGCGAGCTGATGGTCATGGCCGGCCGGCTGGAGGACGCCGCCGCGCCGCTCGAGCGTGCGCGCCGGATCGGGGCGCCGGACCCGAAGACGGGCGAGGTGCTGGAACGGCTTGAGCTGCGCCGGCGGATGCAGCTGCTGCAGGACCAGGGCCGCCCGGCCGAGGTCATCGGGCTCTACCATCAGGCCGTGCGGGAGAACGCCTCCCTGATGCGCAAGATCGAGGACTGGCTGCCGATCGTGAACGGCGCCGGACAGTCGCTGTTCCAGGCCAACGCAGAGACGGTCGGGGCCAAGGCGCTCAGCATCATCGCCGAGGTGCGCGAACGCGGCATCGCCATCCGCCACTTCGACGACATCGTCGGCGAGCCCGGGCTGTTCGCCGACCTGCAGCAGGTCGTGCGCGACACCACCGACTGGACCGTCCCGGGCAAGCCGCACTTCTTCAAGGCGATCCGCGAGGAGGCGGCCTCGCCCGACCACCCGATCATGCGCGCGGGCCTGCACCCGAAGATGCTGGAGGTCGCCAACGGCTTCTACGCCCTCTACGCCCGGCTGGTCTCGGCCAACATCGTGCTGACCAGGACCGACGCTGCGGCCGAGCGCATCCGCCGCGGCTCGGAAGGCTGGCACCGGGATCCCGAGGACACCCCGATGTTCAAGGCCTTCATCTATCTGAACGACGTGCTGGAGGTCGGCCACGGGCCGTTCCAGTACATCGGCGACAGCCGTCCGGGCCGGAAGTACGAGTACCTGATGCCGCACCTGGGCCGGGGCGTGTACGACCCCGCCTACAAGACCAAGCCCGACTGGGAGAAGACCGACCGCGAGGTCGACGCCAAGGACGTGGTCACGGTGCTCGGCCGGGCGGGGACCATGTTCTTCTGCGACACCTCCGCCTTCCACCGGGGCGGCTACTGCCTGACCCAGGACCGCTACATGGCCGCCTACGTCTACCAGCGGCCGGGCTCGCAGTTCCCCAGCTACGTGAAGGCCGAGGCGCCTGCGGGGGCCCCGGTCGCGGTGCAGAAGGCGCTGGAGGCGCTCTGAGG
>Ga0164243_10000831_pt1 | contig 53993 bp, 71 predicted proteins | sample OricompcompostOP_FD_108781 | JGI IMG/M metagenome (GOLD analysis project Ga0164243, IMG submission 108781) | Organic Plus compost microbial communities from Emeryville, California, USA - Original compost - Organic plus compost (OP) | ecosystem: Engineered > Solid waste > Mixed feedstock >... | reverse complement strand
GCGGCCGTGTTTGATGTTGATGACGTGATAGATGTTTACGTCACCGAAAACGTCACCAACGCCGTGGTGAACGTCGGCGCCACCAATTACCCGCTGGCCCCGCACTCGCTGTACGTCGCCGTGGTCGGCGGCACCAACGATGATGTGGCGAAGGCCATCTGGACCAAAAAGGATGTGGGCTGCGATTACAACGGCAACACCACCGTCACCGTGGTGGATGACAGCGGATATCTGCCGCCGCTGCCTTCGTATGAAGTGAAGTTTCAGCGCCCGGCCACCGTGCCCATCAAGTTCGCTGTGGAAATTCAGGATGACCCCGGCTTGCCCAACAACATCGTGGACCTTGTGAAAGCTGCAATTATTGCGACGTTCACCGGCGCCGATGGCGGCACGCGTGTGCGTATCGGTTCGCTGTTGCTCGCGTCCAAGTTCTACCCCGGCGTCATCAAGATTGGCCCGGAAGTTTCGCTGCTGTCCATTCTGCTGGGCTCCGTCACCCCCACGTTGACGCAGCAGCTTATTGGTATCGACCAAGCGCCCACCGTGGACGCGGCTGACATCACCGTCACGCTGGTGTAAGCCCATGCTGAACGTTGAACGCACCATCATTTCCCAGTACGCAAACAGCCCGTCACTGACGCAGCTTATTGCGAACATGAACGAATATATTGACCCGCGCGTCAACATACAGGCGTTCTATGATGCGTGGTGGAATGTGGACACCGCGTTTGGCGAAGGGTTGGACAACTGGGGCCGCATCGTAGGCGTATCGCGGCTGCTGAAAATTCCGGCGAACACTCAAACCTTCGGCTTCAACAATACGGACTTCCCGCCTGACTGGGCGCCGTTCAATCAGGGGACGTTCTACGCGGGCGTAAACACGGGGCAGGCGTTCCTGTTGCCTGACGACACGTACCGCACGCTGATTCTGGTGAAGGCTCTGGCCAACATCGTGGCGACCACGGCGGCCAGCCTTAACCAATTGCTGCGTAACCTGTTCCCCGGCCGGGGCGTCTGCTACGTCATTGACAACGGCGCCATGTCCATGACGTTCTATTTTGAATTCGACATATCGGCGGCGGAATACGCTATCCTGACCCAATCGGGCGCGCTGCCGCACCCGGCCGGCGTCAAGTACAACGTCATTGTGGTACCGGCCGGCGTGTTCGGGTTCGCTGAACAGGGCGGCACTGCGGAGCCCTTCGACCAAGGTACGTTCTACCAGCCGCCGGGAACTTGAGCCATGCCGCAACCGACACCGCCACTATTGCTTCAGGCGTTCGCCAAAAACGCGGCGTCCCAGTACATCCAAAACCCCATCCCGGTCAGCACGGTAGACACTGACCGCGCGTCATTGGACTTGGGCTTCCCGCCCCTGACCATGACGGAGATTTTTGCAGGCGGCAAGCCTCCGTGGGGTCAGGACATGAACGGCATCCTGTACATGCTGTCCGCCGACACGGCGGCCCGGCAGGCAGGACAGACGCCCGTCTACAACAGCACGCTGGCCAGTGCCATGGGGGGCTACGCCACGGGCGCCGTGGTCAGCATGGCGGACGGTTCTGGGCTGTGGTTCAACCTGACGAACGGCAACACCACGGACCCGGACGCGGGTGGCGCGGGGTGGGTGCCCTTGCATAGCTACGGCTACACCACGGTGTCCGGGCTCACAGGCGGCACCGTCACACTGTCACAAGCGCAGGCGCGGCGGAACGTCATCATCCTGACGGGCGGGCTGGTGGGCAACCTGACCATTGTTCTGCCGGCGTGGCTGAAGTCTTGGCTGATCGTCAACAACACCACTGGCGGGTTTACCACCACCATCCGAAGCGCTGCCGGCGGCGCAGGAACGGTGAATGTCCCACAGGGCGGCTTCAGCGCCCCGGTGGAAGTCTACGGCGACGGCTCCAGCATGTACCCGGCTGTGGCCCCGGTGAACCTGCCGATTGACCAGAACCCCACGGGGCTGACCATCGCGCAGCGTACGAACGCGGGCTATTTGTTCGCCACGTACTTCAACCAGAACAGCCCGCTGGAAAACTTCGCCATGTCGGCCGTGTATGCGGACGCTGGCGACGGATACCACCGGAAAATTTCGCCAGCCCACTTTGCGGCGCAAATTGCGCTGTCCCAGTTCGCTGGGCAGGTGGCCAACGCACAGGTGCCGCAGTCCGCCGTGACACAGCACGCGGCGGCCGTGTTAACCAACGCTGCGCTTACTGGCGTCCCCACGGCGCCCACGCCGCCGGCCGGAGACAACAGCACGCGAGTGGCTACCACGGCCTTCGTGCAGGGCGCGCTTACCCCCGCGCAGAACGGCTCCGTGACGCTGCCCAACGGCCTGATACTCAAATGGGGTTGGGCGTCTGGTGCGGGCGGCCCCGGTGCGTTCACCATCTTTTTCCCCGTCGCGTTCCCCAATGCGATTTTTGCCGCGTTCATGTCCACCGGGTACCGTAACACGCAGGGCTCTAACACGTACAACTTCGTGGGCTCTATCGCCACCAGCTTCATGTCCGTGGTGGCCGATGAAGCCCAATTTGGTCCTGTTGCGGGTTCGCGGAACTGCTACTGGTTCGCCATCGGAAACTGACCGCCATGTCAACACCTGTTCCACCGTCAGTTGTCACGCCCTTCGCCATCAATGGCGGAAAGACGGACCCTATCCCGGTTCCGTCGCAGATAGGCACCAGCCCGGAGATTGCGTCATTCAATGACGGGTTCCCGCCGGCCACGCGCATCCCGCGCACGCAAGGCGGCATCCCGCCGCGCGGACTCGACATGAACGGCATTCTGTTCATGCTGTCGGCGCATACGTCATGGGTGGCTGCCGGGGGCCAGTACCAATTCAACGCGGATGTGGTGACGGTATCCACCGGCTACCCAGTGGGTGCCGTGCTCCAGAGTGCGGTGAACCCGGCGCAGTTCTACCTGAACACGGTGGCGAACAACGCCAATGACCCGGACAGCGTAATCACCGGCTGGCTGCCGTTCACGTTGACGGCGGCCCCCACGGGGGTGCAGACACCCTCCACGCTGGCGGCGGGCTCCCAGTCCATCGTCACCACGCCCAGCGTGGGGTTTCTGGAACTGACCGGCGACGGCGGCGGCACGTCCGCCATTCTCAACATCACCGGCGGGTCCAATGGCCAGATTCTGGTGGTGTCCAACGTCGCGGCGCCCTTCGTGACGCTGCTGTCCAGCGGAAACCTGCGGCTTCCCGTGGACGTGACGCTGTTGCAGAATGACAGTCAGGCTTTCCGCTTTTCCTCCGCGCTCAACCTTTGGGTGAAAATGTGATGAACACTCCCGCACGTCGCGCGTACATCGCGCTCGGTGTCGTGGTCGCGACCTTCGCAACGGTCGCGTTCGCTGCAACCTTCCCGTACTTCAGCCCTGCAACCGGCATCCTAAAAGGGAACGCCAATACGTACGTCACCACGGCGGCGACCTCGGCCGATATTACGGCCACGTTCTCGGGCACATGTAACTCGACGACGTTCCTGCGCGGTGACGGCTCGTGTGCGCCTGAGACTGGCACCGGAACCGTAACGAGTGTCACACAAGGTACAGGCATCACCGCCACGCCTAACCCGATCACGGGGACGGGCACGATTGCGATTGATACGGCCGTTGTGCCGCGTCTCGGTAATGCGAACGTATTCAGCGCTGCGCAGACTATCGGCAACAATACGCCGTCATGGGCATGGAATGAACTTGACGCGGCGGTTGATGAAAAGCGATGGCGTTTTATTGCTGACGGCGGCGTGTTGCAGCTTCAGACGCGCACCGATGCAGACGCTTCAGGTACCAACATTTTTACTCTTGATCGCACAGGCACGGCGGTATCGGCGCTTCAATTTGGAAACGCTACGGACAACCCGACTTATGCTTTTATGGGTACGGGCGCCATCAGCGGCAACGGCTCGGGGCTCACGTCTCTAAATGCGGGCAACGTCAGCTCAGGCATACTCGCGGTTGCGCGAGGCGGCACCGGAATCGGTACGCTTACTGGCATTGCGAAAGGCAACGGTACGTCGGCGTTTACTGCGGCTGTTGCGAGCGACGTGTACGGATTGTGGGGCGGCACCTGCAACTCGTCGAGTTTCCTGCGGGGTGACGGTACGTGCGCATCGCCGGCCGCGGGTGTTAGCCCCGCCAACCCTTCTGCCACCGTGGGGCTGACCGCTAAGAACGGAAGCGCGTCTACGTACATGCGTTCCGACGCGGCGCCGGCTCTTGACCAATCAATCACGCCCACGTGGACCGGCAGACACACGTTTACCGATACGTCCGGGGCCGCGCTGTTCTCATCGGTCAATCCTGTGATTGCCTTCAATGAGACTGATGCCGGAGCGGATAGTAAATGGTGGAACGTGGTCGCTGGCGGCGGGCTGTTTTCGATTCAGACCCGAACGGATGCCGGAGCGGCGGGGGGAACGCCGCTTAGCATTTCGCGATCCGGTACAACTCCAACGACCATCGCGCTCGCGGCCAACAATGTCACCGTCAACGGCTCCGAGGTGTGCCGTTCTGACGGCACGGGATGCCCAGCGATCCCTAGCTTCGCCACGGGCACCGTGTTTGCGAATGGCTCCGGCTGTAGCGTCAGCAACCCTGTGGGCATGTCATCGTCCTGCACGCGGAACGGGATGGGCAACTACACCATAGCCCTAACGTCTGGCATTTCCGGGAGCAAATGCACGGCCACCCTTTCGGGAACGATAACCCCCAGCCTCGTAATTTTCGGCTTCAACAACACCTTTTCCAACATCAACGTGGGGGCGCAGCAGGCTAATGGTGGCGGTGCAGTTGACCCCCCGCAGTTCCATATCATTTGCACGCGCTAAGGCGATGGACGAAGTTTCACAGGCAATCGGGCAGTTGCAAGGCCGCATGGACGCGGCTGACGCCCGCGCGGAGCGCATGGAAGGCAAGCTGGATACCCAGAACGAAAAACTGGACCGGCTGCTGGCGGCGTACGAACGCCAGCGCGGCGCGCGGCGCGCAACGGCGGTAGCGGTCACTGGCGGCGGGTCCGTGGCCGGCGCGTTTATTGGCTGGCTTATTACTTGGTGGACAACGAAGCCTTGAACGCCTCGCGCAACTTCCAGCGCTCCGCCAGTCCCACCTTGCCGCCGTTCACAATCTTCGTGATTGACACGAAGTCCGCGTAATCGTCATCCGTGGGCGTATCGTCCGCCAGCGCGTTCAACTTCGGATTGCTGGCCCACCACGCGGCGCTGGCCATGGCCGCCGTCCCCTTGGTCTGTAGCCGTTCCGGGCAGGCGATGATGGCCGGGTCATTTACCAGCTTGGCCACTTTGACGTAGTTGTCAAAGCCCGTGATCATGTGAATACCGCGCCCGCGGTACTTCCAGCCGTCTCCGGCCTTCACGTTACCCATACGCCCGCCGTAGACAAATTCAGCAAGGTCATGCGGGCGCCGCGCGTACTTTGCCGCTACGGTCAAACTTGGGAACCGCTTGGGCCAAACTTCCATCAGCCGTTCAGCGGAGTAGTTCAGGTTTTCTTCCAGCCGGTTGAAGCTGGCGCTTTCGTGAGCCGCTTGCGCAAGGAACTCCACCATGTAGTCCACGTCATCGGCAATGCCGTAGATGAGCATGGCTTGGTTCAGTGGGTCCACCCACGCGGCCGGGTTGGCACACTTGGGGACTGCGCGGCGTAGCTGGTCAGCCGTGATGACGTGCATATTGTGCGAAGTGTACACTGGCGGGGCTCCCTTTCAACCCTTGAGGAAACAACCGTGGAAAAAGTGAAGTCCTACGGCGCGCACGCGCTGACGTACGCCCTATCTGTATTGACCATCGTGGCAGGCACCAGCCCGCAGTCCATCCCGGCTTCATGGCTCCCGTGGATTGGCGCGGCATCGCTCGCACTGGGCGGCGCGCACAACGCGTGGGCGGCCGGCGCACCAAAGCCCGGAGCGATCACCACGGCCGTCAAGTCCTTTGCCGTTCTGGCCATTACGGCCGCGCTGGTCACTCTGGTGGGCTGCGCATCGTGGACGCCGCAGCAGCGGCTGGGCGCCCAGATTGTGGTGAAGAAGGCCACCGGGGAATACATCAAGCGCGCAGCGGACCCGGCTGACCGGGCGGCGCGAGTCGCGCGAGCCGTGGCCGCCATTGAAGCCCATGTGGGGGACGAAGCGGTGACGCTGGACCTGCTGCAAGGCGTGGCCATGTCTTACGTGGCACAGGTTCAGGACCCGTTGGACCGTGACTTGCTGGGTGACGTGGTACTGGCTGCGGTGGCAGAATTGCAGGAGTACGCCCACGGTGGAGTCCTGAACGAAACCGACAAGCTGGCCGTGTCTCGCGTGCTGGCATGGGTGAAAGATACGGCGTCCCTGTATGTTCCAGACACCCCTTGACTTACGTGCGACCGATGAACCGGGCCTGTGGCGCGTCATTGCGCCACTGGTTTGGGAAGACGCGGAGCTGGGCCAGCTAGTTGTTCCCGCGGGAACAATCACGGACCTAGCCAGCATCCCCGTTCGGCTTCGGGGCTTCGGCGCCTTCGGCTGGTACCCATTCGACCCCAACGGAGAATCCCGCCGGCCGGCCGTCCTGCATGACTGGCTCTACGCAGACGGTACGCGCGGCAAGGACTTTGCGGACCGGGCCTTGCGGGCTGCGTTGCTCGCGGAAGGTGTCAGCCGTGGCACCGCCAACGCCTTCTATTACGCCGTCAAATGGTTCGGCGGGAGCGCGTGGAAGGGCCACCGGCGGCGCGCTGGCGCCCCGGCGTAGGTCATCCAGAAACGCGCGAGCCCACGACGCCTGCGCGGCCAGATACGAATACATGCAACGTCGGCACGTCACTGCGGAAACGTCGCGAGTGGTGCGGCCGGGGGTTCCGCACCACTCGCGCCCTTCCTCCGGTGCGTAGTGGATTTTCGATTCTTTAGCGTTCGTCATCTTCTTCAATCAGTACCAGTTCGCGCTTGGCGCGGGTGGCCGCAACATAGCATAGGTTGGCTTCCTGCTGTTTCTGCCAGTCCTGCCGCGCCCACTGCGCCGGACACTTGCTGCTGTTCAGCCAGTACACGCGGTCCGCTTCCAGCCCCTTGGCTTTGTGAATGGTCGCCAGCTTGACGCCAGCGTCAGAGTCCGTGAACAGGCTGTCAATGGCGCGCAGCAGGGCCGGGACGCTGCGGTCAGTTTCCGGCAGACCGTCCGCTATGCACAGCACGCACTCCGTTTTGTCGCGGATGGCTTCGGCCTTGGCGTCATCACCCTTGGCCACGGCCTTTTCCACTTCACGGCGCGTGTGGTCCTCCAGCTTGGCCACCAGTGCGTCCAAGCCCTTCGCGTTCATCTTTTCCACCAGCTTGCGCAGGCCCTGCCCGATTTCCCGGCCCATGACGTGGGCGGGAACCTGCGAACGGATCAGGCGATAGGCCAGCGACACCAGCGGCTTGGTGGTACGGCAGACAATCAAGTCACCGTCCACGAAGGACTTGGTGTTCCACTTCGGGAATTCATTGACCAGACCGTCAGACGCGTTAGGGGCGGCTTCGATGTGCTCCACCCAGTTGCGCGCAAACTCCACCACGGACTTGGGGCAGCGGTACGTGACCGTCAGCGGCATTTTCACGCAGCCAAATTCTTCCGCCAGCAGGGCCATGCTGTCGCTGTCAGCGCCGCGGAAACCATAGATGGCCTGTGCTGGGTCGCCCACGCACACCATGCGGCTGGTGGGCTTCAGAATCTTGCGCAGCAGGGCGCGCTGGATGGCGTTGGTGTCCTGCGCTTCGTCCACGAAAACCCAGTCATACTTTGGCAGGCTAAGCCCTTCCTTGACGGCCAAGTACAACAGGTCATCAAAGTCAATCAGGTTGCTGCTGTTGGACAGGGCCAGCAGTTCCATGGCGTAGGTGACGCCTTCTTCCATGGTGCCTTTGTCGCTGTCGGGTTCAAGGTCATGGTGGTCAGCGATGGCCAGCCATTCTTCCGTGGTGTTCGGCGCGAGCCCCGCGCCAATGCCGGCCTGTCGGGCCAACCCCACCATGCGAGTCATGAAGGTGCCGTAGACACGGCGCACATTCTCCGGGAAGTGTTCGCGCATCAGAGTGTTCAGCTTGCCGCTGTCCACCTGCTTCGTGCGCTTGAAGCTGGTCACGGGGCCGTAGCACATGCTGTGAAACGTCTTGCCGTTCACGCCGCGCGTTTGCAGTTCCGTGGCAATCGGTTTGTTGAAGGCCAGATAGATGACGGAGCCGCGGCACAGGCGGGTCATTTCCACACCCGTGGTGGTTTTGCCGGAACCGGCGACAGCTTCAACAATCACGTTGCCGGTGCCGTTGACCACCCAGTCAAAAAGGGCGTACTGGTAGTCAGAAGGGTTGGCAATGGCCGTCACGATAGTGCGGACGGCGTTGGCTACTGCGTTCATCGGTGGTACCCCCGTACCCGTTGCTGATGTGGCGCAGTCTACGCCGGTTGACGGCCCGGTCAAGTGATCCGGTTCACGGTTTTGCATGCCGGGGTCCAGATACTCGCGCAGGGCTGTCAGCGTCGCTAATAGGGGCCACCGCTCCGCGCGGCTTCGGTTTTCCCCATTCGTAGGGCCAGCCTAGCAGGTTTGACGGCCCGGTCAGTGAAGTGCGTCTCATTAATCGAATTTCCCATAGCGGGGGCCGCGCCAGCCGCCTTTCGCCTTGATGGGCCAGCCATAGCAGAACGTGCCGGGGGTGCGGGCAATCTGCGTCATGAGGCTTTCAAACTCTTCCACGGAGCCCCAGCCTATGGGGACTTCGCCACAGGGTTCGTCATGGGAGTGGAGCACAGGGCGGTAGCCGGCGCGTTCCAAATTCACCAGCCCGGAAGCGTGGATGTAGCGGGCTTCCTTCTGGACAATGTTTTCCATTTGCTTCCCGCCATACAGGTCCATCCGTATCCAGCCCACCTTCCCCATGGCTTGGTTTTTGTTGTCCCCTTCGTAAGACAGGGACTGTTCCCACACGGGGCGCCAGCTTTGCTTCGCGGGCTCCAGCCGTGGACGGTGGTACGTGAGATAACCGCCGCTGGGGACGCGGCAGTATAGGATGTCATCAACCACGGACATTTGGTACACAATGCCGGGGTTGGTGCCGGGGCTGAACGCACGGCCCGGATACTTCACCGCTGCAATGGCCGCGCCTTCCAGCCCGAACAGTTCGGGGCGTGCGTCGCGCTTCCTGCCGCGGCTCTGGCCGCCCCACGTCTCCACGATGTTGGGCGAGTCCGCACGCCACGCCAGAATGGCTTCCTTGATTTCATCTTCCGTTAGGAATTCATCGGCGCCGAAGTTACACCATGCGCCTATCCATCCGCCGAAGCCAGAGCCCAGTTCCGCGAACTTGCCCAGCTTCTTCCGCAGCGGGTGGTGTTTGCCGCCCATGATGCCCATTAGCTTGCCGTTCACGTACTCCGCAACGCCGCCGGTGTCCAGCCGATGCTTGACGAATTCGTCAAACGGTATTTTGGCAATCTTCGCGGCGCTGGCTTCATAAATCATGCCGTGGGTGCGGAAGACTTCCAGCCGCCATTCCTCCCCTGACAGCGCGGCCGTGACCACGCCTTCAATGGCGGTGTAGTCGCTGCATATCAGTTCGTACCCCGGCGCGGCGATAATGAGCCCGCGCAGGCAGCTTGCCACCACTTCCAGCGCGGTGTTTTTCGGGTAGTGGTATTCAACCAGTTCAAGGCAGCGGTGGCTGATGATGCCTAGCGCGCGTTCCACTTCCTCCAGCGTGTGGAACAGGCCGCTGGGCAAGTTCTGCGGCTGCGGGCCGTTGCCAGTCCAGCGTCCGGTGCGGGCCGCGAAGTAGCTGTAAAGATCATACAGCCGGCCCCGGTAATTCTGATGCTTGAACGCGTACAGCTTTTTAATGGACGCGGAGCCCAGCAGGCTGCGCAGTTCCAACACGCGGTATTCAACGGTGCCCTGCTGGCCCCGCTTGCGCATGTCCGCCAGCATGGCGTCCACCGCTTCTTCCTTCATGCTGTCAATGTCTACGCCGCGAGCCCGTAGCCACTCGCCCAGCTTTTTGGTTTTCGCGGCAGACTCGATTGACCCGCCAGTCAGTCGGTTCAGTTCAGCGTTGTACTTTTCGTATGCTTGTTCCACCACCGCAATGCAGTTTTCCATTGCAGTGACATCAATTTGGAGGCCACGCAGATTGATGCGCTGATCCGTAAGCCAGAATTGCAGTTCTTCCGGCGGTAGGTCAGGCGTTCGCAGCGAGGCTTCCGCCTCCGACAGCACGTCAGTCCCGTTGTATTCCAGTAGTGCGGCGAAGTCCTGCGGGTCATCTTGGGGGAGTATCCACAGCTTTGGCTGTTTGCGGGTGGGGTTCTGCGGAACGCTGAATTTGTCCAGCAAGTCTTTTCCGCGCTTGTCCTTTTTTATGGACAGGTTGGCAACGTCACCGAACCGTTCCAACTTTGGGGGCATGGCGTGGGCGCGGGCCTTCGCCATTGCATCGCGCGTATTCTCCAGCAGCAGCGGGGGCCAGTTGTATGTGGGGACGGCGTATTCGTTCCACACGTCAAATTCAAACCCGCTATTCCATGACTCGACAGGATGGACCGCGCCGCCCTGCGCCACGTGTATCAGTAGCGCCCACGGATGCGCCCACGGGTCCGCCTGCGCGTGGGCGCGAAGCTGGTCAACTGTGAGGCCCGGAGGCAGCGGCTTGGTGTGAACGTTTGGGTACCAGCACCCAAGGCCGGCGCCGTCCATAAGGTCCCAGCGCAGCGACAGGATGCGGAAGCTGGGGTGTTTGATGTAGTTGCGGCGGCCGACTACCTCCAAGCCAATTTTGTTCTGGGCCGCACCGCGCGGGGCTCGCCACTTGCGCTTGTCCGCGTCCCATTCGTAGCCGGCTTCGGACGCCGTTTCAAAGTCCATGGTGGGCAGCACGGTGGCGTGCCCGAACCCAACCGGAACCGTTTGTCCTGCCCGTAACGCCTGCATGTAAAGGCTGCTCCGTCCCCCGCGCCGGGCCACCGTTTGAACGCCCGAAGGCAGCGGCAACCCGGCGCGGGGGAGCGGAACTCGATTACGCCAGATAGCCGTTGGCGCGCAACTGGTCGTCAGTCCACCCCTTGGCCTTGAAGGCTTCGTAGGTGACGCCGCCGGCCTTGGCGGTCATTGTCGGACCCGGAGCCGGGGCCGCGGGCGCCGGGGCAGCCGGGGCGGGAGCCGCAGGGGCCGGCGCGCCGCCGTTCAGGAAGCCCGTATTGGGCACCACACCCGTGGGGGCGGGCGTCGGGGCCGGAGCGGCCGGAGTCGGCGCAGGGGCCGCCGCCGGGGCTGGGGCAGGCGTTGCAGGCGCCGCGCCCGGAGCCGGGAGGCCACCCGGAGCCGGCGGGGTGCCGCCACCAAGGCCGCCCAGCGGTGTGGCCGACGCGCCGGCAGGAAGGGTGCCGCCACCGAAGCCCACGGACGTAGGGTCCGGCCCAGTGATGATTTCCTTACCGTAGCCCGCCAGTGCCACCAGCGAATGGTTCAGGAATACGCCGGGGTTCTGGCTGCTGTCATTGCCGTCCACGGAGCCGGCCACCTGCGCGTAATAGCCGCACTTGATTTCCTTGGCTTCAATCGGCGCGGTGCCCGTGCTGTTGAAGGTGCGCGGCGCGAAGCTGGACGAAAACGAAAGAATCCAGCAACCCGCGTACCCTTCCTGATCGCAGGGCTTCTTCCCCTTTTTGTTGGGGACCTGTGAGTCACCATCCGTGACTTTCCACGCGAACGCCGGAGACTGCGCCACCTGCGGGAACGCGGCGTGGCCGGTCTGCCAGATGGTTTCACCCCAGTACGCGCCCAGCTTCGGACCCAGCAGCGGGTTGGTGTCCCAGTCCGCCGGCTTCTGTGCGAAGTGCGTCTGGCCGGGGGCCTTGGGGATGGCGAGCCCGAACGCATAGCGCTGCGTGGGCTTGCCGGCATCGGGGCCGGACTTGATGACAAGGGGCTTGCCGTCCGCGTCCTTGGTCTGCGGCTCCGTCATGCTGCCCCAGACCACACGGCCCGGCGGCGTGGTGAAGTTCTTTCGCAAATTGCTCATGTGCTGATTGCTCCGAAAGCCCGGCGGGCTTCTGTTGTTGAAGTACGGGCCAGTCGCATGGCGCCCGGTGGACGCGAAGCATACTGTTTGACCACATCGTCAGGCAAGCCCGCTTTCTTCGCCTGCGTGGGTGTCACAATCGGGGAATTGCGACCGTTCAGCGCCGGCATGGGCTTGCGCATGTCTATTTTCAGATGCGAGCCTAACGCCAGCAATTCTTCCGCCGTCACGTCATCGTTCCACTTCAGGTGACTCTGCCCCGGCTCCATGTGGAAATTGGGTACGCGCTTACCTGCGCGCAGGTACGCTTCCGCCTGTGCCTCCAGTGCGGTCTGCGCGCCCTTCAGCCGGTCCACCGCTTCCATGACCAGAAGAAGCTGGGCGCCCAGTGCGTCAGCATCCAGTGCCACCATGTCCGGCTTGGCGCTGAAGGACAGGGCGCGTGTGATGTTGGCATGGTACGCCGCGCATGCGAGCCGCGCCGGGCAGTCATCGCAGTGGGGTCCAGTGGTGGCCACTGCGGTGTACCCTTCGTACTTGCCCGCAAGGTCGGGGCTGGGCGGGAGCGCTTCGCGGGCCTTGCTGGCGGCGATGTTCGCATAGGCGCGCAGTGCGTCCCCGCGTACCTTCCAGCTACGGACCGGGCCGTCCTTGTGGAACGCGCGGGGTTGCACCACCGTCATATCCACCCATATTTCCTGATCGTTCAGGCCCAGCGTGTCGATAAGCCCCACGGCGTAGGCAATCAACTGCCAGCATTCAAACACTTCAACCAGTCGGAAGCCGTATTTGTAGTCCCACACGCGCAGCACGCCTTCAATGGCGTCCCACCGCCAGTTGTCAGGCGTGCCCCAGCACTGCGCGTGAATGCGTTCAATCATGACGGGCACGTCAGCGTTGACCGCGCCATAGCCCACCGTGTCACGCCACAGCTTCGCGCCGTGGATCATGTCATGGTCAGCTTTGAAATCCCCCGGCATCGGGATGGGGGAACCGTACGGCACTTCATTGCCGCGGGCGTATTCCTTCGCCATCCAGTCGGCGGCGTTGCCTTCTAGCGTTTCCTCCGTGTCCTTCGTCATTAACTCCAGAAGTTCCCGCGGCATCTTGAGCGTAAGCCCAATCCATGCCGTGCATTCGATAGTCAGCGCCAGTGAACTGGGCGCAATCGGTGCGTGGTATCCACTCATGACTCCCCGCAATCTCCAACGCAGTGGTAGTTTCCGCAAATGTGGACAGGGCTGGGCGGCGGCGTAGCCACAACCGCGTGGCCTCGCTGCATCTGCACGCGTTCCCGGATTTCCACCACCAGTTCCCCAAGGGTCCAGCCGGCCGGTGTGGGCGCGTGGTCGTCCTCACCCCACACGTGCCGAGCCAGTTCCTTGACCAGTGCGTCAGCTTGCGCGTCTGCATCTTCGTGGGCCTTCACCAGCGCCAGAAGCTGACGCCGGTGGGTGTACACCACGGGAAACAGTTGCAAGGCGCCGGGCTCCGTGCCCAACTGGGCGTCAGCGTGGCGGATGTCCGCCAACTGTTCACTGTTGGGTACGTCCATCTCCATCAGGCTGCCAGCCAGCGGTTCAGGTACGCGTCCACTTCAGGCACCTTCGCAGGCATGACCGCCAACGCGGTGATGCCTTCCACCTGATTGGCTTTGCATGCTTCCGTAAGCTGGTCCTGCGTCAGCTTACCGGCCGCCAGCGCCGTGTTTACTTTCTGCATCAGGGCGCGGAAGTTGGTGGCCTGCACCACTGCCGACTGTCCGGCGTTGGGCACCCCCACTGAAGTTGCAGGCGGCATGGGCACGGCCGCTGATCCGCCCACACTGGTCTGTCCGGCGTGAAGAGACACCACGTTGTTGTTGGGTAGCGGGGGCGGCGCTACGTCAGCCGGCGGCGCAGGTACATCCCCAGCGGCGGGCACTGGCGGTGCAGGCACGGAAGCTGCGGCAGCCGATTGCTGGGACACTGCGGCCTGCGCAGGGGGCACAGGCAGGGCACTGGTGATGACAGCAGCGGGTTGCTGAAGTGACACCTGTTGCTGCGGGCCGTACTTCGCACGCAGTTCCGCCATGACGCTATCCTTGACGCCGGGGTCAAGGTTGCGACGGAACCGCCACGTACCGTCCGCGTTCTGCTTCTTCGTTTCGCTGTGGACGCGTTCATCCCACGGGATGCCGGCCTTGTCAAAGGCCAGTTCAACAGTGGCGCCCGGTGACGCAGACGCCGGAGCGGTCGCAGTCGGGCTCCCCGCAGCCGGGGCACCAGCAGGCGGCGCAGCCGGCGCAGCCGCTGCCGTCACATTCGTAGGGGTTGCCGGCGCACCCCCGAACACCGCGGCGGGGTCCAGTTCATCCTGTGTTCCCGCGGGAACATCGGGCGGCGTTTCCGGCGGCGCAGGCGGCACGAACTTTTCAACGTCGGGGTGGACCGGCGGATGCTCTACCGGCGGCGGGGGCTCGCTGCCCGGCGGCAACGGAATGGTGGGGCCGGGAGTCTGCGCGGGGCCGATGGGCGGCGCAGGCGGGTGCAGCGGCTTGGGGGCGGGGCGCGGGACGTTACGTGGCCAGTTGGCTGCGGCCAGTTCATCCGCACCGGCCAACATCATCAGAACACTTGCGGCTTTCAGCAAGCTGTCCGGGGATTCTTCCTGCACGTTAATCAGCAGTTGCATTTCATGGTACCTGTGCGTGGGATGGTATTGACGGGGCCAGAATCATCACGGAGACTGACCGCCCTGTCAACTTCCTGCCGGAGCCTTTCACCTTGCTACGTGATTTTCAGGCCGAAATTAAGGCCGGTGTTTTCAGCGCGTGGCGGGAAGGTGCCCGCAACGTCATGGTGGTGTCACCCACGGGGTCCGGCAAAACCGTGATAATGGGGAACATCGCTGCTGAAGAAGACTTGCCCACCGCCGCCATTGCACACCGTCAGGAACTGGTCAGCCAGATTGCGCTGGCCTTCAATCGTGAGGAAATACCGCACGGCATTATAGCGCCGGAAAGCGTACGGCGCGACATCATCGCCGCCCAGATGGAACTGCACGGGCGCAGCCACTTCAGCCGCAGTTCGCATATCCGCGTCATTGGCGTGGACAAGCTGCGGAACCACGATAAGACGGACCGCTGGCTGGGTCAGGTGCAGCGCGCGTACATTGACGAAGGCCACCATGTACTGCGTGACAACAAGTGGGGCGCCGCCATGGCGATGTTCCCCAACGCACTGGGCCTGTTCTTCACTGCGCACGCTGTTCGCGCTGACGGCGCGGGGCTGGGGCGCTTCCAGTCGGACGGCACCCCCGGTGACGGCTTGGTGGACCGGCTGGTGCTGGGGCCGTCCTGCCGGGACCTGATAAACCGCGGCTATCTCACAGACTACCGCATCATATGCCCGCCGTCTGACGTGGACATGCGGGGCGTTGAAGTGGGCGCCAGCGGTGAACTGAACATGCGCCAGACAGCGGAGCGCGTACACGCGTCTCGCACCATCGTGGGCGATGTGGTGAAACACTACCGCAAGTTTGCGGAAGGGGAACTGGGTATCACGTTCGCCGTGGACGTGCAGGCGTGCGCCCAGATTGCCGAAGAATTCAACCGGCAGGGCATACCCGCCGCCATCGTCACAGCCAAGACGCCCATTGCGGAGCGTGCCAGCATCATGCGCCGGTACCGGGCGCGGCAGATTCTGCAACTGGTGAACGTTGACGTTTTGGGCGAAGGCACCGACGTGCCGGCCTGTACAGTCGTCAGCATGGCGCGGCCAACCGCCAGCTTCCAACTGTGCGCCCAGCAGTTCGGACGCATGCTCCGCATTCTGGTGTCCGATGACTTGAACCGGCTGTGGCACGGCTTCACCGACGAACAGCGGCTGGCATACATTGCAGCGTCCACGAAGCCCTGCGGCATCCTGATTGACCACGTGGGCAACATCGCCATTGCTGGCGGCGCGGGGCGCCACGGGCTGGTGGATCGGCCGCGCGTCTACTCGCTGGACCGACGCGAGCGGCGGAAACAGGACGATGCGGAGCCGTTGCGCGTCTGCACAAACCCGGAGTGTAAGCCGCTCCCCTTCCAGCCCTATTCCGCATTCCTGCCAGAGTGCCCGCGATGTCACACGCCCAAGCCGGCACCGCGCGCCCGTTCGTCGCCGGCACAGGTTGAAGGTGACTTGGTGGAACTGGACCCTGAAGTGCTGCGCCAGCTTCGCGGGGAAGTGGACCGCGTGATGCTCGCGCCGAAAATTTCCCAGTACGGGGACCCGGCCGTGGGCGGCGCCATCAAGCGCAACCACTGGGAGCGGCAGCAAGCCCAGCACACGCTGCGCGACGCCATAGCGACGTGGGCGGGCTGGCAAAACCACCTTGGCCGCGGCGACCGTGAGGCCATGTCCCGATTTTGGCACACATTTGGGACCGACGTAATGACGGCCCAGACGTACGGCGCGAAGGATGCCGCTGAACTGGAAGCGCGCATCCGTGCAATTCTTTCCTCCAACAACGTGGTGAAGCTGACATGAAACTAACCTTTGACGTACTCCGTACCGCAAACCTTGCCCGCCTGCCGCTGTTCAAAAACGCAAAGGGTGAGCCCGCCCACAGCCAGCCCGATGGTTCTGACTGGTCCAAGCCGGAGTGGTGCAACGCTGTGCTGGGCGAACTGGGTGAACTCGCGAACCTGCTGAAGAAGGTGCAGCGCGGGGACATGACGATGGACGAAGCGCGCCCGGCCATCGCTGACGAACTGGCAGACGTGCAAACGTATCTGGATATTCTGGCGTTCCAGTGCGGTGTGGACCTTGGCGCCGCCACGGTGTCCAAGTTCAACCGGGTGTCAGACCGTGTGAACTGCGGCGTTCACATCGTTTACCGGGCGGGCTGGGACCTTGAACAGCTTTACCGCGTCCGCACGGACGTGAACCTGTGACACTGACGGAGTGGGCAGCCCGCTGGGGCCTTCCTGACGCTGCGCTGGCGGAACTCGCCACCGTCAACATGGACGTGCCGGTGGCCTCCGCGGCCGGCAAGTCCGAAGCGTACGTCCAGTCCCGCGTCCGGCAGGAAGCGGAGCGCAAAGGCATATACCTGTGGCGAAACAACCGGGGTGCCTTTCAGGACAAAACTGGCCGGCTGGTCAGGTACGGGCTGGCCAACGACAGCAAGACCGTGGACGCCATTCTGAAGTCCAGCGACCTAATAGGCATTGAAAAGGTGTTGATTGGGCCGGAGCACGTCGGGCATATTATTGGCCGTCTGGTCAGTTGCGAATGTAAACCGGAAGGGTGGACCTACAAAGGCACCGAACGCGAACAGGCACAACTGCGCTGGCTCCAACTAATCAACGCAATGGGCGGCCGTGCCCTGTTCGTCAATCGGGAAGGGCTTTTGTGACTGTGTTGCGGGCCGTAGATTATTTACTCCGTAACACTGAGGTTTGAACAAATGAGTGAAATGAAGACTGTCATCCTGTCCGCAGCCATGCAGGTGGCCAACCTGAAGGGCTTCGGCAACGTCACGCGCAACGACATCGCAGACCGGGCAGAGATTGCCACCGGCAGCGTGTCCTATCACTACAAGTCCATGAAGAAGCTGGAAGCTGCCATGGTGGCGCGTGCGGTGGAAACCGAAAACCTGAAGCTACTGGGGCAGGCCCTTGCGAAGCGCCACCCGTTGGCCCTGAAGGCCCCCGAAGCGCTCCGTGTGCGTGCTGCGCGGGCGTTGGCTGGAGTCTGACGCGAGGGTCAACCCCGCCGGCCCGGAACGTGCCACCTTGTAGTTAAATGGGTGGTGGCGTCCAAAACAATGGGCCGGCGGGGTCGCTGTTCGGAGACTACGCCCGGTCAGCTTGGGTAGTCCACACCCAAGCCGCGTTCACCCCTCCACGGGTCGGACATGTTGATGGAAGGCAACGGCTGGTCCACTCCGTTCATCCAGTCTGCCACCTGCCGGGCTTCTTCCTTGGTGTACTCCGGCCGGTAATGCTCCCGGATACTGCCCGGTCCGCGTTCCACAATCTTCACCGGGCTACTGCGGCCCCCGCAGGCCACATAGGTGGCTTTAGCTCGCTGGTTCATCTGCACTCCACCCGGCTGAACGGCCGGATACCTTGGGACGCGTTGTTGCTGACCGCCAGCCCGGTCCCAAGGAAGCTGACGGCATAGTAGGCCCCGCGGGCAACGTACCAGCCCCCGCGGGCTCCAGAATCCTCCACAAAGGCCCGTTCCGTGTTCCGGTCCAGCCAGCCGCCCAGTTCGTAATGCGCCCAGCCCAGCGCCACGTTGGTCAACAGGACGCGCTGCGGGCTGGGGTGGTCGGAGCCGTACACGGCGGACGCCAGCGGGTTGGCCTCCCGCAAACAGTCCGGGGAACGCGCTATGGTGACGGTCTGGGCGGTATCTACCGCGTGAAGGGTCAGCCATGCCAGTTCCGCGCGGTGGGCCGCCTTGGTCGCGTACGTGCGTTCTGGCAGCGACCCCACCGGCATGATGGCGGCACAGCCGGACAGCAACAGTATGACCAGCAGTGTCAGCAGCACGGCGATGACGGACACGCCCGGCGGCGTGAAGTGGTCCCGGAGCCTCACGGCTGCACCGGGCGCAGCAGCGCGGGGAACACCAGCCGGACGTTGTGCAGCCGATTCAGCGGCAGCGGCTTGGTGCCGAAGTGCGGAGGCAGGTACACCGGGCGCGCAATGGCGCCAATGAACCCGTCAGCCCGGACCCCGTTGGCAGGAATGGTGGCGTTCATGCGGACAGACGCCACAATGTCACTTCTTACCTGTTCCATCGTTTGACACTCCAGTCAGTTGGTGCCGGCAGTCTGCGCCGGGCTGTAAAAGTATTCCATGACGGTGGTCACATTCCCGCCGTTCATGTCGGCAAACTTCTGGGCGCCGTTTTGGGTCTCCCACGTCAGCATATAGTCCGGGGGAGCCTGCCGCGGGTCCACCTGCGACCAGATGAACGGGGCGCCGGCAACGCCACGGTAGCCCTTGGAGGCCACCCGGCCGTCACGCCCCGCCACGATGTACAGCCCGCGTTTAAGCTGGAACATTGCCTGTTTCCTCCCGGATCATTTGGCGCAACGCGCGCCACTTGCAAAGCAGGTTCACCAGCGGGCACATGCCGGCACGGGCTTGCTCCGGCGTTAGCACGCCCATGCGTACCAACTGCCGGAGCGCCCAGCGCTTGCGCACGTAGGCGCGAGCCGTCGCCCGCTTCGTCAGGGCCAAGTCAACCAGCAGGGATTCAAGGGCCTGCTGGTTCATGCGGTCCGTTCGCGTCATCGGCGCGGGAACCGCAAGGGCTTCCCGGTACCGAAGGCTGGCTGAAGTGTATGACGTGTCCATGGGCGCGCATGGTATTGGCCTTGACCGTTCCGTCAAATGAACCGCGTCACAGTTCCACTATGCCGTAGCGTCTCCAATGCGAAGCGTGTGAACCACCAGCGCGCCGCCATCCAGCAGGTGCGTCACCTGCGCCGTGGTGGTACCGCGCGGAATATGCGGCAACAGGACTCCCAGTTCGTCCATCAGTTTGCCGCGCTTGATGGGCTTTTCACCGATATGCTGGCGGATGGCCTCCCACACTTCCACGGAGCGCGAGCCCGCAGCGCCAACGGGGCCTTTGAACGTGGCATTGACGCGCACGTAGCAATTGGTGCCGTAGCGCTGGAGTCGGCCGCGCTTGGGCAGAGTGGGCGGGACGGCCGCCGGAGCCGCGGGGGTGGCGGCTGCCGGCTGCGTCGGGGGTACGGGTTTGACCGTCCCGCCCAGTTCTTCGCGGATCACTTCAGCAGTGGCCGCATTCAGTTCGCTGCGGATCATTTCGCGCACCTGCGCGCGAATCAGTTCTTTCAGGTCCACGGTTTTCAATCCTCCCCGAACAGCGTACGCCGTACGCTGCGGATGGTTTCGACTGTCACGCCTTCGGGCGCGTGGTTGGGCGCCCCACCTTCGTCACGGTCACTTCGCGTTCGCTGCCGCCGTGGCGCATCGTGGGGACGCGCCAGAGTTTGTCACCCTGCATACATCACCCGATAAAAAGGCAGTTGCCGTGCAAGGACATTTCCACCATGGCCCTGTCCTTCAGCCTGCTGTAAGCGCTGTCCAAAAACCGCAGGGCTTCCCGCCGTTTCACTTCCACGGACCCCGTAGCGCGGTAGGCGTGGTCCGGCTTGTCTTTACTGGGCGCCTGCTGGTTCGCGCGGATGAACACCGTACGCACGCGCCGGGACTTCACGATGCTGACCGCTTCGTCATACGTCACCAGCATTTCTCCGTGTTCCTGTTCCCGATGCTTCAGCGACTCCACCAGCGCAGTGAAAGTATTCACGCAGCCAGCGCTTTGGCCCTTGCCGGTGACGCGGATTTCGTAAACGCTTTTCATATGCGCTCCACTTTCCAGACGGCCTTCACGCGTTTGCGACGGTGTGGGGCGCTGCGCAGGAACACCCATTCACCCTCGGTGAACGTGTCCACAAACTTGCGGCCCTTCACCAGTACCCAGTGGTGCGGCACTTCAATGATGTAGTACGCGTCTGGGTCCCGCTTGGTGGTGCGGAGCCATTCTGCCAGCGTCGGCCCCACCAGTTTCACAGGCGTGTACTGCGCGTCCCACTTGGCCCCGTTCAGCAACGGTTTGCCGGGCACGCGGTCCGCCACGTAGCGCTGCGCCGGTACCTGTTTGTGGGATGTACGGAACCCGCGCTGGCGCAGGGTCATTTCCAGTTCCCACCAATCGGTGCCTTTAATGGCCCGCTTCTGGAGGGTGGCTTGGCGTACACGCTCCGCAGCTTCAGCGGTGCTGCACCCCATGATGGCGGCCAGAACTAGCGGGCCACAAAACCCGTTTCCGGTCTGGTCAACGCGAGTGTTGCTCATTGGTACCCCCGTACCCTGTTGTAAACTGTGGGCCAGTATACTGACGGCCCCGTCAAATTCCTAGAACCCCGTCACACTTCGGAAACAACGCCCGGACGGCGCGGCGCAGGTTAGCGGGTTTTACAGGGACGGCGGTTCCCCGTCATATTTACGCGTTTGTTGGTCACTTGGAAAACTCCGCTTGAAGTGAGCCGTTTACAAACTCCGTGGCTTTGCCACGTGGCGGAATGACGTTTCCGCAGCCGGGCCATTCACACGGGGTGCCGTCCCATCCGTCATCACCGCGTATGATGCGCTCCACCTTATGAGGCACGCGGCGCGCGGGGTAGTCACCTATCAACTTGTCCCCCAGTGTTCCGGGTTGCTCCACCCCGTGGCAGGTGCAATATACCTGCCCAAAGTTCGTACAGTACCCCACCACCGGGTGGCGCCAATAGTTGCCGCTCATGACCGCACCGGAGTGATACAGGTGCAGGGGTCAAGGTCGCAACGCTCGCACGCGTTGGCCGCTTCTTCCCAAGTTCGGAAGGTTCCCACCGGCGTCTGATAGTTAAACTGGTTCATTGCTGCGACCCCCGTTGCGTTGAAAGTGTGGCCAGTATACTGACCGGCCCGTCAAATTCCTAGAACCCCGTCACAAAACAACACCCCGGCCAGCGCTTCGTGGCCAGTGACGTGTGTATCCACGCCGGCCGGGGGTTGCTCGGGGGTTCAGTCGTCCCGTTCCATCTGTTTCATTTTGTGCGTGGCTATCTGGTCGGACTCGCGCCGATTGCGCGCTATATCGTCCAAGTGCCGCTCAAAGTCTCCCACCGCCACTTCCCCAGCGGCAAGTTGTTGTAACAGGTTCTGGCCCCTCTCCCGGCCATCCTGCGTGGCCTCGCGCAGCAGCAGGTTTATGGCCACGTACACGTCGCGCACAGCCTCCCGGCCCTCTTGCGTCAGTTCCACCAACGTGCCGCGCTTCGCGCCGTGCCCGTCTTTCATTTGGTGCAGGTACCGCGCCACGTCATCATGGTCATGGAAGATGCCGCCGGGGAACCGGCCGCCCTGTTCCTTGAACTCCACTTCCCTGCTGGGGCAGATGGCCTCCAGCATGCGCTTGAACGCCTTGCCGAAGAACACCCCGGCTTCCGTACCGTTGTCGGAAACGTTGTCACCGAAGTCCCGGCTGACGTACTTGGCGCCCTTGGGAACGTACATGCGCTCGCCAATGAAATACTGGTGGGACTCACGGCTGGCCAGTTGGTCAATCTGCGGCTTGTACCGGCGGTATGCCTCCAACTGGTCACGGCAAAGCGTGCATAGGGTACCTTCCGCCCGCGGCGCCACCACCCCACAACCGGGGCACGGCCGGGCCTTGTAACTGTTCGGATTGCGGTATCTCACGGCTTCACCTTCGCGTATTTGTCGCGGTGGTCAACCCGGCGCGTTTTCGTCACCGGGCAGCGCGTGCATTTACACGGCGCTATGTAGTACAGGGCACCCGGCACCAGCACGGGCGTGCTGGTCATCTCCCAGTCATGCAGCCCAATCAGGCAGCGCAGCGGCTTCATGACGGCTGTACGTCCTTGCCTGTTTCGTCAATGCGATGGACTTCCGCCAGCAGGCGTTCAGGGCCGGCCCTGTACGTCACCGGGTCCACGTCACAAACGGTGTCCCGCTGCCCCACGGAGCCCGTGGCGGCGGCATGCGAGTATGCGTCCATGATGGCCGCAGCGTTCACTCCGCAAGCGCGCCAGCGCTGGCCTGTCTGCTTCACCGTGAAAATAACCTTCAACACTTGAGTCACCCCCGCGGGGCCGTGGGCGCCCCGCACTGGTTGGAGTCTGTTACGCCTTCGCCCCGCCGTTGAACTTCAGACCGTCATAAATCCTCGCCGGGGGCTCTTTCGTCTTCACCGGGAGGGTATCCTTGCCGTAGATGTCCGCGGCCAGCTTCGCAAGCATGTCGCCATGTACGTTGTGCGCCCGAGATTCACGCTCCGCAGCCGATACCGCCAGTTCCACGGCCCGCTTCTGCTGGTACTCCGTACCCTGCGCAAACGGCACCCTGATGGTGGGGCGCTTCCATATCGGAACGTTGGGGTTGCTGTCATCACGTACGCCCGTATCCACCGTGTCGGGGTGAATCTTCCCGGCCGTCAGGTCGAGAGCGTGTTGTGCGTACTCGGCTGCAAGCCGGCGCATGTCCGCGATGATGAAATCCGTGTAGGCGCGCTCTTTCTCCAGCGACTGGTGACCGGCACCGGGGCAGACACCCATGAAGTATCCAAAGCCCGCCACCCGGTACCCGTGTTTGGCCAGCAAGCCCGTGGTGTTGTCAATTGCCTGAATCGCGCCGCACGCCTGACAGTGGCCGCGGTGCGTGTGAGTGGTTTTCATCGTTGGTACCCCCGTACCCGTTGAAAGTGTGGCCAGTATAGTCAGTTTGACCGAACGGTCAAGTGACACGCGTCACGGTTTGGGATGCTGACGTGCCTCCATCATGCGTCGCGCCGGTACTCCGTCACGCAACCGCCGCGCATCTTTCGCGACGCGGCGCGAATGGCCTTCGCTTCCTTCCGGTGATGCCACGCGGACGACTGGCTGGGGCTTACCAAGTGGCCTTCGTGGAAGTGGTCCACACACCCGTTGATGATTTTGCCTTCCGGGCTGTATACACGGAACGGAGCGTCCGGAGCCTTGCAGCAAGTGGGGCAAGTGGTGGCGAAGTAGATGGTGGACATGGGGGCGTCTCCGTTGAAAGTGTGGCCAGTATAGTCAGTTTGACCGAACGGTCAAGTGACGCATGTCACAGAATTGACCGCCCCGTCACGCTTGGCTGGTCCAGTGTTCCCGCGGGAACGTAACGCGGGACGGCTCCAAACCAACCAGCAGACTGACGGGGCGGCCAAGTCAAGCCAACATGTCCCAGAGTCGCCGAAGCACGTCCGCCAGTATGGTGGCGTCCGTATCCAGCGCCCGGTGCGTGGCGTCCAGATTGCCGTTCACCCCGCCGCGCATCCGCCGTTCTTCCAACGCCATCATGTCATCCGACAGCCGGCGGTGCTGGTACCGCAGGTGACGTAGCACAACGATGGTTTCCAGTGTCGTCAACCCTACCGTGGTGTCATGCTCCAGCCGCGTCATTACCCGGTGAAGGACCGGGCAATCAGGGTGCGCGGGCTGGGCCTGCCGGCACAGGCGGCTGTACTGAACGTCAAGGTGACGCCGTACAGCCTCCTGTTCCACTCGCGACAGGGTGAGCGTTCCCGCCACGTCAACCGGCGGGACGGTGGAGCATGGCGCCCGGAGCCGCGCCACCGCGTCCAACGCCCGGCCGCCCCGCCACTATCGTGGTGGTTGCGCCCATGTCCTGCGGCTGCTGGCCCGGCTCGCCCAGTTCGTTCAGCAACTGTTCAAGCTGGTCCATCAGCGTTTCCACCCGCGCCCGCGCGTCTTCGGGGTCCCCACGTGCCAGACGCTGCGCTGATGCCAGCAGCGTGTCCGCGGCGCGCCTGAACGCACGCTGTGCGCGTGTCTCGCCTTCGATGGCCTCGCTGCGCTCCGGCTGCACCGCGCGACGCAGGCCGGACTTGGTGGCAGTCGCCACATCCAGCCCGCGAACGTCGCCGCCGTTGCGGATGAAAAAGCGGATGGTTGACGCCGCCGAACGCGCAAAGGTGGCTTTCCGGTTCCGTTCCTCCTGCGGCATGTCATCGGGTCCCACTCCCTTCAGCACGCTGGGGTACAGCGCTTCGTGTACCTGATCCAGTACGGGTTCCTGCGGCGGCTGTTTGCCGCGCCGGGGCCTGCCCAGCCGCGCCTGCATTTGGGCCAACACCACCCGCAGGTACGTGCTGTCCGCGTCCTGCCCGGTGACGACCAGATGCGCAAGCTGTTCCACCATTTCCGGTGTGACTCGCGCGTAGTGCGCTTTCACAATCAGGGAAATGACGTTGCCGTTGGTGTGAATTCGCGTAGCCATGTTCGTAGTTCCTCGTATTGACGTTGCGGTCAAAGTTGACCGTGCCGTCAGACAAGCAACCAGCGTGCCAGCCCCAAAAAGTCAGATATGTCCTACAAGGTTGCGCCGCTTTTGTAGGACAGCGCCACACTTTCGGCGGCTTCGGCTATGCCAGCGCTGGAGAAATTGCAAGGGGGCGGTGTAGGTTTGACATCACCGTGTAACTTCGCCTACTGTCGCCGGTAGCCGAAACCCGCACCGCCCTGTAAATGCCCCGGAGGTCATACGGGCCGGAATACCAGACGGTGATGCGCTGGAGGCTTACAGCGAAAACGCGGCGGGGACCGTTGGGCGTGAATCCCGTGACCCTAGTCTGGGGCGCCGCGTAAGTAGCTGAACCGTTCACCTGCAATGACCGGGGCCGAATTTGCTAATTTCCATTGGTCGGGCTGCGTCCGACGCTGTACCACAACGCATTGAATGTTCATGGGCGGACTTCGTGCAGTGGGTGTATCAACACCCGCGCCGGGCCGCCACCATCACGCCCGCTGAATATGCGTACCTGAAGCAGTTCCCCAGCAAGTCCCCCGAAGGCCAACGCATCCATGACGACAAGGACGGCGCGTATGTAGTGCTGGCGGACTTCGGTGGGGGCCGACGCGAGTACACCAGCCTGTTGCACAGTTGCGGCGTTCCGCTGGATTTTGACGCCGGCTGGATCACCGCAGAAACGATAGCCGCGACGCTGGCCGGCTACAGCTATGTGGCGTTCACCACATACGCCCATCAGCCCGGTGCGGAGCGCTGGCGTGTGTTCGTTCCCGTGGGAACACCCATGGATGCGGAACAGCACAAGGCCACATGGCACACGCTGTCCGCCATGTTCGCGAATGCCGCGGACCCGGCAGCGAAGGACGCCACGCGCCTGTCCTACCTGCCCGGCGTGTGCCTCATACCCGAAGCCGCCCGCGTGTTTCACGCTGACGGTGCCCTGTTCCCGCCCACCCCGGTGGCGCCAGCCCCGCCTGTATTGCAGGTACAGGCATCTGGTCCGGTGCCGGGGTGGGCCGGGCCTTCCGATGACACCACGCTGTTGACCATCGCGTGCCATACACGGACGCGCCCTGATGAACGGCTTGGTGGCCCCATTCACTTCGCCATGTTGTGGTCAGCGAATGAAGACTGGCTGGCCACGCGCTTCCCACCATCGCCCAGCGAAGCCGGACAGGCGTACAGCCGCACGCAGGCAGACATGGCGCTGGCCGGTGAACTCGCGTACTGGACGGGCAGCGATCAGGACCGCATGGAACGGCTGATGCTCGCGTCCGGACTCGCGCGTGCGCGCGGTGGGGACGTTGACTGGCAGGAACGCAAAGTTCCGCGCGTCTGTGAGCGTGCCTGCCAGAACGCGAAACAGTGGCACTTCATGCAGGCTGCGCCGGAGGCCCCAGAGCCGCCAACAGACGCGCCAGTCACGTCCATGGGCGTCACGCTGTCCCTTGATCCAAGCCACCCCAGCAACGTCCCTGACCCGCCAAACGGAGCGCCACCGCCGCCTACCCAGCCGGGGCAGGTGCCGACAGCCGGCGAAGCTGCGTTGATGAACGTGGCGGACCTTGCGACGCTGAACGATTACTTTGCGTACCACCAGACCGGCGAATTTATCCACCGCCCCACTGGTGACTTGCACCCGGCCACCGTGCTGGACAACGTGATTGGCAAGGACGCACGCATGGCCCTGTACAGCGCCGTGCCCGTGCATCGCATGACGTGGGCGCCCGGCTACCCGGAGCGCTTCCGCGTGAAGGACATGGACCCCACGGACTTCAAGGCCGCGGAGTCATGGCTGTACAACCGATACCAGCCGCCGAAGCCCGCCACCATCGCAGGTGACGTGAAGCCGTGGCTGGACCTGATTGCGCGCCTGTATCCTGAAGACGCTGACCACATAGTCAACTATTGCGCGGACGCCGTGCAGTTCCCGCAGCACAAGTGCAACCATGCGCTGGTCCTTGGCTCCGGAGTGCATGGTATCGGAAAAGATACGCTGCTGGCGCCACTGCGCCATGCGGTCGGCCACCGCAATTTCTCCGTCATCAAGCCCAGTGATTTGGTGGACTCCACTAACCCGTGGGTGGCCTCGCGCGTGGTGCAGATTAGCGAATCGCGGGACATGGGGGACAGCGGATTCACCGGCATTACCCGGTACGAAATGTACGAACGCTGCAAGGACTTGGCAGCCGCGCCGCCTGCAACGCTGCTCTGCAATGACAAATACATCCGCAAACACCAAGTCCTGAACGTGCTGCGGCTGGTGGTGACGACAAACCACGGCGTTGACGGCCTGTACATTGACCCGGAGGACCGGCGGCACTATTGCGCGTGGTCCGATGCTGAAAAGATGACCGAAGAAGACAGCGGCGCCATCTGGGACTGGTACAACGCCGGGGGCCTCGATTACGTGGCGCACTACCTTGCCACGCTGGACCTTGAGGCACGCGGCTGGAACCGGGCCGCACGGCCTGTGCAAACGGCGTGGTGGCACCAGCTAGTTGAAGGCGGACGCCCGGTGGAGGACGACCGATTCAACAGCGCGCTGGACAAGCTGGGCCGCCCTGAATGGGTGACGGTGCCCCAGATTGCCGAAGCTGGCGGGCTGGAACTCGCGGGCTGGTGCGCCCAGCCGGGCAACCGCCGCAAAGTGGCGCGCGAAATGGAGCGGGCAGGTTACAGGGCCTTCCCCAACCCACAGGATGCGCGTGGCCGCTGGTACGTAAACAGCCAGCGCATCCCTGTGTATCGCCGCAAGGACGTGGGCATCACCGCTCTGCTTCAGCAGTTCGGCGCCGGTAAACCTTGACCTGACGGCCGTTCCGCAGCCAGCGCCCGCGTGCATCCTGCGGGTTCCTATGCGGCGCGTATCCCAGCCGCCCTAACAAGGCCGCCAGCGGGCGCCGCGCGCCGCCATACCGAAGCCATGCCCCGATTAATGAGCCGGGCTCACAGGCCGACAGCAATGCTTCGCGCGTGACTTCCTCCGGCCATCCCAACGTATCCAACAGGGCGTGTAGCTGCGCCGCGCGTCGGTCGTCCGGGCCAATGTTTCGCGGCTGCACCGCTTCGGGGTAGGCCAATACCAGTTCCACCCGCGCGAACCAATTTTCTTCACCCCAATGGGACCGTTTTTGATGTCTGCAAACCAATTCAACGGCAACGGGGCTGTTGGGGCTGATCCCAAGCCAGTCCAGTATTGCCAAGGCCATATCCCGGCTGACGATGCTGTGGGTGGCCGGTTTATCGCGTACAAACTGCACGCCGGGCGTCAAACGGGGCTGATGTGGGGCTGGAAACTTCATACATATGGTCCAATGTTTGTGTTTACGTTTCAGTTAGTTAGGTACTGTATGGGGTTGATGGGGTAGGAAAAGGCTAGTTGTTTCGATACAGGGCACTTTAGCCTACCATAAGCAAGTTCAAAGGGGTAGGCTAAAGCGGGTCATTCCGTACCAATAGCGACCAGCCCCACAGCCCCACGCCGCCCATTTACCAACCGTGGACGGCCCGCGCCCGGCCCCCGGCGACGTGGAAGTTGCCCCAAAAATTCCCCGCACCGGGGCTTGACCCATAATTATGGGCGTGCATCGTTTCATCCATGGCACACTTGACCCCACAACAGGAAGCGTTCGCGAAGGCCGTGGTGGAACTGGGCAACCAGTCTGCTGCGTATCGAAAAGCGTACAACGTCAGCCCAGACGCGAAATGGACCACTGTGTCCAGCGAAGCGTCCAAGCTGGCCGCGCACCCTGAAGTAGCCGCGCGTATCCGGCAGCTACAGGACGAAGCTGCGGCCTTGTCGGCCATCCCCAGCCTTACGGCTCGCATCAAGGAACTGCGGGAGATTGAATCCGCTAACCCCAATGACATCATTTCGCTGCGGTGGGTGAACTGCCGGCACTGCCGGGGCATTGACCACCGCTACCAGTGGAAGGACGAACTGGAGTACGCGCGCACCTGCGACGAATGGCGGCTCCAGAAACGGAACGGGCTTCCCGATATGTCCGGCGGCTTCGGCTACAACGGCACCTTGGACCCAGTGCCGGAGTGCCCGAACTGCTGGGGTATCGGGGAGCGCGTGCCGTTCATCGCTGACACCACCAAGCTGAAGGGCGGCGCCGCGCGTCTGTACAAGGGCGTCAAAATCAAAGGCAACGGGGACATTGAACTGTTGCTGCATGACCAGATGCACGCGCGTGACATGCTGAACCGCATTCAGGGCGCGTACAAGGACGGTGCAGCCGCCGCAAACCCGCAGGGCTCTGGCGCTGACGTGTCGCACGCCAAGGCCGCCAGCACGCCGGAGGAACGTCACCGGCGATACCTGCAACTGATGGCCAGCTAGTTCCCGCGGGAACAATGACTGAACTTATCCCATGGTCATGGCACACCCGGCCGCTGGAGTACGCCCAGCGCTGCGCACACTGCGACAGGCCATTGCGCGAGCATGCAGCCGGCGGTGTGGTCAACTGGCGGGATGGCAGGCGGTACGCGGTCGCGTGTCTGCTGGACTATCTGTCAGAAACCCGGCCGGCGACGCCTGCAAGCGGCGCCCTTTCGCCGTGAACGCCTTGGCGTCACCGGCCGGGGGTGGCGAACTACTTACTCTGCCCTACGATATGCCCGGCCCCCGCGAATGCTGGTGGCCACGATCACTTCACCAGTTTGGACCCGGCGTTCCAGCGAGCGGGTTAGCGCGGCAGCGTATCGGCCCATGTAGCGGGCGGCTTTTCCGGCCAGAGTGTACTTCAGGAAGGTGCCCACCGTGTAGGCGGGGCCGTTCAGGTAGCTGTCAACGTACTGAGAATCGCGTGTCATGTCCGGCTCCGTATGCGCTAGAACAATGTGGCGCTAGAATAGCGGAACTGACCGTGCCGTCAAGTGACGTGAGTCACAATTTTCTCCTAGAACGGGATGTCATCTTCCGGGACGCTAGCCTGAATCAGCGCCCACACCAGTTGCGCTTTCCAGCCGGGCCAGCGCATGGCGTGGGCCATGGTGCTGTACACCCCATGCGCCACTGTGATGTCCGGGAACTCCGGGTTGCGAAGGGCCAGCATGACGATGCCGTCAACCACGCGCCCGTCCTCCGCGGTCAGGCTGTGCGCCTTGTGCCAGTCGATCCACGCGGGCGTGCCGGGTGTGGGCATTGGTGGCGGGGGCGGCGGGATTGGGATGGGCTCGCGCACCACGCCGGGCGGCGGGGGCGGAACGCGGATGGTTGTCACCAGCCGCCCCCGGCGGGGAATAGCCATAGCGGCGCGCCCCACGGCCCACGGCGCCCGCTAACCAGCATCCACGCACCGTGCGATTCAACCCAGCGGTATCGCGGTTTGCGCGGCTGCGGCCGGTTGTCGGTTATGGTGTCATACATTTCCACGTCAGCAGGGCCTCCCAGCGGGCCATTCACAGGTGAACTGATAGAACGCGGCATCCAGCGCCAGCCTGCTGGTGCCCCACCATTGCGTTCGTTCGCTGACTTGCGGGGCAGGGATGGGCGGCGGCCCGTCACCGAAGTCCAGCGCCAGCGGGCGATGGGTCAGGCGTTCCACGGCCCACTGGCCGCCGTGCCATGTACCCGCGGCCGGCAGTCGGCGGTAACGCAGCCGAAGGTGGGGTTTGGGCGGCTTGCGTTGTACAACCTTGGTGTGATGGAAGGCCATGGTTCACCGGAAGTTGCGGGGATAGTTGCCCGTCTTATATCGCCGGTCCGCGCTGTTCAACGGATCATACCCCGGCTCAAACAACTGGCTGTCAATGCGGTCCTGCGCCTGCCGCATACGGTCAATCTCTCGCGTGGCGCAGCCCCATTGCTGCACGTACTGAAGCACTGCAAGTCGCACCTTTCCTCCGCGCGTAACGGGAGGGTGGAACGGATAGTTTCGGTTCATTCTCTGCCCCTTCGGCAGTATGCACAGTATGCGGAGTGTATGCTATGCCGCTATTGACCGCGCCGTCAATCGACTACAAACACCCAGACTTTGACGCAGTATTCAGAAAACGGCTTGACGTTCTGGAAAAAATCCGAACTGACCCCGACCCCACGCCTATCTGGGCGGACCTGAAAGCGCTGTACCGCGAGTATCCCGCGCAGATGATTGTGGACTGGGGCGTGACGGTTGACCCGCGCAACCTTGACGTGGGCCTGCCCGTCATCATGCCGTTCATTCTGTTTGAACGTCAGGTGGAATTCATTGACACCGTGCTGCGCCAGTGGCGGGCCCGCAAGGACTTGCTGGTGGAAAAGTCACGTGACATGGGCATTAGCTGGTGCGCGGTCGCGCTGTCGGACGTGCTATGCCTGCTGAATGACAACATGGCCATTGGCTTTGGCTCGCGCAAGGCCGAACTGGTGGACAAGCTGGGCGACCCCAAAAGCCTGCTGTACAAGGCGCGGCAGTTCATCAAGTACCTGCCCCGCGAACTGCGCGGCGGGTGGATTGAATCGAAGCACAGCAAGGAAATGCAGATAGATTTCCCGGAAACGGGGTCAGTGATCGGTGGCGAGGCTGGTGACGACATCGGCCGCGGCGACCGTAAAACCATCTACTTCGTTGACGAAGCCGCGCACCTTGAACACCCGGAGGCCACGGACGCGGCGCTGTCCAACACCACGAACTGCCGCATTGAAATGTCCAGCGTGAAAGGCACGGATAACCCGTTCGCGCAGCGCCGGCACAGCGGCAAGGTTGAAGTGTTCACGTTTCACTGGCGTCAGGACCCGCGCAAGGATGACCAGTGGTACGCGGACATGCAGGACCGACTGGACCCGGTGGTGCTGGCGCAGGAAGTGGACATCAACTACAGCGCATCCGTGGAAGGTGTGGTCATCCCATCGCTGTGGGTACAGGCCGCAATTGACGCTCACGTCAAGCTGGGTATTGAAGCCACGGGCGTTGAAGAAGCTGCGCTGGACGTTGCTGGCGGCGGCTTGGATGGCCGCAGTATCGACAAAAACGCGTGGGGCTCGCGCCATGGCGTGGTGTTGACGCATATTGAAGAATGGCCGGGCGCTGAAGCCGGTGACATTTTCGGCAGCGTGGGTAAAGCCTTCATGCTGTGCGATGAACACCGGCTGCGCCGCCTGCGGTATGACGCTGACGGACTGGGCGCTGGCGTTCGCGGTGACGCGCGTGTGTTGAACGAAGCGCGCACCAAGGACAACGCCACGCGCAAGCCCAATGAACAGGTGAAGCCCATCATTGTGACGGCCTTCCGTGGCTCCGCATCCGGTGAAGCGCTCTATCAGCCCGAAGCGTTCGTCAAGGGGCCGGACGGGCGCCCGCTGGACCGAAAGAACAAGGATTATTTTGCGAATTACAAGGCGCAGTCATGGTGGGCGCTGCGCTACCGCTTTCAGCAGACGTACCGCGCGGTTGTCAAGGGCCTGACCGTGGACCCGGACGACATCATCAGCATTCCGTCCGAACTGACCAAGCTGAAGGCGTACGGGAAGCTAATCATGGAACTGTCGCAGCCGGTGTACAGCATCAACAACGCCGGCAAACTGGTGATTGACAAGGCCCCCGATGGTGTGCCGTCGCCAAACTGCGGCGACGTGGTTATGATGCTCTACGCACCCCGCAAGGCCGCCTTTCACATTTCGGACGAAATTCTGGAGCAAGCATGAGCATGAAACCGCACACCCCCAAGGGCCAGAAAGGCCAGCAGCGCCCCAAGCCGACACCGTGGCAGGCGCGCATTGGCGAAGTGATGATGGCTCTGGCGGCGGCGCAGGCGGAAGGGCTGATCCCCCGCCGTGCGTTTCAGGCACCCGTGTTGCCGCCGGGCGTGGTGCCGGGGCGCGCGTCCCTGCGTGAAGGCCACGTGGCGTTGGACAGTGCGGGCAACCAACAGCTTTACACGTACCTGAACAGCAGCCCCGGCACGTGCGGGCTGGGCTTCCCCGGCTATCCGTACCTTTCCGAACTGGCGCAGCGGTCAGAGTATCGCGCGCCCACGGAAGTGACCGCGAAGGAAATGACGCGCGAGTGGATCACTCTAACCGGCGGCAGCGAAGAAAAGCTGAAGGAATTGCAGCAGGCCATGGAAGACTTCGGCATCCGGGAGACGTTCCTAGATGCTGCCCAATATGACGGGTTCTTCGGCCGCGGCCAGATATACGTATCAATTAAGGGGCAGGACCGGCCGAAGTCTCGCACGCTGCCGCTGGTGGTGGATGACGAAGGCGCGACGGTGCGCAAGGGTTCGCTGGAAGGCTTCAAGGCCGTGGAACCCATCTGGACCACGCCCTATTCGTACAACAGCATTGACCCCACCAAGCCGGACTTTTACAAGCCGGAATGGTGGTACGTGCTGGGCCAGAAGACGCACGCATCCCGGTTGCTGACGTTCATCTCGCGCCCGGTGCCGGACATCCTGAAGCCCGCCTATAACTTCAGTGGCATGTCACTGTCCCAGTTGATTGAACCCTATGTGGTGCGCTGGCTGAAGGGCGTGGACGGCACAAGCCGGCTGATTACCAGCTACAGCCTGTCCGGCATTCGTACCAATCTTCAGGCAACGCTGGAGGAAGGCGGCGACGGCCAGTCACTGTTCAAGCGCGCGGCGCTGTTCAATCAGATGCGGGATAACCGTGGGCTGATGATGCTGGACAAGGACAGCGAAGAATTTTTCCAGTTCAACACGCCACTGTCCGGGCTCGCTGACCTTGTGGCGCAGTTGCAGGAACACATGGCGGCGCCCACGCACATCCCGCTGGTGAAACTGACCGGCGTGTCACCTGCCGGCCTGAACGCCAGCAGCGAAGGCGAAATCAAAGTCTGGTATGACTACGTTGCAGCCGAACAGGAAAACAACTTCGGCCCGCACCTGCGCACCGTGCTGAAGCTGTTGCAGCTTCACCTGTGGGGCAAGGTTGACCCGTCCATCAAGTACCAGTGGGTGCCGCTGGATAGCCCCACGGACAAGGAAGAATCTGAAATCCGCAAGGCTGACGCTGACCGTGACACCGCGTACGTTGCCGGCGGTGTGCTGGCTGCGGACGAAGTGCGCGAACGCCTGCGCATGGACCCCAAGTCTGGTTATGCGTTCATCACTGGCGACGCGCCGCCTAGCCCGCTGGAGGAAGAAGCCCGGCTGGGCGAGGAAGGCGCGCAAGCGGATCACCAGCGCGGGGAAGAATCGGCCGAAGCCGCCGCCCAGCGCGCGGAGGAAGCCGCAGCCGCCCAGCACAAGCGTGACAAGGAATTGGCGCGCGAGACAAAGCCCAAGGACAAGGGCTAGACTGAAGTCCCAACCCCGGAGCCACCACCATGTTTCGCAAAGTCCCTGCCATACACCACCACGCAGTAATTGACCGGGCAGTCAGGGCGGCGTAATGTCCGCCCCGGATGCGGCTGATTAACGTTCGCCGGTTGGGCAAGCCGCAGCCCGCATGCCGGCGGTTCCAAGGGGACAGCGTGACCACACTTGCCTTGCTCGTTTTCATCGCCTGCCTTGTCGCCCGCGTGTTCTACGTTGCCGGGTACAAAGCTGCCGCCAACCGCGCCCGCCAGATTGCCGAAATGGCACGTGTGGACATCGTGCGCGCTGACGTTCCCGTTGACTGTGATCCTGACGGCCCCGGAGCATTCGACCGATGGCCATGAAGCGCAAAGGCCGTGTTCCCGCGGGAACAACGCTGGCCACGCCGGTCATTGCCAATGCGGGTGTTGGAGCCGCATACCGCAAGCAACTGCAAGGCATGGTCCGCGAAATGGCGCAGGACATGCTTACGCGAGTCCGCCGCGTGTGGCCCGGCTTTGGGTTCGCGCATGACACTGCGATGTTGCCGCGGGCGGCCGGCGTCATCTTCACGGAAGGCCCAAGCATCACGAAAGGCGGCCTGTTCCTGTTGCTGCATCGTACGGACGGGCTGGGGTGGGCGCTGCCCGGCGGCGGCCTTGAGCCCGGCGAAACATTCCAACAAGCCGTACGGCGTGAAGTGCGCGAGGAAATAGGCATTTCATACGAAGGCCCGCTGGACTTCGTGGACGTTCAAGGCGGGCGCGTGCGTTACGCAACTTTTCGGGCGATGTGGCCCGGCGGCACGCCACAACTGAACCATGAACATGATGCTTACCGCTTCGTAACGCCTGCGGAGGCCCTTACGCTACCGCTTCACCCCGGCGTCCGGGCCACGCTGGTGGAAATGTCCATGGCGATGGATGCGAAGGCCAAGTCCCCCTCCGTGCTACTCCAGAAAGCGCTGGCTGACTGGGGCGTCAAGTGGAACACCCGTTTTGACCAAGCCAGTACGAAGATTGCGTGGAACTTCGCGGCGAAGAATCGCGACGCGACCACCCGGCAGGTTGTCCGCACTCTGACGGACGCCGGCTTCGCGGTGCGGGCTCGCGTGCCCAAGGCGGTCCAGCGCAGCGTGGAAGCCGTGGTGGCGGAAAACGTGGGCCTTATCAAGTCCATTCCGCAGCGCTACCTGACCGACGTGGAAGCCGTGGTGTGGGATGGCGTGCGCTCCGGCAATGACATGGCCACGGTGTCCCAGCGGCTTCAGCAGAAGTACGGCATCGCTGACCGCCGGGCCGCGTTGATCGCACGGGACCAGAACCACAAGGCGAAGGCCGCCATTGAACGCGCGCAGCGTCTGGATGCCGGCATCACGCGCGCCGTGTGGCAGCATTCCCATGCGGGCGTAGAGCCGCGGGAAACACACGTGGCGATGAACGAACAGGAATATGATGTGGCGCAGGGTATGTGGGACAGTGCCGTCCAAAAGTACGTCTGGCCCGGCACGGAGATAAACTGCCGTTGCACTGACCGGGCCGTCATTCCCGGCTTTGGCTAACATAGACTTTAGCGAATGGGCCAAATTGCTAAACTGAAATTGCTTTGGGAGCGGCTTAACGCGGAACATTTCAGCGGGGGCCTGCACCCGGTCCCCATTCGCGTCACGCGGTCCCGCCGCACGTACGGCTATTACAACGGGCCGAACAATGGCGGCGGCCCATCCATCCGCATCAGCAAGGTGCTGGCGAACACGGAACTGTTACTGCGCGACACCATGGCGCATGAAATGATTCACCAGCAACTGCATGAATGGAACGTCCCCGATTGGGACGGCCACGGGGTTGCCTTCCAGCGCATTCATGAACGAATTTTCGGGCACGCTTACGTGGAGCCCGGTTGATTGTTCCCGCGGGAACATGCTAGAACCCCAACCCTCTAACAACTGACGAAGGTGTCAGACAATGCCCAAAGCCCGCCGTAACCTTGCGACGTTCGCCGCATCCCACAACGATGACGTGAAAATCCCCAACAAAATCCGCGCCGCGCTGGAACAGATGCGGAAAGAAGACGGGGAAGAAGCCTACGCCTACGAAGCCACGGACCCGGAGGGGACGCCGTTCATCAAGCGTGCCGGCATTAGCGGCGTCCAGTTGAGCCAGTACCGTGACCAGTTCGCTGAACATGTGGTGCAGGTGAAGCAGGACACCGGCAGCCGGCGCGGCCCGCGCTGGGTGTGGTTCGCCACCGCAAAGGCTGCAAAAAAGGCCCGCGGCGAGTAGGCTAAAGAACTGGGGCGCTGCCGGCACCACGGGCAGCACTGCGCACCAAAGTCCCGCTGGCCCTGCGGCGCCCCCGTCCTCCCAGCATCAGGAACCTGTACCGTGACCCGCAATCTGGAAACGTTCCGCGCCGCGCATGACCCCATGTACGGCAACAACACCCGCCCCACCACCTATTCCCGTGAACTGCGCCCCGGCTGCAAGCGGTTCATCATCACCGCCGCGCAGAACGCAACTCCGGTTCACGCTGATTGGTGGGCCACCATTCTGGTGATGGCCGAAGCCATGGAAGCGGAAATCCTTGTGGTGCCGCTGCGGTACAAAAACCCCACGTCCCAGTGGACGGGCTCCCAGCAGCGTGCGGAGCATTGGGACAAGGCGGTCACGCCCTACCTGTGGAACGTGCGCCACCAGCTTCACGAACACTTGACGCTGCTGGCAGACATCCCGGTGCAGCCCACGGCGGAAAGCCCGCTGACTGGCGCGGAGGCCATTTCCACATCGTCCAGCGGCATCATCGGCCACACCAAGCTGCAACTAAAGTCCATCCCGGTTCCGTCCGGGCGCATGGCGAAGATTCTGACCACCACCGGCGCGTGTACGGTGGAAAACTACACCACGTCACGCGCGGGGCAGGTGGCGGCGTTCCACCACTCGCTGTGTGCCACGTTGGTGGAACTGGACGGGCCGCGGTTCTACCTGCGCCAGCTTCACTTCAACAAAGCCACGAAAAGCTGCACGGACGGCGCCAACGCCACGCAGTTTTTCGCTGACGGCAGCGTGAAGCACGCCCCACGAGCGCTTGCGCTGGGCATGGGTGACGCCCACGTGCGCGTTCTGTGCCCCGGCGTAGAAGCCGCGCGGTTCAGCGCTGGTGGCATCGTGGAAGTGGCCCGGCCGCAGAAACTAATCTGGGCGGACCTGTTGGACGGCCAGAGCATGAACCCGCACCACAGCGCGATTGAACGCTATGCGAAGTTCAAGTCCGGCATGGATGACGTGCGGGAGGAAGTGAACGAAACCATTGACTACGTGCGCCGGCACACCCCGAAGGGTACGGAGTCGATTATACAGGCGTGCAACCACAATGATTTCCTGCGCCGCTGGGCGCTGCGTACCAACTGGCAGGATGATTTCCGAAACGCCCCGTTCCTGTTGGACACGCAGCGCATGCTGGTGGAAGGCGCGCGTGTAGAAGCCAACGGCGTCCACTACCCTGACCCGTTCGCGTACTGGTTCCGCCGCGCCAAGGTGCCGCGGGCGCGCGTGTTGGACTTGGATGAATCCTTCAGCATGGCCGGCGTGGAAATGGGCATGCATGGTGACAAGGGGCCGAACGGTGCGCGCGGTAGTATCCGCAACCTGCGACGTATCGGCACGCGGTCCATTATCTTCCACAGCCACGTGCCGGGGATTGAGGAAGGCTGCTACCAAGCCGGTACCGGCACGCTGCTGCGGTTGGACTACAACCACGGGGCCAGTGGGTGGCTGAACGCGGACGTGTTACTACAGCATGACGGCAAGCGTCAACTTATCATCATCGTTGACGGCCACTACCGTTTGACCGCATAGTCAACCCGTGCCGTACATCCCACCTGAACGCAGGCCCGTGCTGGAGCCTGACACCGTATCCCAAGCCCAGACTGCCGGGGAACTGAACTTCCAAATTACCCGGCTTGTCTGGGGCTTCGTACAGCGCAAGGGCGCCAACTATGAGGCCATCAACGCCGCTGTTGGTGCGCTAGAGTGCGCCAAGCTGGAGCTTTACAGGCGGCGTGCCGCACCGTATGAAGACGGCAAAATCCAACAGAACGGGGACGTGTATTGAACCGCTCGAAACGCTGGGCGGTTCTTGAGCCTACCCAGACACCTGACGCTTACATCATCGCATGGGCGGCCGGGTTTATCGAAGGTGACGGCCACGTAGGCCGCAATAACACCACGGCGGAAGTAAGCGCCACGCAGAAACAACGCTGGCCGCTTGAACGTCTCCAAACGTATTTTGGCGGCGCGTTGGGCGTAGTCCGCCGACAAGGTGTAACGAAGTCCGATTATTGGCGCTGGCGAATCAGTGGGGAGCGTGCTAGAACGTTTGCCCGTTTGGTCAGCCCATACCTTTCCCCTGAAAAATTGACCCAAGTGGAGAAACTTTGACCATGCGTTACTACATCGCCGGCCCCATGTCGGGCATTCCTGCGTTCAACTTCCCTGCCTTCCACGCTGCCGCTGCTGCGCTCCGCGCCGCCGGTTACGATGTGGTCAGCCCCGCCGAAACGGACCCTGAAGACGTTGCAGCCGCAGCCATGGCGAGCAAGGACGGCAAGCCCATGTCTGGTGTCAGCGAAACGTGGGGCGATGCTCTGGCCCGTGACGTGAAGATGCTGGCGGACGGCGTGGTGGTTGCAGTCAGCCCCATTTACGAAGATGGAACGCAGGATGTGACACGCGCGTCCATTGACGGCATCTGTTTTCTGCCGGGTTGGGAGAATTCCAAGGGCGCCCGCGTGGAAGCGTTCGTGGGGCTGCACACCGGCAAACGGTTTGCGCTGTATGACCCGGAAGCGCAGGACGCCACGGAAGTGCCGGCGGAATTCATCCAACACCAGCTTGCGCTGGCGTGGGCGGATGGTATCGCCATGTTCAGCCCGGTGAAATAACCATGGCCCGCCGTCACAAACGCACCGTCAAGGAAGCCTACAAATTCCTTTTCGGCAACGGACCCCAAACGGAAATGACCAAAGCGTCAAACCCCAAGGAAGCGTTTGGGGACATGAAGATGCCCATGGACTTGCTGCCGGACACTGCGGTGGCGCTGTTCAATCTGGCGTTTCTGGAAGGCGCGCTGAAGTACGGTCAATACAATTGGCGTGTGGCCGGCGTGAAAGTCTCCACCTACGTGCGAGCGATGCGCCGGCATCTGTCCAAGTTCTGGAATGGTCAGGATGTGGACCCCCACACGCTGGTGCATGAACTGGCCAGCGTGGGAGCGTGCTGCGCCATCATTCTGGACGCTATTGCGTGTGGGAAACTGACGGATGACCGGCCGCCGCGTGCTGATATGGAACGCGCACTGGCGGAAGCGGCGAAGGTGGCGAAGCATCTGAAGGAACTTTTCAGGGACCACAACCCGCCGCAGTACACGGAGCGTGAACACGGGGCCACGCGGCTGTTGCTGGGGAAGTCTGCAACGCAAGTGATAGTGGATGACCCGCACGCCCCGGCGTATGTTGGCACGGGCATTGCTCCCGCGGGAACACTGGCAGTTCACAACCCGTTCACGGGTCGCACCCGCCGACTCGCGAAGAAGCGGAAACGCAACCCCCGTCCCGCAAAAAGCTGATGGCGGCCATTCACGGCCGTTGACCATATCGTGGCCCCACGTCACACTGGGGCCATGTCTCAAGCCACCATCATCGCCACTGACCGTTCCGTCCGCCGGCAGGATGTGGATGGGCACATGCACGTGGAAATGACCCCCATTTCCAAGGCCAATGTGTGCCCCTACTTCGGCCGGGAAATCCCGGACTATCAGGCGTTGGGGCTGGACGCGAACCGCGTTTATTGGCTGTACCGGCACCCTGAAGAACTGAAGCGCGCAGCGTCCACGTTTGCGGGGAAGCCGGTGCTTTTGCACCACCAGCCCGTCACCGCGGATGAACACCCGGATGAACTGGTAGTGGGGTCAATTGGCACGGACGTGACGTTTGACGGCACCTACCTGAAGGCTCCGCTGTCACTGTGGACTGCGCAGGCAATCAAGGCGGTGAAGTCCGAACGGCAGCGGGAACTGTCGGCCGGGTACCGTTACCGCGCAGATATGACGCCGGGGCGCGCGCCGGAAGGTGTTGCATATGACGGCGTGATGCGCGACATTATGGGAAACCACGTCGCACTGGTGAAAGAAGGCCGCGCAGGCCCTGACGTACTGGTGGCGGACGAACAGCCCACGGAGTTTTCCAACATGCGTTTCAAAGCCCTGATGTCTGCACTGGCTGGCGTTCTGCCTTCGATGAATGCGGAACAGGCTGTGGCGCTGGACGCCGCGCTGGCATCGGACCTGAAGCGGGTGGAAGTGGAACACTGCCTGTCCGAAGACGAAATGAAGGCGGCGTGTGACGCGTACGCGAAGTCCATAAACAAGGCTCTGGACGCGCTGACCGATGAAGACAAGGCCGAAGCGTACAAGCGCGCGGCGGCCGACAAAAAGGGCGCCCCGCATGCGGCGACCGAAGGACGCCAGCCGCAGGCCGCCGACGAAGCGGCCATCCAAGCGGCCACGAAACTGGCGGTGGACGAAGCTGTGGCGAACGCCACCAAGGACATGGTGACGAAGGTGGCCATGGACGAAGCGGTCACGAAGGCGGCCACGCAGGCAGCCGACGCGGCCCGCGCGGAAGTTCACGCGCTGTACGCCGCCCGCAAGGCCGTGGAAGACACGGTGGGCGAAGTGGCGCTGGACACGGCTGAAGCGGTGTACCGCTTCGCACTCGACCACCTGAAGGTGGAGCACAAGGACAAAGCAGCGGCGGAACTTCCGGCGCTGTACGAAGCAAGCGCGAAAGCAGCCGCCGCGCCTGCCGCCCCAGTGGCGCAAGACGCAGCGGCGCAGTTCGGTGACATCAAAGCCCTGCTGGGCCTTTCACACATTCGCAAGGGTTAAGCCATGACCATTTCACGCAACGGTTTCCAGACTTTCGTCAACCGCGAGCCGCCCCCGGCAGTGGTCGGTGACTTTGCGAGCATGAACCCCCGCGCCACGGCGCTGGCGGGTGCCGGCCAGTTCCGTTCAGGGCTGGGCAACACGTACCTGTCCGTGAAGAATCTGGCCGTTATCGGCCGGTTCGCATGGGGTCAGGGCCAGTTCGCGGGCTCCCAGAAGCCGGCGGGTTCCAGCGTCGCGGGGTTCGTCGCCAATGAACTCCAGACCGTCATTCCGTTCCCGGATTCTGGCAATGCCGGGTACCCCAACGTGGTCCGCATGGCCGTAGAAAACGGCTTCCCGGTGACGCTGTTCACCCGCGGTGACTTCTGGGTGCAGCCGGTTGCCCCGCTCGCGGGCGTGGTCGCGGCCAATGACACCGTGTACGCGCGCCAGTATGACGGTGAAGTGACCAATGACCCGGTGGCCTTCAGCGCCACGGGCGTGCAGGCCGGCACCACCATGACCATTTCTGCCGTGACGAAGGGCGCGCTGGTTCCCGGCATGCACCTGTCCGGCACCGACGCGGCCAGTGTGGTGGTTGCGCAGTTGACCGGCACGCCGGGCGGCGCAGGTACGTACCAAATGTCCGTTTCGGAAACGGTCGGCTCTGCCACCGTCACGGCGGACGCGGAGGACACCGGGTTTACGTTCCAGTCCGCGGTTCCGGCGGATGCCACGGCCACGGGTTGCAGCATCGCAGCCGGCACGGGTGTGCTGACTGTCACCACGCTGACGGCGGGCGCCATTGAAGTGGGCCAGAACCTGACGGGCACGGGCGTGCCTGCCAACCTGTTCGTGCAGGCGCAGCTTTCCGGTACTCCGGGCGGCGCGGGCACGTACCAGTTGAACACCATCGGCCCGGCTGTCACCACGTTCAATGACGCGGTGTTCAGCGCGGGCAAGCTGGTGAAAATCAGCCGTCCGGCGGGTTAAACTGCCGCGACGCCCGGCCCCACAACTGACAGACACATCCGAAATTCTGACGAAGGTAACGAACATGAAAGCGCCGATTCTGGCAATGGACGTGAACAAGGTCCGCGAAGCGGTCAAGGCCGGCATGTCGGCGGCAATCCTCGCGCAGCTTGCGCGTCACGGTATCGTTTTTGACTCGCGTCTGGGCGTGGTCGGTTTCCTCAAGGAACCGGCGGACCAGATTGAACTGAAGCTGGCCGCGGACGGCGTGGGCGTTGTCTGCGACGCGCAGCCGGAACTGGTCACGGTCACGAACGGCGGCATTCCCGCGTACCTGACGAACTACGTGGACCCGCGCATCATTCAGGTGCTGGTCAGCCCGATGCAGGCCACGGAAATCGTGGGCAGCGAGGAAAAGAAGGGCGACTGGACGACCACCCACGCGCAGTTCATGTCTGTGGAACTGACGGGTGAAACGTCGGCCTACGGGGACTTCAACAACAACGGTTCGTCCAGCGCGAACCTGAATTTCCCGGTTCGGCAGTCGTTCCACTATCAGACGTTCACCAACTGGGGTGAACTCCAGCTTGCGCGTGCCGGTCTGGCCCGCGTGGACTGGGCGAACAAGGTGAACGAAGCGTCCATTCTGGTCCTGAACAAGTACCAGAACGCGTCCTATTTCTTCGGCATCAGCGGCATTGCCAACTATGGCCTGCTGAATGACCCCAGCCTGTACGCGCCCATTGCGGCCAGCGCTTCGTGGAACGCGAGCGGCACCGATGCCACCGCGGTCTACGAAGACATCCGCCGCATGTTCGTGCAGCTTCAGTGGCAGTCCAACGGCGTGGTGAACGCCAAGTCCGCCATGACGCTGGCCATGTCGCCGGTACTGGAAATGGCACTGACGAAAACCAACCAGTTCAACGTCAGCGTGCAGGACATGCTGAAGAAGAATTTCCCCAACCTGACCGTGAAAACGGCGGTGGAGTACGAAACGGCGGCCGGTCAACTGGTTCAGCTTATCTGCAACGAAGTGCAGGGCCAGCAGACCGCCACCACGGCGTACACGGAGAAGATGCGCGCCCACGCGGTTGTGGTCGGTCATTCTTCGTGGAGCCAGAAGAAGAGTCAGGGCACGTTCGGAACGGTCATCTTCAACCCGTTCGCCATCGTGGGCCTGATCGGCGCGTGATCCCGGCCGAAGGCGCATTTGCCTCCCCGAACCCGCGGGCTTCATTGCTCGCGGGTTCGTTCGCATTCAGGGCTGGCCCGGACGGGCTGGCTGTCGCGCGGTTCGGCTGGGCCAACCCAGACACCGGCGAAACATCCAACACCCGCACCGTGCCCGGCGAACTGCTGGGCTGGGTCCTTCCAGTCGTCAATGGCGCGGCTGCCGTGCGTATCTCGCGCGGCGTGCGCTACGTGCGCCCCGGCGTGGGCGTCACGCTGATGGCGGGCGGCGATTACTGGGCGCGCTTCCCCGCGGGGGCCAACATCGGGGACCGCGTTTACGCTTCGCTGATTGACGGCGCCGCCATTTCGGGGGAAGCTGCCGACGCCGAAGCCACGCCTTGGTACGTTGTCAGCAACGTGGAGCCGGGCGGGCTCGCCATCATTTCCACCACATCAAGGGTGACTTCATGACTGACACCAAACCGCAGGGCAACCCCCAACAGGCTGCCGGCGACCCCGGCCGGACCAACGGCACCGCCGTGTACATCATCGGCTGCAAGCTGCCCAACGGGCTGGTTTGCGAGCTTGGCAAGTTCGGGGACCCGGACTACAAAGCCATCCGCCTGAACGGCGCGAACAGCCGCCGCATCGTGGCGCCGGGCTCGGACTACGGCATCACCGAAGTGCCCAAGGATTTTTGGGACAAGTGGGTGAAGAGACACGCCCGGCTGGACTTCGTGCAGAAACAGATGGTTTTCGCCGTCAATGACGAAGCCAGCGCCCGCGACATGGCGAAGGATGGCGCGAAGGTCCGCACTGGGCTGGAACCGCTTGACCCCATGAAGGCCCTGCCCGGAACCACTGACCTGTCTGGCAAGCCGCTGGTTGAAGTGGACATGGACCACTTCCACCGTGGCCGCGCTGAAATTCAGCGCCAGTACGGCAGCACCGGCCGGTAACGCCGCCATGACCATCAGCCCGTGTCCGCCACCGTCCGCGCCCCCGCGCGGCGTTGTGGTATTCGACCCCGCCGCGTTCAAAGCGGCGTTCACTTCGTTCGCCACCGTGGCGGACCCGGCGCTGAACCTTTCGTTTCAACTGGCCACGCTCCAGTTGAACAATTCGTGTGGCTCGCGCGTGCGCAACGCTGCGGAACGCGAACTGCTGCTGAACCTGCTGGTGGCGCACATCACCGCGCTGAAGGATGGTGAAAACGGCAACCCGCCCGCGGGCGTGGTAGGCCGCGTCAACCACGCGCAGGAAGGGTCCGTGTCAGTCGGTACGGACATGGGCACCGTGGTGTACGGTCAAGCGTACTACCTGCAAACCCAGTGGGGCGCCATGTATTGGCAGTCCACCGCGAAGTACCGCACCATGCGGTACGTGCCGGCGCCACCCGTGTGTGCGGACTTCGGGAGCCTCGGCCCCGGATATGGCCGCCCCGGTGTAGTTGACCCCGGCTTTGGGGACGGCGGCTGCGGGTGCTGACCCGTGGCCAAAGCAATATCCCTGTCATTTCAGGGCGGCGACAAAATGCGCCGTGTCCTGAAGAAGATGGAAGGCAAGCTGAAGACTGCCACAGCGGTCAACGTCGGCTTTGACGCTGACGCGCAGTACCCCGCCGCATATTCCACCCGTGTTGACCACCGTGTCAGTCCAAAACGGACCACGCGTTCCGTTGCACAGGTTGCGTTCTGGAACGAATTTGGCACGAAGAAAAGCCCCGCGCGGCCATTCTTCCGCACCATGATTGCTGAAAAGTCTGCGCAGTGGCCGGACTCGCTGGCATACGTGCTGAAGGCCGTAAACTACGATGCCAAGCGGGCGCTGACCCAGATGGGCATGGGCATACAGGGGCAGCTTGTGCAATCCATCCGCGACTGGGACAGCCCGCCCAACGCAGCGTTTACCATCGCGGTGAAGGGGTTCAACAAACCCCTGATTGACGAAGGCATCATGGTGAAGTCTGTCACCTACAGGGTATCCACATGAACTTGCACAGCATCGTCCGCCCGGCCATCAACACCGTGAACCCAGATATTACGGGCCTGTGGCGCGAGTCCACCGGGTACACCACGGACCCAGCGAATGGGCGACAGGTGCCGGCGTACACGGATCATCCCAACACGCGCATGCAGGTGCAGGCCCTGACCGGGAAGGACTTGCGCCACGAAGCGTTCAACAGCATGCAAGGCGTGAAGCGCGCCGTGTACGCCTTCGGGAACATCCAAGGCGTTGCGCGCCCGGACGGCACCGGCGGTGACTTGCTGGTGTTCCCGGCGGACCGGGGCGGTGCGAACCGCGTGTGGCTGGTGGTGGCCGTGTTGGAGACGTGGACCCCAGACAGCGCCGGCTGGTGTAAGGTTGGCGTTGTCCTTCAGCCGGAAGCCCCGCCAGCGTGATGTCATGCCCCTGACCGTAGCCCCAAACCTTGACGCGGTGTACCTGAAGGTGCTGGCCTACGTCACCGGAATTGTTCCCGTGGGAACACCGCTGCTTCGCGGCCCGCTGAATCGCGTGGCCCAGCCGGCGGTCCCCCATGGGATTCTGACGCCCATTTACCGGGCGCGGCTCCGCACAGGCGTGGAACGTGACGTGGACCCCTTCCCGCTGCCGGGCTCGCGAATCGAAACAGAAACCGGCGTCCGCATAGACTTCCAGATGGACTTCTATGGGGAGCCCGCAGGCGACTGGGCAGGCATGGTCAGCGACATGTGGCGAACGGAGTACGCTTGCCGGGCTCTGGCGCCAACGTGCGCGCCGTTGTACGCTGATGAAGGCCGTATGGTGCCGCTGGTGACAGGGGAAGAACAGTACCTTGAGCGCTGGACCGTCACCGGCGTGCTACAGTACAACCCAGTGACCAGCACGCCGCAGGAATTTGCCGACGCGCTGAACGCGAACCTTATCAACGTGGACGTGAGCTACCCGCCATGACTTCCATCCCGGCCAACCAGTTTGTCAACGTCATCCCCAGCGTGTTGCAGGCGGGTGGCAATCCCCTGTCCCCCAACGCTGTGTTTCAGACCAAGGACACGTCAATACCCATTGGCACGGTGAAGTCCTTCGCCACGCAGGCGGATGTTGCCGCGTGGTTCGGTCCCGCGTCGGACGAAGCGCAACTGGCGGCCATCTACTTCAACGGGTTCGCTGGCGCTTCGCTGCTGCCCGGCCTGCTGTACTTCCAGCAGTACCCGGACGCCGCCGTGGGCGCGTATCTGCGCGGCGGCAGCCTCGCGGGAATGACGCTGGCCCAGCTTCAGGCCCTGTCCGGCAACCTGACCATTTCAGTGGACGGCGTGTCCAGCACGTCGGCCGCAATCAACCTTTCTGGCGCCACCAGCTTCACGAACGCGGCGGCCCTGATCCAGACCGGCATTCAGGCGGGCACCCCGGCGTCCACGGCCACGTGCGTGTGGGACGCGCTGCGCTCCGCGTTCGTGGTTCGTTCGGACACCACAGGCGCCACGTCCACCATCGGCTTCGCCACCGGCACGCTGGCGGCGGGCCTCAAGTTGCAGGCCGCACAGGGCGCCGTCACGTCGCAGGGCGCCGATGCGACCACGCCGGCCGCACAGGTGGCGTTACTGGTCAACCTGAACCAGAACTGGGTCACGCTCATGACCGTGTGGGAGCCGGACGCGGACGATAAGGTGGCATGGGCCACCGCCATCAGCGCGCAGGGCGAGCGGTACGTCTATGTAGGGTGGGACACCGAAGCCGCTCCGGCGAACGGTGACGCGCCCAGCAGCTTCGCGCGGCAGACGGCCAACCTTGACGGCCGTGTGGCCATCTGGGGCCTGTCGGGCATCACCGGGGCTGTGGCGAAGGCCGCGTGGTTCTGCGGTGCCACTGCGTCCATCAACCGGAACGAAACCAACGGCCGCCTGACGTACGCGTACAAGGGTCAGGCCGGGCTTATCCCGGACGTGACTGACGCGACCACGTACAGCAACCTGATTGCGAACGGGTACTGTGCGTACGTCGCCGTGGCCACGGCCAATGACAACTTCCAGTTTTTCCAAGACGGTTCCATTTCGGGTGAATGGGGCTGGGCTGACACGTACGTCAACCAGATTCTGATGAACTCCGCGTTTCAGCTTGCGCTAATCACGCTGCTGACGCAGGCCAAGTCCATCCCGTACGTGACGCGCGGCTATAACCTGATCCGCGCGGCCCTGCTGGACCCCATCCGCGTGTTCCTCAATTTCGGCGCCATCGTGGCCGGCGTCACCCTCAGTTCGCAACAGCGGGCGCTGGTGAACAACGCCGCGGGCGGCCTGAACATCGCGGACACCATCCAGTCGCAGGGCTGGTACCTGCTGATTCAGGACGCACCGCCGGAAGTCCGCGCGCTGCGTGACTCCCCTTCCATCACGTTCTGGTATACGGACGGCGGGTCCATCCAGAAAATTGACCTGTCGTCCATCGCCGTGGAGTAAAGCGCGTGTCTACCATCACCAGTGCAAACAGCAGCCTTGTTCTGACGGCACGGCTGGCTGGCCTTTTCCCTGCCGGGCCGTTCGCGGTGCAGGGCTACGCGTCGGACGATGCGTTCGCCACGGACGCCGTGGTGTCCGCGGAAGCGCGCATGGGCGTGGACGGCCGCATGTCGGCCGGCTACATCCCGCGCATGACCCCGCAGACCATCACGCTGCAAGCGGACAGCCCATCCATTCAGGCGTTTGAAACGCTGATTGGCGCGCAGGACGCAATCCGGGAAGTTATCTTCCTTGACGGCGTTCTGACGCTTCCGTCGACCGAACACAGCTACGCGCTGGTTAAAGGCGTGCTGACTCGCCTGACCCCCATTCCGCCGGCCAAAAAGGTGCTGGAACCCGTTACCTATGAAATCACATGGGAAACGGTGCAGGCCGCGCCGGTGGTGGTGTAATGAGCCGCCGCACCAAGGTTGTCACGATAACGGACGAAGGCCGCGACAAAGGCAAGTCTTTTGTCATCACCGAAATGCCCGCGGATCAGGGCGAATGGTGGGCCTTCCGTGCGCTGATCGCGCTGGGGAACTCCGGCGCGAGTCTGCCGGAAGGTGCGCTGGATTCTGCCATGGCCGGGCTGGCCACCATGGAAGCCAGCAAGGGCTGGGCGTCTGCGCTGTTCGTGGCCGGGCTGAAGATGCTGCCGGGCGTGAAGGCGTCGGAATTGAAGCCGCTGCTGGACGAAATGTTCGGCTGCGTTCAGTACCGGCCGCCGGGCGGCAAGGGCCTGCCGGACCAGTCCATCAATGACGGGCCATACAGTCAGGTGGAGGAAATCGCCACACGCTTGAAGCTACGCGCGGAAGTGCTGGAACTCCACTTGGGTTTTTCACTAGCCGGCGCCGTATCGACTACGGACACCACCCCGCCCGCGGCTCCGGCTTCCTGAAGTACGCCAACGTGCGCCCTATAGTCGGGGCGCTGGTGTCGGCCCGCCTTGCCACTCTGGTTGAACTCCAGACTGTGCTGGGCGTGCAGGACGCGTACAATCTGCTGGAAGTTCTGAAAGTGGACCTACACAACCAGCGGGTTGCCCATGCCAACCGTAATTGACACCCTGATAGTGAAGCTGGGGCTGGACCCCAAGGACTTCACGAAGGGAGAGAAAGAAGCCGCAGCCGCCACGCTGGACCTTGAAAAGAAGGTAAAGCGCTCCGGGCAAGGCATCAGCGGCGAACTGACGAAGATGGCAGCCAAGTGGCTGTCCGTCGCCGCCGCCATCGCCGCGGTTAAAAAGGCCGTCACCATCATTGACGATGTGGCCGAACGCACGCGCCGGCTGGGCATTGACGCCCGCAACTACGGCATAGCTGCGAACGAAATGCGCAACTTTGAAAACGCGGTGGAGTCATCCGGCGGCACCGCGGAAGCTGCGCGCCAGTCCATCGCTGGGCTGAACAAGGCCGTGTTTGACCTTGCGTACAACGGCCAAATGTCTGACAGCTTGGTCATGCTCGCGCGTCTGGGCGTGCAGTTCCAGACCACCACGGGGGCCGCGCGTAGTTTCAAGGACATTGCGCTGGACACTGCTGACGCCATCCAGAAGGCGCAGGCGCAGGGCATGACCCGTGAAAACGCGTTCCAGTTTCTGCAACAGGCGGGCTTTGACCAAGGCACCGCCAACCTGCTGCTGTCCGGCCGCACCGGCGTGGAAGCTGAACTGGCCGCGCAGGAAAAGCGCCGACAGATTGAAGCCGGGGACCTACAGAAAGCGGAAGACATCCGCCGCGCGAGCATCGGCAAGGACCAAGCGCTGGAAACGCTGAAGGTGCGCGGCATGAACACGGCCGGCGGCATTCAGGAAGGCGTCAACAACTTCATTGAAAAGCTGTCCGGCGGCAAACCCAGCGAAGCGTTGGACCAGTTGACCAATGCGGCAAGTAACGCCGGCACAGCGCTGGAAAGCTGGGCGCTGAAAGCGAGCGGAACCACGCGCGGCCTGCGCAACAACAACCCCGGCAACCTGAAGGCTGTGGGCAACCAGATGCGCGACCGCGAAGGCTTCCGCGTGTTCGGCACCATGGAAGAAGGCGTGGCGGCTGCTGAAGCCCAACTGGGGCGCTACGCGGAACGCGGCATTGACACCATGGAAAAGATTGTCAACACGTGGGCGCCATCCAAGGACGGCAACGACGTGGAAGCCTACCTGAAGAACTTGGAAGAATGGACCGGGCTGGACCGTAAACAGCAGTTGCTGCCGTCGCAGTACCACTCCGTCATGGCCGGAATGTTCCGCCACGAATCGGGCAAGGGCGCGCCCACGGAAGCCCAAATTGACGACATGCTGGGGGCTCGCGCGGATGATGCGTACTTGGAACGCCTGATGGGTCAGTCCAGTGCGCCGGCATCCCCCAACGTAGTGGGCGGCGCCACCAGCAGCACCAACGTGCAAATTGACTCCGTGACGGTCAACACGCAGGCGAAGGACGCGCAGGCGATGGCGGCCGACATGGACAGCGCGTTGCAGCGTAAGCTGTTCGCATCCCACGCTGAACAGGGCATGCAGTAATGGCCATCATTCCCAAGCCGCAGTTCCCGAACGTGCCGCGCCTGCCCGGCGTGCCGCAGCTTTTGCGTTCGTCCAACTTCCCCGCGAATCCCGGCCCCGTGTTGGGTACGGCCGCGGCGGTCGGGGCGTTGTGGCGCGCCTTGTTCGCGCAGCCAAAGTGGGGCGTGTACCGCATGGTTGCGCCGCCCACGGAAGAAGATGGCGTCCCCACCGTTACGGTGCGGGCGCAGGCGCGGCCTGTGGTGACGCCGGACAGCGTGTTGGACTTCGGGTACCGAAAAGAGTACGAAGTTTCCGACTACCCCCTACAAGACGGAGACTTCGCCAGCTACAACAAGGTGGCGCAGCCGTACGAAGCGTACGTCCGTTTCAGCAAGGGCGGCAGCGTGCAGGACCGTGAAGACTTTCTGGCGCAAATTGATGCCATCATTGGCACCACCACGCTGTACTACATCCTGACGCCTGAACGTACCTACATCAACGTGAACCCCATCCGCCATGAAATCATCCGGCGGGGCGCGGGCGGCGCGTACTTCCTGACTGAAGTGGACCTGTACTTCCGGGAAATCCGCAGCGTTGAAGCGCAGTACACCCAGACAGCCGTCACCACGAAGAACGCGCAGAATCCGTCAGCGCTTCCGGTACAGAACACGGGCACCGTGGCCGGGCTGAAGGTTCCAGCCGTGGATATTCCGGGAGTGGTGAACCAATGATCCGCATACCACTGGACCCTGTGCCGTCGCAAACCTTCGCCATCACTCTGGGTGGTCAGGCGTGTGAAATAGCCGTGCGTCAGAACGGGGCCAACATTTTTGTTGACCTTACCGTCAACGGCGTGCCCATCTTCCTGACGCGAGTGGCCCGCAACAAACAGCGGCTGGCCATTGACGTGCAGTACCGGCCTTTTGTCGGGGACTTGCTGTTCGTGGACACGCAGGGCGACACGCAACCGGAGTACACCGGGCTGGGCTCGCGGTACGTGCTGTACTACTTGGAAGCGGCTGACCTGTGAACAGCTTCATTGGTAAACAACTGCGCGTTACGTTCGTCATGTCGGGCACCAATCAGGTGTTCCCCGGCACGAACAGCAACACGCTGGTGTTGACCGGCCTGCGCGTACAGGCGAAGGTTGAAGCGGTCGCGCGCCTTGCCACGCAAGCGGACATCCGCATTTATGGCATGAAGCGGGCGGACATGAACGCGCTGACGGTCGCATGGGCGAACCCGCCAATTGTCCTTGACCATATCGTCATTTTGGAAGCCAAGGACAACGGCGACCCCAACCCGGAACGCGGATGGACGCAGGTATTTAGCGGCACCATCAAGGAAGCGCAGCCCATATATCGCGGTCAGCCGGACGTGTTCTTCCAAGTGCTGGGCGTCACCGGGTACTTCCAGAAAATCCAGCCGGTGGAGCCCACCAGCTACCCGTTCACGGTGGACATTGGCGTGGCCGCCGCGGACATCGTGGAACGCATGGGCTTCACCTACGTGGACGGCGGCGCCACGGGTGTGCTGACCAACCCCTATTTTGACGGCACGCTGTATGACCAACTGGTGCAGGCGTGTCAGGCGGCCGGGGCAGATTTCTACTTCCTTGGCAATGAAGTGCTGGTGACTCCGCAGGGGCAACCACGGAAGAACCAGCCGGCTGTCATCCTGAACCCCCAGTCCGGTCTGATCGGGTACCCGGAGTACAGCGGCGCCGGGCTGGAAGTGCTGGCCATCTTCAATCCGGCGTTCCAGTGTGGGACGCCTGTGGAACTCCAGACCAGCGTTCCGGCGGCAACAGGCCGGTGGTACCCGTTCAAGCTGCGACACCTGCTAGAGTCCGTCACGCCAAAGGGTAACTGGATGACGCAACTGCAATGCCTGCGGGTGCTGGTGTAATGGCTGTCCCACTTCAAACCGCTGCCGACGTAGCCAACGACTATCTGGCCATCCAGTTCGTGGTCCAGCAGTTGCTGTCCCGCATCCGCACCATGGACTTGGTGCAGGTGGTGTCCTGCACGAACAACGGCGGCGTGGCCCAGTACGGATTCGTGGACGTGGTGCCGCTGGTGGGACAGCTTACCGGGGACCGTCAAGTCATCCCCCATGGGCGCCTGTACCGGCTGCCCTACCTGCGCATGCAGGGCGGAACCAATGCCGTAATTCTGGACCCGCAGCCGGGGGACATCGGCGCCGCGGGGTTCTGCGCGCGGGACATCAGCGCCGTGAAGGCGGACCCGCCGGCAGCCGTGGCCAACGCGGACGCTGCCAAGGGGACGCCACCGGGCAGCCTGCGCCAGTTCAGCATGGCGGACGGCCTGTACTTCGGCGGCATGTTGAACGCTGTGCCGGTCCAGTTCGTCCGCTTCGCATCGGACGGGGTGTACGTGGTGTCCCCGCAGAAAATCCGGCTGGAGGCCCCCACAATCGAATTGGCGGGGGATGTGAACCAGACGGACGGGGACGTGACGATGGCCCAGAACCTGACCGTTCAGCAGAACGTGACCGTAAACGGGTCCATCAACGTGCCCAGCGGCGACGTGACGGCGCAAGGTACGGCCCTGCATACTCACACGCACACCGGCGTCACGCCCGGTAGTGGAACATCGGGGCCGCCGTCGCCATGAAAACGCTGCTGCTGGACAATACGTTGTGGGACCTGTGTCTGGATGCCGCCGGCAACCTCGCGGTGGTCGAAGCGCCCTACCAACGCGCGCAGGATGTGGCCAGCGCCATCAAGCTGTTTTCCGGGGAACTCTGGTATGACGACAACAAGGGCGTCCCCTACTTCACGGAGATTTTGGGACAGGCGCCGCCGGTCCAGCTTTTCCGGGAATACATGGTGCGTGCGGCCAAGTCCGTGCCCGAAGTGGAGACGGCGGCCTGCGTGATAGAATCCTTTGAAGCCCGTACGGTGCGCGGCGCCGTCACGTTCACCGCCAGCGATGGCACAACCGGCACAGTGGCGATTCAATAATGGCAACCAACGTCCCACCCATTCAGTTCACGAATGACGGCCTTGTGGTGCCGCAGGAAAGCGAAGTCCTTGCCGGCGTCCTTCAGGACTTCAATGACGCCCTTGGCGGCAACATGAACATGGCGCTGGAAACCCCGCAGGGCCAGCTTGCCAGTTCCACGGCCGCCATCGTGGCCGACGCCAACGCCGTCATGTCGGAACTGGTGAACAACGTCAACCCCGACACCGCGGACGGCATCTGGCAGGACGCCATTGCGCGCATCTATTTCCTTGACCGGCAGCCGGGCGCGCCCACGGTGGTGGAGTGCGTCTGCGTCGGCAATGCGGGAACCATCATACCGGCCGGTGCGCAGGCGCAGGACACCAGCGGCAACCTGTACGTGAGTCTGGAAGCTGGCACCATCCCCGCCGGCGGCAGCATCACGCTGGCGTTTGCGAACGTGGAAGACGGCCCCATCCCGTGCCCGGCGAACACGCTGACCGCGATTTACAAGGCAATCCCCGGCTGGGACACCATCAACAATCCAACGCCCGGCGTGCTGGGGAATGACGTGGAGTCACAGGCGGCCTTCGCCTACCGCCGCGCGCAATCGGTCGCGCTGAACGCGCGGGGCTCGCTGCCGTCCATTTACGCGGCCGTGTTTGATGTTGATGACGTGATAGATGTTTACGTCACCGAAAACGTCACCAACGCCGTGGTGAACGTCGGCGCCACCAATTACCCGCTGGCCCCGCACTCGCTGTACGTCGCCGTG
>Ga0164243_10000828_pt1 | contig 54050 bp, 45 predicted proteins | sample OricompcompostOP_FD_108781 | JGI IMG/M metagenome (GOLD analysis project Ga0164243, IMG submission 108781) | Organic Plus compost microbial communities from Emeryville, California, USA - Original compost - Organic plus compost (OP) | ecosystem: Engineered > Solid waste > Mixed feedstock >... | reverse complement strand
TATTTCAACCTGGTAAAGAACAGGAGCCGGATACTGGGGTATGAATACTTCTTCAACCTGGGCTACATCAAAATCCATAAGGATTACATCTTCCTCACCAACGCCATACTGGTACTGCTATACGCTGTTTCCTTCGGGATGCTGGCCTGGACGGGCTTCAGGCGCTGGAAACAGGTGCGCAAAGGCCTCGGCGCATGGGAATGGCAGGATATCGCCGCCTGCTACGCGGCTTTTAACATTTTGTATCTCATGCTGGCAGGTAACTTCCTGGAGCTGGGAGAAAATAACCGTTTCCGGTTCCAGGTGATCCCGTTATTTCTCTACCTGCTCGTGTACACGGCCTGGAATCAATGGATGCGCAGCAAAGCCATCAACCGCTGAACATTTTCCGCCACTTTTCGTTAACTTTAATTTAATACTGAAACTGGACCTAAAACCGTATCATCGCACCGCCAATTAGTGTGAATTTTTTGAATGTAAATTAGTCTGTATGCGTTTGCAGCAAGGTGAGAACCTGGATATTATGACGATGCCCATAGAATCTAACTCAAAGAAATTAGCCCGCAAAAAGGCCCCCGCAGCCAAAAAGAAGATGATTGCGCGCGATGTCAGCTGGCTCGCATTCAATGCAAGAGTACTTCAGGAAGCTGCCGACAAAACTGTGCCGCTCTACGAGCGTATCCGCTTCCTCGGTATCTTCTCCAACAACCTCGATGAGTTCTTTCGTGTGCGTGTAGCCACCTTAAAACGTATGCTCTCCTTTGGCAAATCCGCCGCCAAAATGCACCTGGAAGAAAACCCCGGCAAAATCATCGACTCCATTCAAACCATCGTAATGGAGCAACAACGCGAGTTTGACCGCATCTGGAAAGATATCGCGCAGGAGCTGGAATCACAGCACATCTTCCTCCGCACGGAAAAACAACTCAACAGGGAACAGCAAAAGTTTGTACTCAACTACTTCAACGAACAGGTGCGTACCAACATCATCCCCCTGATGATTGAAAGCATCCAGCAGTTCCCCATCCTCCGGGATAAATCCATTTACCTGGCCATCGTACTGGCAAGGGCGGATAACTCCATCAGCCAGAAGTTCGCGCTGATCGAAATCCCCACTTCCGTGCTGCCCCGCTTCATCATCCTGCCCTCCAAACCGGGAGAGCATGATATCATGCTGCTGGAAGACCTCGTGCGTTTCTGCCTCCCGAATATTTTCTCCTACTTCGGCTTCGACAAGTTCACCTCCCACATCATCAAGGTGACGAGAGATGCCGAGCTGGATATCGATAATGATATTGCCGACAGTATCATCCACCAGATTGAAAAAGGACTGAAAGACAGGCGTAAAGGCAAACCTGTACGCTTTGTGTACGATAAGGATATAGACCCGCTGCTGCTGGAATACCTGATCCGGCGCCTCGGCCTCTCCGGGAAGGACAACCTCATCCCCGGGGCGCGTATCCATAATTTCAAGGACTTCATGGATTTCCCGGAATCCATCTTCCCGCCGCATTCCCACCGCAAATCGTTTATCCATCCGCTGTTTCAGAACGCGACCAGCGTGATGCACGTGGTGCAACGCCAGGATGTAATGCTGCACTTCCCCTACCACTCGTTCGATACCATCATCGACCTCCTGCGGGAAGCCGCCATCGATCCGAATGTTTCCAGCATCAAGATCACCGCGTACCGCCTTGCCAAAAACTCCAAGGTCATCAACGCCCTGATCAACGCCGTGCGCAACGGGAAACAGGTAACCATCGTGCTGGAGCTGCGCGCCCGGTTCGACGAGGCGGCCAACCTCGACTGGAAGGCCCGCCTGGAAGAAGAAGGCGTGAAAGTACTGCTGGGCGTACCCGGCATGAAAGTGCATGCAAAATTATGCGTCATCAAAAAACGCATCGGCAACAAAACCATTCAATGCGGCTTTGTCAGCACGGGTAACCTCAACGAACGCACAGCCAGGGTCTACGGCGATCATTGCCTGCTCACGGCCAACCGCGCCATCATGGCGGACATTAATAAGATCTTCGCCTACCTGGAAAACGGGCACCATGATATAAAAATCCTGGAAAACTGTAAAACCCTGCCCGTTAGTCCGCTCAATATGCGCAATACCTTCCTGCGCCTGATCGACAAGGAAATCAAAAACGCCCGCAATAAAAAGAAAGCCAGCATCATCATCAAGATGAACTCCCTTTCCGATGCCGTACTGATCAACAAACTCTACGACGCGGCCAAAGCCGGCGTGGATATCAGGATGGTGATACGGGGTATCTGTTGCGCCTATACGGAAAACAAGAAGTGGAAGAAACAGATCCACGCCGTCAGCATTGTAGACGAATACCTGGAACATGCCCGCGTGTTCATCTTCCACCACGGCGGACAGGAAAAAGTGTACATCGCCTCCTGCGACTGGATGATCCGCAACCTGGACCACCGCGTGGAAGCCGCCGCCCCGATAACGGACCCGGCTATACGCAAGGAAATTGTAGACATCATGAAAATCCAGCTCAGCGGCAATGTCAAAGCCCGCGTGCTGGACAATGAGCAGCGAAACGAATACTACAGGGAGGGCGATAAAAAAATCCGGTCACAGGTTGAAATTTATAAATACCTCCACGAGAAACAATACCAGTAAGCTTTTTACTGGTATTGTTTTTTAGGGTTGGTGAAAATAATTACTTTTGCTTTCTTAATCAGTTCGTATAGATGAAGTTAGCTGCGATAGACATAGGATCAAATGCTGCAAGGCTCCTGATTTCAGAAGCATCGCCGAACAGCGCCGGGAAAATGGATTTCACGAAAGTAAACCTCGTGAGAGTACCCCTGCGCCTCGGCTTCGATGTATTTGCCACCGGCACCATCTCTGAAAAACGCGCCGCCTGCCTCATTGATACCATCCGTGCCTATAAGCTGCTGCTGGATGTGTACGAAGTGAAATACCTGAAAGCCTGCGCCACCTCCGCCATGCGGGATGCAAGCAACGGCCCGGAAATCCTCCGCGCAGTGAAGGAACAAACCGGGATCGACATCAAGGTGATCAGCGGCCGCGAAGAGGCGGCTTACATCTACGAAAACCATGTGGCCGAGCAGCTGGATAATACCAAATCCTACATGTATATCGACGTGGGCGGCGGCAGTACGGAAATTACCCTCTTCAGCAAAAAGCAACTGGTATTCAAGGAATCCTTCAACATCGGTACCATCCGCCTGCTCCACAACCAGGTGGACGAGAACGCCTGGCAGCAGATGAAGGACTTTATCAAATCCAACCTCAAAGGTCTGGGCCCCGTTATGGCCATTGGCTCCGGCGGTAATATCAACAAGGTCTTCAGCTTGTCCAAACGCAAGGAAGGCAAACCTCTATCCCTGGAAACGCTGAAAGATTACTACAAGGAATTCAGCAGCTTCACCGTGGAAGAACGTATTCATTTGTACAACCTCCGGGAAGACCGCGCCGATGTTATCGTGCCGGCTTTGCAAATCTACATCAACGTCATGCGCTGGGCCGATACGCCGGAAATCTACGTGCCCAAGATAGGTTTGGCAGATGGCCTGATCCATGCCCTCCACAGCGAAATTGCCGCTGCCACCAGCCAGTTGTAAAAAACATTTCCATATTATTATTTATATCCCCACCTTTGCGGAAAGCAAATGCTGACTGCTTATGTCTGTGAATAAAGAAATCAAGCGTGTAACCACGCACGTCTTGCAGAAGATGAAGGTAGACGGGGAGCGTATTTCCATGCTTACCTGCTACGACTATTCCATGGCCCGCATCCTGGATGATGCCGGCATCGATATTCTGCTCGTGGGCGACTCCGCCTCCAACGTGATGGCAGGTCATGAAACCACGCTGCCGATTACGCTGGATCAGATGATCTATCATGCCTCCTCTGTGGTAAGAGCCGCCAAACGTTGCTTTGTAGTGGTGGACCTGCCTTTTGGTTCCTACCAGGGCAACTCCAAGGAAGCCCTCAACTCCACTATCCGCATCATGAAGGAAACAGGCGCGCATGGCGTGAAGATCGAAGGCGGCGAAGAAATCATCGAATCCGTAAAACGTATTATCAGCGCAGGCGTACCGGTAATGGGCCACCTCGGCCTCACCCCGCAGTCCATCTATAAATTCGGCACCTACGCCGTAAGAGCCACCGAAGAAGCCGAAGCGGCCAAACTGATCAACGATGCGAAATTGCTGCAGGAAGCCGGCTGCTTTGCCATCGTGCTGGAAAAAATCCCCGCCCTGCTGGCCAAACGCGTGGCGGAAGAACTGGCCATTCCCATCATCGGCATCGGCGCGGGAAAATATGTGGACGGGCAGGTGCTGGTGATGCATGATATGCTCGGTATCAACAAGGACTTCAAGCCGCGCTTCCTGCGCCGCTACCTGGACTTGTACAGCGAGATATACGGCGCCGCACAGGCTTACATCAATGATGTGAAAACGAGGGACTTCCCGAACGATAAGGAACAGTACTAACGCCACATCAGCGGCCTTCCGCTGCAACAAAGACCAATACTAAAATCACCAATATAAAACGGCGCACCTTTCCCGTGCGTCGTTTTTGTTTTGCAGTAGTTTTTTTCCTATATTCGCTTCACTGAAATGAACTACCTGTTAAACATACAGCTTTCTCTACTCTCCTACCTGCGGAGCACTTGCTCCCACGTGCCTTGATGGACGTGCATTTCAGCGTTTAATTTCCTTTAACGGCTTTATGGTTACCTGCATAGCGGCAGGCGTATGCGTTATTCGTATATGCGTGCGCGTTAGCTGGCGACGCTCCTCGCCGTACGGGGGATTAAATATCGTACGCGGAATAAGATGTCGTACGCGGAATAAAACGCCATAAGCGGAATAAAACGTCATAAGCGGATTAAAACGTCATACGCCGAATAAAACGCCCTACGCGGAATAAAATATCCTCCCCGGAATTAAACGCCATACCCGCAATAATTCACCATAAATACATCACTGCCTCCACGCTTCCACAGCGCTGCAGGACATCCATATTCAATCATCACCAATTCCATCGCAAATGAAAAAAATCATGATCATCGGCGCCGGCAAAATCGGCGAAACTGCCGCATTCTTACTGCAAAACTCCGGCGACTACCAGGTTACCATGGCCGACAATAATCCTGCTATGCTCAAGGCGCACCTTTCGCCCGGCGTTACCGGCCTGCAACTGGATGTGAACGATGCCGCAGCCCTTACCAGCGCCCTGCAATCGCAGGACATGGTGCTGAGCGCCTGCCCCTATTTCCTCAACGTGAAAATCGCCACCGCCGCTGCCGCCACGCAAACGCATTATTTCGACCTCACGGAAGATGTAGCCACCACCAATGCCATCCGGGAAATTGCCGCCGATGCCGGCGTTAGCTTTATGCCGCAATCCGGACTGGCGCCGGGCTTCATCAGCATCGCCGCACATGATATCGCCAAAGAGTTTGACCAGCTGGACAGCGTGCGCCTGCGCGTAGGCGCATTGCCGCAATTCCCTACCAACAGCCTGATGTACAACCTCACCTGGAGTACCGATGGCCTGATCAATGAATACTGCAACCCCTGCGACGCCATCGATGAAGGGGAACGCAAGGAAGTCATGCCCCTGGAAGGACTGGAAAAATTCGCCCTGGACGGCGTGGAATACGAGGCGTTTAACACCTCCGGCGGCCTCGGCGCCCTGGCGGAAATCCTGCAAGGCCGCGTGAGCAACCTCGATTACAAGACCGTGCGCTATCCCGGCCATTGCCAACTCATGAAGATTTTATTGAATGAGTTAAAATTGAACAAAAAAAGGCAGGTACTGAAAGAAATTATGGAGGATAGCATACCTTTCACCCCGCAAGATGTGGTACTGGTATTCGTATCCGTAGCCGGAAAGATCGGCGGCCGCTATGTGCAACGCTCCTACTCCCGCAAAATCTATAACCAGGAGGTAAACGGGAGAGCGTTTACAGCCATTCAGCTCACCACCGCCGGCGCTGCCTGCGCAGTCATCGACCTGCACGCAAAAGGTACACTGCCCTCCAAAGGCTTCATCCGCCAGGAAGACGTAATTTTCCAGGACCTCATCAGCAACAGATTTGCCATTTATTACAACAGGAATTAAACAGCTTACTATGCTTAGCGAGATTTTACACGGCCTTATGAGTCGCTACCAGGAACGCGTTCCCGACGTGGCCGCCGTTATTGACGCAATGATCGGGGAAGGCATCATCCAACAGGCCTCCGATATTGAAAACGACCATATCGCTTTCCGTACCATGGGCGTACCCCTGCTGGGCGTACAATCCCTGGAAAAAATCTTCTTACACTACGGCTATACGAAAAGGGAACATTACTACTTCGCCGGTAAAAAACTGGACGCCTGGTGGTACGCCCCGCCCGAGCCACATTACCCCCGCATCTTCATCAGCGAACTGCGGGTACAGGATCTCAGTGAAACAGCCCAACGCACCATCCGCAGCTATACGGACGAAGTGAAGAGCGACCCGGTAGACCAGCTGAACCTGGACGACAGCCAGGCCGTGGATACCTTTCTCCACAGCGGCCTTTGGCGCACGCCTACCCTCGACGACTTTAAAACCCTGGCCGCAGAAAGCGAGTACGCCGCCTGGGTCATCTATAACAGGTATTACCTGAACCACTTCACCGTCAGTGTACACAACCTGCCGGAAGGATATAACACCATCGCGGGATTCAACGCATTCCTGGAAAAACACGGGTTTGTGCTCAACGATGCCGGCGGAAAAATCAAAGCGAGCCCGGATGGCAACCTGCTGCAAAGCTCAACGGTAGCCCGCATGATTGAAGCAGAATTTGCAGGCGGGGAAAAGTATAAGATCGCCGGCTCGTACGTGGAGTTTGCAGAGCGCAGGGTGCTGCCGCAATTTGCCTCCCTGCCGGCGGACCAGATACGCCGGGAACACCGCCGGGAGGGCTTCGAAGCCGGCAATGCCGACAAGATATTCGAAAGCACCTACTCCACCCAGACGAAAAAAACTTCTTAAATTTAAGACAGACCTTATTATCATGGAAGAGTTATTACAATCATTCGGTATCACCGGCAAGCAAAGCGGTGTAAGTACCGGGAAGCACTGGCTACCGGGCGGAGGCGCTGAAATCACCTCCGTATCCCCCGTGGATGGCAAAACCATCGCCACCGTGAAAGCAGCCAGCAAAGAGGATTACGATGCGGTGGTAGTCACCGCCCATGAGGCATTCAAAATTTGGAGAGAGTGGCCGGCGCCCCGCCGCGGCGAAATTGTACGCCAGATCGGGGAAGCGCTGCGCCAGCATAAACACGGCCTGGGCCGGCTCGTGTCCTACGAAATGGGCAAGAGCCTGCAGGAAGGCTTTGGAGAGGTACAGGAAATGATCGATATATGCGACTTCGCCGTGGGCTTGTCCCGCCAGCTGCATGGCCTCACCATGCACTCGGAACGCCCGGGCCACCGCATGTACGAGCAATGGCACCCGCTGGGCATCACCGGCATTATTTCCGCCTTCAACTTCCCCGTAGCGGTATGGAGCTGGAACTCCATGCTGGCATGGGTCTGCGGAAACGTATGCATCTGGAAGCCTTCCGAAAAAACGCCGGTGACCGCACTGGTCTGCCAGCGTATAGTCGAAACCGTATTCACCGCCAATGGCGTACCGGAAGGCGTGTGCAACCTCGTCATAGGCGGCCGGGACGCCGGGGAATGGCTGGCAGCCGACCCACGGGCGCCGCTGATCTCTGCCACCGGCTCCACCCGCATGGGTAAAGCGGTAGCGGCCACCGTCGGGGCAAGGCTCGGCAAATCCATCCTGGAACTGGGCGGCAACAATGCCATCATCATATCAGAACATGCGGACCTGGATATGGCGCTCATCGGCGCGGTATTCGGCGCGGTGGGCACCGCAGGACAACGCTGCACCAGCACCCGCCGGCTCATCATCCACGAAAAGGTTTATGACGCGTTCATCGCAAGGCTCGTAAAAGCCTACGCACAGCTGCGCATCGGCAACCCGCTGGACGAGAATAACCACGTGGGCCCGCTGATTGACAAGGATGCCGTCAACGCATACCTGGACAGTATTGCCAAAATCCGTGAACAGGGCGGCAAATTCCTCGTGGAAGGCGGCGTGCTGGAAGGCCCCGGCTACGAAACCGGCTGCTATGTAAAACCATGCATCGCGGAAGTGCAGAACTATTTCGACATCGTACAGCACGAAACCTTTGCGCCCATCCTCTACGTCATGAAATACCAGACGCTGAAAGAAGCCATCGCGTTCCAGAATGATGTGCCGCAGGGGCTTTCCTCGGCCATCATGACCCTGAACCTGCGCGAGGCGGAAACCTTCCTCTCCGCTGCCGGGTCCGACTGCGGCATTGCCAACGTCAACATCGGTACCAGCGGCGCGGAAATCGGCGGGGCGTTTGGCGGTGAAAAGGAAACAGGCGGCGGCCGCGAAAGCGGTTCCGACGCGTGGAAAGCCTATATGCGCCGGCAGACGAATACGATTAACTACTCTACCAAACTGCCACTGGCACAAGGTATCAAGTTCGACCTGTAAAACGAAGGGTGGAATTCTTTTTCTCCAGCTCCGACGCCTTGCGCCGGAGCTTTTAATTTCATTTCAGGAGGTTACTGCCCGATCAGATTTTTAAAAGCGGTTGATAAATTGTCCGTCTACTCCGCCCGGTGTGACGCGGCCCCGGGTAAACGCCTTCTCTACATACATCAACGTGGTACATGGTTTGCAAAAATAGTAGCGAGGCTAGAGAACCCCGCTTTTCGTTAAACGGAAACCATGCTTATGAGAAAAATATCTGATAGCAGGGACGCTATCATATACTCTTCAGGCCATAAATATGGTACTAATTTTTGAATATTCATATTCAACGTTTGTGCTACGGCAGTAAACATTCCATCAGCAAAAAGGGGTTACATAACAAATTCCTTATTATTTTAATAAAATCCCTAATATATATAAGCTTATCCTTATAAATATTCAGGGAGGATAATAACCAGTCAACTACATTCAGGTGCGTTTATCATTAAATTTTAATGTTATACCGCTTTTTCCATACCTTTAACCTATCTAGTTTATTTTACTCTTATATCGGGAAAATGTTGAACATGAAATTGTTTAGTCGGGAGATAGCAGTCGCGGTGGTTTGTGTAGCGATGACGACTGCGCTGAATACCAAAACCATTGCGCAAAGCAAAACCCCAGTGCCGAAAAACTGGCAGCTGTTGAGTTACGACACTGATTCCGTTTATGGTACTGCTACTGAAAAAGCTTACAAACAACTGTTACAAGGTAAGAAAAGCACGCCGGTAATCGTGGCGGTGATCGATTCCGGTATCGATACCACCCATGAGGACCTCAAGCCCATCCTGTGGACCAACCGCAGGGAAATCCCCAACAACGGTAAGGACGATGACGGCAACGGCTACATCGACGATATCCATGGATGGAACTTCCTCGGCGGTAAAGACGGCAGCAGCCTGAAAGAAGACTCTGACGAAGCTACCCGCGAATACTACCGCTACAAACAGCTGTATATCAACCCGGATTCCGCGCTCAGCAAGGAATCCAAGGAATACGCCTACTGGCAGCGCCTGCAGGCAAAGGTGGAAAAGCCTTCCTCCCAGTACAAGGTCTCTTACAAGACCATGTCCAAACTGCAGGACAACCTGAATAAATGCGCCACCATCCTCAAAAACTACCTCGGCAAGGAAGACTTTACCGTGGCCCAGCTGGACAGCATCCAGACCACCAGCCAGGATGTGCTGCTGGCCCGCAACTTCGTTTCCCGCCTGCTGAAATCCTCCGGGGAAGAAGTTCCCGGCAGCTTCAACGAATTCAAATCCGAATTCGATGAATACATCAGCGAAATCAAGCGCAAAGCGGAAAGCACCGATGTGCAGCCCAACGCCAACCGGGAAAAGATCGTAGGCGATAAGTTCGAAGACATCACCGACCGCCATTACGGCAATAACGACGTGATGGGTAAATTCGGCTTCCACGGCACCCACGTTTCCGGCATCATCGCGGCAGTGCGCAATAACGGCCTCGGTATGGACGGCGTGGCGGACAACGTGCGCATTATGGCCGTGAAAGCGGTACCCGATGGCGACGAGCGCGATAAAGACGTAGCCCTGGCTATCCGCTACGCGGTAGACAACGGCGCGCAAATCATCAACATGAGCTTTGGCAAAGGCTTCTCCCCGCATAAAAGCTGGGTGGACGATGCCGTGAAATACGCGGAAGAAAAAGGCGTGCTCCTCGTACATGCCGCCGGCAACGACGGGGAGAATAACGACTCCGTACCCAACTAACCTACCCCGAACTACCTCACCGGCGGCAAAGCCAGCAACTTCATTACTGTCGGCGCTATCGGTAACGGCCGCGGTAAGGATAAGGTAGCCAGCTTCTCCAACTACGGTAAAGAAGGGGTGGACCTTTTTGCCCCGGGTGTCCAGATCTATTCTACCATTCCCGGCGGTACTACCTACGGAGCAGCGAGTGGAACCAGTATGGCATCTCCGGTGGTGGCTGGCGTAGCGGCATTAGTTCTTTCCTACTATCCAGACCTCAGCGCAAAGCAACTGAAGTATGTGTTGGAAAAATCCGCGACGCCACTGCCTGACGGCTCCGTTATGGTGAACAAACCAGGCGCGGAAGATACGCAGGTTCCCTTTGCGGACCTCTCCGTATCAGGCGGTATCGTGAACAGCTACGAAGCCCTGAAACTCGCCGCCACGCTGAAAGGCGAGCGCGTGCAGCCTAAAAAAGTAAAGGCGAAGATGAAGCCCGTAAGAAAGAACTAAAAAATGTTCGCATAAAAAAAGCCCGGTCGCCACAAACGACCGGGCTTTTCATTAGGTATAAACGCCACTACCGCACCAACCGTAAACAGAACGGATAACGGTAATGCTCTCCCTTATTCACAGCCACAGCCGCGAGGATGGAGAAAATCAGGTTGAATAATTTCAGCAGGGAATAGATCCAGAGCCAGCTAAAGCCCACATGCATCGTATTGAAATTTCCGGTGAAAATGCCGGTGCCCAGCGCCCATATGCCGGAGGTTATACCGCCGATGATCATCACGGCCGCGGAGCAAAGGCTGATGGTGATCTGGAAGTTGAGCGCCTCCTTGCCTTCCGTATCCACGAAGGCGGAATCATTGCGCTTGATCAGCCATAAAACCAGCACCAGCACTATGTTTCCGGCCCAACCCCAGTTGAGGAAAATATAGGCGAATACGCCGGCAATATGCAATAGGGTGGCCCAGGTTCTTTCGTCTCTTTCGTTCATAAGATGTAGGATTATAAATTTTAGGAAGAAGATAAGCAATCGGAGTAAAAAAGAAAACTACAAACCTGTAAGCCGGATTCTGTGATCCCCGGCAAGCCGGGGAACTGCTACCATTTATCTGCGACGATGCTCGCACATCGCCTGTATCTGCCTACCCTCGGTCATCGGGCGAGCAGCCCTCGAGCGACCGTTTACATGGCATTTCAGCACGCAAGGTTTACCCGAATAAACAGTTACCTGCCTATACCGTGGGCGCTTACCCCACATTTTCACCCTTACCGGTTGCCCGGCGGTTATTTTCTGTGGCACTGGCTGTCCTGCTCTTGCGAACAGGCCCACCCGTTAGGTGGTGCGTTGCTCTGCGCTGTCCAGACTTTCCTTCTTTCAGCTCATGTCTGAAAGACGGTAGCACGGTTTGTAGTTGACTGCAAAGGTAGTGAAAAGTTTGCACACCTTGAACAGTAAAGGGATTGAAGCGTTCGATAGCTCCAATCCCTTTACTGCATTGAGTTCTATGATATGAATTAAAACATTATCTGAAAGTAATTTCCGTAGCACCGTAACCGTAACGGGCATGGTACTGGTTCACGAAGTTCGCTACTTCCGGCGTCTGGCGCAGGATGTGATGGATCTCATCCTTCAGCTTGCCCTTCCCTACCCCGTGTATCACGACCATATGATGCAGCTTGTGCGTGATGGCCAGGTCCAGGTAACGCTGGAATTCATTCAGCTGTATGGCCAGGATGGCGATGTTGCTCAGCCCTTTCCAGTTTTTTTCCAGCTTTTCGATATGCAGGTCCACCTCGTGCTTGGGTTCCAGCGCGGCTTCCGGCTGCAGCTGTATCTTACTCAGCAGGCTGGCCATGGTGCCCGTGCCCACGATTTTTTGCTGCTGCTTTTTGCCCGGCGCCGCAGCAGCGGATGTAGCCGGCGGCGGCGGTGGCGGCGCTTCTTCAGCCTTGTCCGGGTATTTTTCAAACAGCGGGATCGTCAGCGTGGCTTCCGCCTTGGTACGCAGTTCTTCCAGCTGGGTAAACATCTGTTTGGCTTTGATCTTCCAGGTCTTTTTCACGGACGACGCCAGGTTGGGCTGCTGCTCTTTCAGCACAAAGGTGAACTCGAACCTGGGATTGTCGTTCAGCGATTCAAAGTGCAAATCCGTCAGGTAAAAATGATTGTAAGGATGGATTTCATTTTTGATTTCCAGTTCCATTTTATTGGCCAGCCATACCTGGAAGTAAAAGCGCATGGCATGCGGCGTATCGTTGAACAGATGGAATTTCATCAGCTTGATGGTTTCATCAAAACCATCGTGATGGTACACGGGAAGCACGGAAATGAACATCCCTTTATCTGTCTTCAGGTCCTCGTATTTACTGCGGTTAACTTTTATTTCATCCCCGGGAATCAGCCTGGGCTTAGGTTTCACGAGCTTTTCCTTCGTAAAGCGATGGAAGTACGGAAAGTCAATCTGGTCCAGGTACACCGGGAAAGAGGCGCCTTTCACTTCAATCATGACCATATTATCATTCACAATCTCCACCACGGTTCCTTCTTCCTTGGAACTGAGCAGCAGAACTTTATCTCCTATTTCGTATTTCATAATTGCATTCTTGAACGCAAAGCTAAATTTTTTCCTTTAAAGATTCAGCGGGAAGTGGAGAAGGCGTTGGAAGGAGGCGTAAAAAGGATTAACGGTCGGGGTGGCGATCCCCGGCGGCAAGAAAAGACAGGGTTAACAAACCCGTCTAACGTGAAGGCCTGTATGAAAACAGACTCAATCTTTGATGCCCGCAGAATAGTTGCGGCTGTGCTTCTTTTCCGGATGACGGCGCATGTAGTCGTCTACTGAAATGGGGCCACTGCCTTCAATAAGGAAAAGGACCAGCAGAAACATCACAAGGAGTGAAAGGCCTAACACCGGGTAAACATTAAACAGGCCTGTCGGCGAGTGAACAAAGAACAACGCACCCACCAGCACCGGTAAATTCAGCGCTGAAGCGATGCGGGTAAAAAGGCCCATCATAATGAATAATCCACCTACAGTATGCGCAAATACAATGTAATGCGCGATGCCGATAGACATAGCTGCCAGCGTAGGGCTTTCATCGATCACACGTACGAGGGCGTCCCTGTTTTGTACAAACATGATACCCACGTACATGAGGAAAATCCCCAGCGCTATACGGACAACGCTAAGCCATTTGGGATGATGCGTGTCACCCCATTTTTCGATTCGTTGTAGCGTGTTCATAAAATTGAATTTTATGGATCAAAGAGCTACACTGAAGTTACGAAATATTATGATTTTTTAAGCTTACTGTGGCTATAACTGTAGAGGAAATAAATAGCAAGGCCGGCAATAAGCCACACGGTGAAAACGATCCAGTTTTTCAGCGCGATCTCCGTCATGAGGTAGAAGCAGCTGAGCATGCCCAGCACCGGGATCAGGGAGAGTTTGCGCAGGTAAGACACCACCATGGTGATAGCCGCCACAATCACGAATAAGAAGAAAGGAATATTGTGCTTCCATACGTTCCACCCTTCCGCCATGGACAGGCGCTGGAGGATCTCCTTATGGAACACTAACGCAGTGCCAATCAATACCATCGGCACAATATACTGGCTGTTGATATACGGCATCCGGAAGCGTTTTTCATGGCTCTTTTCCTGCGGAGGCAGCATTAACACGCCCCCGCACACCAGGATAAACGCAAAGAGGGTTCCGATGCTGGTCAGGTCCGTTACGATGGTCAGGTTCAGGAATAACGCCGGCACCCCTACGATAATGCCCGTGATGATCGTGGAGAAGGAAGGCGTTTTGAAACGGGGGTGTATTTTGCTGAACTTCCTGGGCAGCAGGCCATCCCGGCTCATGCTCATCCAGATGCGGGGCTGCCCGATCTGGAATACCAGCAGCACGCTGGTGGTGGCAATCACCGCACTTACGGAAATAATGTAACTGATCCAGGGCATTTGTACCTGGTCAAACACAAAGGCCAGGGGGTCCGCCACTTTCAGCTCGGTGAAGGGCACCATACCCGTCAGTACAAACGAAATAAGGATGTATAAAACGGTACAGATAATCAGGGAATAGATCATGCCTTTGGGCAGGTCCCGCTGGGGGTTGGCGCATTCTTCCGCGGTGGTGCTGACGGCGTCAAAACCAATATAGGCGAAGAACACGGCGGACACGCCTTTCAGCACGCCGGAGAAGCCGTTTGGCATAAAGGGCGACCAGTTGGCGGGGTTCACATAAAAGAAACCCACCACGATCACGAAAAGGATCACCAGTATTTTAAGGCCTACCATGAAGTTGGCGCTGCGCTTACTTTCCCGGATACCCACATAGGCCAGGTAAGTGACGAGTACCACCACGATAAACGCCGGCAGGTTGAGGATCACCGGTATGCCGAAGATGTGCGGGGCGGCCGCCATCAGCTCCGGCGACGCGCTGTCGTAATTATTGGTAAGCCACTCCGGGAAGCCGATCCCCAGCCCGTTGAGCAGGTTGTTAAAATAGCCGCTCCACGATATGGCCACGGCAATATTCCCGATGGCGTATTCCAGGATCAGGGACCACCCGATGACCCAGGCGGCCAGTTCCCCGAAGGTCACGTAAGAGTAGGTATAAGCGCTGCCGGATACGGGTACCCTGGAAGCAAATTCCGCGTAGCAAAGGGCGGAGAAGCCGCAGGTAATGGCAGTGATAATAAAGAGAACCGAAACGCCGGGGCCGCCGTGGAAGGAGGCTTCCCCAATGGTGGAAAAGATGCCGGCGCCAATTACAGCCGCAATACCCATCGCAGTGAGGTCCTTCACTTTCAGCACTTTGTGCATTCCGCTTTCATGTCCGTCTCCCAACCCACTGTTGGCATCTTTCAATATTGTTGCGATTGATTTTTTACGAAAAAGCGAATTGGACATCGGCGAGGATATTACAGTTTTGATTTGGGCGCGAATATAGGGGAAAATTTATAAAAAAATTTTTACATTCCGGCAGGTGGGCGGTTTTTTATGGGGGCCTTCGGCAGATATAAATGCTGCGCCGCAGGCAGGTTCCGTATCCGCGGCAGGACTATCCCCAAAATATGCCGGGGGTAAAGCGCCGGCCTTATGCATGCCCGCACCTTACCCCCGGAGGATATAATTTCGCTGTTATTGTTGCCTGTTCAGCAGGAAATCGGCCAGCTCCTTCAGCGGTTGCTTACGGGAACTCAGCACCGCAATTTTTTCCAGGTGCGAGAAGGCTTCCGTGGTGAAGCGTTCTTTTTCCATTTCCGCCCATTTATCCACTTTGCAATCCCGGTAGATACCCAGTACTCTTTCCACCTTATCCGCAGGATTTGCGGCCAGTAATGCCTTTAACTCGGCCTTCTGCGCATCGTTGCAAAGTTCGAAGGCTTTGAGCAGCAGGAAGGTCTTTTTATTGGCGAGGATGTCGCCGCCCTGTTGCTTGCCGAATTTTTCCGGGTCGCCGAAGGCGTCGAGGTAGTCGTCCTGGATCTGGAAGGCGATGCCCACATTTTTGCCGAAGGCATAGAGATGTTCCTGGTTGCCTTCGCTCCCGCCGCCGATGATGGCGCCGAGCTGCAGGCTGGCGGCCAGCAGTACGGAAGTTTTCAGGCCGATCATGTGGACGTAATGCTGATAGTCCACCTGTTCGGGGTCCAGGTCTTCAAAATCCATATCCAGCTGCTGGCCTTCGCATACTTCCACGGCTGCCTTGTTGAATACGGAGATGAGTTTTTTCTGGTATTTCGCGTTCACGCGGTTCAGGCGGTCGTACACGGTGATCAGCATCACATCCCCGGAGAGGATGGCGGCCGTATCGCCGTAGACGGTATGCACGGTGGGCTTGCCTCTGCGCAGGGGCGCCTTGTCCATGATATCGTCGTGTATCAGGGTGAAATTGTGAAACAATTCAATTGCGCTGGCCGCGTGAAATGCGTCGGTATGCAGATCATCGAATAATTCATTTCCCATCAGGCACAGTACAGGGCGGATGCGTTTACCGCCGATTTCCAGGATATGGCTGGCTGCTTTATACAGTTTTGCCGGTTCTGCCGGAAAGTGTTGTTGATCGAAATGTTGACTGAACTGTGCTATTAACTCTTTAAATGATTGCATTTCTCTGAAACGGTTAATGAATTATTTTTTCTTCTTTATGTTTTTGGCGGCGGCTTTTTTAGCGGGCGCTTTAGTGGCTGCTTTTTTAGGAGCGGCTTTTTTAGCGGCGGCCTTCTTAGCGGCGGCTTTAGGCGTGGCTTTTTTAGCAGTGGCTTTTTGAGCTGTCTGCCGGGCTGGCGCTTTTTTCACCGGCGCTTTGGCAGCGGCTTTTTTAGCGGAAGCTTTGGGAGCCGCTTTTTTAGCAGTGGCTTTTGAAGCCGTTGTTTTTGTGACCGCTTTTTTTGCCGGCGCTTTTACGGCTGCCTTTTTAGGAGCCGCTTTTTTAGCGGTGGCTTTTGTGGCCGTTGTTTTTGTGACCGCTTTTTTTGCCGGCGCTTTTACGGCCGCCTTTTTAGGAGCCGCTTTTTTAGCGGTGGCTTTTGTGGCCGTTGCTTTGGCGGCTGTTTTCTTAGCCGGTACTGCAGCTTTTTTAGTGGCTGCTTTAGGAGCGGCATTTTTAGCAGTAGCAGTTGCCGCCGTTTTCTTAGCCGGCGTTGCGGCGGCTTTTTTAGCGGCAGGTTTAGCAGCGGTTGCTTTCTTAGCGGCTGCTTTCTTCGCGGTGGTAGTTGCTGCCTTCTTAGCCGGCGTTGCAGCGGCGGTTGTAGCAGTGGCTTGTTTAGTGGTAGTTTTGGCAGCTGCAGCTTTGGCTGGCGCAGGCGCCGCTGTTTTAGCGGCTGCTTTTGCCGCGGCCTTTTTAGTGGCGACTTTCTTCGCCGGCGCCTCTTCACGCTGCCCCTGGGCTACTACTACCGGCGCTTCAGGCGCTATTTCCGGCGCAATGACCGCTGGCTGTTCCTTCACCGGCGGGCGTTTGCCTTTAGGCGCAGCGGGCCTGCCGGATTTGGTTTTTACCACGCCGGTGAGCGGGGTATTGGCCGCGGTGGCTGCCGGCGCTGCTTCCACAGGTTTCGGCAGGGCGGCAGGCGTTACGTCCGGCTGCAGGATAGCAGGAACTTCCGGAGGCGTTACCACGCTGTCGGAAATGGCTGGCAAATCCACCGGTGGCACGTCGGCCTTGATAGGCGCCACCCAGGTTGCCGCCGGCTTTGGCTGCGGTTGTTGCTGCGGTTGCCCCTGTGGCCAACGCTGTTTGTCCTTTTTCTTTTTCTTCTTGCCAGGGCCCTGTTGCTGCGGCTGCTGTTGCTGGCGTGGCTGCTGGAACTGCTGTTTAGGCTGCTGGCCGCGTACGGCTGGCTGGCCCTGTTGCAGTTCTTCTTCCAGCTCGTAATCCAGCTGGCGTTTCGCCAGGTTGGCGGCTACCACCCTGATTTCCACTTCCTGGCCGATGCGGAACCTGCGTCCGCTGCGGGCGCCCACCAACGCGTATTCTGCGTCGTTGAACACGAAGTCTTCCTTCTTATTCAGGTTATGTACGCTCACGAGGCCTTCGCACTTGGTGTCCACGGTTTCTACCCAGAACCCGAAGTGCGCCACGCCGGAAATCACCCCTTTGAAGGTTTCCCCGATGTATTGCTGCATGTACTCTACCTGCTTGTATTTATTGGCGGCGCGCTCTGCTTCCATGGCTTTTCTTTCCATTTCAGAGCAGTGCTTGCACTCTTTTTCCATTTGCTTGTTCGGATGCACGTCGTTGGCGAGGCATTCGGCCACCACCCGGTGTACCAGCACGTCCGGGTAACGGCGGATAGGCGAAGTGAAGTGGCAATAGTCCTCGAAGCCGAGGCCGTAGTGCCCAACGTTTTCCACCGTGTACGCGGCTTTGGCCATGGTGCGGATGCCCAGGGTTTCCAGCACATGCTGTTCCGGCTTGCCCTGCACCAGCTGCAACATCTTGTTAAACGAGCGGGCGATGCCATCCGGCGTGCTCAGGTCAAACTTATAGCCGAACTTACCGGCGAAGGAGGCAAATACCTTCAGCTTTTCCGGGTCCGGCGTATCGTGCACGCGGTATGGGAAAGGCACCGGCTGTTTGTTCACCCGGATCTTGGATACGTAGGTGGCCACCGTACGGTTGGCCAGCAGCATCAGCTCTTCAATCAACTGGTGCGCTTCCTTGCTTTCCTTGATTACGATGCCAACAGGCTTGCCTGTTTCGTCCAGTTTAAAACGAACCTCCTGGGAACTGAAATTAATAGCGCCCTGGGCAAAGCGTTCGGCACGCAGCGTCTGGGCAATTTTATTCAGGAGGAGGATCTCGTCGAGATATTTACCTTCTTTTTTCTCAATAATTTCCTGTACATCCTCGTACGTGAAACGATGGTCCGAATGGATAACGGTACGGCCTATCCAGTGCTGCTTCACCTCTCCCCTGTCGTTCATCTGGAAGATGGCCGAGAAGGTGAACTTATCTTCATGCGGGCGCAGGGAGCATAGTTCGTTGGAGATTTTTTCCGGCAGCATAGGCAGCACCCTGTCCGGCAGGTACACGGAAGTAGCCCGGCGTTCCGCTTCCTTATCCAGCTCTGTACCGGGTTTCACATAGTGGCTTACATCGGCAATATGCACGCCCACCTCATACAACCCGTTTTTCAGCGGGCGGATGGAAATGGCGTCGTCAAAGTCCTTGGCATCCACCGGGTCGATGGTAAAGGTGAGGATGTTGCGGACGTCCCTGCGTTTTCGCACTTCCTCTTCCGTTATGGTTTCATCGATCTGCGCCAGTTCATCCATCACCTCTTTCGGGAAGTTGAGCGGGAAGCCGGCTTCGATGAGGATTTCCTTCATGGCCAGGTCGTTGGTATCGCTGGCATCCAGGATTTCGATGATTTCGCCCACGGGCTTGCGGGACTGCTCGCCCCAGGCTACGATCTTCACGACCGCTTTATCGCCTGTTTTGGCTTCCCCGAGGGAGTTGGCGGGAATATAAATATCCGGCATGAACATCCCTTTTTCAGGGATCAGGAAGCCGAAGTTCTTGCTTACCTGCAGGGTGCCGGTGAATTCCGTTTTATTTCGTTTAAGGATATCAGTTATAACGCCTTCCATGCGACTATCGCGGTTGCCGGGTTTCAATACGTCGACCAGGACTTCGTCGCCATCCAGGGCAGTGTTCAGGTTTTTCTGTTTAACGAGGATATCGCGTGGCAGGCCCTGTACAATTACGAAGGCCATTCCGGAGCGGGTTACTTCCACTATACCTTTAAAGGTTTTTTTGGGGCCTCCGCCTCCGTGGTTGTTTCCGCCTTTCTTATGTTTTTTCTTTTTACTCATGTTTCAGGGTAGTTCTTCATTGATTGGCCGTAGGATAATACTGTCCTACATAATCAAAAATAAAATTATTAAATCTTTCTGCTCCATCGAACAGGAATGCAATTTCAACAGGCATAACAGCCATTTGCATGTTTTGTTCTGTCAGGTTTTTCTGTAGCAGGTGCAGCCTTACTGCGTCTTTTTCAGTGGTCACGACCATTTTTTTATTGCCCGGCAAACCATCACGCTCCCTGATGATCTTGGCGATATCTTTTTCGGAGTAATAGTAATGGTCCGGGAAAGACAGCAGGTACACCTGGCTGAAGGAGGACCTGAGTTTATCCAGGAGCGGCTCCGGCCGCGCAATGCCGCAGGCCAGCAACACGGTGGCATCCCCGGGGATGTTCACCGGCTCCTGTGTCATCAGGTCGTACATGGCTCCGTATTGCAAGGTAGTAAAAAACACCTGCTGATGGGGCAATGGCGCAATTTCTTTTTCGATGGCCGCCTTTTCTGCCAGTGATAAATCAGGCGGACATTTGGAAACGATGATGCAATTGGCCCGCTGGTAGCCTTTCCTTCCCTCTCTCAAACGCCCGAAGGGCACCACATGATCTTTGGTAAACCTGCGACCGTATTCTGTGATAAGAATATTCATGCCAGGTTTAATGCTGCGGTGCTGGAAGGCATCATCCAGCAATACAACCTGCGTGCCGGGTTCGTCCATCAGCAGCTGCGGAATAGCCAGCATCCGCTCTTCGCCTACCGCTACATGAATATCGGGATATTTTTGGTAAAACTGCATAGGCTCATCCCCTATTTCGGAAGCCGTGGTAGTGGCGTCCGCCAGGATGTAGCCGCTGGTGCGGCGGTTATAGCCCCTGCTCAGGGTGGCTACCTGGTAATGCTGTTTGAGCAGGCGGATGAGGTATTCCACATGCGGGGTTTTGCCGGTACCGCCTACGGACAGGTTGCCGGCCGCAATGGTAGGAATGTCAAACTCCACCGCGGTCAGCAGTCCCCTGTCGTAGAGTTTATTACGCACCCACATGACCAAACCATACAGCAGGGAAAAGGGGTAAAGCAGTACAGACAAATATTTCAGCACGTTAGTATGTTTAAGCTTCGTTATTAAATTGATAAATTTTCTCCGGAGTTACCACCGTCCGCAATGGCACATCGTATGCATCCGCATCCGGTATGGCATCGACCGGCTCAAAGAGCGAGAGGCCGATGGTATGCACATCGGGGCGGCACTGTTTCAGGAAGCGGTCGTACATCCCTTTGCCATAGCCCACCCGGTGGCCATGGGCATCAAAGGCCAGCATCGGCACGAAGACGACGTCAAGGGCGGAGGGGTCAATGCGCTCCCCGCCTTGCGGTTCCGTGATGCCAAACCGGTTTTTAGCCAGGAGGGTAGCGGGCGTCCATAACAGGTGCTCCATGACGCCCGACTGCATATCGGAGCGGGACAGCACCCATTGCAACTGCGGATAACGGGCTTTCAGGGCGGCGATCAGGGGCCAGGTATCCGCTTCCTTCTTTTCCAGTATGGGGAGAAAGATATGTGCGTACCGGTAGGGCGTAAAGTCCAGGCCCAATACCCGCTCGAGCAAAGCCTTGTTCAACAGGGCCGCGGCAGGTTCGTCGAGGTTCAGCCGGCGTTCCAGGAACTGTTTTCGTATATCCTTTTTAGTTGTCATTATAACAGTTGGTGTAACGAGGGGGACAACAATTGTGCCTGCTCCTGTATAAATGCCTTTCCGACAGTTGAAGCGCGCGGGATGCGGCCAATCCGCGGGATGCCGGACCAGCGGATGATATCCTCTTCGTTGGAATGCCAGTCCCCGCCGAAGATCCAGCCTATAACGGGAACGCCTGTATGTTGCAGTACGCGGGCCGTTAGCATGGCATGGTTAATACTGCCAAGGTAGTTCTGGGCGGCAATTATGACACGTGCTTCCATACGGGAGATCATTTCCAGGGTGAATACCTCTTCGTTGATAGGTACCATCAGTCCGCCCGCGCCTTCGATCACCAGGGGGCGGGCTGGGTCAAACTCCCGCAGCCGGGCCATGATCAGGTCCGTATCAATGGTTTGCTGCTGCAGCCTGGCAGCCAGGTGGGGCGACTCCGGCGCATCCAGCGCATATACTTCAGGATGGCAGGCAGTGATATGATTGCTGATCAGGGATTGAATGGTATGGGTGTCCGTTCCTTCGGCAAGGCCCGTCTGCACCGGCTTCCAGTAGTCGGCCTGCAAGGCCTCCGTCACGCATGCCGCCGTCACGGTTTTACCTACGCCGGTGCCGGTACCGGTTATAAAAATTCTTTTATTCATCCCGGCAAAGATAGTATTTATCAGGCATGCGGGGTGAAAGGCAAAAAAACCTATCTTAGTAAAGTACAACCTCATAGAATATGAAATATTGTGAAAACATCCTCGAAACGATCGGCCATACTCCGCTAGTAAAGTTACATCGCGTGTCCGCCACGCTGCCATGCCCGGTTTTTGCGAAAGTAGAATTCTTTAACCCCGGCAACTCTATCAAGGACCGCATGGCCGTGAAAATGGTAGAGGTAGCAGAGCAAAAAGGCCTGCTGAAGCCCGGAGGCACCATCATTGAAGGCACCAGCGGCAATACCGGTATGGGCCTGGCGCTGGCCGCGGTGATCAAAGGCTACAAGTGTATATTCACCACTACGGATAAGCAATCCAAAGAAAAGGTGGACATCCTCAAGGCCGTAGGCGCCGAGGTGATTGTTTGCCCCACGAACGTGGAGCCGGAAGATCCCCGCTCCTACTACTCCGTATCCAAACGCCTGGCGCAGGAAATACCCAACTCTTTTTACGTGAACCAATATGATAACCTGGCCAACAGGGATGCGCATTATGAGCAGACCGGCCCGGAAATATGGGAACAAACGGATGGAAAAATCACCCACCTGGTGGTAGCTACCGGCACCGGCGGCACCATTACCGGTACGGGCAAATTCCTGAAGGAAAAGAATCCGGACATACAGGTATGGGCCATAGACAGCTATGGCTCCCTGCTGAAAAAATACTTTGAAACAGGGCAGATAGATATGAGCGAGGTGTATCCTTATATTACGGAAGGCATCGGGGAAGACTTTGTGCCGCAGAACTACGACATGAGCGTGATTGACCGCTTTGTGAAAGTAACGGATAAGGACGGGGCAGTAATGGCCCGCCGCATTACCAAGGAAGAAGGCATCTTCGTGGGCTACTCCGCAGGTTCCGCCATGGCGGGGCTGTTGCAGCTGAAGGAACACCTGAAGCCTACAGATGTGGTAGTGGTGATCTTCCATGATCATGGCAGCCGTTATGTAGGTAAGGTGTACAATGACCAATGGATGATGGAGCGTGGCTTCCTGGATGTAAAAACCGTGAAGGACGTCGTGAGCTCCCGCCGCAACCAGCCGCTGGTCAGCATTACGCCGGATGATAAAGTCAGCGAGGCGATTGCGAAAATGCGCAAATTCGACATTGAGCACCTGCCGGTGATACAAGGCGCGGAGCTGGTGGGTTCCGTATCCGAAAACGGGTTGTTTAACCGCCTGATCGACGATGCGAACCTCAAAGACGCTTCCGTGAAGCAGGTGATGCAGGCCCCTTTCCCCGTGGTGACGGAAAATACGCCGATAGAAAAACTTTCCATGTATATCAACAAGGAAAACGGCGCCGTGTTAACCAAAGATGAAAGCGGCGATTACCACATCGTCACCAAATACGATATCATCCAGGCTTTGGGAAGATAATGGAATTTACAGATCAGTTACAACGGACGATAACATTGGAAAAGGCGCCGGCGCGCATTGTGTCGCTGGTGCCTTCTCAAACCGAATTGCTGCATAGCCTCGGGCTCGGCGAGCGCGTGGTAGGCATCACCAAATTCTGTATCCATCCGCAGGAGTGGTTCCGCAGCAAAACCCGGGTGGGCGGCACCAAAAATGTACACCTGGACCAGGTGCGGGCATTGCAGCCGGATTTGATTATTGCCAACAAGGAGGAAAATACCCAATCCGATATTGAAACGTTAATGCAGGAATTTCCCGTGTGGGTGAGCGATATCCATACGCTGGAAGACGCGCTGGGCATGATTGCCGGCGTGGGCGCGCTGACGCAGACGACGGCCCGCGCTTCGGCGATGATTGCGGAAATTGAGAGCGACTTTTCCGCGCTGCAACCGTTGAGCGGTATCCGCACGGCCTATTTCATTTGGCGGGAACCCTGGATGGTGGCGGGTAACGATACCTTTATCCACCAGATGCTGCTGCGCTGCGGACTGGTAAATGTTTACAGCCATGTGCCGCGCTACCCTTCCATCTCTCCCCAACAGCTAACCGACAGCGGCTGTGAGTTGGTCTTATTGTCCTCAGAGCCATATCCTTTCAGGGAAAAGCATATTGCGGAGCTGCAGGCGATAATGCCGGCGGCCAATATTCAACTGGTAGACGGGGAATATTTTTCCTGGTACGGGAGCCGCCTGAAAGGCGCGCCCGCCTACTTTTCCGGGCTAATCGCTTCCCTGCGGGAAGCCGGTTTCCAATAATTTTTCAGCGCGGGGCAACCTAATAATTGCGGGCAGCGTAAACAGGATAGATACAAACTGTTTCACTGCTAAATCTATTATTATGGAAAGACGCGACTTTGTTGCAAACCTTGGCATCACGCTGGCACTGGCGTGTACAGCGGGCCTGGCTGCCTGTGGCGGCGGTGGCGGAGGATATAACAACTCCAACCCTACTCCTCCTGCCGGTGGCGGTACCGCTAAATTATCCATCAATCTTAACAATGAGCTGACGGCGGTGGGCGATGCAAAAATCGGCGGCGGCGTCATCCTGATCCGCACGGGCAGTGGCAATACCGCGGCGGATTTTGCCGCATTGTCCAGCACCTGCACCCACCAGGGATGCACGGTATCTACCTACAACAAAACTACCGGATTGATTGAATGCAATGCGCCTTGCGGCCATGGCAGCAGGTATGCTACGAGCGGCGCGGTGAATACCGGCCCTGCGGCGAGCCCGCTGACGCCTTACACCGTGACGATCAGTGGTAATATCCTGACGGTGAGTTAACCTTAGTGATTGTTCAGAAAGTCGACCACCCAGCTGGCGAAGTTGGCTGTACGAACGGTGCTGCCGTGATCGCCTGTCACGGTGGCATGGAAACCAACGGGCATCATAGCGGCGAGCGCGCCGCCGGTATCATTGTCCGGATCTTTATCTCCCCCGATAACCAATACGGGTTGCGCTATCTTTCCCAGTTCTGCGGGCGTGGTAGCGGGTTGTTCTTTTTGCAGCAATGCGAGGGCCTGCTGGTCTAACCCTGCTGCCTGTACGCTTTTGACCATAGTGGCCAGTTCAGGGATATTTTCCCCGGAGAGGGCGCGGTAAAACAGTTTACGGCGCGGCCATTCCGGATCGGTAAAGCCGGCGCCCATACCGCCCATGACGCCGCATTTCACCCGCCCGTCCATCAACAGCAGGCGGGATACGATGATGGCGCCGCGGGAATAACCTACCGCTTTATAACTCCCGAGTTTCAGGTAATCGGCCAGGGCCATGATATCTTTTGCTTCCGCATCATTGGCGTAGGCGGCGGAATCATGCGGCTTGTCGGACAGGCCGTTGCCGCGCATATCCAGCGTGACCACCATGTACCCGGCTTTAAGCAGGGAATCGTACAGCGGCGTTTTGCGCCAGGAGTCCCCATTCAGGATGAACCCATGGAGTAGTATTACCGGTTCGCCTCTGCCGGCTACCGTGTAATGAATGCGGGTATTATCGAAGGAGCGGAAGAATGTTTCAGAGGAGGAAGCCGCCTGCGCAGCCGCACGGGTAAAGCCTGTGAGCGAGAGCAGGAGGGTAAATATAAGGATGTTAAAATATTTCATGTTGTATTATTCGGGGTAAAAATTACGATTATATGCCGACAAATGAAAGGCGGAAGCAAAATCTTTTTCCATTATAAATCTTCTGTTTAACTCCTTATATTTGCTTTCCTAAAAAATCAAATACATTTTAGAGTATGGGAAAATACAGAGCTGGCGTATTATTCGGCGAAGAGCTGGATGCGCTGTATAATGATGCCAAAGACAACGGATTTGCGATGCCTGCTGTGAATGTGGTGGGAACAAACTCCGTAAACGCAGTGTTGGAAACTGCCGCCAAGGTGAATTCACCGGTGATCATTCAGTTTTCCAACGGCGGGGCTCAATTCTTTGCCGGTAAGGGAATGCCTAACGATAAACTGCAGGCAAACATTGCAGGTGGCATCTCCGGCGCAAAACACGTACATGAGGTAGCTAAATATTATGGTGTTCCTGTGGTACTGCATACTGACCATGCCGCTAAAAAATGGCTGCCATGGATCGACGGTCTGCTGGACGCCGGCGAACAATTCTATAAACAAAACGGTCAGCCGCTGTACAGCTCCCACATGCTGGATCTGTCTGAAGAGCCGCTGCACGAGAACATCGAGATCTCTCACAAGTACTACGAAAGAATGGCCAAACTGGGCATGTCTATCGAAATCGAGCTGGGCGTAACCGGCGGTGAGGAAGACGGGGTGGACAACTCCGGTGTAGACAACTCCAAACTCTACACCCAGCCGGAAGATGTAGCTTATGCTTACGAGGTCCTTTCCAAAGTAGGGAACCGTTTCACCGTAGCTGCCGCTTTCGGTAACGTACATGGCGTGTACAGCCCTGGTAACGTGGAGCTGCGCCCGGTGATCCTGCACAACAGCCAGGAATATATCCAGCAGAAATTCGGCACCAAAGCTAAACCTGTATTCTATGTATTCCACGGCGGTAGCGGTTCTCCAAAGCATCAGATCACTGAGGCCCTGGGTTACGGCGTTATCAAAATGAACATCGATACGGATATGCAGTGGGCTTTCTGGGAAGGCGTGCACGACTTCTACGAAGCGAAGAAAGATTACCTGCAGGCTCAGCTGGGCAACCCTGAAGGGCCGGATAAACCCAACAAAAAATACTACGATCCGCGCGTTTGGCTGCGTAAAGGTGAAGAAACCTTCGTTAAGCGCCTGGAAGAAGCGTTCCATGATCTTAACTGTATCAACCGCAACGCTTAATTCGTTGAGAAATAATGCAGGAAACGCTCCTACCCCACCGGTAGGGGCGTTTTTCCGTTTAAAAGGTGCTAAATTTCTCTGATCTATAACGTATTATATTATAATTATTTGATTTTTTATCTAAATAATTCATTAATTCGTATCTTGCACCACTATTTTCTAATCTAACAGAAGAATATGTCAAGCTGGTTTAAGCGAATTAAACAAGGCATTTCCACCACCACCAGTGAGAAGAAAGAAGCTCCTGATGGCTTATGGCACAAATGCCCGAACTGTAAGAAAACCACCACTGTTAAGGATCTGAAGGAGCATTATTACGTTTGTGATAAATGCAACTACCACAACCGTATCAATTCTGCAGAGTACTTTGAGATCATCTTTGATGAAGGTCAGTTCGAAGAGCTGTTTCCAAATATTAACCCTACTGATTTCCTGGGCTTTAAAGACCTGAAGCCTTACAGCGAAAGGCTGAAAGACGCTCAGAAGAAATCCGGCCTGAAAGACGCCATGACCGTGGGTACAGGCACTGTGTTAGGGAACGACCTCGTGGTGGCATGTATGGATTTCAACTTCATCGGCGGTTCCATGGGTTCCGTTGTAGGTGAGAAAATCTCCCGTTCCATCGATTACTGCATTGCGAACCGGAAGCCATTGATGATCATTTCCAAATCCGGCGGCGCCCGTATGATGGAAAGTGCGTTTTCGCTGATGCAGATGGCTAAAACCTCCGCTAAATTAACCCAGCTGGCTGAAGCGCAGCTGCCTTATATTTCCCTGATGACCGATCCTACCACCGGTGGCGTTACTGCATCCTATGCGATGCTGGGCGACCTCAACGTGGCCGAACCGGGCGCCCTGATCGGGTTTGCCGGTCCGAGGATCATCAAGGAAACTATCAAGAAAGATCTTCCGGAAGGCTTCCAAAGCGCGGAATTCCTCCTGGAGCACGGCTTCCTCGATTTTATTATCGACAGGAAAGAACTGAAGACCAAACTGGCAACAGTACTCTCCCTGTTCAAAAAATAACCTTTACATTGCATGCTTTATGGATTTGGAGCCACACACTGCAAATCCATAAAGCATTTTTGTAAGCAATCACTATGGCAGAATTAAGAAACAGATCGGCATATTTTGAGTACGCAATAGAAGACAAGTATATTGCCGGCATTGTATTGACCGGAACGGAGATCAAATCCATCCGTCTGGGAAAGGTGAGCTTTAATGACGCTTTCTGCTATTTCCACAAAGGAGAATTGTTTGTTAAGAGTCTGCACATCGCAGAATACTCCCACGGCACCGCCGCCAACCACGATCCCCTCCGGGAAAGGAAATTACTCCTCACCAAAAAAGAACTCCGCAAACTGGAGAACAAGATCAAGGAGAAAGGCTATACCATTGTGCCGCTGCGTATCTTCATCAATGAGAAAAGCCTCGCTAAAATGGAAATCGGACTGGGTAAGGGTAAGAAACTGCATGATAAACGCGAGTCCATCAAACAACGTGAGTCGGACAGAGAACTGAGGCGACAATTCAAATAGTTGCACCTATCATTTATCCCATAAACCCTTTTCAAGTGAAAGTTCATCTCCCATCCTACCGTCAGCTGCAAGCCTTGCTTTGCGGACTGGTATTGCTGTGCCTGTGCGCCTGCAAGTCAGGCGAAAAGCTGTACAACAAAGGCCGCTACGATGAGGCCGTGCAAACCTTCGTCAAAAAGCTGCAAAAGCGCCCCAACGACGCCAAGGCCCTGCAACTGCTGCCGGCCGCCTACCAGCACTCCCTGCAACAGCACGAAGAGCGGGTAAACCAGCTGCTGCGCTCCAACAACGAACTTAAATGGGAAAGCGTGCGGTCCGAATACCGGCAAATGCAGCATCTCTATAATGCCATTAAATCCTCCCCTGCCGCCCTTACCGTGGTACAGCCGAAGGATTACTCCGCCGCTATCACCGGGGCCCAGGAAAATGCCGCAGAAGTGCGTTACGACCGTGGCGTGCAACTGCTCAACAACGGCGATAAAGCCAGCGCCCGCCAGGCTTACAGCGAATTTGCCGCCGCGGAAAAGCTCGTGCCCAACTTCCGCGATACCAAAGCGCTGAAGGAAGAGGCTTTTAACCTGGGCGTAGTGCGCGTGGTGATCAGCCAGCTGGAAGTGCGTTCCCCTTATTTCCAGTTTTCGGCGGACCAGTTCCGGGATTACCTCGTGCAAAGCGTGCAGCGGCAGAACATCAACCGGTTTGTGCAGTTTTATGACGACCGCTATGCCGCGGCCAATAACATTCCGGCAGACGAATACCTGGAACTGCGCTTCTTCGATTTTGTGGTGGGCCAAACCTATGTGGACCGCGTACAGCGCGATGTGAGCAGGGAAATACAGGATGGCGTGGTAAAGGATACCAGTGGTAAGGAGATCAAACAATATATAACGGTGAAGGCTACACTCTTTTTGACGAAACAAACCGTTGTTTCCAAAGGACTGCTGGACTACCGTATTATTGCTACCGCCAACGGGCAAACGCTGCGGCAGAACCGCATCCCCGGCAGCTTCACCTGGCTGAATGAGTACGGGTATTACAAAGGCGACAAGCGCGCCCTCAGCGAAGAAGACCTGCGGCAGATAGGCGGCCGGGAAATGGCGCCGCCACCGCCGGACCAGCTCTTCCTCGAGTTCACCAAACCGATTTACAGTGACCTGGAAAGGGAATTAAGAACTTTCTACAACAATATCTAAGACCTTCCTCATCATAAAAAAGCAGCGGTTACGAACCGCTGCTTTTTTGTTGCATCAGATATGTTGCTGCAATAAGGGCAGCAGCTGATGGGCCGGCACTACTCCACTCTGCCGCCATAACAACTTCCCTTCCCGGAAGAGTAATAATGTAGGTATGCTGCTGATCTGCCATTGGGCGGATAATTGCGGATTTTTATCGACATCGATTTTGATGATACGGAGACGGTCGCCCAGTTTGTCCTTCACTTCCTTTAAGATGGGCGGTACCATTTTACACGGGCCGCACCAGGTAGCAAAGCAATCGATTAACAGCGGCGTGGAGGATTGGATTAACGTCTGCAGATTTTCCATAGTTCCGTATTTTACCGCAATGTAAGGGATGAAGGGGAAAGAAACAAAAGCAGGCCCCCGGCAAGGTACCAGGAATTATTTGTATATTTTGGAACCTAATACTTTCGCTATGAATACGCCCGCAACATTTGTGTACTTACTATGGTTGTTCTCTGAAATCGTACTGAACCGCGTGATGCGGGGCAGCAGTTCGGACAAGACCCGCAAGGACAGCGGCAGCCTGGTGATCATCTGGATCGTCATCATCGTCAGCATTATTGCCGCTGGCAACATTGCTGCGCTGAACCGCACGCCCATCGCGCCATCCTACCAAACGATGCTGTACGCCGGCCTGGGCATCATCCTGCTGGGCATTGTGTTGCGCCTGGCGGCAGTGCTAAGCCTGGGGCAGTTTTTCACTGTATCCGTCCGCATCCGGGAAGGGCACCAGGTGAAGAAGGATGGGATGTACAAGTATGTTCGCCATCCGTCGTATGCCGCTTCCCTCCTCTCTTTCGTGGGCTATGGCATCAGCCTTAACAACTGGATCAGCCTGGCAGTAGGCGTCATTCCTGTATTTGCGGCATTCCTGTACAGGATGAACGTGGAGGAAAAAGTGCTACTGGAAAATTTCGGCAGTGAGTATAGTGAATATATGGCGAGGACGAAACGTTTACTGCCATTCGTATATTAATCTTTTCTCCCCCAAAAAAACAAGCGGTTACAAAACGACAAAAGACGCCATGACAGCGTCTTTTATCATTTAAATCAACAATCGGAATACTTACAGATTCGGGTTATTCTGCACTTCGGATAACGGAATGGAGAATAAGTAGTACTTGCTCTGCGGCACAAACGGCGTACCGTCCGGGAAGCGCAGGGTGCGGTGGCCTTTGGCTTTCACCTGTTTGAAAGTACCGTTGCCACGGGGTACATTGATCACAGAATCCGTACCGTTGTAGGCGGTGAATGCTTTGCGCACCACGGTTCCGTTGGTACGGATGATATCGGACAGGGAGAAGCCTTCGCCCCAGAGCTCCTTGCGGCGCTCCACGAGGATGGTATCGATGATATTGCCGGCGCCCGGAACGTAGTTGTACGCGCTACGTGCCGTACGCAGTTCATTCAGCCTGGCGGCAGCGGCGGCGGTATTACCGGAGCGGGCATAGGCCTCGGCTTCGATCAGCGCCATTTCGCCGGAGCGCATCAGCACGAAGTCGCCTATCAGCGCGGTTTCATCCCTGAAACGGAATTTTTTATAGCGCAGGTAACCTTCCTGGGAAGGCAGGGTATCCCAGTCAAATAATTTCGTACGTACGTCGCCGTTATCGAAGAAATTTTTGAAGAAAGGATCCGCCATGAAGCTATAGTAGTAAGAGCCCGGGGAGCTTACATCCAGGAAATGGAAGTTGTAGCTGGCGTTGCTCTGGTTGGGCGTTTGCGGGTGCCCCCAGATCCATTCCGCATTGCTTACATCGTTGAAACCTTTCAGGTAATCATCCGGCGACATCAGCGGGTAGCCTACCCTGGCGGCTGCCGCTTTCTGCTGCGCGAGCGTCCACTGCTGGGTTTGGAGGTAAGCCCTGGCCAGCAGGCCTTCCACTACGTTGATATCGATTTTATATTTCTTGCTGGCATCGCCACGGCTATAGCCCTGCACGAGCGGCTCTGCGGCCACCAGGTCAGCAATGGCCTGATCGTACACCTGTTTGATGGTAGCGCGGGGATTGCCTTTGGTATCCGGCGTGGTAGGCGTCAGGTAGATAGGCACTGCCTTCGCGTTTGGATCCACGATAGGGTTGAACTGGTAGAAGGAAGCGAGGGTCAGGTAGCACCATCCGCGGAGGGCGTAGGCCTGGCCTTTGAGGCGCGCCTTCTTGGCTTCATCGCCTGTAACGCCGTCCACACGGGCGATGATGCTGTTTGCATTATCGATCACTTTATAGAGGATGGTCCAGTAGGCGCTCACGCGGTTTTTGGTATTGTCCACCATTTCCACAAACGTATAGGCGTCACGCAAGCCGTATTTGGTGGTGATGGCCACATCGCTGCCCATCGCGTCGCTGGCGCGGAGGATGGAGGTGAAGCCCGGCACGGAAAAGGTGAAGAAGGTTTCCATGGCGTAGGACCAGGTACCATTGATCACCGTTTCCACGTTATCGGCGGTGGTAAATACCTGTTCTTCCGGCACCTGGTTGGTTGGGTTCTGATCCAGGAAGCTCTTGCTGCACGATACCAGCAACCCGGCGCCCAATATAGCGGTTAGAATATATCTGTTCTTTTTCATGGTTCAGTTTTTAGAAGCTAAGGTTAATACCAGCAGATACGGATTTGATAGCCGGATAACGGTAGTAGGTTACACCGCTGACAGCCTGTTCGGGATCCATACCCTTGTGATTATAAATGGTGATGAGGTTTTCGCCCTGCACGTACACGGTAATACCATTCAGGTGGGCTTTATCCATCAGGGCCTTAGGCAGCTGATAGCTCAGGTTCACCGTTTTCAGACGCGCATAGGATGCATCGTAGAGGAAACGGGTGGAAGCGGAAGTCCAGTTGGTATTATTGGTCGTGAGCGCCGGCACATCGGTTTTGGTATTCTCCGGCGTCCAGCGGTTCAGCATTTCGGCGGACCATGCACGGCCAAAGTTGTTACCGGTATGCATCAGGAACGGATAATCGTTGTCGAGCACCTTACCGCCCAGGCTATACGCCCACATGAAGGAGAACGACAGGCCTTTGTAAGTAAAGGTGTTGTTGATACCGCCATAGAGGTCCGGCAGCGCAGAACCAGCGTAGGCCAGGGTGCCGGCGGCATAGTTGGAAGTAGTGGTTTTATTACCGTTCGCATCAATCACGTACCAGAGCGGCGCGCCTGTTTTTTCATCCACACCGGCCCATTGGCGCAGGTAGAATTCGTAGATGGATTTGCCTTCCATCAACTTCTTGGTGCCGCTGATAATTTCTTTTTGCGGGAGAGAGGTAACGACGTTCTTGTAATGGGTCGCGTTCAATTCGATCGTCCAGTTGAAGTCACGGGTGTTAACCGGCACGCCGCGTAAGGTAATATCTACCCCCCGGTTACGCAGGGCGCCGATGTTACGGGCAATAGACGGATAACCGGTGGAAGGCGCCAGTGGCTGCTGATACAGGAGGTCTTTGGATTTGCGCTCAAAGAACTCCACGGTACCGCCGAAGCGGTTGTTGAACATGGACCAGTCCACCCCTACGTTGAGGTTGAGGTTTGTTTCCCATTTCAGGTTGCTGTTGGCCAGCGTATCGCGGTAGGTACCTCCTTCGCCGAGGTTGCTGTTCACTACGTACAGCGCTTTGTAGCCGTAGAAGGAACCGAGGTTATCGTTACCCTGGGCGCCGTAGCTGGCGCGGAGCGTCAGGAGGTCGAGCCAGTTGCTGCTCTTCAGCCAGGCTTCTTCCGTCATTTTCCAGGAACCACCGATGGACCAGAAGGTACCCCAGCGGCGGTCAGGCGAGAACCTGGAAGAACCGTCGCGGCGCAGTGATCCGGAGAAGAAGTATTTGCCTTTATAGTCATACTCTACGCGGGAGAGGTAACTGGAGATGCTGGTTGCATCGGTATAGCCGGTGAAGCCCAGCAGTACAGAGGCGTCCGCAGGCTCGTCCAGGCCGGGCAGGGAGAAGCCGGAGCGGTTACCTTCCAGGAAGGTGAATTTGTATTTATAGGCTTCCTGGCCGGCGAGGATGCTGATATGATGTTTTTCGTCGAAAGTTTTATCGTAGGTGAAGATGCTGTTCCATGTCCAGCTGAAGGTGCGGTAGCTGCCACGCGCCACGGTACCGCCGATGGGGGCATCGAAGCCCAGCGTCGGGTTGGTATAGTCGTGGGTCATGCGCTGGGAGTAGTCGGCACTGTAAGTGGTTTTAAATTTCAGCTGGTCCCAGATGGTGGCTTCGCCGTACACGCGGGCGGAGATATCGTCCCGGAGTACATTGTGTTTATCGATATCAGCGGTTTGCACCAGGTTGGTGTTAGGGTTGCTGGCGCTTGGGCGGTAGTCGCCGTAATCGAACACGCGGTTGCCGGCGGCATCATGTACATAAGCGCCGGTAGCGGGATCGCGCTGATAGATCGGGTAAAAGGACGGCATGAGGCGGCCATAGTTCACGTAGTTATCGGAGCGGCTGTCTTCAGAAGGAGGCGCCTGCTGGTCGGAGTGTGCGCCGGCGAGGTTGAGGCCTACTTTCAGCCATTTTTTAGCGTCCAGTTCCACGTTGGAGCGTACGGTATATCGTTTGAAGCCGGAGCCGAGGTAGATACCCTGATCGTCCAGGTATCCGCCGGCGATATAGTAGCGGGATTTTTCGCTGGTACCGCTGATGCTGAGGTCAGCCTGGGTGCGGTGGCCGGTGCGTTGCATGGCTTTGTCCCAGTCGTCGTTCCAGAGGGTATGCGCGCCTTGCACGAGTTTACCGTCCGTACCTACCGGCTGCGGATAGGCGGTACCGTAAGGGTTGATGCCGAGGTCGCCCACGACGTTGGAGCTGGCGCTGGCGGCGGCCTGGGCAGGACTCAGCCCGTTGGTGATGCCGGTATTGCGGAGGGCTTCCCAGTAGAGGCGGAAGTAATCGTCCGTGCTCATGGTTTTATAATTATCCACGGCGCGTTTGGAGTACCCCTGGCTTACGCGGGCGTTGATGGTGGTACCCTGTCCTTTTCCTTTTTTGGTGGTGATGATGATAACGCCGTTAGCGCCGCGCGAGCCGTAGAGGGCGCTGGAGGCGGCATCTTTGAGGACGGAGATGGACTCGATATCGGAGGGGTTGATGGCGTTAATGCTACCGAGGTAGGGGGCGCCATCCACTACGTACAACGGATCGGAGGAGGCATTGATGGAGCCTACCCCGCGGATGCGGATGGTAGCGTCCGTACCTGGCTGACCGCTCTGGGCGGTACTTTGCACGCCCGCTACCTGGCCTTGCAGGCCGCGGGACACGCTGGATATCTGCCGGTTTTCGAGGGCGTCGCCTTTGATGGTGGCCACGGAACCGGTGAGGGAGTTCTTTTTACCGGTACCGTAGGCAATGACTACCACTTCGTCAATATCTTTACTGGAAGAGGTCAGTTCTACACGTATAGGCGTAGCCGTTATACCCACTTCCTGCGGTGTCATACCCACATAGGTTACCACCAGCGTGGTGGCGGCGGGGTCTTTTACTTCCAGGCGGAAAGAGCCATCGGGGCCGGTAGCGGTACCATTGGAAGTGCCTTTGACTACAATGGTGGCGCCGGGCAGCGGTTCCTTATCCCTGGCCGAGTAAACCGTACCCGTAACGGTGCGTGATTGCGCGAATCCGGTTAGCGGACCTAACAACACGAGCATAAATAGTAATAATCGTTGTAGCATAAGATGGTGATTAAGGAGGTTTAGCTGATTGATTTTTGAGCAATAATGGTCCGTTCCCTGTTACGCAGGCGTACAGCGGCACAAGCCATGCTTCCCTTTATGGTCGCAGTTAATTGTTTGTGTGGTTATTCAATATCAACAGGACATTCGCGCGCAGCAACACGACGCACATACAAAACTGTGAGGTTGGTTCAATCGAAGATGAAGGTGGTTCTGTTTCCGTTTCATTCGTTTCGTTTTAATATCCTACAAATCCTATAGACTAATGGGACGCAAAGCTAGTGGATATACCTGATAAGAACAAAAGAAATGTTAAAAAAGTTTGGAAAATGTGGATGGGTGGCGCGGGCAGCGGGTTTGGAGGGGCGGCCCCTACGCGGAGCTGATTAATTTGCGGCCATATGCGAGGGGACTTACCTGGCATATTGCAGTTACTTCCCGTGGCTCATCAACAATACAATAATCACACCTGAGGTAGTCAGGGTAATATTCGCCACCGCGTACGCCACGGTATAGCCCAGCGCCGGCACCTTGCTGTTCAGCGCATCCTGCACGGCGAGCAGCGGGGCCGACTCGTCATGCGCGCCGGCGCAGGCGCCCAGGCCAACTGCCGGGTGGAATTTGAATACATATTTGGACAGGAACAGCGCGAGCACCATCGGGGTGAGGCTCAGCACAATTCCTGCGAGGAAGAGGGTGATCCCCTCCTGGCGGAGCCCTGTTAAAAATCCTTCGCTGGAAGTCAACCCGACGATGGCTATGAAAACGTGCAAACCCAGTTTGGTAAGCACCCATTGCGAGGAAGGCGGAATGAAACCGAAGGTAGGCCTGGCGCTGCGCAGCCAGCCGAAGAACAAACCCGCGATCAGGGAACCGCCGCTGGTACTGAGTTCTATCGGCACTTTGCCGATATGCCAGCTGAGCGCGCCGGCCAGCGTGCCCACTACGATGCCGCCGGCCAGGTACACGATATCAGTTTCCACGCCGGTCTTTTCCTTGAAGCCGAGGAAGGATACGACCCGGCTCAGGTCCTCCTGGATGCCTACCAGTTCCAGCACGTCCCCTTTTGCGAACGTGGTGAGGGGCGATAAGGGAATTTCGATACCGGCCCTTGTAAGCCTGCGGATACTGATGCCCCGGAATACCGGATCGTTCACCAGGTGGCGGATATGATGGCCCAGCACGTGTTTATTGCGCACGTACACGGTGGCTTCCTGCACGGGGAAGGTGAGCAGCTCTACATCCGCTACTTCCTTGCCCAGGAGCGGGTCCGCCCCGATGGCGGATACTCTTTGTCCGCCTACGGCTACAATATCGCCGGCGCGCAGCATAAACTCCGGCGTCACCGGCATGAGTTTACCTTCCCTGCGTACCCGCAGCATCCATAAAATGCGGCTGTTGGCTTTGAGCGAATCTTCCAGCGCTGCCACGGTTTTGCCATCACCTACGCTTTCCTTGCTGAGCAGGTAAGCGCGGAAGGCAACCTGGTCGTAAGCGTTGTTGATAGCGCCGTCTTCTCCATCGTTGCCGGATTCAGCGAGTTCGGATTCCAGTTTTTTGGTTTCTTCTATGAGCTTTGCCCGGCTGCCGGACATGAACCAGGGGCCGATTATGGAGAGGAACCAGCTGGTGCCTGCGGTGCCGAAGATATACGTTACGGCGTAGGCGACGGGTATCTGATCCAGGAAACGGTCCTTATCCGCCTGGGAGACATGCAGATCCTTAATACTGTTGGAAGCCACGCCGATGATAGCGGAGCAGGTGTTGGAGCCGGACATGAAGCCGGCGGCGGTGCCTACTTCAAAATGCAGCAGGGAGGAAATGCCCCAGCAGAGTATCAAACTGAATACGCATACGATAAATGAAAATGCGGCGATGGGCATCCCGTCTTTTCGCAGGGCCTGGAAGAATTGCGGACCTATACCGTAGCCGGTGCAAAAAAGAAAGAAGAGGAAAAAGATAGCCTTGGAACCATCGGGAATGGGGATATGGTAAGTACCGATGGCGATGCCGGCCAAAAGCACGCCGGTTACGGTGCCGAGGGTAAAGCCTTTGATGTGGATCTTCCCGATAAAGTAGCCCACCATCAGGGTTAGCATTACAGCAATTTCGGGGTATTTCTGCAGGGTATGGATCAGCCATTCGAACATAAGAGATAGTTGAATTGTCGGAATAACTACAATTCAACTATCAAATTGGTTCTGTTTGCAGGCGATTAACCATTACCGCTTTCGAAACCGGTATCTATCAGCCAGTTGCCGCTGTCGGCGGCCTGTGTGGCCAGTTCATCGCAACGGTTGTTAAAGGGGTTGCTGGCATGGCCTTTCACCCAGTTCATTTTTACTTTATGTTTCCTGTACAGGGGGATGAACCGCATCCAGAGGTCTTTATTTTTTTTGTCTTTGAAGCCGGATTTTACCCAGCTCCAGATCCATCCTTTTTCAATACTGTCTACCACATATTTGCTGTCTGTATAAATGGAGACTTCGAGTCCGTCCCGCTTGAGGGCTTCCAGCCCGGTGATCACCGCCAGTAACTCCATCCGGTTATTGGTGGTTTTGCGGTATCCCTGCGACATTTCCTTCCTGATGTTTCCCCAGATGAGGATCACGCCGTAACCGCCGGGGCCGGGGTTACCGCGTGATGCGCCATCTGTATAAATAATGAGTTCAGCCATGCGGCGAAGATAGTGTTATTCATTAAACCTGGAATACGCCTACATTAAACTGCTGTTCGACCGGGGCGTTGTCCGCGGCTTTGATGCCTTCGGATATGCGTGACCGTGTGGCGACCGGGTCAATGATATCATCCACCCAGAGCCTGGCGGCTGCGTAGTAAGGAGTGGTTTGGGCAGTGTACTTTTCAGTGATGGCTGCCAGTAATTTTTTTTCAGCTTCCGGAGTGATTTCTTCTCCTTTGGCTTTCAGCGATGCTACCTGTATCTGTAGTAATGTTTTGGCGGCCTGCTCCCCTCCCATCACGGCTATTTTAGCGGTGGGCCAGGCATAGATAAAGCGGGGATCGTAAGCTTTTCCGCACATGGCGTAGTTGCCGGCGCCGTAGGAGTTACCAATGATGATGGTAATTTTCGGCACCACGGAATTGGATACGGCGTTGACCAGTTTGGCGCCGTCTTTAATGATACCGGCATGTTCGCTCCTGCTGCCTACCATGAAGCCGGTGACATCCTGGAGGAATACGAGCGGTATTTTTTTCTGGTTGCAGTTCATGATAAAGCGGGCGGCTTTATCGGCGCTGTCGTTATAGATAACGCCTCCCATCTGCATTTCGCCTTTGCGGCTTTTCACCATTTTGCGCTGGTTGGCCACGATGCCTACGGCCCAGCCATCGATGCGGGCGTAGCCGCAGATGATGCTTTTGCCATAGTCTTCCTTGTACTGGTCAATTTCGGAACCATCGACGATGCATTTGATCAGTTCGAGCATGTCGTAAGGTTTGGTACTTTCCGCCGGGAGGATGCTATAGATTTTTTCGGCGGGCACTGCGGGCGCTACCGGTGCTACGCGGTCAAAACCTGCGCCGGGGTTGTGTCCCAGTTTGCTGACGATGCGTTTGACCTGGTCCAGGCATTCTTCGTCGGTTTTGAATTTGTAATCGGCGATGCCGGAGATTTCCGTATGGGTAACGGCGCCGCCTAACGTTTCCGCATCTACGTCTTCCCCGATGGCGGCTTTGACGAGGTAGGGGCCGGCGAGGAAGATGGAGCCGTTGCCTTCCACCATGAGTACTTCATCGCTCATGATGGGCAGGTAAGCGCCGCCGGCCACGCAGCTGCCCATTACGGCGGCGATCTGTGTGATGCCCATGGCGCTCATGCGGGCATTGTTGCGGAAGATGCGGCCAAAATGTTCCTTGTCCGGGAAGATTTCATCCTGCATGGGGAGGAATACCCCTGCACTGTCGACCAGGTAGATGATGGGCAGGTGATTTTCCATGGCGATTTCCTGCAGGCGCAGGTTTTTTTTGCCGGTGAGGGGGAACCAGGCCCCTGCCTTTACCGTCATGTCGTTGGCTACGATCATGCACTGGCGGCCGCTTACGTAACCGATGCCGCCTACGGTGCCGGCCGCGGGGCAGCCGCCGTGTTCCGGGTACATGTCGTACGCAGCAAAGGCGCCGATTTCGGTAAAGGTGCTGTTGTCGTCGATCAGGTATTCAATACGTTCGCGGGCGGTCAGCTTGCCGCGCTGGCGTACTTTTTCGAGGCTTTTTTTGCCGCCTCCCTGTTCGATAACACCCAGCCGTTGCTTCATAGTACTGACAGCCAGACGGATGGCATCTTCATTTTTGTTGCTTTCCAGTTCCTGTTGATTCATAACCATGGTATTTTTTGTAAATTACGAATAACAAGAATCAATTCCTTAATCTTTCAGGTATGTCATTTACAAAACATGTTGCCGATTCCCTGGAAAGACTGTATAACGGAGAGCCATGGATAGGGGTCACCTTTAAAGAGCATCTGATCCGCATCGATGCTGATACGGCTGTAAAAAGATTCCGCGATTCCAATTGTATCTGGCAGATCGTAAATCACATTATCTGGTGGCACCAGCGGGTAGACCGCTTTCTGCACAATGAGGCGCCGGAGCAGGACGGGGACCTGCCGGATTTTTACCTGCCGGATAACACGGGGCCGGATAACTGGCATGGCGCGCTGGGCCGGCTGGAACATTCTTTTGCCACTACGGCCGCCACTATCCGCCATTTCCCCGAGGCGGAACTGTTTGACACGCTGCCCGGCACGGATAACCAGGCCATCTACTATCTGCAGGGCCTGATCGATCACGACGCCTATCACCTGGGGCAGATTGTGCTGCTTCATAAATACAGCTAACGGGCAGGGCTATCCGTAATTTTCAGACGAGGTCCATATCATAGCGTTGCTCATATTGCTGTTGCCCCCACATTTGCATCAGCTTCTCCCCTGTTTTCCGGAAGCCGGCCTGTTTAAACAGGGCGATGGCTTGTTCCTGCGTGCTGGTCGTCATGAGGTAGACGGTCCGGTATTGCCGGTCCCGGCAGAAGGCCAGGGCATCCCGGAGCAGTTGTTTGCCAATGCCTAGCCCCCGGTAATCCGGGTGTACGAGGAACCACCGCAGCTGTGCCAGCTGCCGGGTAGCTCCTACGATGGCAATTGATCCTACTATTTTGCCGTTGGCCACGGCCAGGCATATACGATCCTTGGCAGGCGAATAGCTGCTGAGGAATTCCGCGAAGGTTTTACAGACGTGCGCTTCAAACTCCAGGTTGTACCCTGCTTCCCGGGCGTACAGCTCGCCGTGGAGGTAAATGAGATAGCCGGCATCCCCGGGCAATAACTGCTGGCGGAAGCTGACTTCCGGCGCGGTGTTGCCATCTCCTTTGAGCAGCTGGCGGATGGCCGTCATGGCGGCGGCCAGTTGCTCCTGCTGTCGTACATTCAGGGGTTGGAGGAGTTGCAGCACATTGTCCCTCGAGGCCATTTCGAGGTCGATGAGCGTATTTTTCCCCTGTTCGGTGAGCTGCAGGGAGAAGCTGCGGGCGTCCGTGCGGGAAGGGGCGCGGCTTGCGAGGCCCTGCTTTTCCAGCGATCGGATGATGCGGGTCAGGTAGCCGGGGTCCGTATTGGTGGCTACGGCCAGCTGCCCTGCGTTGGGATGTTGTTTGCTGGAAATTTCCGACAGTATGCGGATTTCAGCTGCCGAGAGTACGTGGTTACTGCGGTGCGCATTCAGCGCGGCCGCTACATTTTCATAGAATGTGTGGAATTCGGATACGGTATCGGCTATGTTATTTAAATCAGGCATAGCGGGTTGTTTATCAATAAAAATCGCCATATAAATTGACGCGGGCAAATTTTTTATTTGACCCAGTCAATAATCAATAGTACGAAAAATAGCGCTGATTGCATATATTTGAATCCTCACTAAATTGGATACATGTCGCCAGCGTTATTATTTTCGTTTGTAGTTGCTTATTTCGTCATACTGCTGATCGTAGCCTGGTACACCGGGCGAAATTCCAACAACGAGTCTTTCTTCATCGGGAACCGCAACAGCAACTGGATGCTGGTTGCATTCGGGATGATTGGTACCTCCCTGAGCGGGGTTACATTTGTGAGCGTACCCGGCGCGGTGGGTCGCGATGCCTTTACCTATTTCCAGATTACATTGGGATACCTGATCGGCTACCTGACGATCGCCTACGTCCTGATTCCGCTGTTTTACCGCTTACAGCTCACCTCTATTTATAACTATCTGAACACCCGGTTTGGGAAAGCTTCGTATAAAACCGGGGCTTCTTTTTTTATACTATCGCGTACGCTGGGCGCAACGGCGAGGCTCTTCCTCGTGGTGCGCATCCTGCAGGAAACCATCCTGCAGACGTTCGGGGTGCCTTTCATCGTTACCACGCTGATCATCCTGGTGATGATCCTTGTGTACACGTACGAGGGAGGGGTGAAAACCATCGTATATACGGACACGCTGCAGACGACCTGTATGCTGGCGGGTTTGATCATTTGTGTGGGTTATATTCTCCATACGATGCACCTCAGTTTCGGGGAGAGTATAACGGCCATGGGGGAACGCGGGCTTACGCGGATTTTTGAGACGGATCCCAACAGCAAGCTCTTTTTTGTCAAACAGATTGTGGCGGGGGCTTTTATCACGATAACGATGACCGGGCTGGACCAGGAGATGATGCAGAAAAATATTTCCGTCACCACCATGAGGGATTCGCAGAAGAACGTGGTATCGCTGGGCTTCATTATGCTGGTGGTGATTGGGTTGTTCCTCTTCCTCGGCGGACTGCTGCACCTCTATGGCGCGCAGGTGGGCGTTACGGCCACGGGCGATAAACTGTTCCCGGAGCTGGCGTTGCATCATATGCCGCCGGTGATTTCGGTTATCTTTATCATTGCGTTGATTTCAGCGCTGTTCCCCAGTGCGGATGGCGCGATGACGGCCCTCACTTCTTCCTTCTGCATTGATATCCTCGGTATTCAGCGCCGCCCTGACTGGGATGCGGCCAAACAGAAGAAGGTAAGGCAGCGGGTGCATCTGACGATGGCTTTTATTTTCCTCGTATTTGTAATGGTGTTTGAATGGATCAATAACCAGAGCATGATCGGGGTGATATTGAAGATTGCGGCCTATACGTATGGTCCGTTACTGGGGCTGTTCACCTTTGGCATTTTCACGAAGCGGGTGGTGAACGACAAGCTGGTGCCGGTGGTATGCGTGATAGCGCCGTTGCTCTGCCTGGTGGTGGACAATAACCAGGCATTCCTTTTCGGCAAATTCCAGATAGGACTGGAACTGCTGGTCATAAATGGTTTCTTTACTTATATGGGGCTGCTGCTGATCAGTCGCCCTGCGGATTCCAGGGCTTAGGCGCTGGAATCCCCCTCCTTCCCTGCTGTAAAAACAGGCGATCCTGCAGGCGCCCGCCCGGGAGAGCCTGAAAATATTTATCTTTGCCATTCATTTTTTATAGCAGCGTAATGACTTTTCGTGATTTAAACCTGAATTCAGCTTTGCTCAATGCCCTGGACGACCTGGGCATTCAGCATCCTACTACCATACAACAGCGCGCATTTTCCGTGATCATGTCCGGCCAGGACGTGTGTGGCATTGCGCAGACGGGTACCGGTAAAACCTTTGCCTACCTGTTGCCTTCCCTGCGTATGTTCAAATTTTCAAAGGAGAAACATCCGCAGATGCTGATCCTGGTGCCTACGCGCGAGCTGGTGGCACAGGTAGTGGAGTCCATCAGGAAGCTGACCACGTATATGAGCGTGGAAGTGCTGGGCCTCTATGGCGGGGTGAACATGAACCCGCAGATGGCAGCGGCCAGGGAAAAGACTGATATTATTGTGGCCACACCGGGCCGCCTGTACGATATTATCCTCAGCGGCGCGCTGAAGATGAAAAGCATCAAAAGGCTGGTGATTGATGAGATGGATGAAATGCTGAACCTGGGGTTCCGCACGCAGATTCAAAATATAATGGATTTGTTACCGGAGAGACGTCAGAACCTGCTGTTCTCTGCGACTATCACAGAGGAGGTCGAGCAGCTGATCGAAACGCACTTCGCCAACCCTGCGCGAATAGAGGCCGCTCCGGCAGGAACGCCTTTGGAAAATATTGACCAAAGGCTTTACCGCGTCCCCAACTTCAATACGAAGCTGAACCTCCTGAAGCTGCTGATCACTACGGACGAGAGCATGACGAAGACGTTGATTTTTGCCGGCACCAAGGCTTTGGCGGACGAGTTGTACACCGCGCTGAACGAGCAGTTTCCGGACAGGATCGGGGTGATCCACAGCAATAAGGAGCAGAATCACCGTTTCAATACCGTGAACCAGTTCCAGGCGGGCAATTTCCGTTTCCTCATTGCAACGGATATCATCGCGAGGGGGTTGGACATTGCTGAGATCACGCATGTGATCAACTTTGATACGCCGGAAGCGCCGGAGAATTACATTCACCGGATTGGCCGTACGGGCCGTGCCGATAAAAGGGGTATTGCCATTTTGCTGACGAAGGACTCCGAGCAGGAGCAGCTGGAAGCGATTGAAAGCCTGATGAATTACCAGATCCCGGAAATGGAGCTGCCGGCTGACCTGGAGATATCCGACGTACTCACGGAGGACGAGAAGCCGAAAGTCCAGATGAGGAACATCCTGGTGAAGTTGCCCAAGCTGGAGGAATTTGGACCGGCTTTCCATGAAAAGCTGGCCAAAAACCAGAAGGTGAACAAGAAAATCAGCCATAAGGAGAAGATGATGCTCAAGTACGGCAAGCCCAAGAAGCGGGGCGCCAAGCCGAAACGCAAGCGCTAAGCATATTCCGTCCGATCAAGGCGCTGAAACCCTTACCCATGGCGGGTAAAAATTTTTTGTTAATGATTTATTAATTTCTAGTACTATAATGCTAGTTTTGCGCTTATGAAAAGATGTAGGCCAAACGTCAGGGTTTGGCAATATATTTTTTCATCACGGAAACGTACGTACCATGCTTATTCGTCTATTGACTATTGGTCTGATGACCACGGCAGGGTTGGCGGCGAAGGCGCAGACCAACCATCCGGACAGTAAACAGGACATCCTGGAGGCAAAGTTTACGATCCGCACGGTGAATTGCGAAAAGGATCCCAACGGCCTGATGAGCGTCAGGGTAGGCTTTCACAACTACAATGACGACAAGGATTACATCCTCGCTAAAAATGATGCGGTAGAAAAATGGGCGAACGTCTGGGAGAAGAAGATTCCGCTGACCATGAGTCCGGAAAAGTACAAGCTGGAGGACATCCAGGACACCTTTATCCGCGTGTATGTAGACCCGCCTACGCGCAACAAGCTGGACCTGGATTGCACGCTGGCCATCCGCTTTACTGACGGGGAGAAAACGAAGGTGTTTAATAAAACTTTCACCAACGTCACCATTACATCGGACACGGCTATACGCTTTGTAGAGGTAACGGACCTGTCATTGAAAAAGAAGAAACAAGATAAAGCGCAATAACGGTTTAAGGCACCCTGCCTGCGGAGAAACATCCATCCATCCATCCATTTCTTGAATTTTTGGTCATTGGCCGCTGCCCTTGCAGCGGCCTAAATTTTTGATTCTATGGCTGAAGTAATATATTTACAAGTATCTAAAGTATTTGTAAATGGAAACCTATATCGCGTTGTTACGAGGGATCAATGTAAGCGGTCAGCGTATCATTAAGATGGAATGGTTGCGCCGGCAGTTTGAGGCGATGGGATTTGAGCAGGTCCGTACGTATATCCAGAGCGGCAATATCATCTTCCTAACAAAAAAAACAACAGAAAAAACTTTACGCAAGAAGATAGAATGCACGCTGGAACAGGCACTCGGTTACCCCGTGGATGTAATACTGCGGCGCCCGAAGGAGATAGAGGCGCTTATTGGCTCCCATCCTTACGGGGAGATGGGAGCGGAAGAATCCCGTAAACTGTATATCGCGTTCCTCCACGAGCCGCCGGCTGCGGAGTTGCAGCCCCCGTTTTTAGCCCTGCAATCCCCCGGGGAATCCTTTGTTATTGCCGGCCGGGAGGTCTATATCTCCATTGCCAAAGACCATCCCAAACCGCTTTTTACCAATATGCTGCTGGAAAAGAAGCTAAAAACCGTGGCAACCACCCGCAATTGGGCCACTGTCAATAAATTACTGCAGCTTTCCGCCGAAGACTAACTTTTTTGTTAACGATTTTTAAATTTCTGGTACCTGCCCCGAAATGCAGTGTCTTTATCCCCTTGCAATAGTTGCTAATACAACTACCTGCGCCTTTGAAATTAAAGTCTCAAAATGGTGAATACCATTAAAACTACGTTCAAAAAATGAGGGAAAGAAAACTTCTGCTCCATTCAAAGGGTAAGGACTACCCTGCTGAAACAATCGTTCACGACGATCTGAAGAAATATATCTGGCGCCCGGCGCGGGTGTATCTCGACCGGGATGAACATGGCTGGGTATTGGAACAAAAGCTCGACCTCTACGGCATTTGCATCAGTAAAGACATGCATCACCTGCCAGCCGGCACCATCCTGAAAGTGGAAAGTTACCTGCCGATCCTGGCCATCAACCAGTCCGCCCATTACATGGTGCAAACCGCGGATGGGAATATCGTGGACGTGGGCAACAGCAATGCCGGCAGCATGGCGCTGTACCAGGTAGCCAAAGGCGTTAACACCACGGTGGTAGAGGGAGGCATTGCGGAAATCTTCTATATTACCATCTGGCCCAAGTATATTGACCGCATGTGCAAGACTTATCCGGAAATGAGGCGGTTTAAGCGCTGGATGGACATCAGCACTACCGACAAGGTGCAGGACCGCAACATCAGCATGAATCACATCCGGGAAGTGGCCAAACGCCGCATGCTGGAGTGCCACGACCTGCGCCAGTTCGGCCAGCGGTACATTTACCGCCACGCCGTCAATTATATGTGCAACTTCCTGAACGAGCTGATAGAAGGGAAGGGCCAGGAAATATCCCAGCTGGAAAGGGATTATGCGCAGCAGATCGCGGATGCGATTGACGGCAACCTGCATATGTTTGACATGGAGCTATACCTGGCGGAGCGGTTCCGCAAACCCTTCCAGGACCTGAACGATCATTTCCAGGCGGTGATGTACTGCTCTATTCATGATTATGTGAAGATGGAGCGTATGGACTGGGCTTTCCGCCAGCTGACCACCACTAATGACGATGAAGAAATTATTGCCGCCCTGTGCGGGTACCAGCCATCCGTCAGCGCGGATGGAACGGTGAGTACTGCTGCGAACAGCATTGCTGACTTTAAGCGGGATTTTAAGGAGTATTTCCGGATTAGCACGCTGGCGCTGCGCAATGAGCATAACTAAGCAGCGCATGGACGAACCACTTGTCCCATTTCCATATTTATTTCTCACGTTCCCTTTCGTTAGCGGTCAGTTTCAGGAGTTCCTCTATGAAACGGACCGCTGACTTTTTTGGATGGGTTCCTTTCTGTGTGATGATATAGGACCTCCGCTCCCACTCCTTCCCTTTTACGGGAATAGCTACGATATTCTTCCAGCCGGCTACTGCACGCTCGTTGAGCAGGGTGGCCCAATGTCCTTTTTCCACCAGGGACAGCAGGGAGTGCACATCGTTCATTTCAATACCCACGCTTAAGCTGATATTGTGTTTGTACAGGATTTCGTCCAGGAAATCCCGGGAGCTGTAGCCCCGGGTGGCCAGGATCATATCGACTCCTTTGAGGGCTTCAATGGGCAGGCTTTTGGCGCTTGCCAGGCGGTGATTTTTACTAACGGCCATGACTATACGCGATTTTAGCAGGGGCACCATGTTCAGGGCTTCATCCTGCCCGGAGGTATGGAAGGTAAGTACAATGTCAAGATCTGCCGCGAGGAGTTTGGGCATCAGCTCATCGGGCGCTGCGTACACAATGCGGAGGCGTATCCCGGGATATTTTTTAGGGAAGCTGGTGAGCAGGGGCAGCAAAAGGGCGGTGAATGCGTAGGTTACGCCGATGCGCAGTTCCCCTGTGAGGAGCCCCTGCAGGTCCTCGATGGCCTGCCGCGTCTTGTCTACCTCGGCCAGTACAAAGCGCGCATGTTCCAGCATCACCTGGCCGCTTTCCGTTAGCCGCACCTTGCGCCCGATGCGGTCGAACAGGTGGGTATTGAGTTCCGATTCCAGCTGCATGATTTGCTGGGACAGGGTAGATTGGGTGATATACAGCTCTTCGGCGGCGGCGGTGAAATTGCCTTTTTCCGCAGCATGTACAAAGTACTTTAACTGGCGCAGTTCCATACTGATCGGTTTTACTAATGGAAACGATTAAAACAATCTATTTAACTAATTAAGGTAAATATAGGAATTTTGTGTCCGAAAATGAATGGCAGCAGTCGCCCTACTGCTAAGTGATCATCTGGAAAAACCTTTATATGGACGTATTTCGCTCTTTAAGATCCCGTAATTTCCGCTTGTTCTTCTCCGGGCAATCGGTATCAATGATAGGCACCTGGATGCAGAAAACCGCTGTTTGCTGGCTGGTGTACCGCCTTACCGGCTCCGCGTTGCTGCTGGGTGTAGTGAGTTTTGCGGGTTTGATCCCCTCCCTGGTATTAGCCCCTTATGCCGGCAGCTTTATAGACCGGCATGACCGGTACAAGGTGCTGGTGCGCACGCAGGTAATTTCTATGTTGCAGGCGCTGGCCCTTGCGCTGCTGGTATATTTCAGGTACTATAATATCACCGGTATCATTATACTAACCCTGTTGCTGGGTATCATCAACGCCTTTGATGTGACCTGCCGCCAAAGCCTGATGGTGGATATGGTGACCAGCCGGGAGGACCTCCCGAACGCTATTGCGCTGAACTCCACCATGATGAATTTTGCCCGTATTGCCGGGCCGGCGCTGGCCGGGATTATCCTCAGTTACTGGGGAGAGAATGTGTGTTTTGCCCTCAACTTCTTCAGCTATATTCCGATTATGATTTCGCTGTTTATGATGAAGCTGGATGTGCCGGTGGTGAGTAAACCGGAAACCAGTATCTGGACGGAGCTGCGTGCCGGGTTCCATTATATTTCGCATGACAGGGACCTGAGCAGCCTGTTGCTCATGCTGACGGCCAGCAGTTTGCTGGTAATGCCGTTTAACACGCTGATGCCGATGTTTGCGAAGGATATATTTCATGGCGATGCCCGTACATTCAGCTGGTTTGAAAGCGCCGCCGGGGTGGGTTCGATTATTTCCGCTATCTATATGGCGCGGCTCAAGCCTGGTAAGGATATGATCAGGATACTCGTTACTGCCAGCTGTATATTCTCCCTGAGCTTACTGCTACTCTCCTACGCCGGCTGGTTGCCGCTGGCGCTGGTGTTTATGACCTGTTCCGGCATTGGGATGATGGCGCAGACATCGGCCATCAACACTTATATACAAACCCACGCGCAGCCACAGATGCGGGCCAGGGCAATCAGTTATTACATTATGGCCTACCAGGGCATGATCCCTGTGGGCAGCCTGCTGGCGGGGGCGCTGGCGAATATTGCCGGCCCTAAGTTCACCGTATTGCTGCAGGGCATTGCGGGCGCGGTGGCGGTAGCCGTATTCGTATCCCACCGCCGGAAACATGCCCGGGAGCTGGATAAGCAGGATGGCGGCGGCATGCAGCCTGCCTAGGTTTTGTTTTTGCCGGCCGGGAAAGAATGCTTAAATTCCTTTGGTAATTAAAAGCCACAGGTTATGAGTTTTCAGCAAAAAACTGTTTTTATTACCGGCGCCAGCAGGGGCATTGGTAAAGCCATCGCCCTAAAACTGGCCGCGGGTGGCGCTAACATAGTTATCGCAGCCAAAAGCGTGGAAGAAGATCCCAGGTTGGGCGGCACCATTCACAGCGCTGCCGCGGAGGTGGAAGCCGCCGGTGGCAAAGCCCTCGCCGTACAGGTAGATATAAGGGACGAAGCGCAGATTGCCGCCGCTGTAACCAAGGCGGTAGCAGCATTTGGCGGTATTGATATCCTGATCAACAATGCTTCCGCGATACAGCTGACCAATACTGAACAAACCAGCGCCAAAAAATTTGACCTCATGCATGATATTAATGTGCGGGGAACATTTTTGATGACGCAGCATTGCATACCCTTCCTGAAGAACGGCAATAACCCGCACATCCTGACGCTCTCTCCTCCTGTGAATGTAGCGCCGCAATGGCTGGGCCCACATGTGGCGTACACTATCAGCAAATACAATATGAGTATGCTGGCCCTGGGCTGGGCGGCGGAATTGCAGCAGTACCGGATTGCTTCCAATGCGCTCTGGCCGGCTACTACCATTGCTACGGCGGCGGTAAAGAACCTGCTGGGCGGGGATGCGCTGGTGAATATGAGCCGGACGCCGGATATTGTGGCGGATGCGGCGCATTATATTTTGCAGCAACCGTCGGGAACCTATACCGGGTTTACATTGATTGATGAAGAAGTATTGCAGTCTGCCGGGGTGCAGGATTTTGATCAGTATGCGATGAAGCCGGGAGGAAGGTTGCAGAAGGATTTGTTTTTGGAATAAAGTAAGCGGATGATGGCTGGTTTGAGGCATTGCCATGCATCAGCCTTTCATCCTGAGCATAACAAGCGTGTGTTCCGGGCTTTGCCTATGCTGTTGCCGGTACACACGCCTTTATTTTTCGTAGTATCGTTACCGTTAGTACCGCAGTACCCCTTCCACTACGGTTACCGCCTGGCCGGCAATCACCACCCTGTCCCCTTTCAGCACTACGCGCAGCTCGCCGCCCCGCGGGGATACCTGTAAAGCGTTGAAGGATGATTTACCTAATTTCTTTGCATAGAATGGTACCAGCGCACTGTGCGCGGAGCCGGTCACGGCATCTTCCGGAACGCCGCTCACAGGCGAAAAGAACCGGGATACGAAATCGTATGGCTTGCCGGCATCTGCCAGGGCGGTGATAATTACTTTATAGGGGTTTAGCAGGTGAAAATCCGGCGTATAGTCACGCACGGCTGCTTCGTTTGGCAGCTCCGCCAGGTAACGCCCGCCACCGGTGCGGTACAGGGCGGTGAGGTTGGGGAAGATATTGGAAAAAACGGCGGTATCCGTTTCGGGGGTTGTATCGAAACCTGGGAAATCCATCGTAATCCAGCCGTCGTTGCCACGGGTGGCGGTGAGCAGGCCGGCTACGGTGTGGAAGCGTATAGCCTTATCCGTTGGCAGGGCGCCGGTTTCCCAAAGGATGTGCGCGCTGGCGAGGGTGGCATGGCCGCAGAGTTGCGACTCCGTGCCAGCCGGGGAAAACCAGCGTAGCTGGTAGTCGTGCTGCTGTTTTAAGAGGAAGGCCGTCATGGGTAATTGTAATTCTTTGGCGATGTTTGAGAGGACAGCGTCAGGGGGCATCTCGTTGAGTAGGCATACAGCGGCAGGGTTGCCTTTAAATGGAGCGGCAGTGAATGCATCTGCCTGGAAGTAACGGAACTGCATATCGGGTAAGGTTTAACTGTTGCAAAGGTTGAGAAAAATACGACAGCAAAACAGATGCAGATGTGAGAAGTTGGACCGTATCAGATGCGGGAGAGGGCGGGTAGTGCCAGATGTGGTGTGGGGGAAGATTGAATAACTACGGCAGGGGGAGAACCTTGAATAACTACGCCAGGCGGCACAATCCGCCTGCCGTAGTTGTGAGTAAATGCGGCATATAATCAGGGCTTGCCCTCCCCTAACCAGCGCAGTGCCTGTAATATCAAATCCGATTCATTCCTGTTATCGAACGTAAAGGATAATTCCTTCTTATTATGATTCTCATAATCGATATCATTATGCCCCATGTTCATATACACCATTTTGTATTTCTTATTCGTCCATACCACGGGATAGTACCCGCTATGCCATATCTCACTGGGTTTAGGCCCTGTGCCGAGGGGAAAGCTGGCACTGTCGATAGACAGCAGGATGGTGATATCCGGGTTTTTCCGGAGGTCGTTTGACCAGCGGTACCACTCATTCGGGGCAGTCGTAAATACTTCCGGCAGGCCGGCAGTTACGGGATGCTGCGGCTGCTCGGCCCGGAGGTAAGCGATGGAAGGCCGCCAGGTATTACTCACAAACTGTCCGGACCCGAGGAAGGCGTTATGGTACCAGTCCCAGTTAGCCGGAATGGCTGATGGCGTGAGTGCGAAAGCGGCGAAATGAAAACCCATCCATGCCCCGCCATTTTCCATATACTGACGGAAAGCGGCGCGCTGGGCCGGCTTTTCAGGCCGGGTATCCAGGAACAGGACGACCTGGTAGTTTTTCAGGGTATCTGTGTTGAGCAGGTCCCAGTTATTGGTAGCCCGGTAGGTGAAATTGTTTTTAGGGGCCTGAGCGGCAAACCATTTGTTGGCTTCCGCCACAAAACTGATATGGGCCTGGTCATTGACACCGGTGTAAAAGGCAATTACGTGGAAAGGTTGCTGCGCATGAACGACGGCAGACAGTAACAGTAAAAAAGCGATGAACCATTTTTTCATAGAGGCTAAAGATAGCAGCAATTTAACTGGTTTCTAAGGTTTTAGGCAGGTGACGTAGTGATGAAGTAGTGTAGGCGCCGTAGGGATGGAGTAATATTAAAAGAACGGATCAGGCGTGTGACGTAGTGATGAAGCAGCAAAAAAACCAGGGAACATGCCACCGGCCCTCCATCTACAGAAGTAGAATTATCCAACTGCGGCAAGCATGGCAATGGAACTCCCTTTAATTTCCGGCCGATGGAAATTCCCTGGCTAGCTCTTTGGTCGATAAGGACTATAAACTAATAGCGTCATGGGCAAATGCTTTACATTTTTGCCATGACGCTATCAGCGCGATGAATGCCAAACCTTTTTTCATGCCAGCGGGCAAATCAGTCTAATGCCCACCCTTGCGTTTAGGGTTATGGCTTCTTTCTGTTATACCGTGTTCCATCTGGTCAACTGGTCGTTCCTCATGCAAATCCCTTGCGGGATTCTTTTTGTCCGCCATCCTTTTGGATTCTTTTCCGGATGACCTTTCACGATGTTGATCCTGATGTTTCCCGGTATTGTTACCTCGATGCATCATGACACTAAAATTTTTAGTGATTAAAAGTCTTCGTCATCTAATTTATTCAACCGGTAAAAAAGCAAAATTCTGCCCACCCGGGGCAAAACATTGTTAAATTAATGTAATATCCGGGGTACCGCTATAGTACCGGATCCTGGCGGCTGTAGCTGCTTTCGGCCGATATGGCTGATGCTGCCAGGGCGAACTTTGAGTGTAGTTGTTGCGCTACAGGATGAGTGCCGGCGTCCACATCGGGCATGGCAGAGATTCCATACCGGCGGGCTTTCCCGTTCCGCGCCGGTACGCGGATTGGCTATGCTGGCGCGGTTGCGGAGTATTAAGGCATTATTCTTGGCCGGCCTGTTTAGTGGAAAGCAGGTTTATACAATCATTGTATTCAAGTCATGGTGATGCAATGATCCTTTAAAGGTCATGTTTATATAATCATCGTATTAAAGTCATGTTTATTTAATCATCCAATTAAAACCATAGCTATGCAATGATCCTTTAAAAATCATGTTTACTCAATCATCCTATTAAAACAAGCTTATCCTATTAATAAACACCATTTTACAAAACATCATCCTATGGAGCATTTTCCCAAAATAAACCAAAGCATTATTCCTGAACAGACGGAAGGAGGCCAGTCCAACACCAGCAGCAGCGTAAAAGCGGCATCAGACCAGGAGGCGCGGGCCATGTACAACATCGCCCGGGAACGCCTGCTGGATGTAAATAACTGGCATAACATCAGCGGCGACCTCACCGCCACCTTTGAACTCATTGGCCCCGATGGCGAAAAAGTGAATCGGCACGCACGGGAAGGGGATCATATCCGCATTAACATCCCGGGGCCGGGTACTGCCAGTGGCAAAGGGTACGACTGGGTACAGGTGGAGAAGATCGAAGAACAAACGGACCAGCATGGAGCCATGAGTTTCCTCGGCATGCGGGTAAGGCCGTTTAAGCCGCCGAAAGACGTGGACCCGAACGTATCGCACTTCTTCCAGCGGGATGCTACTTCTTCTTTTGTATTAACCCAATACGGCCCTGTGCTGGAAGCCAGTGTGCTGGGCAGGAACGAAAAGCCAAACACCCGCGCTGAATCTTTCTGGGATGCTGTACGGAACTTCTTTGTTGGGCTGGGGGCCATGGCGGGATTGTCCAAAGCGCAGTGGAAAGCCCTGGTGAATGGGATCATCAGGGTACCGCGGCAGTCGCAAATGGTGTAACGGCTGCCAGCCGGACCTGTCCAAAAAGTAAATGGAACAATTACGCACAACCCGGCAAAGCGTGTAACGGCTGCCAGCCGGACCTGTTCAAACAGAAATAGGACCATTACGCACTTATGCTGTAACAGATGCATGCCACAGCACTCCAAAAAGCAAATGAAACAATTCCGCCGCCGTAACCGCAAAAGGTCCCGCAAAATTTCCACCCACAAATAACTACCTTTATACAAACAAACATCCCATGCAATTCCTTTCCTCCCCACCCTGCCCGCAGCTACGGCCATACGTGGCCAACTACCTGCTGATCCGCAGCGGCGCCGGAAAGGTCAATACCGTGCTGCCGGGAACCGGGATCACCCTCTCCTTCCGGCTTACCGGCAGCATCGAACATTCTAATAACGATCACGTACAAACGCTGGGCGACCACGGCATTGCCGGCATCCGCAAAACCGCGCAGCATATGCATTACCGGCCGGATTCCGCCTGGTTCCTCATCACCTTCCAACCCGGCCGCG
>Ga0164243_10000827_pt1 | contig 54071 bp, 47 predicted proteins | sample OricompcompostOP_FD_108781 | JGI IMG/M metagenome (GOLD analysis project Ga0164243, IMG submission 108781) | Organic Plus compost microbial communities from Emeryville, California, USA - Original compost - Organic plus compost (OP) | ecosystem: Engineered > Solid waste > Mixed feedstock >... | reverse complement strand
TATGCCGTCGCCCTCGAGCGCGGCCGCGTCCAGAGCGAGATCCTGAGCACGCTCACTCAAGCGGCTCGCACGCTCGATGAGATCGATTGGACACGCGCGAGCGAGCTCATCACGGCGCGCCTGGAGCCACTTCTCGCGTAGCTTCTCCCGCTTGACGCGCGAGGTTGCGAATCTCGCGCGCATGGCCTGTGCCGGCGTCCTCGACACCGACTGTGCATTTACGCCGAGTCCGTGCCCGGCACACTAGAGCTCCACTCATCGAGGCCAGCGCCCATGTCGACACTTCAATACCGAATCGTGAATGTCTTCACTCGCAATCGCGGCGCCCTGACCGGCAATCCGCTGTGCGTATTCGAAGCGGGCGATGGGCTCGATACCGCGACCATGCAGGCGCTCGCGCGGCAGTTCAATCTCTCCGAGACGACCTTCATTCTTCGTTCGACGCGCGCCGATGCGCGCGTACGCATCTTCACGCCGACCTATGAGATGCCGTTCGCCGGACACCCGACGCTCGGCTCGGCCTTCGTATGTCACGCCCTGGGGCTCGGCGGCACCGAGCTCGTGCTGGAAATGCAGGCCGGCCTGATTCCCGTGAAATCGCACGGCACGCGCTGGACGCTGCAGGCGAACGCGCCGACGTGGCGCGAGCCCACCTCCTCGCGTCGCGAGATTGCCGCGATGCTCGGGCTCGATGAAAGCGACATCGGCGCGCGACCGCTCTGGGTGAAGGCGGGCAAGGAGCAATTGATCATTCCGCTCACGAGCGAAGCTGCGGTGCGTCGTACGCGTCCGAACGCGGAGCTGTGCAACCGCGAGCGCAGCGAGGACGGACACAGCATGGCGTACGTGTTCGCGGAGGCGGCGCCGGGCAAGCTGCTCTCGCGCTTCTTCTTCCCGCTCGGCAATGCGCTGATCGAAGATCCCGCCACAGGATCGGCGACCGCGAATCTCGGCGGGTGGCTCATCGCGAGCTCGACCTCGCTGCCCTGCTCGTATGAAATCTCGCAAGGCGAATACGCGCAGCGGCCGTCGACGTTGTTTCTCCACATCGACGCAGAGCGGCGCATCCTCGTGGGGGGCGATGTCATCGAGCTGGGCCGCGGTACCGTGAGCCTTTAGGGAAATCGACGGAACCATCGCGGCGGGCTGCTCATCTATCGTATCGATGACTTCGCGTACGACCGCTGCGATCGCCTCCGCGTCCTCTTACGAGGACATGCCGTTCGCGCATGTGCTGTTTCGGTTCCTGTGGCCGTTCTGGCTGTTTCGTGACGCCAGCCGCGGCGATCGATTCGCGCGTGCGGCGGCGTATCGGCACAACCGCGACATGCGCGTGTATCTCCCGGGCTACTTGATGAAGTGGCTGTTGAGCTCGACGTTCGTGCTCGGCGTAACGGCGGGCATCGACGCGCTCGCGAGGTCGTTCACGCCGGTATCGACGGTGCTCACGCTCGTAAGCGCGGCGTGCGCGATCGTATTCGTGTGCAGCGTCTGCGTTTTAGTCGTGACCGCGTATATCTATCTGTATCTAAGCCGGCACGATCACTGACCGCCCCTATTCCGTCCTGACCGCCCCTACTCCGTCGTCCCGACGAAAGTCGGGACCGCCAGCTGGCCCCTCCGTTGGTCCCGTTACTCCGTCGTCCCGACGAAAGTCGGGACCTCAAACTGCACCCCACCCTGCGGCCCCGATCTGCATCGGGGCGACGTGGCCCATCCACCCGGCAAATATTGCCCGAATTCGGGCAGAATACTTGGGCTTTTCCACCCCACCCAGGCAAAGTCCCGCCCACATGTCGGATCAGACCGAACTCGCCGAGCTCGTGACGTACCTGGTTCGCAGCACTCGATTGACCCCGGCCGAGGCCCGCAAGGTCGTCGATGAGGTCGTGGCGTTCATGGGCGAAACGCCCGAGGACTTCATTCGCCGCCGGCACTTGGCGCTGCAATCGCAGGGCTTCTCGAACTCGGAGATCTTCACGCAGATCGCGCTGGACCTGAGAGAACGGCGCTTTCGCGCGCCCGAGCTCAGCGAACGCCAGATCCGACGCATCATCTACGGCTGACAGCGGAGCGCTCATGTGCGGCATCGTCGGATACATCGGCAAACGCGAGGCGGCGCCGATTTTGCTAGAAGGACTGCATCGCCTCGAATATCGCGGCTATGACTCCGCGGGTCTTGCGCTCGCGCGCAACGGCAAGCTCGCGATTCACAAGAGCAAGGGCAAAGTACGCGATCTCGAGCGCACCTTGCCCGAGAAGCTCAAAGGCAGCACGGGCATCGCGCACACGCGCTGGGCGACGCACGGCGAGCCGAGCGATCGCAATGCGCATCCGCATGCCGATGCTTCCGGGCGCTATGCCATCGTGCACAACGGCATCATCGAGAACGCGGCACAACTGCGCGCGATGTTGCAGGCGAAGGGCATCGAGTTCGCCTCCGACACCGATTCCGAAGTCATCGCTCATCTCATCGCTGCAATGCCTGACGAAGCGCTCCAGGACGCGGTCCGCTCCGCGCTGCGCCTGATCACCGGCACGTACGGGCTCGCGATCATCGATGCGCAGCGCCCCGACTCTCTCGTCGTTGCACGTCACGGCAGCCCGGTCGTACTCGGCATCGGCGAGCGTGAAATGTTCGTCGCATCCGACCCGGCAGCGCTCGTGCGCCATACGCAAAGCGTCGTGCATCTCGATGATGGCGAAATCGCGGTCGTGCGCGCGGACGGTTTCGAAACCTCGACGCTCGATGGCGGCGCGACCGCCAAGACCCCCGCGACGATCGCCTGGACCGACGACTCGTACGACAAAGGCGACTACTCGCATTTCATGCGCAAAGAGATCGCCGAGCAGCCCGAAGCGATTCGCCGCACGCTGAGCGGCAGGCTCGAGCCACGCTTCGGCACGACCCACATCGGCGGCCTGGAAATGAGCGCGCGCGAATTGCTCGAGGTGCGGCGCGTGAAGATCCTCGGCTGCGGGTCCGCCTTCATCGCGGGCAGCGTCGGCGCGCATTTGATCGAGCAGCTCGCGCGCATTCCGGCGCATGCCGAGCCCGCTTCGGAGTTTCGCTATCGCAATCCGGTGATCGAGCAGGACACGCTCTACATCGCCGTGAGCCAATCCGGCGAAACCTTCGACACGCTCGCCGCCGTGCAGGAAGTGAAGCGCAAAGGCGGTCGAGTTCTCGGCATCGTCAATGTCGTCGGCAGTACGATCGCGCGCGAATGCGGGCGCGGCATCTATCTACATGCAGGGCCGGAGATTGCGGTCGTCTCGACGAAGACGTTCACGTGCACGGCCGTTGCGTTTGCGCTCCTCGCCATTCACCTCGGCCGGATTCGCGACCTGTCGACGGCTGCGGGCACGCGGCTGCTGAACGCGTTGGAGGCGTTGCCCGATCAAGTCGCGGCCATTCTCGATCAGGAGCCGGGCATCGCAGCGATCGCGCAGGCGATTCATGTGTGCAGCGATGCTTACTTCGTGGGACGTGCCGCCGGTTATCCGATCGCGCTCGAAGGTGCGCTGAAGCTCAAGGAAGTGAGTTATCTGCACGCGGAGGCCTATCCGGCATCCGAGCTCAAACACGGTCCGCTCGCACTCATCAGCCCGGCGACGCCGACGATCGTCGTGATGCCGCGCGATGATCTGTTCGCGAAGAACATTTCGACGCTGGAGGAGATTCGCGCGCGCCGCGGTCCGACGTACGTGTTCACTCAGCCCGGCGAACCGCTGCAGGTGCCGACGGACGGGATCATCGAAGTGCCGAAGTCCGCACCCGAGCTCGATCCCTTGCTGCTGAGCATTCCGTTGCAGCTGCTCGCGTATCACGTCGCGCTTGCGAAGGGCTGCAACATCGATCAGCCGCGCAATCTCGCGAAGTCGGTGACGGTGGAATAGCAGAGGGCGGTCATCCCGACGAACGTGACGCGGAAGCGGAGCGTGCGCGTCATCCCGACGAAAGTGACGCGCCAGCGGAGCGTGCGCGTCATCCCGACGAAAGTGACGCGCCAGCGGAGCGTGCGCGTCATCCCGACGAAAGTGACGCGGAAGCGGAGCGTGCGCGTCATCCCGACGAAAGTCGGGATCTCATCCGGCACCGTGCCCTCCCCTGTCATCCCGACGAAAGTCGGGATCTCATCCGGCACCGCTCCTCCCACCCCCGCTCATCCCGACGCCAATAGGGATCTCGTCCGGCACCCGCGCGGCTGGCGGTCCCGACTTTCGTCGGGACGACGAAGGGACGACCCGCGTCGAAACGAGCCGCTCGGCTAGTTTTCCCCCACGCGAACCGAAATCAGCACAAGAAAGCGCAGCTCGACTATTTTTTAGTTCAAGCGGTGCCAGCACCGAACTCATCTCGCTCCGCGAAGTTCATCGCGCGATTGATTCCAAGCCCCCGGCCGTCCTACTCGCATGGACGCCCTCGCACGACGGCCACCCTCAGCTCGAGTACACCAGACAGTCCGAGCCATCTCGCTCCTCCTGACGTGCTGCAGCCGCGTCGAAGCCGCGCACGACATCGAATTCATCGCCGAGCATCTTCCCGAGGCCGCGATGGACAATCGCTATGCGGCCCTGCCGCTCTCGAGCTCCACGAGCATCGCCGATCAGGCGTGGTCGTTCGCCGCGCAGGCAGGCTTCGCAACGACGACTTCCGGCAATCTCACCGTCGAAGGCCCGATGTTCGCGGCCGCGGCAAACCGCTCGCTGAGCGAACGATGGACGCTCGGCGGATTCGTGTTCTTCGATCCGCTGCGTCTCACGGGCGATCATGAGTTGCGTCCGCTGCAAACGCGATTCTCGCCGGACACGCCGATCGATCGTCCCGTCGGCGCCCGCTTCGACGCTCTCGACGGCACGCTCGACCACTACGGCGCAGGCCTGAACATCGCAAAGAGCGGCACGGGCTGGACGGGCGCCTACAGCCTGAAGGGCGGCCTGCTGTGGGAGCGCATCGCGCTGCACGGCTATCGATTGGACTACGAAGTCCTCGCCGGACCTTCGACCGGTACCCGCGGGCAGATCGATTTCGATGCGAGCTACCTGCACGTCACGCCGTTCATCGGAATCGAGTGGCCGCGCACGGGGACACGATGGGCCGTCGCGCCGCACGCGCTCCTCGCGTGGCCGATACCGAGACGTGGCTTCGTCGGCCGCATTACCGGACCGGGCTTCGATCTCCACGGCGACACCGCCGACGTCGGTGCGGGCAAGCACTTCGGGGATCCATCGCTGACGCTCGGGCTCGACCTGCTGTACCTCCCGGCGCATTTCTCGATCGACCTCGGCGCGCTGGTGACACAGCGCTGGCTCGAGCCGTTGATCCACGACGGGATCGAATCCAATTGGCTGTTGAGCTGCCAATGGCGCTACTGACGCCGATTAGGCTCACGGCGTGCAGTCGCGCACGCACATCATGAGATCCACGCCGAGTCTGTGACCGAAATGTATCCGCGCTTCGACTGACGTCTGACCCACGCCTTCGTATCGTGCTGCGATGGGCCCACGAGCACCGCTCGTGCGTTGCTCTCGAAGACATCGACAGGGGGCGCCCCATGCATTGTTGGCTGTTCTTTCATCGCGAGCTGCGTCGGGACGTTCCCGAAGCACCGGAGATCTTTCGCTTTCGAGAGGTCGCGAACGATCTCGGCATCAAGCTCGACGTCCTGCGGCCGCAGCAGTTCGAGCTCGTCGTCGATTCGCAGGAAGGCTGGTCGGCCATCTACGCCGGCCGGCGGCTCGCGAAGCCCGACCTCATCCTCGCGCGCACCGGCAGCGAAACCAGCTATTTCACGCTCGCCGTGCTGCGTCATTTCGAACGCCAGGGCGTCGCGATGCTGAACGGCCCAACGGCGATCGAAGCCGTCGCCGACAAGCTGCAGACCCTGCAGCTGCTGTCCGGCGCGGGACTGCCGATTCCGAAGACGATCCTCGGCAAGTTTCCAGTCGACGTGAACGTCGTCGAGCGCGAGCTGGGATTTCCCGTCGTCGTGAAGACGCTGCGCGGCACGCGCGGCAATGGCGTCCTGCTGTGCGCGAATCGCGAGCAGTTCAACGATCTCGCGACGCTCCTCGACGGCGCGCAGGCTGGCGCCGACTTCATCTTCCAGCAGTACGTGAAGGCCAGCCACGGCCGCGACGTGCGCGTGCTCGTGGTCGCCGGTCAGGCGATCGCGGCGATGGAGCGGCGCTCGACCGACGGCAGCTTCAAATCGAACATTTCGCTCGGCGGCGTCGGCACGGCGTTCGAGCCGCCGTCCGACATGGCGGCGCTCGCGGTGCGCGCCGCGAACGTGCTCGGCCTCGACGTAGCCGGCATCGACATCCTGTTCGACGAACACGGCTATCGCATTTGCGAGGCCAACTCCTCACCGGGATTCCAGGGCCTCGAGCGCGCGTGCCGGATCAGCGTACCGAACGCAATCTTCGCCGCCGCACGCGGCAAGCTCGGCATTCCGACACCGCAACGCAGCTCGTGGCGCCGCTTGCTCGGCTCGATCCGCAGTGCATTGCGTTCGGAACCGACGCGCGTCTGACGCGCTCAGACGAATCCGATCATGCGCCCCGCCATCGCGACGCCGAACCAGCAGGCGACGCTCAGTCCGATGCTCGCGCGGGCGAACGCGGGCGTCGGCGCTTCCGCGTTCGCGACGCGGCGGAACAGCGTCGCCTGAACCAGCACGGCAACGGCCAACAGCGCCATCTTCGCCCCGAACGCCCAATTGAAGTAATACAGGCGCGGCGTCGCGATGAACATCAGCGTACCGCTCAAGACAGTCAGGCCGAGGCCGATCCAGAGCAGCCTGGAGGTGTCCCGCGCGACGTCCGCGATGGAATGATCGGCGAGCGCCCATCCGATCGCACGCAGACTGATGAGCACGAGCGAGGCCAGAAAGAAGATCAATCCGAGCACATGAATGATCTGCAGGCCCGCCGCCACGAGGTGGTCGGTCTTGCTGATCGCATGCGCGAGCGCGCTGTTTTCCAGCGCGGTGAGAAGCTCGATGACAGTCATGGAAGGCTCGCTATGACCACGCCGGCAAGTAGGGAATCAATCGGCCGCAGACGATCGTGAGCGTCCACAGCGAGAGCGATGCAACTCCCGCATACGCGAACGAGCGCGGCAGCGGCGCCGCGAGTGCCGCCGCATGCCGCGGAACGATCTTGAGCTCGAACACCAGCGCGTTGATGCCCGCGAGCGCAATGAACACCAGCTTGAATACGAACGCGGGGCTTTCGAGCATTCGCAGCGCCGAGGACCAGAACAAGAGCCCGCCGGACACGAAGGTCGCGATGAAGCCACCGATCACATACGGCCGCAGGTGCGACAACACGCTTGCGACCGAGGTGCGCTTCAGAACGAGACCCATCAGGCGCAGATCCGTGATGAAGATGAGCCCGACCGAGACGGCCAGGCCGATCAAATGCACGCCTTCGAAAATCGGATACGCATACCGCGACTCCGCAATCGCGACGCCGATCGCGGAGGACTCGATCTGTTCGGCAAGCGTAAGCAGCGTCGTCATCGCCCGCTTCCCGTGCTCGCGGCGCTCGTCACCGCGACATTGCCGAAGCCGACGTTGTTCTCGACGCAGATGCGCTCGTAGCGTTCGACGAGCGGCTCCTTGCCGTCATAGTTCGCGAATGCGACTTCGAAGTTCCAGCCGTCCGGCTCGTCCGCCGCCGTATAGCGGCGTGCGGGAATCGTCGTGGTCCAAGGCCGGGTGAACACCGTGGGATCGGTCACGGTCGCGACGTAGTTGTAGCGCTTGCCTTCGTTGTCGAAGATGTACCGTTCCTCGATGTGCGCGTTCTCGCTCAAGAACTCGCCGGTGCGCGCAAGCCGCGCCTTGCCGTTGTTGTTCGTCACATCGACGATGAGCGTGTTGCCCTCCCATCGGCCGCGCGAGTCCGCATTCCACAGCTTGATGTTCTCAGGCAGATGCGGCTTGCCGTCGAGATGGATGATGCGCGTGCCGGAGTTGAACAAGAACAGCACGTACCCAGGGTATTGCCTGATCTCGTAGCCGTGCCACGTAAACGACTTCGGCACGCCCGCGGGCGCGCAGCGCGCGAGCGGCTCGATGTATTCCGGACGAATCGGATTGTGGAAGTAGGCAAGGAATTCCTGCTGCTTCGCCCTCGCCCAGGGCTGAAACGGCAGCTCGCCATCCGGCGGATCGCTCACGCGGCTCGGCGCACGCTCGCTGCGTGCGTTCTTCGGCCGGCCGCGGGGCGATGGATCGCCCGGGACGCCGCCTTGCGGGTCGGTCCAGTTGTTGTGATTCGCGATCGTGTTCGACCAATGCCCTTGCACGTCGGGCTGACCGTCGGGCAGACGCCTGCCGGTCCATTTGCCCGAAGCAATGGGTCGAACCGTCGTCTCGCGTTGAGTGCCGCCGCCTCCGACGACCGTCGCGGGCGCCTGCTGCGCCAACGCGCAGTACGGCGCAACGAGTCCGACGAGTGCGAGCGCGAACGAGGCGCGAGTAGATGAAGGCGTACGCATGATGTGAGTGGGCGTCATGGATTCTTCGGCACCGGGTAGTACTGGTCGTAATCGAGCGTGTAGCAATAGTTCTCGATCAACTGGAAGTTCTTTTCGCGATGGCGATGCAACACCACGCTGAGCGACCAGGGCTTGCTGAAGACTTGCGGGTCTTCGAGCGTCGCGCGGTATTCGATCGTGTTCTCATCGAGCAGCTTCCAGCGCTCGATGACATGCAGCTGCGGGCTGTGGAAATTGCCGGAACGATCGAGCCAGGTTTCCTCGCCGAAATCCGTGACGTCGACGACGAGCGTGTCGCCTTCCCAGCGGCCGCGCGAATCCCCGAGCCAGAATTCGTTGTCCGTTTCGAGCGGATGCTTCGTGCCGTTCGTATGAATCGTGCGCACCGAATGGCCGAACTGAAATACGAGCGTGAGATCGCGATCGCGCTGGAAGATCTGAAAGGGCTCCGGATAGTAGATGCCGCGCGGCGTGCCGAGCGTCCAGCACTTCAAGCGCGGATCGTTCGTGGCGCGCGCTTCGAAGTTCTTCCTGCGTCGCTCGAGCGCAGCCGGAAGATACGGAATGACGCCGCCCTCGACGACGCCCGCGCTCGGCGGCGCATCTTTGCGCGCCGAATGCGGCTCCAGGTCGTAATCGGCAGCGCTCGTCGTCTGCCAGATCCCGGAGAAGTCCGGCTTGCCGCTCGGCAGACGCGGAATCTTGAGCGGCGCCGCCTGCGCCAGCAAAGGCAACGCGGCGATGAATGCGATGCCTACGCGCGCAAGGCGCAACGAAGCTGAAACGGTGTGCATGATGATTCGCCGTCCTCAGCGCGCCAACGCGGCCGTGCGCGCGGGCGCATCCTGCGCGCCGCCGGTCTGGAAAGTGCGGCCATCGGCGAACGTCACGGTCACCGAATAGCCGTACGGACCGCCGTTCTTGGAACGGAATCCCTTGATGTGCACCTCGGTGCCGATCGCGACATCGCTCTTCTTGAGCCCGATGCGCGCGAGCTGATTCGGCGCGCCGAACTCGACGCCCCAGTTCGTCACGGCCCCATCCGCGCCCTTGACGTCGAAGAACAGCCAGCTGTGCGGATTCACCCATTTGATCTTCGTGACCGACCCTTTGAGATCGATCGGCTGGTCGGCATCGAATTCCGCCGCAAAGGCGTGATGCGCGAACGTGTGCGCGGACGTTGCGAACAATCCGATGGCGGCGGCGAACGAGAGCGCGACGCGTGAGCGACGACGCGAGGTGAGCATGGTTTTCTCCTGAACGACTGACGATATCGAAGCCATCACGACAAGCCCTTGGCGGCGAGCAGCGCGCGCGAATTCTCGAAATAGATGAGGCGGCGCTGCTCTTCACTGAGCGTCGCATCGAGCACTGCGAGCGATGCTCCGGTATCGCCGCGCGTGCCCCCGCCGACGCCGTAGTCGGTGCCGAACAGGATGCGATCCGCGCCGAGCTGCTCCGCCGCGAGCTTCACCCACGGCGCGTTGCGAACCGAGTACGGACCGGTGTCGAGATAGAGGCGCCGCAGGCGCGCGATCGGATCCGCAACGCCGTTCGCTCGCGCGGCCGGCACGATCGAGTGAATCAGATGCGGCAGAAAGCCGCCGACCATGATCACTTCGACGCTCACGTCGGGATACGAATCGAGGAAGTCGGTCAGCCCCAACGTGATCGCGCCGGCGGCGAGATGGGTGTTGTTGATGAGCGGCCAGCGCGCGTACCCCGTGTCCTCGGGAACGATCAGCGGCGGCTGGCCCGGCACGAGTGCGCTCGCCGGACCGCGGTGAATGAAAAAGTGGCTGCGGTATTTCTGCGCGACCGCGAACAACGGGGCCAACGTGCGCGCACCCGCGAGCGTTGCAAACGCGTTCAGCGGCAACGAGCCGCCGATGAACCCGAGCTCGCGGTGCGCGCGTTCGAGCTCCTGCGCGGCCCATTTCGGATCGGCCGACGGCAACGCCGCGACAGCGAGGAATCTCGGACGATGCTGCTGCACGACTTCCGCGAGCTCGTCGTTATATGCCCGATACAACGGGCGCAGCTCGTCAAGTCCGATCGTCGCGTCGAAGCCGAGCGGAAACGTGTGCGCGAGGAGCTGGCGTTGAATGCCGCTGCGATCGAGGCTTTGCAGCCGGGCGGCGATGTCGGACCGCGACAGCTCGCTCGGCGCTTCCGCGGCAGCGGAAACGGTCGTGACATTCTCGATGCGCGTCACGCCTTGCGCATCCCTGATCAAGCGCGGCGCCTGCTTGCGCGCCGCCAGGAACTTCAGCTCGGCGTTCGACACATAGTGACTGTGCCAATCCACCAATGCGCGCGGCGCGGGAGCGTCGCCGAAGACCCGGCTCGTCCCCGCCCCGAGAGCAGCCGCGGCAGCGACGCTGCCGGCCATGAATCTGCGTCGAGTGATCATCAGAAGCTGTACGTCAGGCTGCCCTGCACGAACCGGCCCGATGCTCCGTTCGGCGCGATGAACGAATACGGATTGATGCCGCTCGCACGATTGCCGATGACGTACTTGTCCGGATACTCGTTCAACACATTCTGGACGAGCACGTCGATGCGCCAGGACGCGCCGCCCGCGTAGCTCACGCCCAGGTCGAGATACGTTTCCGGCGAGAACACCTGATCGACGTTGCCGTTCGCGGCCGCGACGCCGGGAACGTCGCCGACGTTGTAGCGGTACTTGCCGTAGCGCGTGACCGTCGCATCGGTCGACCAATCGCCGATCGTGTAGCGGCCGTTGACGATGACCTTGTTGCGCGGCGTTCCCGTCTCCGCGTCGCGCAGCTTCGCGTCGCGAATCGCGATCACCTCGGCGCCGCCGATGTTCACCGCGCGATTGACGTTCTCGACTTCCGTATCGAGGAAGCTCGCGGCCGCGCTGAGATTCAAGCGGCTGCCGTCGAAGACGAACTGCTTGCGCGCGACGACGTCGATGCCCTGGGTCGTGCTGTCCCACGCGTTCATGTAATACGACGCCTGCGTATAGCCGTTCAGCCCGAGCGAATTGAAAGCCGCGGTGACCGTCGGGCCTTGCAGCGTCTCCGAGACTTGAATGACGTCCTTGATGCGCAGGCGGTACGCATCGATCGTGATCGAGCTCGTGGGGTCGGGCCGAATGACCGCGCCGATCGAAACCGTCGTCGACGCTTCGGGCTCGGGTGGCTTCGCGCCGAGGGCCGCGGCGGCGGGATCGGTCGTTCGATACTGACGTGTGGGCCCCGGTGCAAAGACGCCCGTGCCGCTGTTGCTCCAATTGCTCGTGTAGCCGCTCGATTGCGTGCCGATGTGCGCGAGGCTCGGCGCATGAAAGCCAGTGCTCACCGTGCCGCGCAACGCGAATGCCGGAATGAATTCGTAGCGTGCGGTGAAGCGATAGTTGCTCGTCCCGCCGAAGTCCGAGTAGTCCTCGTAGCGCGCGGTGACGCCGACATCGAGCTTGTCGGTGACGGCCGAATCGAAGCCCAGGTATCCGCCTTTCACGTTACGCGTGATCGAGCCTGCATCTTCGGGGCTCGTGCCCGATCCCGACGAGGCCGTCGACGGAATGCGAGTCGTGTCGGTCGCGAAGTTCACGCCCGGATACAGCGCGGCGTAACGCTCGTAAACACCGCCCGGACCGTACACCTGCGCGATCGTGAGCCCTGCGAGCGGACCTGCCTGCAGCCCCATCGGATCGCCCAGGTCGGCCGTACCCCAGTACTCGTGGCGATACAGCGCGCCGGCCGACAACACGAGCGATTCGAGCGCGCTCACCGGCAATTCCTTGGTGTAGTCGGCAGTGACGCTCGTCGTTCGATTCTTCCATGATCCTTGCGAGAAGACCGTCGGGCTGTCTTCGCCCCAGCTCGGATTCACGGTGTTGCCCGTCTTGCGGCCGGTTTCGTTCTGGCCCCACGAGACGGCCGTGTCGAGCGTGCCGAACGCATCGTTGCCGAACCGCAGCCCTGCCGCCGCGGCGAAATCTTCCGCCGCATTCGTCATGTAGGGCTGATAGCCGTCGGGAAACAAGCCGAGCACGGCACGCTCGGAAATGCGGGTGCCGTCGGTGCCCGATGCGTTGCTCGTGACACCCTTCACGACGCGCTCCGGATTCACCCAGTTCATGCCGTCCTGCTTCGCGTAGTTCGCCCAGCCGTAAGCGCGCAGGTCGGCGGTGATGTCATAGCCTGCATTGACGAGAGCGCTGACGTGTTCGCGCTCCTGCTGGCCCCACTGGCCATATTTCTTGTTGTAGGTTTCGTTGCGCGGATCGCCGTTCGGAAACAACTGGCGCCAATCCGCTTCGCTGCGATCGACGTTGTCATTGCTCAAGTAATCGGCGCTCACGTTGACGAACCCGCGCTCGCCGAGCCCGACGCCGGTCGAGGCTTTGACCGAGCGCGTGAAGCCGCCGCCGTCCGTATAGCCGCCGACGTTCGCCGCTGCTTCGCCGCCGATCGATTCCTTCAGCACGATGTTGATGACGCCCGCGATCGCATCCGAGCCGTACTGCGCAGCCGCGCCGTCGCGCAGCACTTCGATGCGCTCGATCGCACTCACGGGAATCGTGTTGACGTCCACGACCTGCGCCGCCGGCCACGGATCCGTGCCTGCGAGCCGCGCGGCGACGTTGCGCCGCTTGCCGTTCACGAGCACCAGCGTGTACGCAGGCCCGACGCCGCGCAGCGAGGCGGACCGCACGCCCTGCCCCTTGGATGCGTTCTGACCTTGCGGAAAATTGAACGACGGATGCAGCCGCGACAGCGCCTGGTTCACGGTGACCGCGCCGGTTTCCTTCAATTGCTCCGGCGTGACGACATCGACGGGCGCAGTGCTCGTGAGCGCAGTGAGATCCTGGCGTGACGTTCCGAGCACGACGACCGTGTCGAGCACCTCGTTCGCCGCGGCAGCAGTGCTCGTCTCTTGAGCATGAAGCGGCGTTACCGTTGCACCCAGCAAGGCAGCGACGGCAATCGACACGGAAGAACGCATGAATTTTGTCCTCGAGCGGTGAAGTGGCGAGGAATCTAGTCAGCGCGCTTCCGAGCGAACAAATGCCGGATAGTTATTTTCGTTGCGGTTCGACGCTATGTGATCGCTTTGTTACCCGCGCACGACTGCCGCACGCGTTTCTCACGCCCGCGCTTCGCGGCGCAGTTATTTTTCAGTCACTGCGATCGGCGCGAACGACGGCTGCGATGCCGTGCACTCGCGCCTGGCGCGTCGCACGCAGCCTGAAATGCGCAAGATGCCCGTCGTCCCGACGCACGTCGGGACCGCGACTGGCAGCGCGCCGAATGCGATCCCGACGTTCGTCGGGATGACGAGGCCGATGAAATTCCGCTGCTTCGGAACCGTCTGACTTCGCGCGGACTTTAGGTCGAGCGCCGGCCGCATCCGTATCAGGACAACGACAACATGCATCGAAAGATTGGGGCTCTCGTGGTGTCTGCGCTCGGGATGGCTGCCCTGCACTGTCCTTCCGTCGCAGGCGCGCAGGAAGCGCTGCCGAGCTTCCGCGACGTCGATTTTCTTTACGCACAGCATCCGGAGGTGTTCCAGGACCTCTGGCGGAAGGCGCAATCGCAGACGATACGCATCGCGGTGCTCGGCGATTCGCAGGAGACGAGCCCCACGTCGCACGGCTTTCAGTACATCCCGCTCTTGAACTACGAAATGTGGAAGCGCTTCGGCAATGCGCCGGAAACGCCCGTCGTGGGATGCTTCGACTACGGCACGGCGCCGCCCGCGAACTGGCTGTTGGCCGGCCGCTGCGGCATGCCGGGAGCGACGGCGACCCGACTGAGCTCATCGCAGATATTGCCGAACGCCAAGCCTGCCGCATTCTCGACGTTGAACAGCACCACGAACGTCACAGGCGGAACGCGCGGCCAACTCACGCTGCTTCAACACGATGCGAGCACCGTGCACGCGAGCGCAGGCATTCCGACGAACGTTGCGTATTTCGATCCCTCGGGCGAGGTGCGCGCTCGCATCTATGCCGCGACGAATGCGAGCTCCGGCGAGGTCGCGTATCAGGCACGGCCGAACGCGACGGCAACGCCCACGTTCTCTGCCGCCGTGACGTCGCGGGGAACGCTCACGCTCGGGCTTCAGTCCTCGACGTTCGCGATCAAATCAGGGGAAACCGCGCCGCTCGAATTCAATGGCAATCATTACCTGCAGCTCGAGGTCTTCGGCTCGAGCGACAGCGCGCTCACTGACATCGTCGGCATGCGGTTCGTCAACAAGACGCACCCTGAAGGCGTCGTGGTCGATACGTTTTCGCTCGGCGGCTATACCGCCGCCTCGTTCCTGAGCGCTCACGCCAATGCAGGCCCGATGTTCGCGGCGCTCGGCTTTCATGCGGCGATCCTCCATTACGGCGCGAACGAAGGCGCGAGCCTCACCGCCGCGCAATTCAAGTCGAACATCGCTGCCGTCATCTCGCGGGTGCGCACGTGGGTTGGCAGTCCGAGCTTTCCTGTGATCCTCATCGCCGACGTGTATCAAAGCCGCCTCACGCCGGAGCAAATGGCAGAATACGACCGCTACGTCGGCGCGGAGCTCGCGATTGCACAGTCCGATCCGAATGTCATGGTCATCAACGCGCGGCGGCTGATGGAAGACATCGGCTGGAACGCGTCCAACAGCCAGGCGACGCAGTATCTGGTAGACGGCGTTCACTACACCGCTCTGGGCGCGCAGTCGCTCGCGGCCGCAGCGGTTTCGGCCATGATGGGCGTCGTCCACGTCAGCGGCTGCATGAGCGATCCTGGCACCGTGACGCTCGAGTCCGACGTGACGTTGCGCTTCGATCTCGGCGGCACGTCCGCGTGCACGACGCACGGTCAATTGTCGGTTGCCCAAGCGCTCAAGCTGAATGAGCCGACGCTCGAAGTCGTGACGACGAACGACTTCACGCCGGCGGTGGAAAATCAGTTCAAGGTGCTCTCGTTTGCGTCGGTGTCCGGCGCGTTCCGCGACATCACGCTGCCGCCGCTGCCCGAAGGGCTGTCCTGGGACACGAGTGCGCTTTACACGAGCGGTGCTCTTCGCGTCGTGACGACGCCCCCGCCGCCGCCTCCGCCGACGCCCGATCCTCCGACGATCACGCTGACATCAGGAGCGAGTCAGTCCGTCACGCTGCCGCAAACGCCGTCAGCGATTGGGTTCACACTCACGGGATCCGGTCCGCTGACGATCAGCGCATCCAGCAGCAATGCCACTCTACTGCCGAATACCGGCATCTCCATCAGCGCAGGATGCGGCACACAGACGTTGAATTGCACAGCGACGCTGGCTCCAGCGAACGGGCAGACAGGGTCATCGACGGTGTCGTTGATCGTCACCGACGAGCACGAGCAAACGGCCATCGCGAACGCGACGCTTGAAATGAAACCGGCCGCGCCTCCTCCGAGCACCCGCGGTGACTCTGAACCCGGCACAGGAAATGGCACGAGCCCGACGCCTGCCGGCACGCACGAGCGACGCGGCGGCGGAAGTTTCGATGTCCTCTCGCTGCTGCTGTTGAGTCTCACGATCGCTCGTGCACGTTTGCTCGCGCGGCGGCGCGCAAGCGAACAGCACTGACGAGGCGGCGCATGCGCTGCAAATCACTTGCGTAAAAGATGCGAGCTGCCGTTCACGCAACACACACCGCGCAGCGGAACCAATTCGACGCAACTTTCGTTGCGTTGTCGGTGTCGTGAACGATCTTACGCCTATGCTCTTTGGCCCCTCATGTTCTCGTTGCGAGTCAGGCGATCGCCTGCGCTCGCTCGAACGAGCTGCATGGCGGCGCCGCAGAGGCCGCTACACGCGGCGCGTTCCCCGCACCATTAGCTCGCGCGGCAAATCGCTCTCGACGAGCAACTCCATGCTTCACAACACCGGCTGTACCGCACTGCTCTCCCAGGGCAGCGCCGCTGCAGTCGCCGACGCCTCCCCACCCTAGCGTTCGCTTTCATCACGCGTGTTCGCCTCTTGCAGCGTGCCTCGCTGCGAGAGCTGTCTCATCGTGGACTGATGGAAGCAATGCAATGATTGCAGCTGTCAAGGCTGTGCGAACGGGAGCGGTGCGCATCGAGCGCGCCGTCGAGGCGGAGTACTACCGCGCGGAAGTCGACGGCCTGCGCGGCGTCGCGGTCGTTGCGGTCGTCGCCTTTCACGCGTTCCCTGCGCACGTACCCGGCGGATTCGTCGGCGTCGACGTCTTTTTCGTCATCTCCGGATTTCTCATCTCGAGCATCATTCTGCGGCAGCTCGAGCGGTCCGCCTTCACGTTCTCGCGCTTCTACATACGGCGCGCGCTGCGTATTTTTCCGGCGCTGATCGTCACCTTGGCCGTATCGCTGCTGATCGGGGCCTTCATCCTGCTGCCCGATGAGCTTGCCGAGCTCGGCAAGCATCTCGCCTCCGCGTCCGTTTTCGGGTCGAACTTCACCCTGTGGCAGGAGAGCGGCTATTTCGATCGCGCCGCGGATTTGAAGCCGCTGTTGCATCTGTGGTCGCTCGGGGTCGAGGAGCAGTTCTATCTCCTCTGGCCGCTCGCGCTGCTCGCGCTGTGGCGCGTGCGGCAGCGAACCGCAGTACGCGATGTGCTGTTGTTGACCTTGGGCTCGCTGACGCTCGCAGTCCTCTTGGGGCGCATCGACTCGACGGCAAATTTCTACCTGCCTTTCTCCCGCTTTTGGGAGCTGGGGCTCGGCTGTCTGCTCGCCCTCGCGCAGCACTCGCCGAGCGCAGGCCCGCCGCTTGTACAGAAGTTTCGATCGCTCTCCGCCCGCACTCATTCGTTCATCGCAATGCTCGGGATCGGCCTCATCGTGATCGCCGTGTTCGCATTCGACGCGGACACGCCGTTTCCCGGCATCGCCGCGCTGATGCCGACCGTCGGCGCGATGTGCGTGATCGCGGCGCGCTCGGATGCATGGTTTCAGCGGCGCGTGATGAGCTCGGGCGGCTTGCTGTTCTTCGGGCTCATCAGCTACCCGCTGTATCTCTGGCATTGGCCGCTGCTGTCGTTCGCGACGATCCTCGAGTCCGGCGAGCCGAACGTGAGCACGCGGATCGTGTGCGTCCTCGTCGGCACGGTGCTCGCGTGGCTCACGTTCAAATGGATCGAGCGGCCGATTCGGATGCGACGGCGCCTGCAGGATGCATGGATCCTGGCCGTCGGGCTCGTCATCGTGGGCAGCACCGGCTTGTTCATCTTCGCGCGCGAGGGCTTCCCCGAGCGATTCGATATCGACGTGCACGCGATGGGCGCCGAGCCGCGCACCGACGCGCTGTGCCGCGATCGCTTTCGCAACGAGATCGATTTCAATTACTGCAAGACGACCAGCAGCGCGCCGCAGCCCGAGGCCCTCTTCCTCGGCGATTCGCGCGCACAGGCCGTGTACGACGGGGCCGCGGCTGCGACCGGATCGAATCATGCGCTCATGCTGCTCGCCCGCGGCGGCTGCCCTCCGCTGCTGAACGTCGACCTGCACTATCGAGCCCAGCAAGGCTGCAGCAAGGTCTGGAAGAGTTTCGCGAAGCATGTCGCCGAAATGCGGCCTCCGGTCGTCGTGATCGTAGGCGGCGGCACGGACTTGATGGATCCGTCCGTCGCTGTGCTCGAATCGAGCGAGCGCTGGCACGGCAGCAGGCAAGCGGCATTCAAGGCAGGATTGCGTGACTTGATCGTGACGCTGCAGAAAACCTCGCGCGTCATTTACGTGACGGAGTTTCCGCCCTTCCCCACGGCACCCAGCTGTTTCCTGCGTCCGCTGCGGCTACCCGGCACGCAATGCGTGCCGACGCTCGCGCGTCGCGAAGTCGAGGCGTACACCGCCGCGCTCGATCGCGTCGTGCACGAACTGAAGGGCGAGCTTCCGGAGCTGCAAGTCGTGCATTCACTCTCGGTGTTGTGCGATCGCGCGCATTGCTCGCAGCGCCTCGCCAGCGGCGACGTCATCTATCGAGACGAACAGCATCTGAGCACCGGCGGAGGACAGTACTTCGTCCGAAAGTCCGGCTTGCTCGGACTGCTGTTCGACGACTCGCCCCCCGCGCACTAGCGCTCGTCGTCCCGACGCAAGTCGGGACCTCATTCGGCACGGTGCCGGCAGCGGTCCCGACGTGCGTCGGGACGACCAAAGGTTCGTGCCCCTCACCCTTATTTCGACGTTCGCGCCGCGCCAGTAGCGTGCTGCTCGAGCGGTTGACTCCACAACCGTCGCCGCCCCGTACTGAATACAACCTCCGGAGCGCGCATGTCCGACAAAGATTCAGCCAACGGCCCCACTCTGCGAGGCTATGCCCCAGACACGGCGGCCATCGACGCATTGACCAGCAGCCCGAGCCGGGACGTATTGGGGCAGACGCAGCCACGCACGGCACGGCCGGTGACACAGCAGATCCGCCTGAAAGTAAACGGGACCGTGCACTCGCTGTCGGTCGATACCCGCACCTCGTTGCTCGATGCGCTCCGTGAGAACCTGCGCTTCACCGGATCGAAAAAGGGCTGCGATCACGGCCAGTGCGGTGCTTGCACCGTGCTCGTCGAGGGCATGCGCATCGTCAGCTGCTTGTCGCTCGCCGTCATGCATGAAGGCGATGAGATCGTCACGATCGAAGGACTCGGCGAGCCGGGCAAGCTGCATCCGATGCAGGCTGCCTTTCTCGAGCACGACGGCTTCCAGTGCGGCTACTGCACCTCCGGGCAGATCTGCTCTGCCGTGGGGATGCTGACGGAGCATCGCAAGGGTTGGCCGAGCCATGCCACGCCCGATGTGGCCGCGGCATCGATTCCGCTCTCCGATGCGGAGATCCGCGAACGCATGAGCGGCAATCTCTGCCGCTGCGCCGCCTATCCCAACATTCTCGCCGCGATCAAAGCCGCAGGTGCCGTATGAAGCCGTTCACCTACGAGCGCGCCACCAACGCGCAGTCTGCAGCGCATGCCGTGACACAGAATCCAAATGCAAAATTCATTGCCGGCGGCACGAACCTGCTCGATCTGATGAAGCTGCAGATCGAGACGCCGGCGCATCTGGTCGACGTGAGCCGCCTGCCGCTGACGCGAATCGAGCAGAAAGAGGGCGGGCTGCGCATCGGGGCGCTGGTTCGAAACAGCACGCTCGCCGCCGATGGACATGTGCGTCGAGCGTATCCCGTCCTTAGCGAAGCCCTGCTGGCCGGCGCCTCGGGCCAGCTGCGCAACAAAGCGACCACCGGCGGCAATCTGCTGCAGCGGACGCGCTGCATGTACTTCTACACTCGCGACAAACCCTGCAACAAGCGCGAGCCCGGCAGCGGCTGTTCCGCGCTCCAGGGAATCAATCGCAGCAATGCCGTGCTCGCTCCCAACGACACGTGCATCGCGGTTCATCCCTCCGACATGGCCGTCGCCATGATCGCGCTCAATGCCAGCGTCGAAACGGTGTCGCCCGCAGGCGCGACGCGTGCGATCCCGCTCAACGATTTCTACACGCCCGCGAGCACGCATCCGGAGATCGAGACGGTGCTGCAGCCGGGCGAGCTGATCACCTCGGTTTCTTTGCCGCCGCCGCCTCCAGGCGGTCAGTCCTATCGCAAGGTGCGTGACCGCGCGTCTTACGCCTTCGCCTTGGTATCGGTCGCCGTCGCGGGCAATCAGATCGCACTCGGCGGCGTCGCCTACAAGCCATGGCGTGCGAGCAAGGCAGAAGCTGCGCTCGGCGCTGGCGCGAGCGCGACCGAAGCGGCCGACGCGGAGATGAAGGATGCGAAGGGCTATGGAGGCAACGATTTCAAGATCCCGCTCGCGCGGCGAATCATCGTGAGCACGCTCAACGACGCCCAAGAGAAGTCCAATGCCTGATCTCTCCACACCGTATCCGCGCAACCTCCTCGATGAAGATCTGCAAGGCGTGCTCGGCCGCCCGCTGACTCGCATCGACGGGCCGCTCAAGGTTTCGGGCCGTGCGACCTACGCGTACGAGTATGCGGGCATCGGAGAGGCCGCGTACGGCTTCATCGTGGGTGCGAGCATCGCAACCGGGCGCGTTCTGGAGATCGACACGCGCGAGGCCGAGGCCGTGCCGGGCGTGCTGTTGATCATGACGAGTGCGAATGCTCCGCAGCAGGCGGCCTACGTGACGGCCGACAAAGTCGCCCAGCACACCGGCGGCCCGTACGGCGTGGCGCGGCCCTTTCTCGTCGATGATCGAGTGCGTTACTTCGGCGAGCCGATCGCATTGGTTGTCGCAGAGAGCTTCGAGAACGCGCGCGATGCCGCGGCCCGTGTGAGGGTTCGCTATGCCGCTTCCGAGCAGCCACCCAAGAGCCGAGTGAAAGCGGAAGCTGCGCACGCCTACGAACCCAAGGATGTACGCGGCTTCCTGCCGACGAAGTCGGTCGTCGGCGATTTCGACTCTGCGTTCGCCGCCGCGCCGGTGAAGATCGATGCGACCTATGAAACGCCCTTTCAGACTCATCATGCGCTCGAGCCGCTCACTTCGATGGCCGTGTGGCAGCAAGATGCGGTCACCGTTTACGTCGCGACGCAACTGCCGATGGATTGTCACAGCGTCATCGCTTCGACTTTGCAGCTGCCGCCGGAGAAAGTCCGCATTCTGTGCAAGTACGTCGGCGGCGCCTTCGGCAGCAAGCTCGCCACTGAAGCCGATGCAGTGCTCGCTGCGCTTGCGGCTCGCAAGCTCGGCCAGCCGGTGAAAATCGCAATGACGCGCCAGCAGGTCGCCGTGAATGCCGTGCATCGCACGGAATCGCTGCAGCGCGTGAGGCTGGGAGCCGACAAGGACGGCAAGCTCATCGCGTTGGCGCACGAATCCACCGCCCACACCTCGACATTCGACGAGTTCACCGAGCAGATCGTCGACTCGACGCGCAATCTCTACGCCGCGCCGAACCGGTACACCACGCATCGGCTCGTGCGCCTCGACTTGCCGATGCCTGGAGACATGCGCGCGCCGGGTGAAGCGATCGGACAGCTCGCCTTCGAGCAGGCGATGGATGAGCTGGCGTACGCGACCGGTCTGGATCCGATCGAGCTGCGCATTCGCAACGAGCCGTCCGTGCATCCCGAAACGGGCAAGCCCTTTTCGACGCGTAAGCTCGTCGAATGCTATCGCGAAGGCGCGCGGCGCTTCGGTTGGGAGAAGCGGCCGACGCGCCCCGCCTCGCTGCGCGAGGGACGCTGGTTGATCGGCTACGGCATGTCCGCCTCGATCCGCGGCAACTTCATGCTGCCCGCAAAGGCCCGAGCGCAGGTTGCGCCGAACGGGCGCGTGACGGTGCAAACGGCGATGACGGACATCGGCACCGGCACCTACACGATCCACGCACAGATCGCGGCCGAGTCGATGGGTGTTCCGGTCGAGATGGTGACGGTCGAAATCGGCGATAGTCATTTGCCGCCGACGCCGGGCTCCGGCGCCTCCTGGGGCGCGAGCACTTCCGGCAGCGCCATCTACTACGCATGCATGGCGCTGCGCGAGCGAATGGCCAAAGCTGCGGGCGTCACGGAACCGGCGCAACTCAAGATCAAAGATGCGATGGTGACGCTCGGCGATCACAGCCTGCCGCTTGCTTCGTTCATGCAGCAAGTCGCGCCGCAGGGGCTCGAGGCGGAAGGTGAGATCAAGCCCCACTATCTCATGCAGGATCCCTCGCAGAATGCGCACGGCGCGTGCTTCGCCGAAGTCGCGGTCAATCTCGACTCGGGCGAGCCGCGAGTGCGCCGCATGCTAGGCGTGTTCGAAGCCGGGCGCATCCTCAATGCAAAGACCGCGCGCTCGCAGGCGATCGGCGGCTTGATCTGGGGGCTGAGCAATGCGCTGCATGAGGAAACGTTCGTGGACGAGCGTTACGCGCAGTTCATCAACAACGATCTCGCGGGGTATCACTTCGCGGCGCATGCCGATGCGGTCGATGTAGACGCCGTGTTTCTGCCTGCCGCTGACGACACGCCCAATCCCCTCAAGTCGAAGGGCGTCGGCGAGCTCGGCATCTGCGGCTCCGGAGCGGCGGTCGCGAATGCCGTCTACAACGCCTGCGGGGTGCGCGTGCGAAGTTATCCAATCACGCTGGACAAGCTGTTCCTGGATCCGCTGTTTCCGAAGTGAGCGCGAGTCGAGGCGACACAAGGGGCGCCTGACTCGCCGCACGAATCAGGACTTGTCCTTCGCCGGCCGCTCCTTGTTCGTGAAATGTGCGTTGCCGAGCCCGGTGCCGATCGTCATCACGCCCCAGCGCGTCACGTCGCGCATCCACGGCACCTCGCTCAAGCCTTGGACGACGGCATCGTTGTGCATCACGACGAGCGTCGCGTGCTCGCCGATCGTCGGCACCGCCTCGCGCACGGACTCGACCAGATTGAAATTCTTGGACTCCCAGTTGCCGGGCAGATTCTGCCCGCCTTTCTCGATCGTGCCGTCGGGACGAATCACGCCGGGGCAGCCGATGCCGATGAACGGCGCGAGCACGAGGTCTGCCTTTTTCGCGCGTTTCACGAGCCCGCGCAGGAACTCGTTCAGCTGCTCGACGGCATCTTCGCGCTTCGGCGCGTCTTCGCGGTGGCGCCACAACTCGAGATGCGACACCTCGGCGGAGGATAGGTCTTCCGCCTCGTCGAGATTCAGCTCGACGATGCCCGCGCGAATGTTGCTGCCGCCGATGTCCACCGCGAGGATGCTGTCGTGTCCCGCGAGCATCCATGAGGGCACGAGATGCACGCTGCCGATGAGCCCGGCGTGATCCGCGGGGTAGCGAATCGGGCGCAGCTCGACGTTCACGCCGCGCGCCTTCAGGGCCACGGCCGCGCGGCCGATCGCAAGCTCGCCGATCCGGCTCTGGCGCAGACCGCCGCCCACGACGATGGCCTCGGTCCGGCGCCAATCCTTCAGGCGCAGAAAGCGGCGGATGACCGCCGCGAGCTCCTGCGCGAATTCCTCGATCGCCGAATGGATGAGCCCGGCCGCTTCCGGATCGCCTTCGATCAGAATCTTGTCCAGGTCCTTCTTGCTGAGCTCATCGCTCGCCGCATCGCCGAGCGGATCGACGCCCATTTCCGCGAGCCGCTCGCGCCATTCGTCGAGGATGGTGCGGAACGCACGCTTGCTCGCCCGGTCGCCGACGAAGCCGTCGGGGGTTCGCAGCTCCGCGTTGTAGGTGTCGACCGTGACGTGCGTCAGCTCGCTTCCGCCGTGGACCAGAAGCTCGGCTCGCTTGTTCGATGGGGCTTCGACAACGGTTTTTTCCGGCATGGCTTCATGCAAACCCGCCGGGAGAGGCTTCCGTTCCCGTTGCGAGGTCGTTCCCTTGCCAAGGGTTTAGTAACAGACTCGATTGCGGCCGGCGTGCTTCGCCTTGTAAAGCATCTCGTCGGCCGCCTTGTACAGCTGCTCCACCGTCATCACGGGCGCAGCCGCCGCCGCGCCGATCGAGACGGTCACGCTGATCTCCCTGCCCTCGGCGACGAACGTCTGATTGGCGACGATGCCGCGCAGCTCCTCGGCGATGCGCACGGCGCTCGACAGGGACGTTTCCGGCAGCACGAGACAGAACTCCTCCCCGCCATAGCGGCCGAGCTTGTCGTTCGGCCGCAGGCGCTTCTGCAGCGCTTGCGCCAGGCCGCGCAGCACGGAATCGCCCGTGAGATGACCGTAGGTATCGTTGATGCTCTTGAAGTGATCGACGTCCATCATGAGGATCGCAAGATGCCGCCCGTGGCGCTGGGCGCGCGGCAGCTCCTCGGCGAGCACCGTGTCGAGCTGCTTGCGGTTCGCAAGGCTCGTGAGCCCGTCCGTGATGGCCATGCGGAAGACGACGTCGTGATACTGGGATTCGACGTCGTTGCCGGAGAGGAATTTGAAGATCGTGTCGCCGATCGAGAATTGATCGCCGCGGCGCAGGCGGCGCTCGCGCACGCGCTGCGGCTCCTCGTTGATGAAGGTGCCGTTCGTCGAATCGAGATCGATCAGGTACAAGCCGTCGGGCCGCTGCTCGAGCCTCGCATGGCGCCGGGAGACGCAATCGCTCGGCAGCACGATGTCGTTGTCGCGCCCGCGTCCGATCGCAATGGTCGGCAAGCCGAGCAGATAGCGCCGGCCGAGCTCGCGCGGCGAAGGCGCATAGATCACGACGAGGCATTCCTGCCCCGTCTGCGGCACCTTGAGCTCATCGAGCGCCGTCACCCGGGTTTGGAGTTCGTATTCGTTATCCACGGCCGGCGGGAGTTCTTTACGCGTCGCACTCACGAACAGGGGCTGCCCGAAGGGTACTGCCTGCCTGCACGGATCGCCAGCACCGAAGGCAGGGTCCGCGTCGTCAGATTTCGACGTGCGCCGGGACGAGCCCGCGCACCTCGTCCCGCTCGAGCTCGCGCCATTGGCCGAGCCGCAGTCCCGCCAAGGTGATGTTGATCACGCGTACCCGCTGCAGCCGCACGACCTTGTAGCCGAAGAACGAGCACATGCGGCGGATCTGCCGGTTCAAGCCTTGCGTCAGGATGATCTTGAACGTGCAGCGGTCGATGCGCGTGACCTTGCAGGGCTTCGTCACCGTGCCGAGGATGCGCACGCCGCTCGCCATGCCGTTCAAGAAGATCTCGGTCACCGGCCGATCGACCGTCACGACGTATTCCTTCTCGTGCTCGTTCTCCTCACGCAGGATCTCGTTGACGATGTCGCCGTTGTTCGTGAGCAGGATCAGGCCTTCGGAATCCTTGTCCAGGCGCCCGATCGGAAAGATGCGCTCGCGATGGCCGACGAAATCGACGATGTTGCCTTTCACGTCGCGCTCGGTCGTGCAGGTGATCCCGGGCGGCTTGTTCAACGCAATGTAGACGTGCTGCTTCGATGCGCCGACGGGCTTGCCGTCGACACACACGGTATCGCCGGGCTGCACCTGGGTGCCGAGCACCGCGAGCACGCCGTTCACGGTCACTCGCCCGGTTTCGATCCATGCGTCCGCCTCGCGCCGGGAACAGACGCCGGTTTCGCTGATGAACTTGTTGAGGCGCATCGTCAGCGGGGCTTCTCAGGCGGACGGAATGAATTCCTCATCGTCCTGGTGCGCGCGCTCGAACTTGAGGAACGAGTAATAGCCGCAGGTCTTGCCGTATGGATATTTGCGGCACACGTTCGGGCGCGCCTCGTACACCGTGCAGCGGCGCTCGTCGGTATCGAAGAAGCGGCAGATGGACTTGTAAATGTGATCGCGCTGATGGCGCAGGATGCGCTCGTCCACGTCTTTCGTCTGATAGCGATACGTGAAGCGCTCGCGCGCCTGGCTCGTCGAGATGCCGAAGTGCTTGGCGAGCCGCGCGATGTCGTACTCGCTCACCGCGATGCGTGAATGGCTGCAGCAGTAACCGGGACATTTGAGGCAGTTGTAGCGGGACATGCGAGTTCACCTGACCGATGCGGCGGGAGCGATTCGTTCGAGCTCGATGAAACTGAAGGCATACGCGTGGCGCTCATCCGCGGGATGCGTCCCGACGAGGCGCTCGCGCCATTCATCGGGCGACAACGCCGGAAAATGCGCATCGCCCGGCACGCGCGCATGCACGCGCGTGAGATGAATGACGTCCGCAGATGATAGCGCCTGCGCGAAAACCTCGGTGCCGCCGATGACGGCGAGCTCGGCGGCGCTGCCCGCGGCGGCTTTCGCCTCCTCCAGCGTGTGCACGACGACACATCCCGGCAGCGTCAAATCCTGCTGGCGCGTGAGGACGATGTTCGTCCGCCCCGGCAGGGGCCGCCCGATCGAGGCATGGGTCTTGCGGCCCATCAGGATGGGCTTGCCGAGCGTCAAGGCTTTGAAGCGCTTGAGGTCCTCCGGCAAATGCCACGGCAGCTGATTGCCGGCGCCGATGACGCCGTTCTCAGCCGCCGCAACGACGAGCGAGATGCGCATCGTGAATCCCGCCGTCAGCGCTTGGACTTCTTGCGCTGCTTCTGCTTGTCGAGCGGCTCGCGATCCAACATCGTGCCGCGACAGCGTTTCGCGCCGCAGCGACAGGCATACAGCGCCAGCTCCGCGGGATCGTCGGTGCTTTCCCACGTGAGCTGATAATCGTAGCCGAGCTCCTCGCCGGGCTTGATGTTGCGGATCGCGTCGATGAACACGCGGCTGCCCTCGATCACGGTTTCGCAGTTCGGGTTGCAGCTGTGATTGATGAAGCGCGCATCGTTGCCGCCGACGCCCGCGTCGATGACGGTGCGCGAGCTGGCGATGAACAGGAAGGTATGGCCGTCGTCTTCCCCCTTCTGCTCGTAGCGGCGGTCCGCCTCGGCATGCGAGATCCGGTCGCCGAGATACTCGATGATGCGCGTGCCCTTCTTGATGGGCGCGACCGCGTACACCCCGCGGCCGTGAATCCTGGAATTGCGCGCCTCGATGAGCGGCGAGCTCGCGAGCGGCGCGTTTTTCGCGGCTTTCGCCTTGCCCTTGCGGGATTTCGTCCTGGAGCTCTTCGAGGCGCTGCCGCGCGAAGTCTCACGGCGTTTCTGTTTGGCCATGTCGTTTGGAAATTGAGAAAGGGAAGCGAAGAAAAACGTCGGTCGAGCGCGCCCGGCCCTCAGACGGCCACGGGCGCCTTGATGTGCGCGTGCGCGCGGTAGTTCAGGATCTCGAAGTCTTCATATTCGTACTCGAAGATGGAAGGCGGGCGGCGCTTGATGTTCAGCGTCGGCAGCTCGTAAGGCGTGCGGCCGAGCTGCTCGTTCGCCTGCTCGAGATGATTCACATACAGGTGGCAGTCGCCGCCCGTCCAGATGAACTCGCCGGCCTCGAGATCGCATTGCTGCGCGAACATGTGCGTGAGCAGCGCGTAGGAAGCGATGTTGAAGGGCACGCCGAGAAAGATGTCCGCGCTGCGCTGATACAGCTGACAGGACAGCTTGCCGTTCGCGACCCAGAACTGAAACAACGCATGGCAGGGCGTCAGTGACATCTGCTCGAGCTCGCCGACGTTCCAGGCATTCACGATGATGCGGCGCGAATCCGGATTGCGGCGGATCAGATCGACCGTGCGGCTGATCTGGTCGATCGCCTTGCCGTCCGGCGCCGGCCAGGAACGCCATTGCCGTCCATACACGGGGCCGAGCTCGCCGTTCTCATCGGCCCATTCGTCCCAGATCGTCACGCCGTGGTCGCGCAGGTACTTGACGTTCGTGTCGCCTTTCAGAAACCACAACAGCTCGTAGATGATCGAGCGCAGATGCAGCTTTTTCGTCGTCACGAGCGGGAACCCTCGCGCGAGATCGAAGCGCATCTGATGTCCGAACACGGACCACGTGCCCGTGCCGGTACGGTCGTCCTTACGGACGCCGTGGTCACGAACGTGGCGCAGAAGCTCGAGGTATTGCTGCATCTAACCGCTATCCGCTATTCGCTTCTCGAGCACGACGTTGCCGCTCGGCTCGTTCCGTCGATACGCGATCACCATCAGCACGATGCCGACGATGATCATGGGGGTCGACAGGATTTGTCCCATCGTCACCCAATCGAACAGGAGGTAGCCGCGGTTCTCGTCCGGGACGCGGACGAACTCGACGGAGAAGCGGGCCAGGCCGTAGCAAATCAGAAAGAGTCCGGTCGGCGCAAGGCGGGGACGCGGCTTCGAGGTGAAGATCCACAGGATCACGAACAGGACCAGCCCCTCGAGGAATCCTTCATAGAGCTGCGAGGCGTGCACATGCAGGACGCACGGGGCGATGTCGAAGCGCTCGCACATGCTCAGCGCTTCCTGGCGCTGGATGGGATGCAGGTTCGCCGGATCGACGATGAATCCCCACGGCACCGTCGTCGGCTTGCCCCACAGCTCGCCATTGATGAAGTTTGCGATGCGGACCGAGAGAATGCCGAGCCCCGGCAAGGGCGCGATGAAATCGAACATGTCGGCGATGCGATGGCCGCGCTTCTTGGCCAGGATCGACTCGGCGACCAGCACGCCGAGCAGGCCGCCATGGAACGACATGCCGCCCTGCCAGACCTTGAAAATCATCGAAGGCGTTTCGACGAAGCGCTCGAAGCCGTAGAACAACACCCAGCCGATGCGGCCGCCGAGAATCGCGCCCAGGGCGCCGTAGAAGATGATGTCGTCGACGTCGGTGGGCTTCCAGGTCGAGCCCGGCTGCGAGGCGCGCTTGCGCCCGAGCCACCATGCAATCGTGAACGCGATGACGTACGTGACCCCGTACCAGCGTACGGAGAGCGGCCCGATGCCGAAAAACGGCCCGATGGAAAAGATGACCGGATCGATCGCGGGGTAGGTCAGCATATGGCGGGCGATGTTAGCAGGGTTCGGAGGGTGGTCCGCTGAGCCTGCTGCTGTGCGAAGGGCTCGCTTAAGGGCTGCTGGGCGCTGGGCTGCTGGCCAGACGAAGAGCCGGAAGAAGAGTGGTCTCCAACATCTTCTCTGGCCAGCAGCCCAGCGCCCAGCAGCCCTTCAATCCGTTGCGGACCAGGCCGCATTCATTCCAACGTCGACCTGCAAAAGAACGCCTTCAAATACCGCGTCTCCGGAATCGCCGGATGGATCGGATGATCCGGCGCCTGCCCGCCGATCTCGACGACCTGCACGAAGCGCCCGACATGGCGCGCCGCACGCTGGATCGCCTGCATGAGGCCGTCGGCGCCCATGTGATACGAGCACGAGCACGACACCAGGATGCCGTCGCGCTCGAGCAGTTGCAGCGCGAGCTGGTTCAGGCGCTTGTATGCGGCCTCGCCTTTCGGGATGTCTTTCTTGCGCTTGATGAAGGCCGGCGGATCGATCACGACGACATCGAAGCGGCGGCGCTCGGCCTGCATCGACTCCATGACCTCGAACGCATCGCCGCGGACGACGGCGGGCTTGAGCCCGTTCGCAGCAGCGCTCGCCTGCAGCGCGTCCAACGCGCCGCTCGAGGAATCCACGCACGTCACTTCGGTCGCACCCGCTCGCAGCGCGCCTAACCCCCAGGCACCGAGGTAGCTGAAGACGTCCAGGACGCGCGCGCCGCCCACGTATTTGCGCAGCGCAAGTCGATTCGCGGCCTGATCGAAAAACCAGCCGGTTTTCTGGCCCGCGCCGAGCGCAACCTGAAAGGTCACGCCGCCCTCTTCCACCGGCACGAGCTCGGGCGGCGTGCCGAACGCCGTTTCGACATAGCGCGGCAAGCCTTCGAGATCGCGTGCGCCGCTGTCGTTTTTCCAGATCATGGCCGCGGGCGCGACCACCTTTTGCACGGCTTCCTCGATCTCGCGCTTGAGCGCTTCCATGCCGGCGGTCGCGATCTGGCCGACGACGACATCGCCGAAGCGGTCGAGCACGAAGCCGGGCAGCCCGTCCGACTCACCGTAGACGAGGCGATAGAACGGCTGCTCGTACAGCGCGCGGCGCAACGAGCATGCGACCTGCAGGCGATGCACGAGCAGCGACTTCGTGGGCGGATGCTGCGCATCGCGGCTCAGGATGCGCGCGCTGATGAGGGAGGCGGGATTCACATAGGCATAGCCGAGAAATTTGTCGCGATCGCTCACGACCCTGCAGAGCGCCCCGGGCTCGAAGCTCGTCAATGGCGTGCGCGCGGTGTCGACCTCGTTGGAAAACACCCACAAATGGCCGGCGGAAATGCGGCGCTCTTCGCGCGGCTTCAGGCGCAGCTCGGGCAAGGCTTCTGGATTCGGCATGAGGCTCAACGGATTCGCAAAAGGATTGCACTATTCTACGCATCATGACCGACTCACATACGCCGCATCGCAATCATCTCGCGGGCGAAACCAGCCCTCACCTGCTGCAGCACGCGCACAATCCGGTGGATTGGTATCCCTGGGGCCCCGAGGCGCTCGAGCGCGCACGCGCGGAGAACAAGCCCATCCTGCTGTCGATCGGCTATTCGGCGTGTCATTGGTGTCATGTGATGGCGCACGAGTCGTTCGAGGATCCGGCGACCGCTGCGGTGATGAACGAGCTGTTCGTCAACATCAAGGTCGATCGCGAGGAGCGTCCGGATCTCGACCGCATCTATCAGCTCGCGCATCAGATGCTCATTCGCCACGGCGGCGGCTGGCCCTTGACGATGTTCCTGTCGCCGCGCGATCAGCAGCCGTTCTTCGGCGGCACGTATTTCCCGAAAGATGCGCGCCACGGGCTGCCCGCCTTCGCCGATCTGCTGCGCCGGATCGCGGAGTTTTATCGCACGCACCAGGACGACATTCGCGAGCAAAGCGCGGCGCTTCAGCAAGCGTTCGCACAGACATTGCCGCTCCCTGCCGCGCCCGACGCCGAGCTCACGCTTGCGCCGCTCGCCAAGGCGCGCGAAATGCTGGCGCAAGACTTCGATCCGGAGTTCGGCGGGTTCGGCAGCGCGCCGAAATTTCCGCATCCGTCGAACCTCGCCTTCCTGTTGCGCGAATGGCGCCGCAGCGCCGGCGGCGAATCGCCGGATCTGCATTCGCTGTACATGGCGACGCTCACGTTGACGCGCATGGCCGAAGGCGGCATTTACGATCAGCTCGGCGGCGGGTTCGCGCGTTACTCCGTCGATCAGTATTGGATGATTCCGCACTTCGAGAAGATGCTGTACGACAACGCGCAGCTCTTGAGCGTGTACGCGCAGGCAGGCGCAGCAACCGGCGACCCGCTGTTCCAGCGCATTGCCGGCGAGACGGCGGACTGGATCATGCGCGACCTGCAGGCGCCGCAAGGCGGGTTCTGGTCGACGCTCGATGCCGACTCCGAAGGCCATGAAGGCAAGTTCTATGTCTGGGATGCCGCCGAAGTGCGGCGGCTGCTGCCCGCGGAATCGTTCGAAGTGTTCGCGCGCCGCTTCGGCCTGGATCGAGCCGCGAACTTCGAGGGACGATGGCATCTGCATGCGTATCGCTCGATCGAGGACATCGCAAACGATCTCGGCATGAGCGAAGCGGACGTTAGCCGGCATCTCGAGCGGGCACGCGCGATCCTCCTCGACGTGCGCAATGCGCGCGTCTGGCCGGGCCGCGATGAAAAGATACTCAGCGCCTGGAACGGTCTCACGATCTCAGCCATGTCGATCGCGGCGCGGGCGCTGCGCCGTGCGGACATCGGGGCGGCCGCCGAGCGCGCGATCGATTTCATACGCACGCATCTGTGGGAAAACGGCCGGCTCCTCGCCGTTCACAAGGACGGACGCTCGCGCTTTCCCGCCTATCTGGACGATTACGCCTTTCTGCTCGACGGGCTTGTCGAATCGCTGCAGACGCAGTGGCGCAGCGACAATCTGCTGTTCGCACGCCAGCTCGCGGATGCGCTGCTCGACCACTTCCAGGACGCCGCTCACGGCGGCTTTTATTTCACGGCCGATGATCACGAAGCCCTGATCCATCGCGCCAAAACCTTTGCGGACGAGGCCTTGCCTGCGGGCAACGCAGTTGCTGCGCAGGCGCTCATTCGGCTCGGGCTGCTGCTCGGCGAGAACCGTTATCTGGATGCCGCTGCACGCACGCTGCGCGCCGCGCTCACGACGCTCGAACACTACCCGCACGCGCATTGTGCGCTGCTCGTTGCGCTAGAGGATTACGTCAATCTGCCAACGCTCGTGATCGTGCGCGGCGACCCTGTCGAGAGCGCGGCGTGGCGCGATGAGCTTGCGAAGCTCTACGCACCGAAGCGTCTCGTCTTTGCGATTCCGAACGATGCGCCCGATTTGCCGGCCGCGCTCGCGGACAAGCGGCCGCTGGAGGAAACGGCCGCATATGTATGCAGGGGAATGACGTGCGGTGAGCCGCTGCGCTCCGTGGCGGCCGTCGCCGCCACGACATAACAAGCATCACGACTCCAACTCCCCCTCTCCGAAGGAAGAGGGATGGGGTGAGGGAATCCCGCGCGCAATGCGCGCCCTCCCCAACGCCGCACAATGCGGCGCGGCTTCCCTACGCGAGGGGCTTCTTCCGCTTCGCGAACTTCGCCTGCTTCGCCTGCTTTGCCTGTTTCGCGTGCCGCGATCGCTCGATGCCCGCGAGCTGCTTCGCCTTCGCAGCTTCCACCGCCGCGCGCAACGCGCGCTCGCCCCACTCGCGCAGCTGCTCACAATCCGAGAGCACCTCGCCCGGCACCTTGTGATGATCGGTCGTCAGATCGAAAGCGTTCGGATACGGCTTGAATTGCGGCATTCCGCGCGACAGATAGTCGTCACGGTTCGTCGGTCCGGTGTGCAAGTAGAGCGTTTCTTCATCGACGACGATCCCGAGCAGGCGCTCTTCGATGAAGATCCCGGTGGCGCCGAAAATCGCACGGGAAGAGATCCGTCCCAGAAAGGACAACTGCTCGATGACGTAGCTTGCCAGGCTCGACTTGTTCCGCATTCGAGCGCCTCACGATTCCTTATGTAGATGCCGACTTGGGCGGCTCGACACATCGGCGCCTTGTGCGTATGCGGTGTCGAGGCCGAAAGTTTACATGCTCACCGGTTCGTGTAAACACGAGCGGGACAGTGCCGCGATCTCGCGACACCGAGCAATCAGCGCGAATGAGCTCGCAGCATGTGACGCAAGCTCGTTGCGCCATGCCGCGTTCGCTGCGACTCACAGCGCGCAAGCATGACGCGAAGGCATCAACTCATTCGACCGAGCCGTTCACAAATCGCGTCGCGCAATTCGCCGTGGACGGCCGCATCGAACAGCGGCGCGCGCGTCCAGTCGTAGCTCCAGGGATTCTGCGTGCGGAATTGCTCGGGCTCATCAGCGAATCGCGGATGCACGTGCGCGTGCAGCGCCGGCTCGAGATTGCCGAAGATCGCGTAGTTGATGCGCAGCGCGCCGGTGGCCGCGAGCACCGCAGCGCCAAGACGGCCGAGATCGCACATGAAGCGATCGCGCGCGGCGCCCTCGAGCGCATTGAGATCGGGAACGACCGGATCGGGCAGCAGCAGACAATAGCCGCGCAGCACCTGCCGTTGACCCATCATCGCCCAGCCGGACGGCAGGCGCGCAATGACCGACGGGTCGCCGGCGCGCGCGGCTTCGACGAGCCTGTGGATCGCAGTCGACATAACTTGCTTCCTCGGCGCGGTCAGGGACGCCGGAACACGAAGTACACGGCGCCGAGCATGCACAACGCCGCCCACAGGTAGTCGAGCTTCAGCGGCTGGCGCATGTAGATCAATACGAAAGGCACGAACACCGTGAGCGTGATGACCTCCTGCAGGATCTTGAGCTGCGGCAGCGTCAAGTCGCCGCTGTAGCCGATGCGATTGGCCGGCACCTGCAAGAGATACTCGAACAAGGCGATCCCCCAGCTGATGAGGGCGGCGATGATCCAGGGCTTCTGGCTGAGCTCCTTCAAATGCGCGTACCAGGCGAAGGTCATGAACACGTTGGAGGCCGTGAGCAGCAGCACTGTCTTCACGATGACCGGCATAAAGTCCCTGCGGGATTAGGAAGGAAGCTTGACTGGAATCTTTACGAGCGTGGCGGGCGTCACGGAGCGATCGAGCCGCAGCACGAAATCGAAGGCATCGAAGCGCGTACAGAGCTCGAAGTCGCGCTGCGGCGCCCAGTCGCATGCGGGGTCGAAAAATTTCGCCGCGCTCGGCGCCGCGCGCAGACGCTCGCGAATCGCATCGAGATCGGGGCTTTCGCCGCGCAAGCGCGCCGCGATCAGATCGGCGCACGCATCGTCTTCGTCGCAGCGCTCGATCGCATGCTGCCCCATTCGCACGAGCGTGACGCGCGCCGGCGCACGCTCACGAATATAAGCAACGACGGCCGCGGCATTGACGAGCGCACCGGTGATGACTTCGTCGGCCTGGTCGGCATTCGTCAGTCCTTGCGTGCCGGCGTGCGTCGTGTGGATCAGGGTTCGGCCGCGCACGTCGATGCGCTCGAGATCCGCGGGAGAGTTGCCGCCGTCGAATCCGGGCAGCGGCTTCGCGTAACGCTCACCCAGCAGAATCGCTTGCGGATCGCGCTGCTTCAGCGCCAACGCCGCGTCGATCTCCGCCACCGGCCAGATGCGCGCTGCACCGCGCGCCATCGCATGCGCGGCGAGCGAGAACGCGCGGAAGACATCGATGACGACGACGAGGCCGCGCGCCTGCCGGGCACCGGCGACGAAATCCGTGATGTGGAGATCGATCATTGGAACGACCGGGTGAAGCGAACGAGAGCTCATCTGCCGATGCGCCGATGCGGTCCCGAGGTTCGTCGGGCCGACAGCCGCGCGTGGCTCAACGGAGCCTAGCAGCTCGGCGCTGCAAGAAGGAAACCGCCCGGCTGTAGGCCGGGCGGTCAGGCATCAAGCCGCGCTGTTGTTCCGTCCGCCGGCAGCCTTGCGCTGCAGGCGCACGACGCGCTTGGCGTCCGCGGGCCGTTCGTTCATGACGACGACTTTTGCCCGCTTGAAGAAATTGAAATCCGTCGCGCTCGCCCAGGTGTACGCGCCCATCATGCGGCCGACGACCAGATCGCCGACATCGAGCTCGGGCAGCTGGATGTCGTCGTCGATGACGTCGATGGAATCGCAGGTCGGACCGGCGAGCACGCTCGGGAACGTCTGCTCGCCCTCGCGCAGCGCGGTCACCGGGTACTTCGCGTGGTCGAACAGCTGACCGCTGTAAGAGCCGTACAGGCCGTCGTCGAGGTAATACCACCAGCGGCCATCCCGCTTGGCCTTGCCCATGACGCTCGACACCGCGATCGCCGCAGGCGCCGCAATGAACCGGCCCGGCTCGGCGATCACGCGCACGTGCGGCGGGAGCTTCGCAAGCTCGGCGCGAATCGGCGCGCAGAACGTGTCGATCGGGGTGACCGCATCGTTGTACGCCACCGGAAATCCGCCGCCGATGTCGAGAATGTCGAGCGACGGCAGACCCGCCAACAGCGCCTCGGCGATGAGGTTCGTGCAGGCGCGGATCGCCTCGATGTACTTCGTCGGCTCCGTCGCCTGCGAGCCGACGTGGAACGACAAGCCGCGCACTCGGATGCCAAGACGGCGCGCGAGCTCGATGAGCCCGAGCACGGCGCCCGGCTCGCAGCCGAACTTGCGCGACAGGTCCACGACGGCGTCGGGACTGCGGAAGGAGACGCGGATCAACAGCTCGGCGCGCTTGCGGTAACGCACGAACTTCTTGATCTCATCCGGATTGTCGGCGACGAACGTCGTGACGCCGTAGCGCAGCGCATCGCGAATGTCGCTGTCGCGCTTGATCGGATGGGTGTGGATGCAGCGGTCGGCCGGGATGCCCTGGGCCTTGACGAGCTCGACCTCGCCGGTCGTCGCGAGGTCGAAATACGCGCCTTCGTCACGCAAGCACGCCACGACGGCGGCGTGCGGCAGCGGCTTCAACGCATAGTGCAGATCGACACCGGGGAGCGCTGCTTTGAGCGCGTGATACTGGCGGCGCACCTGCTCGCAATCGACGACCAATAGCGGTGAGCCGAAGCGCGCCGCGAGCGCGCGGATTTCGGCTTCGGTGAGCGTCGTCGAGTCGAAGGATTGGGCGGGAGAAACAGCGTGTGAATGCTTAGCTGCGCGTGGCAACACCTGTTGGGCACCTCATGCAAAAAGCTGCGGACACTTAACCAACCAACGAGAGCGACGTAACGTGTGAAACCAACGTCTCGGCACTCTCACAAGTTCTGGTCGAGCGGCACCTGCAGCTTTCGCGATGACTCTGGGTGCTCTCTTACACAGGCCGGCGCGAAATGTAGCAAAAATGATCTGCGATGCAAGAACTGCGTCGCAGATTCTTGCGTGCGTCGCGCGTATGACCTCGCGCGAGCGCGCCCGTGACGTGGCGCGCGAGTAAAACGCGAAGCGCTCCGCACTTTTTCGGCGGCGCTCGCGGCGCGCATCTGCGCGCTCTGCCCGCGATTGCCGCGCGGCCGACTGCTACATTTGCCCACATGCAACCAGCGACCGCACCCGACACTCGCCGCGAGCTCGAAGCGCTTCTGCGCAGCCGCGTGCCGCTCGTCGTGATCGAAACGCGCGATGAGCTGCGCGCGCTCGAGCTGCTCACGGGCGCGTGCACCCGCCTCGTCGCGGGCGTGCACACGCCGGTGTTCCAGTGGAGCGTCACGGATGGGCTCAAGCGGCTCGACATCGATCTCGGCGGCGCCCAGCGGCACAACGCCGAGCCCGCCGAGGTGCTGAAATCGATCCGCGCGACCGACAAAGCCGGGATCTACGTGCTGCTCGACTTCCACCCCTTCCTGACCGATCCCCTCCATGTGCGGCTGCTGAAGGACATTTGCCAGGGCTACGCGAAAATCGCGCGCACGATCGTGCTGCTGAGCCACGAAGTCGTGCTGCCGCGGGAGCTCGAGCACTTCGCGGCGCGGTTCCGGCTGGCGTTTCCGGATCGCAGCGAGCGCCACATGATCGTCGAGCGGGTCGCGAGCGAGTGGACGAAGACGCACGGCGGCAAGGTGAAGGCCGATCGCAAGTCGCTCGAGCTCCTGGTCGAGAATCTGGCGGGCCTGTCGACCGGCGACACCGAGCGCCTGGCGCGTCAGGCGATCTTCGATGACGGCGCCCTGCAGCCCACGGACCTGCCCGCGGTCATGCAGGCCAAATACGAGCTCTTGAATCGCAGCGGCGTGCTCGCGTTCGAGTACGACACGGCGAGGTTTGCCGACCTCGGCGGGATGAATCGCCTCAAGGAATGGCTCAAGCAGCGCCGCGTGGCGTTCGAGGGCGGCGCCCTGTCCGCAGGCGCGAGCTCATCGAGTGGCGTGCAGCTCGACACGCCGAAGGGCGTTCTGCTGCTGGGCGTGCAGGGTTGCGGCAAGAGCGTCGCCGCGCGCGCGGCGGCCGGGATCTTCGGCGTGCCCCTGCTCCGGCTCGACTTCGCCTCGATCCACAACAAGTACATCGGCGAATCGGAGCGCAATCTGCGCGAGACGCTCGCCACGGCCGACGTGATGGCGCCGTGCGTGCTCTGGATAGACGAGATCGAAAAAGGCACCGCGACCGGCGATGGCGACAGCGGCACATCGCGGCGGCTGCTCGGCACGTTCCTCACCTGGCTTGCGGAAAAGAAGACGAAGGTGTTCGTCGTCGCGACCGCGAACGACATCACGGCGCTGCCGCCCGAGCTGATCCGCAAAGGCCGCTTCGATGAAATCTTCTTTGTCGATCTGCCGAGTGCGGCGGTGCGGGCAAGCATCTTGGCGATTCATGCGGGCAAGCGCGGCATCGCCTTGCAAGAGGCGCAGCTCGAGGAGCTGGCTGCTGCGTGTGAAGGATTTTCCGGTGCGGAGATCGAGCAGGCGGTCGTCTCGGCGGTCTACAGCGCGCATGCGACGGGTGCGCCCGTCACCGCCGCGCATGTCTTGCACGAGATAAAGACGACGCGACCGTTGTCGATCGTGATGGGCGAAAAAATTACACAGCTGCGCGAATGGGCAGCGGAGCGGACGGTCAGCGCGGATTGATCCAGAAGCTCCCCTCTCCCGAAGGGAGAGGGGGCGGAGCGGGAGAGATCAGACCATTTCGCCTTCGTCGCCGAAGTCCGCGACCCAGGCCGCGATGTCCTGATCGTAGGTGACGATGTTCTCGGCGGTGGCCGCGCGCTTGAGACGGTCGCGAATCGCCTCCCAACGCTCATCGTCGGGCACTTCTTCGACCAGGATGATTTTTGCGCCCGCCTTGTCGAGGGTCCGCAAGTGGGCATACAGCTGCCGCGCATAGACGTCGGGGCGAGTCCCGGCATTGATCCAGGTCATGAACGGCGTCGTGTTGCCCGGAGGACGCTGCGCGAGCACCGCGACCTTCTCCTCCTTCGCCGTGAATTCATTCATGACGATTTCCAGGCGACGGCTCGGAACGACATTGACCGGCGTGACCGGGGAATAGTGGCGCGACATCGTGCCTGGCACGCGCGGCGCGGTCGGGCTCGGACCGACCTGAATCGTCGGCACGACCGCGCGCAGCTGCGACAACGTGATCGTTCCCGGCCGCAACACGCGCGGCACATCGCCGACACAAGAGACGATCGTGGATTCGAGGCCGATCTTGCAGTCATCGCCGTCGAGGACGATGCGGACTTCCTCGCCGAACTCATCACGTACGTGCTCGGCGCGCGTCGGACTGACCTTGCCGTAGCGATTGGCCGAAGGCGCCGCGATGCCGCCGCCGAAGGCGTTCAACAGCTGCTGGGCGACGGGATGGTTCGGCACGCGAATCGCGATCGTGTCCTGTCCGCCGGTGATGACGTCGTTCACGGCCGGCGCGCGCTTCGCGACGATCGTCAGCGGCCCGGGCCAGAAGGCATCCGCGAGGCGCTTCGCTTCCGGGGAGAGCTCACGCACCCAGCGCTGGATGTAGCGCGGGTGGTCGATGTGGACGATCAGAGGATGCGTCGAGGGGCGGCCCTTGACCCGAAAAATCTTACGGACCGCGTCCGGATTGTTCGCGTTCGCGCCCAATCCGTAGACCGTTTCAGTGGGAAACGCGACGAGGTCGCCCGCGCGGAGCGCCTCGACGGCTTCTTGGATCTCGCTTTGTAACACTCTGCCGATGGCCATAGGCGGCCATCATAGCAGCGCCTCTCCGCCCGCTCCCATCGGCACAACTTCCCGCCCCTTTTTCGTAGGAGCGGGCTGGCCGCTTGGGCGCACGTCGTGCGCCCGTCCCTCACCCCGGCCCTCCCTTCGGGAGAGGGAGAGCGTCATTGGAGGGCTTGGCGCTCCCATACGCCTTCAGGCGTGCGGCGCAATTCGTACGCAGGCCAGTAGCGGTTGTCGAGCTTCAACGTGATGACGTCCACGGAACCGTTCCAGCTCATCGTCCTGAGCCGCACGGAGGAACGATCTTCACGGCCCGAAACGGCTTTGACGAAGCTGTCGAGGTCCGGCGTCGGCTGCCCGTCGACCTCGACGATGCGGCGGCCGGCCCAGAGCTGATATCGGGTCGCCGGCGAGCCATAAGCGAAATACGCGACGAAGACGCCGGTTGGAGTCAGACCGCGCTGCGCGGCGAGCGCGCGATGAGGTGCCTGCAGCACTGCGCCCGCCCAGAGCAACACACGATCCAAGTCGCGCCCCGGCAGCTCGACGGTTGGGACGTCCAGCTGCATCTCCTTGCCATCGCGCCAGACGGTGAGATGCACCGTCGGCTTCTGAACCGCGCGCTCGACCTCGCGGAAGCGATTGACGATCGTGCCGTCGACGTCGAGCACCAGATCCCCGGATTGGAGCAGCGAACTCGCCGGCGAGCCGCCGACCAGACGCGACACGCTCAACACCTGGCGCCGCTCGGGGCTGTGCGCCTCGAACTTCGAAATCCATGCATCCGAGAGCTCGAGTTTGCGCGCGGCCGCGAGCGGAATCGGCTGCAGCTCGGCTTCGAGCGAGCGCAGCGTGCGGCCGTCGCGCACGACAGTGAGCATCTCCGCGATCAGCTCAGAAGGAATGCCGCGATTCTCCTGCGCCATCTCACGGCCCGCCTCGTACGCGAAGCTCGCCCAGGTCGCGAGCACCTCGCCGTTCTTGTTCGTCAGCACGCCGTCGTAATCGCCGGGGCCGTTGACGAGCGCAATCGTCTCCAGATTCGAGTCGCGAAACTGCAGCGTGCGCGACAGCGGATAGCCGACCGGATCGACGGAGGCGACATTCGAGATGCGCGATTGCACCTTGCCGTCGCCGCGCATGCCCACGGCCCACACCTGCTCGCCTGGATGAACCTCGGCCGGCTTCAACACGGCCGATTTTGCCGGCGTGCCGCCGATCAGCGCCGGGTCGTACGAGATCATCGCGAGGTTGTGCAGCGGGTGGATGTACTCGACGCGCCCGGGAATCTCGATCGTGCCCGCGAACGTGAGCCGCACATCGCCGATCGGCACGGGCACGGTGTTGCGATCGACGACGACCAGGCCGCGCTGCGCATCGACGATGAGCCCGGTGCCGTGATAGTTGCGCTCGGTGACGCCCGACACCGAGTACGGCATGTCGAAGTTCACGAGCACGAGCGACGGCGCGAGGCGATTCACGATCGCATCGTTCGATTTCTCATAGCTCGTCGTCGCCGGCTTCGGCGGCTCCGCGGGACGGCCTTCGGGCCACGGCGTACACGGCCAGAAGCCGCTCTCGTCGTCACGCTTGCAGGAACGTACCGGAAACCAGCGCCGGTCCATGCGCATCACGCGCCACTGCGCCGTGCGCGGATCGTCGATCGTGAAGAACCGCACTGTCGCGCGCTCCGCATCGCGCAGCTCGCGCGTCACTTTTTCGAAATCGTCGAGCGTGTCGATCGGCTTGCCGCCGATCTCGGTGATCACCGCACCGCGCGGCACCGCGGCCGAGCCGAAGACGTAACCGGGATTGGCGACATACACGCCTTTGATGGGCACGTTGATGTGCCGGGCCTGCTGCCAGGAAAGGTTGTGCACGACGCCGTCGCCGACTTCGAGATACCGGTCCGGCGTAATCGAATACAGATCCTCGACCTTGAGCTTGCGCTCGAGCACCTGCCCGCCCCGCTCCACCGTGAGGCTCACGGTCTTGCCGACGCCCGAATCGAGCAGCTCCGCGAGCGCGTTGAAGCTCGCTGCGAGCTCGCCGTTCAATTTCACGAGCACATCGCCCGGCTCGAGCGTCTGCTCGGCCGCGGAGCCCTTCTGAACCTCGACGACGACGAGCATGCCCGTGTTCGTCGGAAACTTGCGACGCACCGCCTCTTCGGTTTCGCTGCGCAACCCCAGGCGGCGCACTTCATCGAATGGGGTGTAAGAAAACACCGTCTGCAGCGTGCCGCGCGCGACGGGCTTGCCCTCCTGGATCAGCTGCAGCGCGCGCGTCACGCGATCGAGCGGCAGATAGAAGCTCGACGCCGCCTGCGAGCTGCCGCCCGCATTCAATGCGACCACGCGGCCTTCGACATCGATCACCGGCGAGCCCGACGATCCGCCCGAGGTGCTCGAGGCCGCCTGGTAATAGAACGTGTTGAAGTCGTTGTATTTGCCGAGCCCGTAGTTCGGCGCTTCGCGATCGAGTCTTGCGAGCGTGCCCGCGAGGATCGAGAGCTGCTCGCCCGCGTCGTTGCCGATGACGCGAATCTCGCGCCCGACCTGCGCACCCTGCGGATAGAGCTTGAGCTCCGTCGGCTTGATGAAGCGCAGCTTCGAGGGATCGTAGCGATAGAAGCCGAAGTCGTGGACGGGATCGCGATACACCGGATAGAGCGTGACCTCTTCGCGGTTCAAGAACACCGCCTGCGCGGTCACCGGGCCGGGCGTCACGACGTGGCGGTTCGTGAGAATGAGCCCGCGCTTCGCATCGACGACGAAGCCGGTCGCCTGGCTCGACATGTTCCACTCGGTATCGAACGCGCGCGCCTGATCGACCTGGATCGTGACGACGCCCGTCGCGACGCGCTCCAACGTACGCGTCCAGCGCGAGTCTTCCGGATCGGCGACGGGAACGACCGGGGTGGCGCCGTCCTCTGCGGCGAGGACTCGGGTGGCGAACAGGACGAAGGCAAGGATGTGCAGGAGCCCGAATGCCGTGAGCGCAGGAGCGCGGGAACGGCGGCAGCGAATGGTTCTTTGCATGAGGTCGAGAATCTCACCTAAAGCGGCGCACCTATCGAGTGCGTCGCCGATTGGGATGCCAACAGGATAACGGTGTGATCGAACGTGCCTTCCCCAAGTTCCGAGCGTCAACTTAAAAGCGGGTCAACCCGGGCAGGCAATCCCCGAAAAAGTCAGCCGAAAAGGATGAATCCCCAGACGACGCACAGGACGATGAAGGATAACAGCACGGCACCGGACCCGACGTCCTTTGCCAAGCCTGACAATTCGTGCCGTTCCAGGCCGATGCGATCGACGACGGTTTCGATCGCCGTATTGAGGAGCTCGACGAGCAGCAGGAGCAACACGGAGGCCACCAGCAGCGCCCGCTCGATGTTCGTCTTGCCGAGATGAACGCCGAGCGGAATCAGGATCACCGCGAGGGCGACCTCCTGTTGAAAAGCGCGCTCGGCCTTGAACGCGCCTTTGAAGCCATTCCAGGAATTGAAGAACGCGCGCCACAAACGCAGCGCGCCGGAGGATTTCGGACGTTCCATGGGGACTGATCTATTTCGCCCGCCGTCGTTGAATGATTGCAATCAATATCCGCGAAATTAGATCTGTCCCCATTCCGGGACGTTTCAGCTCGGCCCCCGCTCCGCGGCCGATTGATAAGTCAAATCCAGCTGCTTCGCGGCCCGCACATCGTCGAGTCGGCGCACCGGCAAGGTGTACGGGGCGCCCTTGACCTTCGGCGCATCCTGTTCCGCCTCGCGCTGGATCGCGATCATCGCCTCGACGAACGCATCGAGATCCTCCTTCGCTTCCGTCTCGGTCGGCTCGATCAACAGGCACTCCGGCACGAGCAGCGGGAAGTACGTCGTCGGCGCATGGAAGCCGTAATCGAGCAGGCGCTTTGCGAAGTCCATCGCGGTGACGTTCAGGTCGCGCGCCTGACGCTTCAACGTAATGATGAACTCATGGCTGGCGCGGCGGCCGGGATAGGCAGCATCGAAGCCCGCCTGCTTCAGCCGTGCGAGCAGATAGTTCGCGTTCAACGCCGAGAACTCGGCCACGCGCTGCATGCCTGCGCGGCCCAACATGCGCATGTAAACGTACGCACGCAGCAGCACGCCCGCATTGCCCATGAACGCGGACAATCGGCCGATCGTCTGCGGCAGATCGCGCTCGTCGAGCCAGCGGTAACGATCGCCGTCGCGGCCGACGACGGGAATCGGCATGAACGGCAGCAGACGCTGATTCACGCCGACCGCGCCCGAGCCCGGGCCGCCGCCGCCATGCGGCGTCGAGAACGTCTTGTGCAGATTCATGTGGATCACATCGAATCCCATGTCGCCGGGACGCACCTTGCCGAGGATCGCGTTGAGATTCGCGCCGTCGTAATAGAGCAGCCCGCCCGCCTCGTGGACAATCCTCGCCACCTCCTGGATGCGCCGCTCGAACACGCCGAGCGTCGACGGATTCGTGAGCATGATGCCGGCGGTCTTCGGGCCGACCGCTTGCTTGAGCGCTTCGAGATCGATGTCCCCGTCGGGGAGCGATGGAATCTCGACGACCGTGCAGCCGCACATCGTCGCCGTCGCCGGGTTCGTGCCGTGCGCCGCATCGGGAACGATGATCTCGGTGCGCGCAAGATCGCCGCGGGCGCGGTGATAGGCGCGGATCATCGCAACGCCTGCGAACTCGCCTTGCGCCCCAGCCATCGGCGTGAGCGACACGCCCTTCATGCCGGTCACTTCCTTGAGCATTTCCTGCAATTCGTACATGCAGGCGAGAAAGCCCTGCCCGACCGATGCCGGCCCGAGCGGATGCCGGCCGAGGAACTCGGGCAGCATCGCGAACTGGTTCGACGCGCGCGGGTTGTATTTCATCGTGCACGAGCCGAGCGGATAGAAGTGCGTGTCGATCGAGAAATTCAGCTGCGACAGCCGCGTGTAATGGCGCACCGCCTGCAGCTCGGAGACTTCCGGCAACGCCGGACGCCGCTTGCGCTGCAGATGCGAGGGGACGTCGGCCTTCACGTCGTGCGGGTGCTGCGCCGAGGCCGAGCGGCCGGTACGCGAGTGATCGAAAATCAAGGCGCGCGATTGCATCACTTCATCACCTCAGCAAGCGTCGTGGCATAGCGTTCAATGTCTTCGTCGCTGCGCATTTCGGTCGCGCAGACGAGCAACGCATTGCCCAATTCCGGATACCGCCGCGACAGATCGAATCCGCCGACGATGCCGCGCGCGGCCAGCTGCTCGAGCACGTCGTCGACTTTGCGGTCGAGCTGCAGCACGGCTTCGTGGAAGCGCGGACCGTTGAATGCGAGCGTCACGCCGCGCACCTTCGTCAGCGCCTCGACCAGCTTGCGCGTCTGGTGCTGGCACGACGCCGCGACCTGCTCGAGCCCGACCGCACCGAGCAGCGACATGTGAATCGTCGCGGCCGTGACGAGCAGGCCCTGATTCGTGCAGATGTTCGAAGTCGCCTTGCTGCGGCGAATGTGCTGCTCGCGCGCCTGCAGCGTCAGCGTGAACCCCTGCTTGCCGTCCAGATCGACCGTGCGGCCGATGATGCGGCCGGGCATCTGGCGCACGTATTCCATGCGCGTCGTCATGAAGCCGAAGTACGGGCCGCCCGACGACAGCGGCACGCCGAGCGGCTGGCCGTCGCCGACGACGATGTCGACGCCCTTCGCGCCCCACTCGCCCGGCGGCTTGTAGATCGCGAGCGACAGCGGATTCACGACCGCGATCACGAGCGCGTTGTTCGCGTGCGCCCAGTCGGTGATCGCATCGACGTCTTCGAGCTGGCCGAAGAAATTCGGCTGCTGGATCACGACGGCCGTGATGTCCTGCCCGGTGTACGCGGTCAACCCGGACTGCTGCGTCGTGCCGAGCTTCGGCTCGTACGGCAGGACGTCGAATGCGAGGTTCTGGCCTTCGGTGATCGCGCGCGACACCTGCAGGTAGGTCGGATTGAGCGTCGCCGGCACGAGAATGCGCGCGGACTTCGATTTGCGATGCGCGCGCACGGCCATCAAGCACGCTTCCGCCAGCGCCGAAGCACCGTCGTAGAGCGATGCATTCGACACCTGCATGCCCGTGAGGCTCGCCATCATCGTCTGGTATTCGTACAGGAGCTGCAGCGTGCCCTGGCTCGCTTCGGCCTGATATGGCGTGTACGCGCTATAGAACTCACCGCGCGTGACGATCGCCCAGACCGCGGCCGGAATGTGGTGCTCGTAGGCCCCGGCGCCGATGAAGTTGAGCGGCCGGCCGTCCTGCCGTGCGCGGCTCTGCATCAGCCGGCCGACTTCCATCTCGCTCAGTGCTTCCGGAATGCCGGCCAGCGATTTCGTGCGCAGCGCGGCGGGAATCTCTTCGAACAAATCATCGATGCTCGATGCGCCGATCGCCGCGAGCATCGCGGCGACGTCGTCCTGCGTATGGGGAATGAATGGCATGGTCTTCAGTGCGCCTCGCTCGCGACGACCTTCTCGTACGCCTTCGCATCCAGCAATTGCGCCAGCTCGTCCTGGCTCGAAGGCTTCACCTTGAACAGCCAACCCTGCCCGTACGGGTCCTGATTCACGAGCTCCGGCGCGCTGCCGAGCGACTCGTTCGCCGCAACGACTTCACCGGACACCGGGGCATACACGTCGGACGCGGCCTTGACGGACTCGACGACGGCAGCGGCGTTGCCCTTCTTCAGCGCCTTGCCGACTTCCGGCACTTCGACGAAGACGAGATCGCCGAGCGCGCCCTGCGCATGGTCGGAGATGCCGACCGTGACGGTGCCGTCGCTCTCGAGGCGCGCCCATTCATGGGATTCGAGGTATTTGAGGTCGGCGGGAATGGAGCTCATGGTGTGATTCCTAAGAAAAGGGGTGATCGCTTCAAACCAAAACCTTGCCGTTCCTGACGAACGGATATTTCACGACGCGCGCGGGCAGGAGCTTGCCGCGAATGTCGACCTGGACGTGATCGGCCGTGGCCGCGGGCACGCGCGCGAATCCGATCGAGCGCTCCATCGTCGGCGAGAACGTGCCGCTCGTGAGCTCGCCTTCGCCGATGCCCGGCGCGACGACCTTCTGATGACCGCGCAGCACGCCGCGCTCCTCGAGAATCAACCCGACGAGCTTGCGCGGCACGCCGGCCTGGCGCTGCGCCTCGAGCGCTGCGCGGCCGACGAAGTCGCGCTCGGGAGGATCGAAGGCAATCGTCCACGTGAGCCCGGATTCGAGCGGCGAGACGTTTTCGTCCATGTCGTTGCCGTAGAGATTCATGCCGGCTTCGAGCCGCAGCGTGTCGCGCGCGCCGAGGCCGCATTCTTTGACGCCCGCGCTCTTGAGCGCATTCCAGAACGCCGGAATGTCCGCGGCGGGCAGCATGACCTCGAAGCCGTCCTCGCCCGTGTAGCCCGTGCGTGCGACGAAATATTTGCCGAGCTCGCGGCCGAAAAACGTCTTCAGCTCGAGCGCTGCGGCGCCATGCTCGCCCAGCAACGCAGCGGTCTTGGCACGCGCATGCGGGCCTTGCACGGCGACCATCGCGAGGTCCGTGCGCGGCTTGATGTCGACGCCGAAGCCGCCCGAGTGCCGTTGCAGCCACGCGATGTCCTTGTCGCGGGTGCCCGCATTCACGACGACGCGAAACCAGGCGTCATGCATGAAATACACGATGAGATCGTCGACGACGCCGCCGCGCTCGTTGAGCATGCAGCTGTAGAGCGCCTTGCCGGGCTCTTTCAGTTTCGCGACATCGTTCGCGAGCAGGTGACGGAGGTAATCGCGTGCGCGTGCGCCGGTGACATCGGCAATCAGCATGTGCGAGACGTCGAACATGCCGGCATCGCGCCGCACCGCGTGGTGCTCTTCGATCTGCGAGCCGTAATGGACGGGCATGTCCCAGCCGCCGAAATCCACCATGCGTGCGCCGGCGGCGACGTGCGTATCGAACAAAGGCGTCTTGAATCCCACGAGTGAGCTCCGCGAAGACAGTGAATAGTCAGGTAACGCACGACCGACGATCGGTCATTGCGCCCCTCTGTCCTCTCGACCTGAGAGATCGGGCGCCTCGGCGGCACCTCTCCCCTTCGGTGGATCGCGTACGCGATCGCTCTCCAGAGCCCGTCGAGCGATGAGACCGGTCTGCGGCGCGAAGACGCGTCTTGCCGATCTCATCGCAAAGGCACGCCGTTCTTTTGCCTGAGCGTTTCCGGGCGGTTGCGCCTTCGGCGGTGAGCTGTCCTCACTCTCTCCGGCCGCGCCTTGGAGCCTGCCGCGTTCGGCGCCGGGCTCATGCGATGGGTGGCGTATGGTAGCCGAGCGCTCGCGAGCTTGTCTCGTGAACTTGTGAGGCGATTCAATCGACGCCGCGCGATGACAGAATGCGGTCAGGCGCAAGCTTTCGAGGTCTTGCCGGAGTGCTGCATGAAGCGATTGATCGTCGGATTCGTGTTCCTCGTCAGCAGCCCGGGATTCGCACAACAGCCCGGCGCAGAGGCGCAGCTGCACGCCCTGTTCGACACCGCATGGGAGCAGGACCTGCAGGACAACCCGCGCGGCGCCAGCTACCTCGGCGACAAGCGATTCAATGCGCGCTGGGCCGACCTCACACCCCAAGCCTTTGCGCAGCGCGACAAGCAATATCGAGCCTGGATCGCCGCGGCCGATCGCATCGACGCGCGCAGCCTGTCGGCCGAGGACCAGCTCAACCGCGAGCTCTTCAAGCGTGTGTACCAGGACCGGCTCGATCAATATCGCTTCAAAGCGCATCTGCGCGCGGTCGATCAGCTGAACTACAGCGCCGGCATCCTGACCGCCAATGAATTGACGGAGGTCATCCCGTTCGAGACGACGCGCGACTACGAGGATTGGCTCGCCCGCCTGCGCTCGCTCGATCGCTATGTGGACGAAACGATCGCACTCATGCGTGAAGGCATTCGCGAGCACAACGTGCAGCCGCGCATCATCACCGAGCGCGTCGCGAAGCAGCTCGAAGCGCATCTCGTCGAGGATCCGACGCGGAGTCTTTTCTACCAGCCTTTCAAGAGCTTCCCGCCGACAGTGCCAGCGGAACGGCAACAGAAGCTGGCGGATGAAGCGCAGCAGGCGATCAAGACGACCGTCGTGCCCGCGTACCGGCGTCTACAAACGTTCATCGCTCGCGAGTACCTGCCGGCTTCGCGCAAGACGGTCGGCATCTGGGATTCGCCGCACGGCGGCGAGTACTACGCGAATCGAGTGCGCTGGTTCACGACGACTTCGCTCACACCCGAAGAAGTGCACGCGCTCGGGCTCGCGGAGGTCAAACGCATTCGCGGCGAGATGGACGAGATCATTCGCCAGGTGGGCTTCAAAGGCACGTTTCCCGAGTTCCTGCAGTACCTGCGGACCGATCCGAAATTCCGGCTCACCTCGCCGGACGCATTGTTCAAGGCCTATGTCGTGATGGCGAAGCGGATCGATCCGCTGCTCACCGACTTCTTCGGCGTGCTGCCGCGGACGCCGTACGGCGTGCGGCCGATTCCCGAAGCGAATGCACCGGATACGACGACCGCGTATTACCAGCCACTGTCCGCCGACGGCCGCCGGCCCGGGTATTTCTATGTGAACCTCTATCGCCCGGAGGAACGGCCGACCTACGAGATTCCCGTGCTCACGACGCACGAGGCCGTGCCGGGCCATCACATCCAGCAGGCGATCGCGAAGGAGCAAGGCGAGCTGCCGAAATTCCGCCGCGACTTCGAGGCGACCGCCTATGTCGAGGGGTGGGCGCTGTATGCCGAAACGCTCGGCGATGAGATGGGCTTGTATGCGGATCCCTACGACAAGTTCGGCCAGCTCACGTACGAGATGTGGCGCGCGGTCCGGCTCGTCGTGGATACGGGCATGCACTACAAACATTGGACGCGCGAGCAGGCGATCGACTTCTTCCGCGCGAATGCGGCGAAAAGCGAGCTCGACATCGTGAACGAGATCGACCGCTACATCGCCTGGCCGGGTCAGGCAACCGCGTACAAAGTCGGTGAGCTCACGATCAAGCGCTTGCGCGATCGTGCACAGGCACAGCTCGGCGAGCGCTTCGACAAGCGGCAGTTTCACGACGAAGTGCTGCGGGGCGGCGCGGTGCCGCTCGATGTGCTGGAGCAGCGCATCGAGGACTGGGTTCGCAGGCAGAACGCAGGATCCTGACGGGTCGAGTTAGAATGCGCGCCCTGTCGTAAGCCGTCCGCTCACCGCTTCGATTCCGTCACCGCACCGCAAGCCCTCACCCGATATGTCCGCTCCGATCCGCCGCCGCTCGATCCCCGTTCGCATTGGCTCCGTCACGGTCGGCGGATCCGCGCCGATCGTCGTTCAGTCGATGACCAACACCGACACCGCCGACATCGACTCGACGACGCAGCAGATCAAAGCGCTCGCCCGCGCGGGATCCGAGCTCGTGCGCGTCACCGTCAACACGGACGAAGCGGCTGCGGCCGTGCCTCACATCCGCGACCGCCTCGCGCAGCAAGGCGTGTTCGTGCCGATCGTCGGCGACTTCCATTTCAACGGCCACAAGCTGCTGAAGGCGCATCCCGCCTGCGCCGAGGCGCTCGCGAAGTACCGCATCAATCCCGGCAACGTCGGGCGCGGCAGCAAGCGCGACCCGCAATTCGCGGAGATGATCGAAGTCGCGTGCGCGAACGCCAAGCCGGTTCGCATCGGCGTCAATTGGGGCAGTCTCGATCAGGACCTGCTCACGCGGCTCATGGACGAGAACTCGAAAAGCGCCGAGCCGCTCGATGCGAACGATGTCACGCGCGAGGCGCTCGTCGTCTCCGCCCTCGACTCCGCCCAGCGTGCGGTCGAGCTCGGCCTGCCCAAGGATCGCATCGTGATCTCGTGCAAGGTCAGCGGCGTGCAGGACTTGATTGCCGTCTACCGCAATCTCGCGCGGCGCTGCGATTACGCGCTGCACCTGGGCCTGACGGAAGCCGGCATGGGATCGAAAGGCATCGTCGCCTCGACGGCCGGCATGGCGGTGCTGCTGCAGGAAGGCATCGGCGACACGATCCGCGTCTCGCTCACGCCGGAGCCGAATGGCGATCGCACGAACGAAGTGATCGTCGCGCAGGAAATCCTGCAGACGATGGGATTGCGCTCCTTCATGCCGATGGTCGTCGCGTGTCCGGGCTGCGGGCGCACCACGTCGACCTACTTCCAGGAGCTCGCCCAGAAGATCCAGAGCCACATCCGCCATCAGATGCCGACCTGGCGCAAGCAGTACGTCGGCGTCGAGGACATGACGGTTGCGGTGATGGGCTGCGTCGTGAACGGTCCGGGCGAAAGCAAGCACGCGAACATCGGCATCAGTCTTCCCGGCACCGGCGAGCGTCCGGTGGCCCCCGTCTATATCGACGGCGAGAAGGGCCCGACCCTCAAAGGCGAGCGCATCGCCGAGGAGTTCCAGGCGCTCGTCGAGGAATACGTCGCGAAAACCTACGCAGCGAGGTCATCGGCATGAGCGAGCTCACAGCGAAAAAATGCGCGCCCTGCGAGGGCGGCGTCGACCCGTTGACGCGCGAGCAGGCGCAGACGTTGATGCAGCAATTGCATGCCGACTGGCGCCTGGCCGAGGACGGCCGGAGCATCCGGCGCGAATGGAAGTTCCGGAACTTCTTTCACACGATGAGCTTCGTGAATGCGGTCGCGCACATCGCGAACGCGGAAGGCCATCATCCCGATCTCGAGGTCGGCTACGACGTGTGCCGGATGAAGTTCACGACGCATGCGATCGGCGGGTTGTCCGAGAACGACTTCATCTGCGCCGCGAAGGTGGATCAGCTGCCGAAGACCTGATCACGCGGCAGCTTCGAAGACAAGAGGCGCGCTCGAACGAGCTCGCGGCTCGGAAGGGTTCGCGCCACGAAGCCTGCAGGGACGTATTCACGGCGGCCCCGAAATCGACGTCCGGCGGCAGGCGCTGCTGCCGCGGCATTCAGCCGGGCTCGCAAGTAGCGCTCAGACCCGCCGCACTAATCTCCAGCGAGGCGGAACAGGACGCCGAGCGTAAGCACATCCACATCGGCTTCGCCCAGGCCGTTGCCCTTGCCGACGTCGTCATAGCGCTGGAAATCGAGCCGCACCGTCCAGTGCGCGCCGAAATCGAGCTGGGTGCCGATGCCGTACAGGAAGACCTCGGAGTCATAGGATTCATGCGACGTGCTCGTCGCGACGAGCGGGCTCCCGCTGATGCGGCGCGATACATCCTGATCGGCGAACAAACCGCCCGCGCGTAGAAAGACGCTCCATCCAGCGGTAATCGGCAGCTCGCCGAGCAACGACAACGTCGCGCCAGTGGACTCGAGCTCGGATTTCACTTCGAGCGTCGTCACCGTCCCGATCGTTCGCGATGGCGAAAACTCGTGCAACGTGCCGAAATCGTGGTACGCGAGCTCGATGGCGGCATAGCGAAAGAAGCGATAACCCGCGAGCACGTTCCACGACGTCGACTCCTCGTCTTTGCCCGGAATCCAGAAAGCGCGTTGAGGGTAGGCGAGCCCCGAGACAGGCGTGGAAGGATTGAACGGCGCCGGTGCAGCGCTCGTTCTGAAACGCGTGAACCAATCCGCCGCAAGACTGGGCGTGACGTTCGGCGAGGTCGCCACGAGAATCGCCCCGCCCGGCCTCAGCGGCTCGAAGTCGTACCTCGCCTGCCCGCCCGAGGCACCGAAATAAAATCCGCTGTCCGCGGCGTTCGCCGCTCCGGCAGCGCTCAGCGCGACCGCGAGCAGAATCGTTCGCATCGTTCTCATCCGCTACTGCTTCCTTGTGTTCGTTTTGTTCGTTGTTCGTGATCAGGCTGCGGCGATGGCGCGCGGATCGATCACCGGACCCACCGGATGGCGAAACTCGTATTTCGCGAACGCGATGCGCTGCGCCGGCGGCGCGTTGAAGTCCGCGCGCTGTTCGCAGATCTGCAAGCGCCGCAGCAGACCCTGCCGATTCGCGATCTGAATCGCAAGCCCCGGCCGCGCGTTCAGCTCGAGCACGAGCGGACCGCGGTCGCGATCCAACACGATGTCGACGCCGATATAACCTAATCCAGTGATCTCATAGCACTGCGCCGAGATCGCGAGAATCGCATCCCAGTCCGGAATCTTGAGTCCCGCGATCGCGTGCATCGTATCGGGGTGGTGCGTGACGACGTCCGAGACGACGACGCCGTCGAGCGTGACGCCCGAGGCGATATCGATTCCCGCGCCGACGGCCCCTTGATGCAGGTTCGCCTTGCCGTGCGAGCCGCGCGTCGGCAGCCGCACCATGGCCATGACGGGATAGCCGCGAAACACGATCACGCGCACGTCCGGCACGCCCTGGAAGCTCACCCGCTCGAACAGATTCGAAAACCGCACCATCGCCTCGACGATGACGACGTCCGGAACGCCGCCGAGACTGAACTGCCCGTTGATCGCATTCGAAAGATGATGCGCAAGATCCTCGCGATCGAGCAGCGAGCCGCTGATCGTGCGGTAACGCGTGCCGCTGCGCCCCGAGATGACGACGATGCCGTCGCCCGCGCTGCCGTGCGCCGGCTTGAGCGCGAACTCCTCGTGCCCGGCGACGATGTCCGGCAAGCGCCGGATGTCGTGCTGCGTTTCGATCACGCCGTACAGCTCCGGCACCGCGATCCCCGCGCGCAGCGCGAGCTGCTTCGTCTTCAGCTTGTCATCGACGAGCGGATAGCGCTCACGCGGATTGAACTTGAGGATGTAGTCGCCGTTGCGCCGGTTGAGGCCGAGCACGCCTTCCGTTGCGAGATTGCGATATCGGGACCACATCGCCTAAGGCTTGCTGAGCTGTTGTTCGGGCTTCGCAAACGCCCGGAAGCGGCGCAATTCGAGCAAGCGATAGCCCGTGTACCGGCCCGTGAGCAGCGTCGCGACGATCACCAGCAGGAGCAGCTCGGGGAAGACGAAGACGAGGTGCTCGATCCAGCCGATGTCCATGACGACGTACGCGAGCGCCGCGACGAGCAGGCTGCCGACGCCTTCCTGGATCGCCTCCGACGCGCCGCGCTCTTCCCATACGATCGACATGCGCTCGATCGTCATGGAGATGATCACCATCGGGAACAGTGCGATCGACAGGGCCGGCTGCAGATCGAGCTTCTGGCTCAGCACGCTGATGCCCGCCATCAGCAGCACGACGACGGTCAACACGCAGGTCAGGCGCGGAACGAGCAGCAAGCGCAGCTTCTCGAGATAGAAGCGGATCAGGAGCCCGAGCGAGACGATGACCGCGAACAGCATGAGGCCCCAGAGCAGCTGGGTTTCGCGAAATGCGAGCGCGACGAGCACCGGCATGAACGTGCCGAACGTCTTCACGCCGATGAAGTTACGCAGCAGCACGATCACGAGCGCGCCGATCGGCACCATCAGCAGCACGGCATACACCGACTGGGTCGCGATCGGCAGCGTCGACAACGAGAAGTCGGCCGAATGCGAGCCGACGCGCTCCGCCCGCCGCTCCGCGATCAGCATGGCGTCGAACAAATTCGGCTGCACGGCGAGCGCGACCTCGAGCCGGGAGCCGCCTTCGATATCGGCGATGCCTTCGTTGCCGCGCCACCAGATCAGGAAGTTCGGCGGCAACCCCTGCTCCAGGGTCAGCGGATTGAAGTACAGCCATTCGACGCCGTCGTGCACCTCGAGCAGCACCTCGGGGCGCACCGTGCCCGACTTGTCCCCCAGGGAAATGCCATGGGCGACGCGCGCCGGAATCTGCGCGCCGGCCAGGAATGTCGTCGCGAGCTCAGCGCGCTCGGCGGCGGTGGCGCGTTGATCGATGAACACGCTCACATAAGGATCGTTCTCGCCCTGGTTGATTCGGCGCAACAGCTCGGCCGTGAAGCTCGCGACGTCGGCGGACTGCCGGCGCACATCGGCAATCAGGCCCTCCATCGCGATCTGCGAAGGCTCGTCGAGCTCGGGGCGCGCGGGAAACGGGGGCGTCGTGTCTTCGACGATTCGTTGCGGGTCTTGGTAGATGAGCGCGCGGTAGTACACGGTTTGCGGGCCGGCCGCCTGGCGCACCGCCCATTGCGCTT
>Ga0164243_10000825_pt1 | contig 54169 bp, 51 predicted proteins | sample OricompcompostOP_FD_108781 | JGI IMG/M metagenome (GOLD analysis project Ga0164243, IMG submission 108781) | Organic Plus compost microbial communities from Emeryville, California, USA - Original compost - Organic plus compost (OP) | ecosystem: Engineered > Solid waste > Mixed feedstock >... | reverse complement strand
TCGGCGGCTGACACCCGGCGCATCCGCTAAAAGGCCAGCTTCGCGCGTTGCTCGGACCGCCCACCGCCGCGCCCGGACGCCCACCAAACCCACCGGTCGGATCCCTGGTACTCTTTCTCGGTCACTGAGCCCCCGTAGCTCAGGGGATAGAGCACCGCCCTCCGGAGGCGGGAGCGCAGGTTCGAATCCTGCCGGGGGCACGTCCTACAAGAGAACGGGTCGTACGCCCCCGACGGCATGGCCGTTGGGGGATTTTTGATGTTTCGGGGGGGTGTGACCAGGCCGCGGGCGGTCATGATCGCTTGGCCGGTGGCGGTGAGTTGTGGGATCGCTTCGCCGTCGATGCTCACGCGGAGGGTGATGCGCCGGGTGGGCTCGTGGTAGCGGATGGAGTTGGGTTCGCCACTCCTGACCGAGATCATCGTCGCCGGTGGCCTGGTACTCACGCAGCTCTTTGACGACGTTGGCTTGTTGCCGTCCAAGCTCCTTGAGCTTGCTGCGCAGCAGGTGGTCCCCAGGTCGTGGCAACACCCCGGTCCCATCGCCCTGGCGAGCGACAGAAGGCCGGGTTCGACGGTCCTCCGCATCTGGGTCTCGGCCTCGACGAGCGCGGCTGGCCAGGGCGCCGAGATCATCGTGTCGCCGATCAAACGACGCAAGCGACATCGACTGTGGACCCGGCAGGTTTCGCACTGCTACAGTGCGGTTTTCGTGCTTCGTTAGCTGGCAATCTGTCGTATCATCCGGGAGTCGGCGTGGCCCTGCCCGGTCATCTCGTCCCGCCGGGCAACGAAGATCGGCCGGCCGGCGGCACTCTCATACGCCTTCAGGTCCTTGGTCCGTTGCGGGTGTGGTGCGACGGTGTCGAAGTGGATGCCGGTCCCCGGCAGCAGGCTTATCTGCTGGCCTTGCTGCTGGCCCGGGTGGGTAGGCCGGTCAGCACGACCGAGCTGATGGACCTGATCTGGGACGACGAGGTCCCCAGCAGTGCGCTCAACGTCATCCATAAATACGTCGGCGCGTTGAGGCGACTGCTTGAACCCGCGGTCCCCGCCCGTACACACGGTTCCTACCTGCATCGCCGCGGAAACGCCTACCTGTTCACCGCACCCCCCGGCACCTTGGATCTCGTCACCTTCCGGGAACTCGTCGAGACGGCCAGGGAGGCACTCGCACAGCAACGCCTTGAATTGGCGCTCGATCGGTATGTCGAATCGCTTGGCGTCTGGCGGGGCCGTGCGGGCGACGGGTTCGCGCACAGGTCAACCGCGCTGCCGATCTTCGCCGCCATCGACGAAGAGTTCTACGCCGCGTGCACTGAAGCGGCCGAACTGGCGGTGTCGCTGCGCCGACCGGCACGGGTGCTGGCGGCGTTGCAGCTGGCCGCAACGATGGCGCCGTTCCACGAACCCGTCCAGGCGAGCCTCATCTCTACCCTCGGGGCGGCGGGACGTCAGGCGGAGGCACTGTCGTTGTTCCGCGAGGTCCGCGCCCGCCTTGCCGACGAGCTCGGTATCGATCCTGGGCCGGAGCTGCAAGCCGCACACCTGGGAGTGCTGTCGCAGCCCTCGGCGTCACCGGTCGTGGCGCGTACGGACGGTGGGGGTGACGGCGCGTCGGTGCGTACGCCGGCTGGGCTGGTCGGCCGGGCCGAGGAACTCGCCCTACTGCGGCAGGCCGTCGAAATGGCATTCACCGGCAGCCCAGCGCTCCGCATCGTCGAAGGCGAGCCGGGCGTGGGCAAGACCCGCCTGGTACGAGAGATCGCCGCCGAAGCGAACGAGCGTGGCGTGCTGGTCGTGTGGGGTTCGTGTCTGGAAGGCGACGGAACACCGTCGATGTGGCCCTGGGAACAGACGCTCCGCCCGATTCTCGACAGCCTGCCCGCGCCGTTGCGGGAGAAGTGGCTCGCCAGTGAGGTCGGCGGCCTCCTCGAATCGCGAGACGACGATTATGCGGCCGCGCCGGCGATTCTCGACAGCGGTGCGCAGTTCCGACTGTTCGAGCAGGTCGTCACCGTCGTCGGGCAGGCCTCGGCGCCGCGGCCCATGCTGCTGGTCGTCGATGACCTGCAGTGGGCCGACGCCGCCTCGCTCCAGCTGTTCGGCCATCTGGCGGGCCGCTTACCCGCCGGCACGGTGATCATCGGTACGCTGCGCGATCGCGCACCCACACCCGGCTCCGGCCTGTCGCGGGTGCTGGCTGAGGCCAGCCGGCAGCCCGGCCACCGCAGGATCCGGCTCGGTCCGCTCGGCTTGACCGACGTGACCGAGCTCATCCGCCGCGAAACCGGCCACGATCCCGATGCCGAGGTCGCGCGCGACATCCATGTCCGTACCGCCGGCAATCCGTTCTTCGTCCAGGAGCTGTCCCGGCTGCTCAGCGACGGCGGCGCGCTCGGCGACGGCGGCGCATCGATGCGGACCGGGGTGCCGGCCACCGTGCGAGACGTCGTCCGCGATCGGATGACCGGTCTCGACGAGAGCGCTCACGGCCTGCTGCGCATCGCCGCGGTCATCGGCCGCGACGTGGACCTCGACCTGCTCGCCCGCGCGATCGGCGTCGACATCGCGGACTGCCTCGAACGCCTCGAACCGCTGCAAGCACTCGGTCTCCTGGAGACCAAGCCGGAAGACCCTTTCTCGTGGCGCTTCGCGCACGACCTGGTCCGCGAGTCGGTCACCGAGACCACAGCGCGGCAGCAGACCGTCCAGCTGCATCTGCGCGTCGCCGACGCCCTCGAACACATTCATGCCGACGACGAGTCCGTCGCCGAACGCCTCGCCTACCACCTGCGGGGCGCCGGCCCCCTGGCCGACCCGGGTCGCACCGCGAAGGCACTGGCGCGCGCCGGTCGCCGCGCGGCGACCAAGCTCGCGTTCGCAGCCGCCTACCAGAACCTGGAATCGGCCGTACAGATCGCCCGGACGGCAGGGCTGCTGGAGCTGGAACTGTCCGTCCTGTCGCTGCTCAACCTCCTCGCCGTCGAGCCCCCGGGATTTGGCGGCTCGACGTTCGATCTGCTGGAACGGGGCGCATATCTCGCCGGCAAACTCGGCCGCGAGACGGCCGCCGCCGAGTTCCTCTTCTTTCGGATGACCGGGGCCTACGTCAACACCGAGAAAGACCGTGGGATGTGGGCTCGCCGGCTGTATGAGCAAGGCCAGGCGTCCGCGGACCCGATCATCCAGGCGTACGGCCGGCAGGCCTGGGGTCTGCACAATTGGGACATCGGCGACATCGGCGCGGCGTATCAGTGTTTCAGCTGGCTCGGCCGTACCACTGTGGACGACGTTGCCTCGCTGCTCGCGAACTCCGCCGACCCGCACCCAGGGCCGGCTCAGGAAAGCCTGTACCACCTCGCCGGCCAGGTCGGGGGTGCCCCGATTCGACGCCGCCACGACCTCGGACGTTGGCGGATCCCGGACGAGTGGTACGGCTATCTGGCCGTGATCACCGCGCTGCGGGGCGATGTCGAGACGGCGCGGTCCCTGCTCGGCACGGTGTACCAGGCCGAGGGAGACACTTTTGAGATGTCGGGCTGGACCCGCTACCAGACCATGGCCGCATCGATGGCCGGTGACCCGGCCTGGGCGACGCACGCGACCGAGCGGTGGGTCGCGGCCGACGCCGACCTTCCCGGCGTCGCGCAGGAAGCCTACATACGGCTGGACTGGTACTGGGCCCGTGCCCTCACCGGCGACGACCCGGCCGGCAACGCGGCCAAGGCCGAACATCTCCTGGCCGCGACTCTGCACGACCCGCCACGATGGGGCCTCGCCTACTGGCACGGACTGATCGCCGAGATGTGGCTGGCAGCCGAGATACCCGACAAGGCCGCGACCGCCCTCGACCGGGCCGACCAGGCCATCAAGGCCCATGGCCAGCGCTATGCCGAAGGACTTCTCCTGTTGCTGCGCGCGCGCCTGCTGCACGCCCGCGGCGAACCCGTCGACGTCGTACGAGCCGCCGCCGACGAAGCCCGGGTCCGATCCGGTGAACGGGGGGCGCACCTCTTCGCCCGCCGCGCCGAGAAGTTCCTGGCCGATCTCGAGACGCAGACCAGCGCGGCAACCGGATAAGGGGCCCGCACACGTCCCAGGTCCGGAGCGACCGTCGCGACGCGAGGACTCACCCGCGCACCGAGGCGGATCGCCCGCTGCCTGGTGGTTGGGCAACGAAGGTCGATGAAATCGCACCGAATGCCTCGACTGGTCGCTGGCCTGAGCGCGGCCGTCGCAGGCCCCTACAGGTCGCGGCGTTGGAAGGCGGCGCCGGCCAAGGCGAGGACGAGGGCGATCCAGAGCGCGGCCCAACCGAGGTACGCGGTGGTGAGCCCGGCCTGGCTCAGGAACGGGTGGCCCTGGAACCCGGGGCCGGCCTGCGCGAGCACGGTCGGGTCCTGGAACGAGTTCATCGCTCCCCGCCACAGCCCGTCGGTGGGTAGCAGCATGCGGGAGACGGTGCCGATCCGCGCGACGCTGTCGTTGTCGAGGGCTTCGCCGACCGTGCCGACCACGCCCGCGATCCAGGTCGCGCCGAAGAGGCCGACGGCGACGACCCCCGATGCCATCGGGGAGATCACGGTGGAGAGCAGCAGGCCGAGGGTGAGCAGCACGGTCGCCTGCGCCGCGAGCAGCGCCAGGCCGGTGGCCGGTCGCGGCGGCCAGTAGCCGACGGTGACCCGTACGATGACGAACTGGGCGAGGCCGGCAAGGGCGACGTAGCCGCCGCCGAAGATCACGAGGCCGAGCCACTTGCCGAGCAGCACCGCCGAGCGGCGGATCGGGCGGGCGAGGACCGCGAGCGCGGTGCCGGACTCGGCCTCGCCGGCGACGGTGGGGCCGGCGAGGAATGCCGTGCCGAGCGCGGCGATCAGGCTCAGGCCGAACATCACCAGGTTGAGGACCGTGGCGGCCGCCAGCTTGGCCTCGCCGCTGGTGAGCCCGCCGAACTCCGAGTCGAGGCGGGCGAATCCCCAGGCGCTCAGCGCGAGCAGCGCGATCGTCAGCGCGGCGAGCGAGCGGAGCACGCGCCGGCGGGCGGCCTCTCGCAGGGTGAGCGCGGCGACGGTGACGACGGTGCGGGCGGTCATTTGTGCTCCTCGCTGGTGCCGGTGCGGAGGATGTCGAGCAGCCGTTCCTCGAGGCTGATCCGGCCGGGTTCGACAGCGTGGACGCGCACCCCGAGGCCGACCAGGTCGGCCACGAGGTCGGGCACGGTGGTGGTGTCGGGATCGGCGGGCAGCGCGACGGTGAACGAGTCGCCGCCGCGGGTGACCGGGCCGGCGGCGGCGAGCCGCGCTTCGGCCGCGGCCGTCATCCCGTCGAGCCGCAGCCGCAGCTCGCGCCGGCCGAGCAGCTCGGCCAGGGTGCCCGAGGTGGCGACCCGGCCCTTGTCGAGGATGACGACCCGGTCGCAGACCCGCTCGACCTCGCCGATGAGGTGGGAGTTGAGCAGGACGGCGACGCCGCGCTCCTTGAGGGAGAGCAGGAGGTCGCGTACGTCGGCCCGGCCGATCGGGTCCAGCGCGCTCGTCGGCTCGTCGAGGACGACGAGCTCGGGGCGGGCCACCAGCGCGACGGCGAGCCCGAGGCGCTGCTGCATGCCCTTGGAGAAGCCGCCCACCCGGTCGCCGGCGCGGTCCACGAGCCCGACGGTCGCCAGGCACTCGCGCCGTTCCCGCTCGGGCACGGCGATCCCGGCGAGCCGGACGTGGAGGGCAAGCACCTCGGCGGCGGTGAGCCACGGCTGGTAGCGGAAGAGCTCCGGCAGGTAGCCGACACGGGCGCGTGCGCGTGGGTCCCGCGCCCGCCGGCCGAGCAGCAGCACGTCGCCGGCGTCGGGGCGGACCAGGCCGAGCAGCATCTTGATGACCGTGGTCTTGCCCGCGCCGTTGGGGCCGAGCAGGCCGACCACCTCGCCGCGGTCGACGGTGAACGACACGTCGGCGACCGCGGTCTGCCGCCGGTAGCGCTTGCGGAGACCCGAGCACCACGCCGCCGCGGGGGGCGGAAGCTGGCCGAGGAGCCGCTGGGCGTCTTCGAGGGCCGGGCCGGTCATCGCGCCTCCAACTCGCGCGCCACCGACAGCACCTCGTCCGCGCTGAGCGAGCCGGCAACGACGGTGACGAGAGTGTCGTCGACCCAGATCACGGCCGCCATGGTGCCGTCGCGGGTGGCGAGCACCGTGGCCGGCGCCCCGCGGACGTCGGTGGTGGTGCTCGTCGCGTTCTCGATCGCGGTGAAGAGGGGCAGCGTCGTCCCGTCGCTGGAGAAGCTCCGCAACTGTGCCGCGACGTTCGCGGGGAGAAGGGGAAGCGAGAGCAGGTAGTCGCGGGCGGTCTCGAACGGGACACCTTCCGAGTACGCGGTCGGCGCGACCGCACGGGCCACGACGAGGGCCGGCATCGGCCGCCCTTCCGACCAGGCGGCGGCGATCCCGGGCCCGGCGACGAACCGGAACCGGCTGCCGTCGAGCCCCGGCGGCGATGGCGGCAGCGTCTGCCCGGCGGCCGCGGCGGTCCGCGCGGTCTTCGCGGCCGAGAACGTGAACACGGCGCTCGCCCGGCCGCCGACGTGGTAGGTGGGCTCTCCCCGGACGCCTCGGGGCAGCCGCGCCACGTGTGGCACGGCGAGACCGGTGGCCTTCTCCGCGGCGGCCGCGTCGGCGACCGGGTGCATCTCGATCTGTTCGGTCACGTCGAGATCGCCGAAGTCGGAGAGTTCGGGCAGCTTGACGAGGTCGGCCTCGGGCGCGGTGACGGGAGCGATCTGCTCGGCGTGGAAGATCTGCAGCCAGTCCGCGGCCGCCGCGGTCGAGGCTCCCGCCAGGAGGGCGGCGACGCCGACGGCGGCGACCATCGGGCTGCGCAGCTTGGCGCGCCACCGGCGGGCGCGGGCCGGCGGGATCCCCCCGTCCGCGTCCGACAGGCGTTGCCACGCGGCGTCGACGTCGGTGGTGACCTCGACGTCGAGCGCCGCACCGGCAAACGCCGCGTCCGCTCGGGCGGACGCGAGCCGGGACAGGCATCCCGCGCAGCCCTCGACGTGTCGGATGTCGGCGTCGGCGACCCCGGCCGGCTCGTCGACCAGCCGGCGCAGCGTGCCGTCAGTCGGATGACGCATGACGGTTCAACTCCTCGCGAAGGGCGGACTCGGCGCGTCGCACGACGGTGCCCACGCTGCCGGGAGAGAGGTCGAGGGCGGCGGCCACCTCCGCGTAGCTGAGGCCGCTGTGGCGCAGGACGAGGGCGACGGCCTGCCGGCGGGGCAGCCGCGCGAGCGCCGCCCGTACCCGTCGCCGTTCGTCGAGGACGACGACCGCGTCCGCGACGTCCGGTGAGACCGCGCTCCCGCCGTCATGGTTGGCCGCCTCTTCGCGTGAGGCCCGGCGGCGGCCGGTGCGAAGGTGGTTGAGCGCGGTGTGCGCGGCGGCGACCGAGAGCCACCCGTTGGCCTCACCGGCCGGCACCGAAGTGCGCCCGAAGCTCAGGAACACCTCCTGGGCCACGTCTTCGGCCTCGTCGCGTGACCCGAGCACCCGGGCGGCCACGGCGACCACCCGGGGGTACGCGGCCCGGAACACCTGTTCGAGGTCGGCCCGGACGCCCCCTCGCCTGGGAGGATCGGACACCACGACGCCGCCCTTCCGCCCGGCACGCGCGGCGGCCGCCGCGCTCCCACCATGTCGTACAACGTCCACATCTGAAGAGCACCGCCGCGCCCCCGCATGTGACACCGCACTACTTTGCAATGCGCAGTAGCTCCTCCACCACGTACCCGCAGATGCCCGTCACGGGTGATGGCAGTACGCAGCCGATCAGCCTGATGCACCGTGACGGCAACGATCCGACCCGTGAGCGGTCGCCCGAGCGGGCCCGTGGACTGAGCGCGACGGCTTTGACCTCGACGGCGAGGGCGACCCGGTCACAGAGCCACCAGGCGCAGCACCGCCTCAACTGCGGAGATTTCGACTCCGGTCCTAAACGACAGCTCATCGGAGTAGCTGCGGCCGTCGGACGTTGATTAAGCACCAGGCCCGCCAGCTCGACCAGCGCCGAAAGACCCTCGTGAGTGCTCTCCTGATATTTCTCAGCCGAGGCCGCGTTGGCCCTGGTCCTGGTCACGGTCGCCGGGCGACGCTGGAAGATCGAGGAGTCGTTCCAGGCCGCGAAGACCGGCCTCGGCCTGGACCAACACCGGCACCGCCGCTGGGCGTCCTGGCACCGCTGGACGACCCTCGCGATCCTCGCGCACACCTTCCTCGCCGCCACCACTCACCGCGACCAGCCCGACCCGGCCGGAGTTGATCCCCCTGACCGTCAACGAGCTCCGCCACATATTCAACGCCTGATCATCGAACCCAGCCGCCGCCCCGACGCCCTTCTCTGGTCGATCCGCCAACGCCGCCACCAAGCCCGAGCCATGAACAGCCACTACACCCGACAAGCCCACATCGAACCGTGATCACAATCCCCGGCTGGAGTACTAGACGGCGAAGACGGCGTCGTCGCCGAACCACCCCCCGTCGAAAAGCACCGTCTTGATCTTCGTCCCTTTCGGGACGTCAAAAAACACGTATGCGCGTACGCGGTTGCCCGGGTTGATCTCATCAAGGAAGCCTGCCCCGTCGCTGTTGCCATAAAGCCCCGCTTCGCCGTCGGCGGAGAACTCGCGGCCCGCCCCATCCTTGGCCTTCACCGTGCCGTCGGCATGGAACCGCATCGGCTTCTCGCCCAGGTTCTTCACCGACACGTCAGCGCGACAGAACACGCCCTGCGCCTTCCTGCTCAGGTAGGCACCGCCCACAGACGAGATGCCGCATTTGAAGGCGTGCAGCGTGTACTCGACGTCGTCGACGCGGACTCTCCCGCCGACCTTGGCAACCTTCTCAGGTGCCACAGAGGCCGGCACGGGAGTCGGCTTGCTGGTCGGTGCCACGGCGGGAGCCGAAGGCGCGGTTGTCGCGACGGCCTCCGGTCCGCGGTTCTCCGGCGTATCCGTGAACCAATGCGTCGGCTGGGGCCCGGGCTCGCTCGTCTGGCTGGCCACCGTCGGCTTTGCGTCCCGGTTTATCGACAGTGCGCCGGCTACCAGGCAGGAAACCCCGACCGTGCACGCGACGGCGACGACGACCCACGGCCACACCTCTCGCTTGCGTGGCGGCGGGGTCGGTGCTGCGAAGTAGTAGGGCGGCTGTGTCATCGGCGCACTCCAGACCTGGCCGGGCGTTCAGTGGCGGCGAGCAGGTTGAGCGAGAAGCCAACCAGGTACCCGACTCCGATCGCGAGCAGAACCCTGTTCCCGCACGCCTGCAGCCCGCGTGCCGGCGGTAGCAGCCGGTCCACGATGCGCTCGACCTCGGCCGCCGTCAGCCCGAAGCGGCGGCCGAGCCGCTCGGCGTCGTGGCCACCGCGGTAGGCGGCGACGATCTCGTCCTCATGTTCATGGAACTCGTCGATTGGCTCGATCATGGCCCTACCTGAGATCTGCGGCCGTGGCCGGCCTGCATCTTTCGCTGATTGGTCCCAAGACCCGGCCGAACAACGTCCTGGCTCCCGGGCTGGAGCCGCCAAGCCTTGATCCGGCTTCGCATCCATCAGTCCACCTCGCATGCGGTGCCGTCGTCGTCGCGGTCGAGCGCCGCGCGATACCCGGGCTCACCTCTGTGAAGTGGAGCAGCACCGGCGTCGCGTGCGGCGGCGCAATTCTTGTAGTAGACCTCTTCCGCCGACTCGTCGACGGGCTCGTCCTCGACGATGGATTCCGGCTCGGGCTCGTCCTGCGCAGGCGCTTCCGGGTCCGGCTCATCGACCTGTTGTTCCTGAACGGGCGCCTCGGCACCGCCTTGACCGGCGGGTACCTCGACGGCGGGTCCAGAGTCGCGCGGGTCAGTGTCGTCGCCGCCGAGGACGGCGTATCCGCCACCACAGCACAGGACGCCGATGACGGCAATGCCGGCAAGGCCAAGCAGGGGATTGGACTTCTTCCGAGCCATCGCGTCAGTCTGGACCGCGTAATGCAACGCCACGAGTGGTCGATCGGCCGTGCCTTGCTCGGATGTCCGGCTGTCCACCATTCAGGGGTCACCGCCCGACGGGACCTCAGGTAGCCCAAGCCTCGATCCGCCGATGCCGTGGACTGATCGTAGAAGCGGGTTTCGCGTTCGACCAGACGTTCAAGGATGCCGAGCGGGCGGTATCTTGATTTGGGCCCGGTGACGCTGATGTGGCTGCTACGGCGGCCTGTGTCTGACCTGGAGCACCTGCCGTGGAAAGGCCCATCCGCCCTGACGAGCGGCTTCGCCGATCAGAATTCTTCCGCCGCGTCGTCGGTTCTGGTAGCTCCCTCGCGCCGGTGGAAGGATTGGTGACCATGACCGACGCTGGACCACTGGGCGCTGACGAGGCCTCGTTCATCGCGGTGGTTCGCTCAGGCGATACGACGCGGTTTGCGCTCATCACGGAGCGCCACCGGCGTGAGCTGCAGGTGCACTGCTACCGGATGCTCGCGAACTACGAGGACGCCCAGGACATGACGCAGGAGACGTTCCTGCGAGCGTGGAACAAGCGGGAGTCGTTCAAGGGCCACGCCGCGCTGCGGACCTGGCTGTACCGGATCGCGACGAACGTCTGTCTTGACTTCCTTGAGAAGCGCAACGACCGCACACCCGTGCCGTCCGGGCTGTCGGACTTCGGCTCCGAGGTGCTGTACCTGCAGCCGTACCCCGACCGGATGCTCCCCGAGGACCCGCAGGAATCGGTGGTGGCGCGGGAGACGATCGAGCTGGCGTTCATCGTCGCCGTCCAGCATCTGCCGCCGCGGCAGCGGGCGGTGTTCATCCTGCGCGACGTCGTCGGCTGGCCGGCGTCGAAGGCCGCCGACGCCCTCGGTCTGACCGTCGCGTCGGTGACAAGCGCGCTGCAGCGGGCGCGCGTGACGATGCGCGAGCAGCTGCCCGACCGCCGCCTCGACTGGCGGAGCCCCGCCGCCCACGAGTTGTCGGATGACGAGCGCGGCGTGGTGAAGGCATACATCGACGCCCATGAGCGCAACGACCTCGACGGGCTGATGTCCCTGCTCCGCGACGACCTGCGCTTCGTGATGCTGCCCGAGGCGGGCACCTCGGTCATCACGGCCAAGGACGCGGTGGACGGCTGGGTCTCCGGTGGGCTCTTCCAGCCCGGCCACGACGACTGGCGCTGTATCGCCACGACGGTCAACCGCATGCCCGCCGCCGCGCTCTACCTGCGCACCCCTGACGACCCGGAACACCGGTTGTTCACCATCGCGGTCCTGCACATCGTCGACGGGAAGATCGCCGAGCTCACCGGGTTCGACGCCACCGACAAACCATGGCTGGACCTGCCTCCGACACTGTGATCAGACAGGTCCAGCGCCGTTTCGACCCGGCCTCACGAACCGGGCAACCGGCCCGTGCTCATCGCCTCGTCTCGTATCGGGTCAGCAGGACGCCGCCGGGAAACGTCCGCGTCTCCACGAGGTTCAGGTTCACCCAGCTGTCCAGCGCGGTGAAGAACGGCGTGCCGCCGCCCACCAGGACCGGCACGGTGACCAGCAGGTACTCGTCGATCAGGCCGGCACGCATGGCCGCCCCGGCGAGCGTCGCGCCGCCGATGTCCATCGGGCCGGCGTCCTCTGTCTTGAGCCGGGTGATCTCCGTGACCGCGTCGCCGGTGACCAGGCGGGTGTTCCAGTCGACCGTGCTGGTCGTCGAGGAGAACACCACCTTCGGCATGTCCCGCCAGCGGCGGGCGTACTCGATTTCCGCCTGTGTGGCGCCGGGGTGCTGGTCGGCGGTCGGCCAGTGGGAGCTCATCGCCTCCCACAGCTTGCGCCCGTACAGCGCCAGACCCGTCGCCGCCACCCGGTCGGACCACCACTGGAACAGCTCGTCGCTCGGCGACGAGTCCGATCCCTCACCGCCACTCCAGCCGAGGTCGTCGCCGGGCGCGGCGATGTAGCCGTCCAGGGTCACATTCATGCCGAAGGTCAGTTTCCGCATCATGCCAGCCTCTCGTAAGTCGATCTCATACGTACAGACGGGCGCTGCGCGAAAACCTCATCGGCAGGTGCTGCCGCGCGACCAAGGCCGGTCGCGGGTACGAAACTACCTAGTACAACGGATGCACGTCCTGGCCGGCTTCGTCGTCAGGTTCGGGCTGCCCGGCGGCCGCCTCGCGCCACGCGAGCCACAGCACCACGACGACGAGGGCCGCCACCACCAGCGCCATGATCCATAGGGGGACGGACGCATCGGGGCCGGTCGGGTTCACTCTTTCTCCGACCACAGTTCTCGGGACTTGAGGTAGCGCCATCCGGCAAGCGCCGCGATCACCGTGGTGAGGCCGCCCAGGAGGAGGCCGGCCCGGGCCGAGAGGATCTCGGAGATCCAGCCCTGCAGCGGACCGCCGATCGGAGACGTGCCGACGAGCGCCAGGTAGTACAGCGAGATGACGCGACCGCGCATCTCGGGGTCGGACCGCAGTTGCAGGACCGACGCCGTGGTCGACCGGAACGTCACGCTGAGTGCCCCGACCACGAAGAGCAGCGCGTAGACGGCCGCGAGGTTCGGGGCGACGGCGAGGCCGCTGAACACGGCGGCGAAGAAGCAGGCGATGATCACCTGTCCTCGGCTGTCCATGGTGATGGTGCCCGCAAGCACCAGCCCGCCCAGGATGCCGCCCAGGCCGAGGCTGGTGAACGCGAACCCGGCCTGCGCGGCGCTGCCGCCCAGCACGTCCCGGACCATCAGGGTCACCAGGACGTTGTAGTTGTAGGCGAACAGCCCGGAGACGCCCATCAGTCCCAACCCGACGGCCAGGTGGGGCTTGCCCGCGACGTACCGCAGCGTTCCTGAAAGGTTGCCGCGCAGCGCGGTCGCCGGCCGGCTCCGCACGCGCGCGGGCAGGCGGACCAGGGCCACCGCGGCGAGCGCGGGCAGATACAGGGCGGAGTTGATGAGGAAGACGGAGGGGAGGCCGATCAACGCGATCAGGATCCCGCCGACGGCCGGCCCGACCAGCTTTCCGGCCTCTTGCGTGATGTTGCCGAGCGCGACCGCCTTGCCCAGCACGCCGGCCGGCACCACGTCGTTGACGAACGTCATCCGTGTCGGCCGGTCGAGGACGTCCGCACAGCCCTGCGCCAGGGCCGCGACCATGACCAGCCACGCCGTCGCCGCGTCCAGGTGCTGGGCGATCCCGAGCGCGAGCGCTGGCAGGCAGCCGTACGCCGTGGTGCACAGCAGGACCGTGCGCTTGTCGAGGCGATCGGCCAGGGCGCCCGCGGTCCCGGCGAACAGCAGCGTGGGCAGTTGCTGGCAGGCGACCGTCAGGCCCAGGGCCAGACCGGAGTCGGTGAGCTCGAGGACGAGCCAGGCCTGGGCCAGCTTCTGCATCCACACGCTCATCGAGACGAGCGCCTGGCCGGAGAGGAACAGCCGGAAGTTCCGCTCGGCGAGCGGGGCGAAGAGAGAGTCGGTCACCCGTACAGCAGCGCGGCCGCGTTGCCGGACGTCAGCGCCCTGACCACCGCCGCCTCGTACCCGTTGTCGAGGAGTTGCCGCGCGATCCGCCGGATCACCGTGACCGGCAGCTCGTTGCCCTTCTGTCCGAGGTCGGACGAGAGCACGGTCCGGGCGGCGCCCGAGCTCGCGAAGTACCGGTCGAAGACGTCCTGCGTGATGGGCCGGGTCGGGCGCATCATCGCCGCGCAGTGTTCGATGGTGGCGCCGAGCCGGACCCAGTCGAGCACCCGCTCCGGCGAGGCTCCGACGATGAACGACGGGTGGCTGACGACGATCTTGGTGACGCCGGCCGACACGGCGGCCGGAATCAACCCGTCGATCTCGTCCGCGCCCAGGTGCCCGCAGTTCAGGATCGCGTTCTCGCCCGCGATCACGTCGAGCACGTCGAGGGCCGCGGGGTCGAGCCGGCCGTCGCCGTCGACCACCCGCAGCGGCGGTTGTTCCCGCAACGGCACCGTCGACTGTGGAAAGACCATGTCCGGATGGTCGTGGTGGTGCTTGATGTGCGCCGGCGACGAGATGGTCGGGAACCAGACGATCTTTCCACCCAACTTCAAGACCAGCTCGGCCGCGTACGGGTTGAGCCCGCCCACCGTGTGGTTCATGGCGATGCCGCCGAAGACGTCGACCGGACAGTCGGCGAGGACGGTCGCGCGCAGGGCCAGGATCTCGGTCTGCATGCTCAGGTGGTGCGATTTCGCGACGATCGCCCGGAAGCCCATGCCGGCCGCGTCCTGGGCCGCCTCCGCCACGTTGATCCGCCGCGGGAACGGGCTCGGGCCGGGGTGCGAGTGCATGTCGATGGCGCCGACGAGGAGATCGTCCACCTCGGGGTCGGGGCGCAGCCGGTCCGCGTCGAGCTCCGGGTCGATGAGGGTCGTGGTCATGAGTTGTCGCTTCCTTCTCGGGCCGGGTCGGACAGGGTCATGCGGTCGACGAAGATGCCAGGCAGGTGGACGTCGTCCGGGTCGATCGCGGCGCCGGCGATGGCCTGGACCTCCGCGATCGTCAGCCGGGCGGCCATGCCGGCGAGCGGGTTGAAGTTGCGGGAACCCAGCCGGAACCGGAGGTTGCCGTAGCTGTCCCCGAGGGCCGCTTTGACCAGCGCGACGTCCGGCCGGATCGGATACTCCAGGACGTGCTCGACGTCGCCGATGGCACGGTGTTCCTTGGCCGCGAGGTAGGTGGCCACCGCACCGTCGGCGTCGTGCCGGGCCACGAACCGTCCGGTCGCCAGGTCTGTGCCGGCACCGGTCGGCGTGTAGAAGGCGCCGATGCCCGCGCCTCCGGCCCGTAGCCGTTCGGCCAGGGTGCCCTGGGGGACGAGTTCCAACTCGACCTCGCCCCGGTGGAAGACGTCGTTGAACGCCGGGCTCGACGGGAACGAGCAGGTGAACTTCCGCGCCCGTCCTTCGAGCAGCAGCCGGCCGGCGCCGACGGTCGGATCGTCCGACAGGCCGACGTTGTTGGCGACGACGTGCAGGTCCTTCAGGCCTCGCCGGCACAGTTCGGCGATCAGCGCGGTGGGCACGCCGGTGCGGCCGAACCCGCCGATCGCCACCGTCGCGCCGGAGGTGACCCCGTCGAGCGCCTCGGCGTGACCGGCCACCACCTTGCGGTGTCTCACGGCCGAGTTCCGAGGCCTTTGGACCGGAAGGCGGCCACCGTCGCCGCCGACGCCCGCTGCACGAGCGCCGCGTCGCTGGTGGCGACCACGAAGCTGACGCCCTGCGCGCCGCGGGCCGCCGCCTCCTCGACGTCGCTGGTCATGACACCGACGGGCACCTTGGCCGCCACGCACCGCCGTACCACGTCGTCGACGACCGCGCGCACGCCGGGCGAGCCCAGCGGCTCGCCCATCTCCAACGCGAGGTCGCCCGCGCCGACGAAGACGCCGTCCACCCCGGGCTGGGCGACGATGTCCGTCAGGTTCCGCACTCCGGCGGCGTCTTCGATCATCGCGATGCGGCGGACGTCTTCGTCGCCCCGGCGGACGTATTCGCCGAGCCCACCCGGGTTGCCGCCCCACCCGCTGACCCGGGCCGCGTAGCCGAGGCCGCGGGTGCCGGCCGGCGGGAACGAGAAGCACCGCATGATCTCGCGCGCCTCGCCGGCCTCGCTGACATGGGGGACCAGCAGTCCGGCGGCGCCCGCGTCGAGATAACGCTGGCCGTCCCCGTAGCCGTGGTCGCTCAACCGGACCAGAGCGGGGACTCCCAGCGACGAGTACGCGACGACAAGCTCGTACACGTCGCGCGGTGAAAGCACGGAATGTTCGGTGTCCATGATCACGAAGTCGAACCCGGCCGCGGCGACGAGGTCGACGATCTCCAGAGCCGGGATCTTGACGAAGATGCCGATAGCGGCCGGCCCGGACAAATCCAGTGTCAGGACGGGGCTCGTGACGGTCCTCATTCCGGCATCGGGTACTCGTCGGCGTTGATCACCCAGCCCTTGCGGGAGAAGTCGAGCCGCGGTGGGCCGAAGACGTCGATGATCTGCGCGTGCTCGGTCAGGTTCTGGGAGGTGTGCACGTCCTGGGCGCGGATCACGCTCACCGACGGGCTGAGTACGCGCACGTGCTCGTCGTCGGCCCACCGGGTCGAGTCGACGCCCCAGGGCCGGCGGATGTGGTGCACCCACTCGCCGACGCTCACGATCGACGCCTGCTCGAAGTCGTCGTGGCTGTGCGGGGTCAGGTTCGACGGCGGCCGGAGCACCTCCCGCTTCGGGAGGAGGTTGACCATGAGCTTGCGGGACCGGAAGATCCGGGCCGGGGTCGCCGGGTTGGGGTGGTCGGCGATCCGGTAGGTGCGCAGCTTGTAACCGCCCACGGGTGCGGGCCACGGCTCCAGCGGGGCGACCGGGGCGCCGCCGTTGACCGGGAGCGCGTTGGCCGCCCGCTCGGCGTACACGTGACTGTCCCGGCTGAAGACCCGCCAGATGAGACCGCCGCCGGTCGCCTCGACGACGCTGTCACCGGGTGGGACGATCGCCAGGCTGTCCTCGGCGATCTCCGCCTGCTCGTCGCCGGCCGTGATGCGCACCGGGCACCCTCCGTTCGCGACGACCACGACGTACTCGTCGTCGTTGCCGGTGACCGCCAGACGCTGGCCGGCGTCGAGGCGCGAGAAGACGACGACGAAGTTGCTGGCGTGGCAGTGCCAACTCGTGACGCCGTTCTCGACGACTGCCTCCGCTTCGTCTGGCAGGTAGTAGGCGGCCAGCGTGCTGGACGGACTGGACATGGCTCTCCCTTTCACTTGACGACGTCGAAGTCGAGGTGCCGCTGGATCTCCGCCAGCGTGAAGCCGTCGGCGATCGCGCCGACCGTCACCCGGCCGGCCTGGATCTCGAAGACGCCCATCTCGCTGTAGACGCGATCGACCGCGTTCCGGGCGGTCAGCGGCAGGGTGCAGTGTTCGACGAACTTGCAGACGCCTTGCCGGTCGAGCAGGCGCATCATCACCCAGACCCGCCGCGCGCCGAGCGCCAGGTCCATCGCGCCGCCCACACCGGGCGACCGGCCGGGGAGATACCAGTTGGCCAGGTCGCCGGTGCGCGACACCTGGTGCGCGCCGAGGACGGCGACGTCGAGATGCCGCCCTCGGACCATGGCGAAGGACAGCGACGAGTCGAACGCCGACGCCCCGTCGACCAGCGTGGCGTAGTTCTTGCCGGCGTCGCTGATGTCGAGGTCCACCATGTCGGGCCCCGCCTGCGCGCCGAGACCGAGCAGCCCGTTCTCGGAGTGGAACAGGACCGCGGCATCGTCGTCGACGTACGCGGCGACTCGCAACGGCAGGCCGATGCCCAGGTTGACGTAGGTGTAGGGCGCCAGGTCGGCCGCGACCCGCCGCGCCATGGTCGTGCTCGACCAGCCCCGAGCCGCGGCGACATCGATCGCTTGCCCCATGGAAGCCACTCCCCTCACACGATCCGGACCGCTCGTCCGGCGAGCGCTCGATCGGCTGGTTCGAACTCCTGGAGCACCCGGCCGTCGTGGCCCGGGATGACGAGCTTGTCCGACGACGCCAGTGACCGGATGTGGTCGAACCCGAGCAGCATCTCCACCGGGTCGACCAGGGTCCGCGACGGCATGTCGCGCTCCAGGTTGTGGGTCGTGTGCACGGCGTCCGAGGCGAGGACGACCGACTGGTCACCGGCCGCGACCCGGACCACCTGCATGCCCGGCGTGTGCCCCCGTACCAGATGTGCGGTGACGCCCGGCACGATCTCGTAGTCGCCGGTGTGGAGCGCGCACCGGCCGTCGGCGGCCGCCCGGGCAGCCGCCGCGACGTCGTCCTCCTCCACGGCCAGCGCGAAGTAGCGACGTTTGCCCACATCGGACTGCCAGAACTCGAGCTCGGCCCGCTGCAGGTGCAGTCGCGCGTTGGGCAGCAGGTCGATGTTGCCGCCGTGGTCGTAGTGGAGGTGCGTGAGGACGACATCGGTGACGTCGGCCGGCGAGACACCGACCGCGCCGAGGGCGACGTCGAGCGGGTCGCCCGGGTCACGGCCCCGCTTCGTGGCGGAACCCTCGTTCCAGCCGGTGTCGACCAGGACGACCCGGTCGCCGCGGACCGCCACCCACACGTAGTACGCCATGTCCTGCGGTCCCGACATGTCCCGCTGCCGGGACAGGAAGTACTCGTCCGCGTCGGCCGTCCGGCCCGCGTACCTGACCGCGTAGACGCTCCAGGTCATATCGCCTCACTCGTGCCGAGGATCAGCGTTCCCGCCGTCTCGAACATGCCGCCCACGCCCTGGGCCATGCTGACGCGCACTCCCGGCACCTGGGCGGCGGCCTCACCGCGAAGCTGCCGGATCGACTCCTGGACGAGGAACATCCCGTACATCCCTGTGTGGGTGTAGGAGAGCCCGCCCCCGTTGGTGTTCATCGGCAGGCGGCCGCCCGGCGACGTGTTGCCCTCCGCGATGAAGGCGCCCGCCTCGCCGCGCGGGACGAACCCGCAGTCTTCCAACGCGTAGATGGGCAGGTGCGCGAACGCGTCGTAGATCATGAGATGGTCGATGTCCGCCGGCCGGAGCCCCGCCTGGGCGAAGGCGTTCGACGACGAGATCCGGAACGCCGCGCTGGTGGTGAGGTCGGCCACCGTCGAGACCATCGGCGTCTCGGAGCCCTCCCCCGCGCCGAGGATGAAGACCGGTGGCTTCGGACCTGGCATGGCCCGGGCCCGTTCGGCGGAGGTGACGACGACCGCTCCCCCGCCGTCGGTGACCAGACAACATTCGAGCAGATGCAACGGGTACGCGATCCAGCGCGAGCCGAGGACGTCGTCGACGGTGATCAGGTCGCGGAACATCGCCCGCGGCACCTGGTGCGCCCACCTCCGCTGGGCCACGGCCACCATGGCCAACTGCTCGGCGGTGAGCCCGAACTCCTTCATGTAGCGCAGCAGACCGATCGGGAACATGGTCGGTGGGCCGAGGGTCCCGTAGGGGTGCTCGAACTGGCCGATCGGCGCCGCCGCGTCGCGCGGGCGGGGCACCGCGGCCACCCGGGATCGTCCGGACTGGCCGTGGGTCACCACGACGACCTCGCAGAGCCCGGACGCGATCGCCGCCGCCGCGTGCCGGATGTGCATCAGGTACGAGCAGCCGCCGACCGCGGTACCGTCCACATAGGCCGGGTTGACGCCGAGGTGGTGTGCCACCCCGACGGGCGACAGGCCGGCGGTGGCGACGCCGTCGACGTCCTTCATCGTGAGCCCGGCGTCGGCCACCGCGCGGCGGGCCGCGTCCGCGGCGAGGGCCAGGCTCGACATCTCCGGCACCCGCCCCAGGCGCTCGGTCTCGGCGGCGCCGACGACGACCGCCCGGGGGGTGCGTGACAGGGTGCTCAACCGGCGGGCTCCACGTACGTGATCGCCGCGAACTGGTTGTTCGGGCTCAGCTCGAGCGGCTGGACGGTGTCGCGCGCGTAGAAGAAGTTCGGCAGCAGGGCGACCGGCACGAACCAGGCCTGCTCGACCAGGTACGCGATCATGTCCTTGTAGATGACGTTGCGCGCGTTCTGGTCGGGGTTCGCCGCCGCTTCCTCGTACATCCGGTCGATGGTCGGATCGCTGGTTCCCAGCGGGTTCCAGGTCTTTCCGGTCGGCTGGAAGACGGCCGGCGTCATGTAGTGGATGTCGCCGTCGGTGCCGTATCCGAGGCCGAAGACCGGCCACTTGCCGCTGACCTGGTTGGGGCTGTAGGTGCCCTGGTCCGGGTCGGTGGTCAGGTCGACCTTGATCCCGATCTGCTTCCAGTCGTCGGCGATCGCCTGGGTCACCAGCCCGATGCCCCGCTTGTTCTGTGTGGTGACGGCCAGGTCGAAGCCGTTCGGGTAGCCGGCCTCGGCCAGCAACTGCTTGGCCTTGGTGACGTCGTAGGTGTAGAACTGCTTGTCCTGGAAGCCGGGCTGGCCGGGCATCATGATCTGGTCCGAGGGGATGCCGTACGGCGCCAGGAGCCCGTCGACGATCTTCTGGCGGTCGACGGCGTAGTTGAGGGCCTGACGGACGCGGACGTCACCCAACGGCTTGGCGAGCTTCCCGCCGCGGTCGGCCAGCGTCACCCCGAACCATTGGCGCGGGATGGTGGAGACGGTGAGGCCCGCGGCGTCGGCGGCCGCGGCGGTCGTGAAGTCACCGGTGGCCAGGTCGATCTGCCCGCTCTTGAGGGCCGCCAGCACCGTGTTGGGGTTCTCGATCACCTTGAGCACGACCTTGTCCCAGTGGATCGCGTCAGGGTTCCAGTAGTTCTTGTTCGGGATGTAGGTGTAGGAGTCCTTGGCCACGGAGTTGACCGGGTCGAGCACGTAGGGGCCGGCTCCGAACGACTCGGTCGCCATCTTCTCCGGGTTCTTCAGCGCCTCGCCGCTGGCCATGGCGCCGGCACCCTTGGGTGGCGTGAAATACTCCGTCAGGTTGGGTTGCGGCTTCGCCAGCTCGATGTCGACCGTCAGTGGGTCGACCGCCGTCATGGCCCGGATGTTGTCGAGCTTCGCGCCCTGCGGGGCTTCGTCGCGGTAGTGCTCGAGGTTGGCGATGACGACCTCGGCGGTGAGGTCGGTCCCGTCGCTGAACTTCACGCCGGGTCGCAGCTTGATCTCGAACTCCTTGTTCTCGTTTCCGACGTAGCCCCAGGACTCCGCGAGGGCCGGGACGAGCTCACCCTTGGGGCTCAGACCGATGAGCGAGTCGTACGCGAGCGTCGTGGCCCACATCGAGGTCGTCATCATGGCCGCGGGATCGAGGCTCACCGCCGGGGCGGGCATCGACAGGTTCAGGACCTTCGGACCGTCGCCGCCGGCCGGGTCGCCGCCGCTGCAACTCGTGAGCAGCATCGCGCCGGCCAAAACGGAGGCGACGAGGAGGTGGGGTCTTCGTGAAAGTTCCATCTGCCTTCCAATCTGCCAATCACGGCCGCGGTGGGCGCGAAAGGAACGCGGCCTGCAACTCCTCTGCCTCGGCCTGTGGATAGCCGATTTCCTGGAGGACCTGGAGCGTGTGCTGTCCCAGGTCGGGTGCGACGGTCCCTAGCCCCTGGCGAACCCCGTCGACGACGATGGGCGAGGCCAGGGCTCGGAGCTCGTCGGCCCCACCGGCCGGAGCGGCGAAGATCATCCCCCGCTCGGCCAGGAGGTCTGAATCCAGAATCTGCTTGACGCTGTGGACCCGCGCCGCGGGGATCCCTTCCGCCTGGAACGCGGCCACCCAGTCGCGCGCCGGCATACGGGCGATCTCCGCCGCGATCAGCCGGTCGAGCTCGTCCTGGTGGGCGCGGCGCTGCGACGCGGACGCGAACCTCGGGTCGTCGACGAGGCGCTCGAGCCGCAACGCCTTGGCCAGTCGCTGCCACGTCTCGTCCTGACCCGCGTCGAGGACGATCCAGTCGTCGGCCGCTTCGTAGCAGCCACTCGGCCCGACGGCGTAGTGCCGGTTGCCCATCCGCGTCGGCGAGGAGCCCGACACGAGGTGCTTCTGGCCAAGGCCGCCGAGGAAGCTGATGAGGGTGTCGTGCAACGACAGGTCCACCCAGGTGCCCTGCCCGGTGTTGCGGCGCCGGTGCAGTCCGGCGAGCGCGGCGATGGTCAGGTAGACGCCGCCGGCCAGGTCGCCGATCGGTACGCCGATGCGGGCGGCCTTGTTGCCCGGGTGGCCGGTGGCGTCGACCATTCCGGCGAACGCCTGGTTGACCAGGTCGAAGGAGATCCGCTCCCGGAGCGGCCCGGTGGCCCCGAAGCCGGAGAGGGAGCAGAACACGATGTCGGGCCGCGTCTGCCGCACGGTGGCGAAGTCGATGCCCAGCCGGGCCATGACACCCGGCCGGAAGTTCTCCAGGATGATGTCGGCCTCGGCGATCAGGGCCTCGACGACCCGCTTGCCGGCCGGCGTCCGGACGTCGAGGGCGACGCTGCGCTTGCCGCGGTTGACGGCGAGGAAGTAGGAACTGGCCGTCCCGAACAGCGGGCGGTGCTTCCGTGTCGGGTCGCCGATCCGCGGCTCCTCGATCTTCGTGACCGCGGCGCCGAGGTCGGCCAGGATCTCGGCCGCCCAGGGCCCGGCCAGCATCCGGGTGAAGTCGAGGACCTTGATCCCGTCGAGCGGGCCGCGACCGCCGCGTGCTTCCTCGTCTGATGTGGACTGTGCGGACCCGGCCCGCGGGCCACGGCCCAGCTCGGCGAGGAACGCCTCCGTGTCCCGGCCCCGCTCCGGCGCCAGCCGCATCGGCGGCGCGTACCGCGCCCCGTCGGAGTAGGCGAACTTGAGCGGGGACCCGACGGTGCGGGTGACCGGCACGCCCGGGCCGGTTCCCGTGATCGGCGGCGTCATCTCGCGGGCCAGGGTCTGGGGATGGTCCAGCGCCTCGCCGACCGAGGAGACCGGCGCGTAGGGCACGTCAGCCGCCTCCAGCGCCTCGCACCACTCGGCGGTGGTGCGCTGGGCGAAGATCTCGTTGAACCGCTCGGTGAGCTCGTCCTTGCGCTCCATCCGGTTGGCGATGGTGGCATACCGCTCGTCGGTCAGCAGTTCGGGATGGCCGATCGCCGCGCAGAACTTGCCCCAGAACGCCTGGGTGAAGATCGCGATCACGACCTCGCCGTCCGCGGTGGGGAAGCTGTTGTAGGGGAAGATCGAGATATGGCCGGTGCCCAGCCGGGACCGGTAGTCGCCGGTGGCGTAGTACGCCCCCGCCATGTTGCTCAGGAGGGCGACGGCGACGTCGAGCGCGGCGACGTCGACCGCCCGGCCGGTGCCGGACCCGGACCGGGCCTGCAGGCCGGCGAGGGCACCGACGACGGCGTAGGTGGCCGTGAAGATGTCGGTCGCCGGGACGCCGGCCCGGGTGGGCGGGTCGTCCCTCTCTCCGGTGAGATCCATGCTGCCCGACAGCGCCTGCATGACCAGATCGCCACCACGGTCACCGGCGTGACGGCCGGTCGCCCCGAACGGGCTGACCCGGACGACGACCGCGTCCGGGTTCGCGCCACCCAGGTCGCCGGCCGCAAGTCCCGCGACGCGGGCGTCGGGGGCCAGGTCGTGCAGGACGACGTCGGCCCACGCCACCGCCCGCCGCAGCGCCTCTGCGGCGTCCGCGTGGTCGAGATCGGGGGCGACGGATCGCTTGTTGCGGTCGTGGACCACGCGGGTGTGGCCGAGCCGGCCCAACCTGGGCGCGATCTCCTCGGAGACGGAGCGCTCGACCTTGACGACGTCGGCGCCCAGGTCGCCGAGGATCATCGCCGCGTAGGCGACGGGCAGTTCCTCGCCCAGCTCCAGGACCCTGATCCCCGCGAGCGGGCCGTCGACGGCTCCCCCACTCATCGCGCCCCGCCCTCCGGCCGACCGGCCAGCACGCGGGCGAATCCCTTCGCGGTCACGCGCCCGCGGTGGTCGGTGGCGGCGATGTCGACGGTGACCGCTCCCGCGGCATGGTCGACCTCGGTCACCGTGCCGGTCAGCGTGGTGAGGTCGCCGACGTAGTTGGGCGCCTTGAGGTCCACCTTGAGCCGCTGGACCCAGGCGTGGTCACCGATCCAGTCGGTCACCAGGTGCCCGAGCCAGGCGATCCGCTGCCAGCCGTAGTCGTAGGGACCCGGCATGCCGATGTTCGCGGCCAGCCGCTCGTCCCAGTGCACGATCTCCGGCGAGTCCCAGACGCCGTAGTCGTTCTTGATCCCGGCCTTGGGGTGGCGCGACAGGTACTCGTACCACTGGCGCGAGGACCGGACGAACACCCCGGTGCCCACACCGTTGAGCCAGCAGATGATGTCGCTCACCGCCAGCGGGCCCTTGATCAGCGAGGGGATCGCGTCGCCCACGTTGATCGTGTCGAGATCGAGCTTCCCGGCCCCGCGACGCCGCCCCACCTCGTCGAGGTAGCGCTGCTGGATGTCCCGCATCTCCTCGTCGGTGAAGCTCTTGCGGTCGAGCTTCTTGTATTTCGAGCTCTCCTTGGCCTTGTCGCGGCGGACCCGGAAGACGAACGACTGGGCCTTGCCGACCACCTCGTCGCCGCACTGGTAGGTCGTCATCGACGACTGCAGGAAGCTCCGGCCGGTGTAGTTGCCGAACTTCTCCTCGATGCTGTGCACGTGGTTGACGGCGCCCAACTGCTCGCCGGCCCGGACCGGGCGCTCGTGGACGATGTCCACGCCGCAGAACAGACCGTGCAGGCCCGGCAGCCCCTGCGATCGCGTCTTCACCGCGGTCAGCAGGAACGACGGCGGAGCGATGACGCCGCCCCACGGGCTGGATCCCGCGTATTCCGGGTCCACGAACAACGGGTTGTCGTCGCCGACTCCGAGCGCGTAGCGACGGATCACGTCGTCCGTCACGGTCTTGTTGATCGGCACGAGCGCGAACGTGCTGCCGATCCGCTCCCGGAACTTCGCCACCATCTCGTCGAGCTCGGCGTCGGTGATCGCCACGAAGGATCCTCCCGTGTCGACGGTGTTAACAGATTGGATTTTAATTGCATGCAAAGCATCTCAGCGCCTGCCGGACGTTGTCAAGGACTTCGCAGCACCACCGCCCGACTGTCGCCGAAGGAGGGCGTCTAGCTGGGATGGACCGCGAAAGCGGCGGCCGTCGAGATTGCACTCAATCTGGATCAGGCCGTCGCCGCGAGTGCGTCCCCGATGATCCAGCCCAGGCCGAAGGCCGATAGGAGGCCGTTGCCGGAGACGTAACCGTCGGACGACTCGCCGGCTAACCCGCACACCGTTCCGCCGCCCGCGTACAGGCCCGGAACCGGTGTGTCGTCGCGGTCGAGCACCCGCCCGCCGGCGTCGACGACCAGCCCGCCCTGGGTGGCCAGGACTCCATGGGTGACCCAGGCGAAGTGGTAGGGCGGGACGAGGCGGCGACGGTCCGGCAGCGGCACCAGGGCAGACGCGAGGAGGGCCTCGTCGAGGCCCAGCAGCGCCGCCAACTCGGCCGTCGACCCGGCTCGCCGCACCGCGCCACCGTCGATCGAGGCCCGCATGAGCTCGGACTCCCTGGTCCGCGCCATCGCCAGGTCGTCCCAGACCATGGCCGCACACTCGCCCGGCTGCCCCTGGAGGATCCCCGCGAGCGCCGAGTAGCCCTTGGACGCCTCGTCCACGAAGCGTCGGCCCTCGGTGTTGACGAGCACGGCGCCGTTGAACGGCAGCGCCGGCGAGACCCGGGTGCCGTGACCGACCGTCACCAGACCCGACCGCAGGGCGGCGCCCATGTTGCGCAGCCGCGTCCCGAACGGCTGGACCCAGCCCAGCGCGTCGCCGGTCGCGGTCGAGACGCCCCCGTAGAACGGCGACCCGAGATGGCTCAGATGCGTGCGCATCAGGTCGGGGTTGTTGGCGAACCCGTCACAGGCGAGCACGACGGCGCCGGCCCGTACCCGCTGGTCCACGCCGTTCTGCCGGACGGTCAGCCCACCGACGCCGGACCCGGCCGGCACGAGACCGGTCACCGGCGCCTCGTCGACGAGCGCGATGTTGTCACGGGCCGCGACCAGTTCGCGCAGGTGCCGGACCAGGCGTCCCCCGCCGAGCCGGCCCCGGTCGGTGTGCAGCCGCGGCACGGCCATGCCCGCGCGGGGCATGTCGGTGCCCAGCTCGACCGGATAGCCCGTGTCGGCCAGCCACTCCACGAACCGCGGGGCGACCGCGCAGACCGCCTCGACGACGGGCCGCCAGCCCTCGTCGCCCGACTGCCCGAGGATCTCGTCAGCGTGGGCCTGCGGGGAGTCGTCGATGCCCAACTCGGACTGGAAGCGGGTGCCGGCCGCCGCCAGCGACCCGCTCGAGATGGCCGCGTTGCACCCCTCCCGGGTCGACTTCTCGAAGATGCCGACCACGAGACCCGGGTCGGCGGCGGCACGCAGCGCCGTGACCAGTCCGCAGGCGCCGCCGCCGGCGATCGCGACGTCCACCTGGAGATCGGCGGTCACTCTTGCGCCCTCGGTCGCGCGGTCCACCGTTGGTAAAGCTGGAGCAGCCCCACGATGTCGTCACCGGCGAGGCCTTCGGCCTTGGCGACGGCGTACACCGATCGCATCGCCGAGGCGGCCGGAAGGGGTACGCCGGTCTGCTCGCCGAGCCGCAGTCCCAGCCGGAAGTCCTTGTCGGCGAGCTCGATGCTGAACCGCGCCCGGAAGTCGCCGGCAAGGGCCCAGGGAAAGCGCTTCTGGAAGTGGTGTGACCTCCCGCCGCCCATCTCCGACAGCAGCGCGAAGAGATGGTCGGGGGCGAGGCCGGCCGCGACGCCGAGCTGGAACGCCTCGGCCGACACCAGCACGGTGGCGTTGGTGATCAGGTTGTTGACCAGCTTGACGGTCTTGGCCGCGCCCACCGGGCCGGCCACGTGCACGCTCTGGCCGATGTCCTGCCAGAGCGGCCGGAGGGCCTCGATGTCGTCGGGGGCGCCGCCGAGGATGACCACGAGGGTGCCGTTCGCGGCCTCGACCGGGCCGCCGCTGACCGGAGCGTCGACGACCCGCAGCCCGGCCCGCTCGGCGGGCGCGGCCACCTCGCGCATGGTGTCGGGTCCGATGGTGCTCAGCTCCACCAGCGTGGTGCCGGGGCGTGCGCTCGCGACGAGCCCGCCCGGTCCGAGCCACACGTCACGGACGGCCGTACCGTCGGGAAGGCTCGTGAGCACGACGTCGGCGTCGCCGACGGCGTCGGGCAGGCTGGTGCGCACGGCGACGCCCGACCCGGTCGCGCGCTCGCGCGCCCGCGGATCGGCGTCGTAGCCGACCGGCGCGTAACCGGCGTCGACCAGCCGCCGGGCGACCCCTCCCCCGAGGTTGCCGAGGCCGACGACGCAGACCCGCGGCCGGGTCATGATCCGGCGCCGGCCCGGACAGCCGTCATCCGCCGGTTCATGCCCGGTGACATGACCCGGTCGGAGATCTGGATGTCCAGCAACATCGACCCGTCGCCGGCGGCGAACTCCGCCACGGCGTCGGGCAGCTCGTCGAGGCTCCGGATCAGCCGGCCGGCGAGGCCGTACCCGCGCGCCATCCGCGCCATGTCGTTGCGACCGTAGACGGCGCCGTCGATGTTCAGCCCGTGTGCCCGCAGCCGGTGCACCTCGGATCCGAACGCGCCGTCGTTGAGCACGCAGATCAGGATCCGCAGGCCGTAGCGGCGCAGGGTCTCCAGCTCCTGGGCGTGCATCATCACACCCCCGTCGCCCTCGAACAGCACCACGGGCGTGTCGGGCCGGGCGACCGCGACGCCGGCCGCGTAGCTGACGCCGTTGCCGACCGCGCCGAACTCCCGGATGGTCAGGAACCGGGCGGCGGGCCGGTCCGGCATGTGGGTGGCGAAGTAGCCGCTGTGTCCGGCGCCGTTGACGCATTCCCAGTCGCGCGGGATCGCCTCGTGCAGCGTCGCGATCACCTGGCGCGGGTCGAGGACGTCGTCTTCGAGGGCGTACGGCGTCGTGTCGGCCGGCTCGGTCCGGACGCGCTTGGCGTAGACGGTCACGTCCCAGCCACCGCCGCCGCGGTGGCCGCTCGCGGTCAGCTCGTCGAGCAGGGCCCGCAGGCCGAGCTCCGCGTCGGCGGCGACGGCGAGGCTGGAGACGAAGCTTCCGTGGTTGATCCCGGCCGGCGACTCGTCGAGGTGCACGGTCCGTGCCGGGGTGAGCAGCCGGCCGTACTCGGTGGTGAACTCGGTCAGGCTGGCCCCGACGACGAGCACCAGGTCACTCTGCCCGATCGCCTCCTTGGCCGCGGGATGGCCGAAGCCACCGCAGACCCCGATGCTGCGCGGGTGGCCGGCAAAGAGGCCGCGCACCGGCAGGGTCGTGGCCAGGGCCGCGTCGCAGTGGTCAGCCAGGTCTACGCAGGCCGCCACCGCTTCCGTCGCCGCGGCGCCCCGCCCGGCCACGATGACCGGGCGTCGACTGGCGCGGAGCCTGGCCGCCGCCCGGGCGATGTCGTCCGGATGCGGCCGGCGCGGCGGCCGGGGCGCGGTGGCCTCGACGCTGGCCGTGAGCTCGCGGTCGTCCGCGGCCGTCATCGTCTGCTGCTGCAGGTCCATCGGGAAGGCGAGCACGACGGGTCGGCGCTCGACGCGCGCGATGTAGAAAGCCTGGGAGACCAGGCGCGGCAACGTCTCCACGCTGTGCACGGCGATGTATTCCGCACCGGTGGCCCGGACGAGCGGGCCCTGGTCGATCCACTGGTTGTTCCACGGCGAGTCGAGCGGAGTCTCGCCCGCGTAGACCAGCAGCGGGACACGCGCCCGGGCGGCCGTGGTCAGCGCGGTCATCGTCTGGGTCAGGCCCGGGCCACACGTCACCGAGGCGACTCCGAGCGTGCCCGTCTTCCGCGCGTAGGCCGTGGCCATCGCGAGGGCGCAGTGCTCGTGCCGCACGTGGATCGACCGGACCCCGTCGAACTCGGCGAACGCCGCCTCCCAGTACATGTTGCCGTCGCCGGTCAGGACGAAGACGGTGTCGACCCGCTCGTCGCGGACGCGCCGGGCCAGGTGCCGGTAGACCTTCACGGGTTCATCGTCCGACGCATGCATCGCTGCTCCCCAGGATGAGTGTTCCCGCCGCTTCGAACATCCCGCCGACGGCCTGCACCATGCTCACGTCGACCTCGGGCACCTGCGCCTCGGCCTCGCCGCGCACCTGCCGGACGGCCTCCAGGAGAAGGAACATCCCGTAGAGGCCGGTGTGCGTGTAGCTCAGGCCGCCCCCGTTGGTGTTGACCGGAAGAGACCCGCCGGGACGCGTGTGTCCGTCGGCGATGAACGCGCCCGCCTCGCCGCGCTTGACGAACCCGCAGTCTTCGAGGGCGTAGATCGGGAGGTGGGCGAAGGCGTCGTAGATCATCAGATGGTCGACGTCTTCCGGGCCCACCCCCGCCTGCTCGAACGCCAGTGCAGACGACCGGGCGAAGGCTCCGGACGTCGTGAAGTCGGCCATCCCCGAGATCATCGAGTGCGCCATCGCCTCGCCGGTGCCGAGGACGTACACCGGCGGCTTGGGCCACCAGCGGGCCTTGCTCGGCGTGGCCGACGTGACCACCACCGCCCCGCCGCCGTCGGTCACGAGGCAGCACTGCAGCAGGTGCAACGGGTAGGCGACCAGGCGCGAGGCGAACACGTCGTCGACCGTGATCCGGTCGCGGAACAGTGCCCGGCCGACCCGCGACGACCACTCCCGTTGCGCGACCGGCACCTCGGCCAGCTGCTCGTGGGTCAGGCCGAACTCCTTCATGTAGCGCAGCAGGCCGATCGGGAACATCGTGGGCGGCGTCACCGTGCCGTACGGGCGCTCGAACTGGCCGGGCGGGCTGGCCGGGTCCGTGACCCGTGGTGGATGTCCCACCCGGGACCGGGCCGAGGACCCGTGCGTGATGAGCACGTTCTCGCACAGCCCGGCGTCGATCGCGGCGATCGCGTGCCGGACGTGCAGCAGGAACGACCCGCCACCGATGTAGGTGCCGTCCATGAAGGACGGTCGGAGCCCCAGATGGTCCGCCACCGTGATCGGCGGCATTCCCGCGGTCGCGAGCCCGTCGATGTCGTCCTTCGTCAGGCCGGCGTCCGAGATCGCGGCCCGCGCGGCTTCGGCGTGCAGCTCGATGGCGGACCGGTCCGGTATCCGGCCCAGCCGCTCCGTCTCGGCCGCCCCGACGATCAGGCCCCGGGCGACATGCGTCACGACGCTTCCCCGGTCGGCCGGAACACCGGAAGCATCTGGTCGCCGCGGGGTTCGAACTCGACGGCCAGCGGCATGTCGAGGACCAGCGCCTCGGGCGTCTGCGGCACGCCGACGATGCTGCTCATCAGCTTGGGTCCCTCGTCGAGCTCGACGATGGCGATCGCGTAGGGGACGTCGTCTTCGAATCCGGGCGCGGCGATGTGGCTGATGAGGTATGAGTGCAGGCGGCCCCGACCGCTCAGCGTCGTCCAGGTCAGTGCGGTCGACCAACACGTCGGACAGGCTTCGCGTGGGTAGAACACGTACTCCCGGCACGCGGCGCAGTAGGGCAGCCGGAGCTCGCCGCGAGCCGCGGCCGCCCAGTATTCGGCCGTCTCCGGGGTCGGCCGGGGAACCGCTTTCGCCGGCGCGTCAGACACGCGCCACCTCCAGCCGCGGGATGTCGGTGACGACGCGCGCCTGCCCCTTGGCCGTGAGGCGACCCCGGTGGTCGACCGCCCGCATGTCCACCGTCAGCGAGTTGGTCTCCCGGTCGACAGCCGTGACGACGCCGCTGACCGTGGTCAGGTCGCCGACGTAGTTGGGCGCCCGCAACTCGACCCTGATCTTCTGCACCCAGGCGTGGTCGCCGATCCAGTCGGTGACCAGGTGGCCGAGCCAGGCGCAACGCTGCCAGCCGTAGTCGTAGGGACCGGGCATGCCGATCCGCGCGGCGATCTGCTCGTCCCAGTGCACCGACTCCGGGGCGTCGGGGACGCCGTACTCGTTGGGCATGCCGGCGGCCGGGTGCCGGTCGAGATAGCCGTACCACTGCCGGGACGAGCGGATGAAGACGCCCGTGCCCACGCCGTTGAGCCAGCAGATCACGTCCGCGACGCTCAGCGGGCCCTTGATGATCGACGGAAGCTGGTGACCGACCTCGATCGCCGCCAGGTCCAACGGCGCGGCACCACGGCGCGCCTCGACCTCTTCGCGGTATCGCCCGTGGATGTCGGCGATCTCCTCGGGCGTGAAGGTCTTGCGGGTCAGGGCCTGGTATTTGCCGCGCTCCTTGGCGTCGTCGCGCAGGGTGCGGAAGCTGTAGCTCGTCACCTTGGCGACCGGCTCCGCGCCGTTGCGGTGCACGGTGACGTTCTGCTGGATGTAGCTCTTGCCCGAGTAGGTGCCCTGCTTCTCGACCAGCGAGTCGAGCGCGGTCGTCGACGTCAGCCGGTCACCCTCGCAGACGGGCCGGTCGAACTCCACCGTGAGTCCCGCGAACAGGGCATGCACACCGCGCAGGCCCTGGGGCCGGGACTTGACGGCGGTCGCCAGGAACGTCGGCGGCGCGATGACCCGCCCGAAGGGTGACGCCGCGGCGTGCTCAGGGTCACAGAACAGCGGGTTGTCGTCTCCGATCCCGAGGGCATAGCGGCGCAGGACGTCGGCCGTGATCAACCGGTTCACCTGCTCGCATTCGTACTCCTGCCCGATCCTGGCTCGCAGGGCTTCGACCATGGGAGGCAGGTCGGCTTCCGTGACGCGCATGCGAATCCCTATCTCGTGTACAGATTGCATGCAAGTTTGCTCGAAGCGCTTGCGGTTGTCAACGCCATCCTTGAGTCTCCGCAGGGAGACGATTGCTCGCCGTTGAACGCATGTTGTATCCTATTTGCATGGAAGCGCATCGCGCTTCGCGGTCGACGATCGACCGGCTTCGACACGGATCGCCGGGATGGACTAGCCCATGGGATTGACCAATGCACTCGACGGATGCCGGGTCCTCGAGGTGTCCGGAGACGCCGCCGTCGCCTACTGCACCAAGGTGTTGGGCGAGCTCGGCGCCGAGGTCATCAAGGTCGAGCCCCCCACCGGCGATCCGCTCCGGCGCTTCGGATCCGCCGCCCCGGGCCAGGACAGCCCGCTCTTCATCTATGCCAACACCGGCAAGCGCAGTGTCGTCGCCGATCCCACCGACCCGGCCGACGCCACCTGGGCCCACCTTCTCGACGGTGCCGACGTCGTGGTCAGCGCCGAGAGCGTCGACGACCTGGCTCGCCGCGGCACGTCGCCACGGCGGCTCGCCGACGAGCGCGGCCTGGTCTACATCTCCATCCGCCCTTACGGAAACCTCGGCCCCGACGCCGACAAGCCCGGAACCGAGCTCGACGTCTTCCACGCCGGCACCGAAGGTTCGCTGCTCCCGGGCGGCCTGAGCTACGACCTGTTCCCGGAACGTCCGCCGGTCAAGGCGGGCCGGCACCTCGTCGACTACGACGCCGGTAACGTCGGCGCCCTGCTGGCGCTGGCGCTCCACCTCCGCCGGCGGGAGACCGGCCTGGGCGGCTACGCCGATCTCTCCAAACAGGACATCGCCATCTCGCAGGGGCGGGTCACGGTCGACCGCCAGCTCAACCAGGGGATCCGTGTCAACCGCGCCGACCGCGGCTACGACTACGGCGGGATCCTGCCCTGCCTCGAGGGCTACATCACCGTTCGCCCCACGCAGGACGTCTTCTGGGCCGCCCTGGCCACGGCGATCGGCCGTCCCGAGCTGATCGACGACGAGCGGTTCGCGACCCGCTACGGCCGGGAGCGCAACGCGTCCGAGCTGGACGAGATCGTCCTGGCCTGGACCAGGACCCGCCGCGCCAAGGACGCCTACGAGACGATCGCACCCCTCGGTCCGCCGGTCGGCTACTACACCAACGCCGAGGACCTGGTGACCTCCGAGCACGCCTGGACGCGTGGCGACCTCGCGCGCGTCGACAATGCCGGGATCGACCTGGTGGTGCCGCGGCCCGGCTACACCTTCGACCTCCAGCCCCTGCCCCCACCCACCGCGTGGCCGGCCGCGCCCGAGCCGGATGCCCCGATCGACTGGACGGCCAGACCGGCCGAGGACCGCATCCCGACCCAGCGTGCGGGCGACCCGGCGCCCCTGCCCCTCGCCGGCCTCAAGGTGCTCGACCTCACCTGGGTCGCCGCCGGGCCGTACACCACGGAACTGCTCTCCATGCTCGGCGCCGACGTCGTCAAGGTGGAGTCTGAGGCCAAACCGGACCTGTTCCGCCAGGTCCCCGAAGACGAGTCACTCGGCCTCAACCGGTCGGCACGGTTCAACTCGGTCAACCTCAACAAACAGAGCATCGGGATCAACTTCTCCACACCCGCCGGCCGTACGCTGCTGCGCCGGCTCGCCGCCCGTGCCGACCTGCTCGTCTCCAACTCGCGCCCCGGCGCGCTGGAGCGGCTCGGGCTGACCTACGAAGACCTCAAGGACGTCAATCCCGGCCTGGTCGTGGTCTGCATCTCCAGCGGCGGACGGGGCGGCACCGACCCCGGATACGCCGGCTACGCCTCCATCTTCAACTCGCTCGGCGGCCTCGGCCACCTGACCGGCTATGAAGACGGCCCCGCGACCGAAGTCCGCGACTCGGTCGACCTCCGGGTCGGCACCGTCGCCACAGTCGGCGCCCTCGCCGCCCTGCTCGCCCGGCGGCGGGGCGATCGCGGCGGCGCGGTCGACGTCTCGGCCCAGCAGGCGGTGACGGGCCTGATCGGAGACTCCCTTGTGGAATACCAACTGACCGGCCAGGTTCCCACGCGCCGCGGCAACGGGCTCTACGACCTGTGGCCCTACGGCGTCTACGCCTGCCGTGGCGACGACGAGTGGGTGGCCGTCGCGGCCCGCGACGACCGGGACCGCGCCGCCGTCGCCGCCGTGACGGGGCTGAGCCTCGACGGTCGCGAGGCCGCGGACCGCGCCATCGGCGCCTGGACGCGCCAGCGGTCGGCCACCAACGTCGCGGCCGCCCTCCGCGCCGCCGGGGTGCCGGCGTCGAAGGTGCTGGGCGGTGACGACCTCCTGGACGATCCACACCTGCGCGCCCGCGGCCTGCTCCGTCACATCGACCACCCGACCCTGGGCGACCAGGTCGTCGTCGGGTCACCCTGGCGGGTCGACGACGAGGTCGGCCGGACCGTGGCCGCCCCGGCGCTCGGGCAGGACACCGAAGCCGTCCTCGCCGCCTGGCTGGGCTCGACCGCGGACGAGATCGCCGAGTTCGCCCGCGCGTCCGCGATCGAGACCGCCGCCGACCTGCCGAGCGGCGCACATGCCTGATCACGGGGTGGGCCCCTGGTCGGCGCCGGCGTACGCCCCGGCCGTCGGTCTCAACGACATCCGCCGGTGGGCCATCGCGACCTACTGGCCCGAGCCGCCTCCGGCGCTCTACGTGGATCCCGACCATGCCGCCACCACGCGGTGGGGAGGCATCATCGCGCCGCGGGACTTCAACCCCTTCACCTGGCTCCTCGATCCCCCGCCACGCCTTCCCGAGGAGACGGCGGAGTTCCACCACGACCGGCCCCACGTCATGAACGGCGGTCACGCGGACCGCTACGGCGAGCCCATCCGGCCCGGCGACGTGATCGGCGCGCGGCGGCGGCTGCGGGGCATCGAGGAGCGAACGACCCGGCTGGGCCGGACCCGTTTCGTCACCACCGAACAGGAATGGACGAACCAGGCCGGCGGGCTCGTCCGGCTCCGCACCAACACGCTGATCAGGTACGCCCGATGACCGATCGCATCGACCCGGACGCACCGCGGGTGGGCCAGACGACGGTTCCGTGGAGCCGCCGCACCGACATCCAGTCCTGGAACCGCTACGCCGCGGTCAACGACGAGTTCCTCTACTTCCACATGGACGACGATGCCGGAGTCGCCGCCGGCAACGCGAGCGGCGCCTTCGGCATGGGCAACCTGCGGTTCGCCTACCTGCACAACGCGCTGCTCGCCACGTTCGGCGACGACGCGGTCGTCGAAGAGGTGTCCTGCCAGTTCCGGGCGATCAACCAGAAGGGCGACGTCCTGACCGTGGTGGGCACCGTCACGGCGGTGGCCGCCACCGCCGGGTCGACCCTCGTCACGCTCAGCCTCGACGTCGTCGACGCCGACGGCCGGTCCACCTGCCCGGCCACGGCCGTCGTGCGGCTACCTGGTGTCGGGCGCCCGGACCGTACGGAGCGCGCATGACCGACCCGCTGGCGGCGATCGAGAGCTGGGTCGAGGCCGGCTTGGCCATGACGGCCCGCGAAAGCTGGGTGACGCACGAGGGCGTCCGTCTGCGCGTCCGGGAGTGGGGCACGCCCGGCCGGCCCGGCCTGCTGTTCGTCCACGGCAGCACGGCGCACGGGCGCTGGTGGGACCACATCGCCCCGCGTCTGGCCGCCGGACGGCACGTCATCGCGATGGACCTGTCAGGTCACGGCGACAGTTCGTGGCGGCCTCACGGATATCGCATCGCCGACTGGGCGCGGGAGGTGGTCGCCGTCGCCCGTGGCGCGTCGTCGGCCGGCCCGCCCGTGGTCGTCGGCCACAGCATGGGCGCGGCTGTCGTGATCCGGGCGGCGCTCGAGCCCGACTTCCGCCTGAGTGGCCTGATCCTCCTGGACGGCGCGCTGAGGTCGCCCCGGGAGACCGATCTCGCCCGGCGGCGGCGCCGCGCCGAGCGGGTCCCACCCGCCTTCCCTTCCCGGGGATCGGTGGTCGACGGCTTCCGCACCCTGCCTCCGGACGGCAGCGAGCGCCACCTGCCCGTCCTGGTCCGGCACATCGCCGAGAACTCGGTACGCCGCACCGACGACGGCTGGCGGTGGAAGCTGGACCGTCAGATCTTCCTGCGGGACTGGCTGTCGCTCGACGACATCCGCCCCGTCGACGTCCCGGCGCTGGTGGTGGCGGCCGAGCACGGAATGCTCAGCGAGGAACGGGCGGCCGCCATCGCGCGGCGACTGGGCGGGACGGCCCGGACGGTCACCCTGCCCTCGGCAGGCCATCATCTGATGCTCGACCAGCCGGCGGCCCTGACCGCCTGCCTCGCGACGGTGCTGGCGATCTGGTCGGCGTAAGGGGCGTCGCCCGGGATACCCGGGCGACGCCCCACACGTGTCGTCTCGTCAGGACGGACGGAAGTCCAGGGGATCCGCCTGCTGTGACGTCGGGGTGATCTCCAGGCCGGCGATCTTGTCGTTGGCGTAGTAGAAGATCTGCCCGGCTACGACCGGCACGTAGCGCCCCGTCTCGACCAGCCGGCGGACCAACTGCCGGTAGACCACCTCGCGCTCGTCGGCGTCGGGGATCGCCGCGGCCTTCGTACGCAGCGCGTCGATCTCCGGGTCTTGGATCTTGAACGGGTTGAACGTGCTCGACTTCTGGTAGAGCGTCGAACCCAGGTTGTGCAACTCGCCGTCGCTGCCGAAGGAGACTCCGAAGACCGGCAGTTCGGCGGCCGTCTGCGCCTTGCTGTAGGTGCCGTCGTTCGCCTCGGTCGTCAGCTTCACGTCGATGCCGATCGCCTTCCAGTCGTCGGCCATGGCCTGGACGATGAGGCCCAACCCGCGCTTGGGGTTGGTCGTCACCGGCAGGCTGAACCCGTTGGGGAACCCGGCCTCGGCCAGCAGCGACCTGGCCCGCGCCGGGTCGTAGCCGTAGAACGCGTCGTCGCTGTAGCCGGACTGCCCGGGCATCACGACCTGCTCGGTCGGCGCGCCGAACTTGCCGAGCAGGCCATCGGAGATCTTCTGCCGGTCGATCGCGTAGTTCAGCGCCTGCCGCACCCGCTCGTCTTTCAGCTGGGGCACCAGCGTGCCGTTGGCGTCGCCGATGATGACGCCGAACCACTGCCGGGGCGTGTGGGCGACCTGGAGGCCGGCCTCCTCCGCGGCCTGGGCCGTGGTGTAGTCGCCCTGGACGGCGTCGATCTGACCGGTCTTCAGGGCGTTGAGCGCGGTGTTGGCGTTGTCGATGACCTTGACGACGACCTTCTCGTAGTGGACGCCGTCCGGGTTCCAGTAGTGCGGGTTCGGCACGAAGGTGTACGTCGCCTTGGCCACCGTCGCCTTGGCGTCGATCATGTACGGCCCCGCACCGAAGGTGTCGGTGGTCATCACGTCCGGGTCGTCGAGGGCGGGCCCGCTCGCGAGGTCACCGACGAACTTGGCCTGGGTGAACAGCTCCGGCATGGCCGGGTGCGGCTCGGACAGGTGGATGCGGACGGTCAGGTCGTCGACGACCTCGATCTGCTCGAACATCGCGATCTTCGACGCCGCGGACGACGCGTCCGCGTAGTGCTCCAGGTTGCGCTTCACCACGTCGGCCGTCAACGGCGTGCCGTCGCTGAACTTGACGTCCGGCCGGAGCTTCATCTCGAACAGGGTGTTGTCGGACCCGATGTAGGACCAACTCTGCGCCAGCCGTGGCTCGAGCTTGCCGTTGGAGGCGCGGTAGATCAGGGGGTCGTAGGCGAGCTCGGTGATCCACAGCGAGTCGGTCACCGCCTTGGCCGGGTCGTACGTCACCGCGGGCACCGGCATCCCGAGGTTGAGCACCCGGGCTCCGCCGGCCTCTCCGTCGGACGCGGTGCCCGAACACCCCGACAACACCAACGACGCTGCGAGTACGCCGGCAGCGACAGCACGAAGGCGCCCGCGGCCCGGGCGTCTCTGGGGACGAGCGTTCATCTGATGATCCTCACGTAAGCATTCAGCATTGTGGGAGATCGGACCCGTAACTGGGCAGTCCCACACATGGCAGGGGACGGACTGCGTGAGCTTGTGTGCAGATAGCATTTCTATTGCATGCAATAGTCGGCCACGTGGACCCCTATGTCAACGGCGGCGGCCGCCGTCTACGCGGGTTCGGACACTCCTACCCGGCCGACCGTGTCGCCGGCCGTCCGTCCGCCGTCCACGGCCAGGGCGACGCCGGTGATGAACGAGGCGTCGTCGCTGGCCAGGAACGCGAACGCCGCGGCGACGTCCGCCGGGGTGGCCAGCCGGCCCAACGGCACGCTGCGCTCCGCGTCCCGGCGGATCCGTTCCACGTACTCGGGGACCGCACCCTTGCTCCCGGCGCTGCCGGCCAGGAACGGGGTGTCAGCCGCCAGCGGACAGACCGCGTTGACCCGGATGTCCGGGGCCAGGTCCATCGCCGCCGTACGGGTGAGGCTCAGGATGCCGGCCTTGGTAGCCGAGTACAGAGCGGTGTTGCGCCGCGGCAGCAACGCGCCCACCGACGCCGTGTTCAGGATGACGCCGCCCCCGGACGCCCGCAGCGCGGGAACACCGTGCCGGAAACCGTGCACGACACCGCGCAGGTTGACGTCGACGACGCGGTCGAAGGTCTCGTCGTCGATCTCCTCCAGGGGCGCCTTGGCGTGGATGATGCCCGCGTTGTTCACCAGGACGTCCAGCCGGCCGAAGGCCGACAGCGTGGCGGCCACGAGCGCGCGCACCTGGGCGTCGACCCGCACGTCCACCCCGACGGGCAGGGCGGCCGGCCCCAGCGAGCCGGCGACCCGCTTCGCCATGCCTTCGTCGATGTCGGCGACGACCACCGCCGCGCCCTCGGCGTGGAAGCGGCGCACGCTCGCCTCGCCGAACCCGGACGCGGCGCCCGTCACCAACACGACCCGTCCCTCGAACCTCCGCATCACGCTGCCTCCCTTGGCATCACGGTTCTCAAGCGATTCGTACGGCGATCCCGGCCAGACCGTCGACCGGCTCGTAACGCTCGAACACCTGGGCGTCGTGCCCGGGGACGATCAGGTCCGGGTCGCTCGCGAGCGCCCTGATCCGGTCGAACGCCCGGTACATCTGCGGAAGGTCGGTGACGAACCTGGCCGGGGAGTCCCCGTGGATGTGACCGAGCAGGTGGGACGCGTCGGAGGCGAGCACGGCCGTGCCGCGCCCGGTCTCCACGCTGACGACCTGCATGCCGGGCGTGTGCCCGCCGACGTGGTGCACGCTCACGCCGGGAACCACCTCCCGGTCACCGACGACCTGTACGAGGCGCCCGTCGAGGTTGAGCCGGACCAGCGCCTCGATATCCGCGGGCTCGACCAGCCGGCGGAAATCGCCCCGGGCCGCGATCGGGCTCGTCCAGAACGCCATCTCGGCGGCCTGCGCGTAGAAGTCGGCCGTCTCGAAGGGCGTCAGGTCTCCGCAGTGGTCGAAGTGGAAGTGGGTCAGGATCACGTGGCCCACCGTGGCCGGGTCGACGCCCAGCAGCCGGAGGGCCTCGCTGGGCGCGCGGAAGTGCGGTCGGCCGCGGCGCCGGGCGACCTCGGCGGTGAAACCCGCGTCGACGACGACGTCGCCCGATCCGGTCCGGATCACCCACAACATGAAGTCCATGTGTCCCGGCTGGTCGGCGCAGGACGCCGGCGGGTTCAGGAAGTACTGGGCCATCGAGCCCTGCCGCACTTCGGCGAACTTGAGGGCGTACAGCTGATGCACGCGCTACCGACCTCCTCGGTAGAACGCCCGCGCCGCGTCCACCAGGTCGCGGGGCGGCTGTTCCGCGAAGAACCCGCGCCGGGAGGCGACCAGGCCGCCGCGGCGGTACTGACGCGCGCGCATCTCGGCCACCTGTAGGCAGGTCCCCAGCGAGTCCAGCACCGGGACGTCGCCGACCCGGGTGACCCCGTGGGCGGCCAGGAACACGTTCAGCGGTCCCTCACCCGGCACGATCACGGTCGCGCCGTCGGCCACCGCGTGGTCGACCGTGGCCCGGAACGCGTCGAGCAGGGGCTCCGGGTTCGCGTACGCCGCCATGACGTCCTGGAACGCCATCGGCACCTGGCGGATCGGGCCGACGACCTCGCCGAGCCCGTAGGTGCGGATGTTGCGGCGTAGCTGCGGCTCCAGTTCGGCGATGAAGTTGACGATGCCCACCCGCTCGCCCAGCAGGCCGGCCATCAGGACCGAGGTGTGGCCCAGCGCGATGACCGGGATGTCGACCAGCGAGCGGCACTCCTCGTACCCCGTGTCGGGGATCGTGGCGACGAGGAAGGCGTCGTAGCCCTCGTCTTCGGCGCGCAACGCCGCCTCGACGAACTGCTCCCGATGCAGTCCGGACAGGTAGCCGTACTTGATGTGGGAGCCGGGATAGGTGGACGGGTAGGTGCCCGGCGCCATCCCGTGCAGCACCACCTCTGTCCCGGGCGCGGCGACCTCGGTGAGGTGCCGGCGCAAGGCGTCCCGGTAGTGCGGGACGTCGTCGAGAACGGTGAAGGACTGGTGCCAGATCTTCACGCCGTCGCCCTCTCGCTCCGGCCGGCCAGCGCTGCCGCGTTGGTGCCGGCGATCCGACCGAAGACCGCTCCCCGCAGGACCGAGGTGGATCCGGTGTAGTTGGAGTAGTAGAGCCCGGTCATCTCGCCCGCCGCGAAGAGCCCGGGCAGTGCCCGCCCGTCGCGGTCGACCACGCGGGACGAGGCGTCGACCTTCAGGCCACCGAAGGTGAAGACATTGGCCGCCATGACCGGGTACGCCTCGAACGGCGGCTCGGCGATCGGCTTGGCCCAGTTGGACTTCGGTGGAAGCAGACCGGTCGTGGCCAGTCCGTCCGGAGTGGACGGATCCCAGGCTCCGTCCGCGTCGCAGGCGCCGTTGTAGGCCGCGACCGTCTCGGCCAGGGCGCCGGCGTCGATGCCCAACCGGTCGGCCAGCTCCGTGACGGACCCCGCCGTGACGGGCCGCTCGGACGTCCGGATGCCCGTTCGCAAGTTGGGGACGAGCCTGCTCGTGGCGTCGAGCAGGAGCCAGGCGACTCCCCGCGTCTGATCCTGGATGTCCCGCGTGATCCGCTCGTACCAGGCGTCCACGGGCCCGCGCGCCTCGTCGACGAACCGCCGCCCCTCGGCGTTGACCAGGATCCCGTAGGACAGGGCCATGACGGCCGCCTCCGGTTCACCCGACCGGGGATCGACCGGCTCGGCGTGGAAGAGGGCGAAGTTGCCGGCGGTCGCCGCGCCGACGGCCAGCGCCATCTCGATGCCCTCGCCCTTGTTGTAGTTGCCGCCACGGGCCACCGGGCGACAGGTGAGGGCGCGCGGACCGTGGTAGCGGGCCATCATCTCGTTGCTGCCCTGGAAGCCGCCGCTGGCCAACACGACGGCCTTGGCCGAGACGGCCCCGGACCCGGCTTCGCCATGCGTACGCACGCCGGCGACCGCCCCCGACCCGTCGACGACCAACGACCGCCCCGTGGTCTCGAAGACGAACTCGACGCCCAGGTCACGCGCCCGCTTGCCGAGCGCCTCGACCAGGGCGAGCCCGCCGCCCACCGGGGCCAGCCGGGTGGTCGAGACGGTGGGGAACAGGGTGGGCAAGGGCGCGAAGGAGACCCCGTGGCCGGTCAACCACCGCAGCGTCGGCCCGGCCTGTGCGACGAGCGTCTCGACGTAGTCCAGGTCCACCACGTGGTGGGCCCGCAGCAGCGCGGACCGCCGGGCGTACTCGATGCCGGCGTCGGCCGTGATCGAGGGGTCGGGATGGCCGGCGAAGTCGTCGACCAGTGCCTCGGCGAGGCCGTCGGCCGGTTCGTCGATCGTCTTCATCCGCAGGTAGGCCTCGGTGTAGCGGGTGTTGCCCCCGGTCTCCGCTTCGGTGGACCGTTCGAGCAGCACGACGGAGGCGCCCGCCTCGGCGCCGCTCACCGCCGCCGACAGGCCGGCGATCCCGCCGCCGACCACGACCACGTCGCACTCCCGGGTCGCGCCGGACGCGTTCACGACCAGCTCCTCACGATGCTGTCGGCGGTCGTCACGGTCCCGAACAACGGCAGCGTCGTGGACGTGGCGAAGTCGTGTGCGGCGGCGGTGAACGACGCGCACATGTCCTCGACGACGCTGACCCGCAGGCCGGTGTCGGAGGCGTGCCGGGCGGCCGACTCGACGACGAGGTTGGTCGCCACTCCGCCCAGGACGACGTGCGTGATGCCGTCGGCGGCCAGCGCGACCCGCAGCGGCGTCCCCACGAACGGGTCGACACAGCCCTTGTCGACGACCGGTTCACCGCCGTTGGGCGCCAGGTCGGCCACGAACTCGGCTTCCGGCGACCCGGCGATCATCGCTTTGCCGTCGACGTAGGCGTCGAAGCGGGCCAGCCGGTTGGTCCGCAGCGCGAACGTCGGGTCGAAGGCGAGCCGGACGTGGTAGACCGCGACGCCCCGCTCGCGGGCCGCGTCGAGCACCCGCCGGGCGGTGGTGACCACTCGCCGTTCCCGGACCGCGGCGGCCAACGGCGCCGCCCGGCACAGCGGACCCTCCTCGCATAACGCGACCTGGTAGTCGAGCATCAGGAGGGCGGTGTCTGCGTTCATCGTTGTCCTTCGGTGTCGTCGTTGCCTTCGGTTCGGGACGGCCGCTCCCCGGCGCTCACCAGCCGGACCAGCCGCCGTCGACGTAGACGACCTGTCCCGTCACGTACGCCGACGCGGCGGTGGCGAGCAGCAGCAGCGGCCCGGCGAAGTCGGTGTCCGGGTTGCCGAGGCGGCCGAGCATGGTGCGCTCCGAGAACCAGGCGAGCCGCGCGGGATCGTCGGCGAGCGGCGCCGTCATGGCCGTCGGGTAGAAGACCGCCGGGGCGAGGCAGTTGACGGTGACGCCGTCGCGGCCGAGCTCACTGGCGAGCGAACGTGTCAGGTTGGCCAGCCCCGCTTTCGAGGCGTAGTACGCGCTCTCGGGAACCGGGCCGACGCGCTCGGCGTACACTGTGGACACGAAGACGATGCGCCCCCGGCCAGCGGCCCGCATGCGCACTCCGAACTCCCGCCCGACCAACCACGCCCCGGTGAGGTTGACGCGGACGACGCGTTCGAACTCGTCGAGCGAGGTCTCCTCGAACGGCCGGCGCAGCATCACGCCGGCCGCGTTCACCAGCACGTCGACGCGACCGTGGGCGGCGACGACCGTCTCGGCCAGCTCCCGCACCGACACCTCGTCGGTGACGTCGACCGCGTGGGCCGTGGCGCCGGGCCCGCACGCGGCCGCGATCCCGTCGAGGGCCGCCTTGGAGTGCGGCAGGTCCGCCACCGCCACCGTGGCGCCCTGACCGGCCAGCGCGAGCGCCGCCCGCTCGCCCAGCCCGCCCACGCCGACACCGGTGACGACTGCCACCTGGCCGGTCAGGTCGAAGAGAGCGGCCCCGGTCACCACGCGAGGGAGCTCTTCTCGGCCGCGGCGCGCGTGCCGGCGATCCGGCCGAAGACGGCGGACTTGCCGATGCTGGTGCCGGTCATGTAGCCGGCGCCGTGGAAGCCCCCCGTCACCTCCCCTGCCGCGTACAGCCGCTCGATCGGGTCGCCGAAGACGTCCAGGACGCGCATCGAGGTGTCCACTGTCAGCCCGCAGTAGGTCGCCAGCACCACCGTTCCGGACTTGTGGGCGTAGAACGGCGGGGACTCCAGCGGTTGCCGCTCGCCGACGCCACCGACGAGCCGGGTGCGCCCGAACTCGTCCGGCTGCCCGTCGTGGATCCGGCGGTTGTAGTCGGCGACGGTCGCCTCCAGAACGCCCGGCGCGGTCGCCATCGCCCGGGCCAGCTCCGGAAGGGTGTCCGCCACCACGAGCATCCCGGCGCGCTCCCGCTCCCGGAAGTTGTAGATGGGAGTCTCGTCGTCGCTGCGCGCCATCACGGCCGCGTCGAACAGCTGCCAGGTGAAGCCGCCGGGCTGGGCCAGGCTGGCGTCGCCGAGCAGCTTGTAGGGCGAGGACTCGTCGACGAAGCGACGTCCGGCCGCGTTCACCGCGACGGCACCCTTGTAGACGGCCAGGATCCCCGTACCGTCCTCGGCCGGGTGTGGCTCGAAGTAGTGGCCGTAGGTTCCTTTGACGTAGGGCATGTCGACAAGGCCGGCTCCGAGCTGGCACGCCATCGCGAGCCCGTCGCCCTGGTTGCCGGCCCCGCCCGCCAGCAGCGCCTTGCGCATGGCCGGCGCCCAACGGTCGAGCATGTCGCGGTCGCGGGAGAAGCCACCGGTCGCGACGACCACCGCGTCGGCCCGGACCACCGACCGGCCTTCCGGCGTCGCCACCTCGACCCCGGCGACGCGGCCACCCTCGCGCAGGATCCGCCGGGCCGGCGCGTCGCGGACCAGCCGGGCACCGTGCGCGCCGGCCGCCGCGAACAGCCGGCGGAGCATGGCGGTGGTGTCCGTGGGATGCGACCGGGGTGCCGACTGGCCGGACGCGGCGTGGATGTGCCCGTAGAGGATCCCGTGGCCACGCAGCCAGCGGTAGGTGTCGAGCTGGTGGTGGCAGTACAGGTCGACGAGGGCGGGAGCGGCGGCCGGCCCGCCCACCGCGAGCAGGTCCTGGCGCAGCAGGTCGACGGAGTCCGCGATGCCCTGCTCGCGCTGCTCGTCGGTGCCGGCGAACGCCGACAGCCCGGCCGAGCGTACGGTGCTGCCGCCGAACGTGGGCATCTTCTCCAGCAGCACGGCGTAGGCGCCCGCCTCCGCGGCCGCCAGCAGGGCCGCCGCGCCGGCGAGTCCCCCGCCCAGCACGAGGACGCCGGCCTGGTCCGGCACGTCGTCCGTCGTCGGGAGGCCGTGCGGAGCTATCCCCGGTTCCTCCGTCATGGTCGAAGCTCCGCCGGCTCGGCGACCGCGGCGTCGAAGTGCGCCTCGGCGGCGGCGAACTGCCGCAGGTTGAACAGGTCCTGGCGCTGTTGCCAGGTCGCCATGTGCGGCGCCCGGGACATGGTCTCGCCGTGCTCAGCGAGATGGGCGAGGGCCCCGGTCGCCGCGTGCATGACCGACCGCATCAGGTAGTTGGCGTAGAGGACGATCCCGAATCCGAGCTTGTGGTACGCGGCGACGGACAGCTCAGGAGTCTTGCCGCCCTCGACCACGTTGACCAGCAACGGTGTTCCGCTCAGTTCGGCACCGACGCGCGCGAGCTCGTCCGTCGAACGCAGCGCCTCGACGAAGAGGACGTCGGCGCCGGCGGCCCGGTACAGCGCGGCCCGGCGGAGCGCCTCCTCGATGCCGTAGACGCCGCGGGCGTCGGTGCGCGCGATCAGCACCGTGGCCGGATCCTGCAGACCCTGGCGCACGGCCTCGATCTTCGCGGCCATGTGCGCGGCCGGGATCAGGCTGTGGTCGTCGAAGTGCCCGCATCGCTTGGGCATCTCCTGGTCCTCGATCTGGATCGCGGCCACCCCGGCCCGCTCGAGGAGGCGCGCGGTCCGCATCGCGGTCACCGGACCGCCGTAGCCCGTGTCGGCATCGACGACCAGGGGCAACGCGGTGGAGTTGGCGAGGCGCGTGACGTGGTCCAGCGCCTCGCCGGACGAGATGAGCCCGATGTCCGGCAGCCCGTAGAGAGCGTTGGCCAGGCCGGCGCCCGTGATGTAGGCCGCCGCGAATCCGGCCCGTTCGATCAGCCGGAGCCCGAGCGCGTCGGTCGCGCCGGGAAGCACCAGGCCGCCGGTCTCGATCGCCGCGCGCAGCCGGGCCCGCAACAGCGCTGGTTGGTCGGCCGGCCCCACGCCCTGGAGCGCGGCCACGTCCTCAAAGAAACCTACGGAGCTCGCCATAATGCAACGAGCATACGAATTGCATGCAATGACGTCAACGGTACGTCCGACGACGGGTGCCGAACGTTCTTACAGGGAGATCTCGGTCGACTCCAGGTTGATGCCGAGGAGAGCGCGGACCCGCGCCTCACGGGCCTTGCGCATGTGGTGCATGGCCGCGGACCGCGCCGCGTCAGCGTCGCCGGAGGCGATCGCCTCGATGAGCTGCAGGTGCTCGGCGGCGTTCTCCTCCAGCCGCTTGGGGTCCCGGTAGGGGCTGACGCCGGCGCGACGGACGGCGTTCTCGATCTGGCCGAGGAAGCGGATCAGGTGGGTGTTGCCGGTCGCGTTGCGGATGATGCGGTGGAACTCCAGGTGCAGTTTGTTGGTCAGCACCGGGTCGTTGCCGGCGAAGGCGTCGACGCTCGCCTGGTGGACCCGCAGCAGCTCCGTCAGCATGCCGTCGGGCATGCGCACCACCGCGGTGTGGACGGCCAGCCCCTCCAGCACCTCACGGACCATGTAGACGCCCAGCACCTCCTCGAGGGTGAGCGCCTGCACCACCGATCCGCGGTTGGCCGTCCGCGTCACGAGGTTCTCGTCGGCCAGCCTTCGCAGCGACTCCCGGATCGGGGTCCGGCTGACCACGAACTCGCGCGAGAGATCCTCTTCACGGAGCCAGGTGGAGGGCGGAATCGTCCCGTCGAGGATCGCCTCCCGGAGGGCGTCGGTGACCGCGTCGGTCGTCGATCCGCGCTTCTCCTGGGAGCCCAGCCGCTCCCGGATGGTCTGGGCGACGTGTGACAGCTCAGGCATGGCCTCAACCGCCCGCGCGAGAGCGAGTCGGTCGATCCAGCGGACCGCCCCCGTTGGCAACCATGAGCACCCACGCCTCCTCAGGCTCGAGATTGCACCCAATTTAGCACTGCGGGCCGCGTGGGTTCGTCGCCCGGCCTCGTACGCCCGGGTTGCCGTGCGTCACAGGGACGACGCGACGCGCGTCAGCCGGGCCTCCCTCCGCTCCGCCTGCTGCCGCGGATCAGGCACCGGGACGGCCGCGATCAGGGCCTTGGTGTATTCGTGCGCCGGCGATTCGATCACCTGGGCCGCGCCGCCCTCTTCGACCACCTCGCCGTTGCGCAGGACGGCGACCCGATGTGACATGTGCCGGATCACGTCGATGTCGTGGGAGATGAACAGATAGGTGACGTGGGCGCTGCGCTGGAGTTCGGTGAGAAGGTTGAGGATCTGCGCCTGGACCGAGAGGTCGAGGGCGCTGGTCGGCTCGTCGCAGATGATGAGCTGGGGCGACAGGATCAGGGCCCGGGCGATCGCGATGCGCTGGCGCTGCCCACCCGAGAAGTGGCCGGGATAGCGCCGGGCCGCGCTCGGCGAGAGCCCGACGTCGCGGAGCGCCTGTGCGACCCGCTGCTCCGCCTCCCGCCGACCCGCCCTCCCCCGCAGGCGCAGCGGCTCGCTGAGCGTGTGGCCGACCGTCCGCGACGGGTTCAGCGAGCTGTACGGGTCCTGGAAGACCACCTGCAGATCCTGGCCCAGTTCCCGGCGGCGCCGGGGCGTGGCCCGCGAGATGTCCTCTCCCTGAAACGTGATCGTGCCCGCGCGGAGCGGCACCAGGCCCAGGACGGCGTTGCCGATGGTGGACTTCCCCGACCCGGATTCACCGACCAGACCGAGCGTCCGACCCGGCTCGATGTAGAGGTCCACTCCCTTGACCGCGTGGACCGGCGTGGCCCGCCGGCTGCCCCGGAAGACCACCTCGAGCCCGCGGATGTCGAGGAGTCGGTTCTCAGGCATGAACGTTCTCCTCCCTGGTCATCAGGTCGTGGTGGAGGCATCGGGAGAGGTGCCCGGACACCGGCTCGAAGAGCGGCACCGGGCCCGTGGCGCACTCCTGCGTCGCCAGCCGGCAGCGCGGCGCGAAGTGACACCCGTGTGGCCAGTGCTTCGGATCAGGCACCGTCCCACGGATCGCCGGCAGGAGGTTGCCGGGCTCGCCCCGACCCGGGGTGCATTCGAGCAACCCCAGCGAGTACGGGTGGCGCGGCTGGTCGAACAGTTGGAGCGTGCGCGCGGTCTCGACCACGTGGCCCGCGTACATGACGTAGGCGCGCTGGCACAGGTCGGCGATGACGCCCCAGTCGTGACTGATCAGGAGGATCGCCATCCCCGTGTCCCGTTGGAGCGTGCGGAGCAGGGCCAGGATGTCGGCCTGGACCGTGACGTCGAGCGCGGTCGTCGGCTCGTCGGCGATCAGGAGCCGTGGCCGGCCGGCCAGCGCCATCGCGATCGCCACCCGCTGCGCCATGCCGCCGGAGAGTTGGTGCGGGTACCGCTTCAGGACCTGCTCCGGATCACGCAGGTTGACCGCCGTCAGCAGGTCGATCGCGCGGGCCGTCACCGCCTTGGCCGAGAGCTTCTCGTGGCGCCGGATCACCTCGCCGATCTGGGCGCCGACGGTGAACACCGGATCCAGGCTGGCGATGGGTTCCTGGGAGATCAGCGCGATCTCGGCCCCGCGCATGCCGCGCATCTGCTTCGCGGTGAGCTTGGTCAGGTCGGTTCCGTCGAACACGACCGAGCCGCCGGTGACCTCTCCGCCCTGCGGAAGGAGCCCGAGGATGGCCTTGCCGGTGATGGACTTGCCGCAGCCGGACTCACCGACGAGCCCCACGGTCTCGCCCGGTTCGATCCGCAGCGAGACCTCCTCGACGACTTTGACCGCATTGCCCTCCTCGTCGCCCACCGTCACCGTGAGGTCGGAGACCCGCAGCAGGCTTCCGGCCGCCGGTTCCGCCGGACCCGCGACGGTGAACCCGGCGCCGCGCGTCGCGGCGCCGGTCGTCCGTGGGCGCCGGGCGACGCGTCCCGGCCGGCGCACGCGCTCCGTCGTGGCGTCACGGATCGAGTCGCCGAGGAGGCCGAAGGCCAGGATGGTCACCGCGATCGCCGCCCCGGACGGGACCAGCATCCACGGTTGGAGGGCGACGGCGGTCGACGCGTCGCCGACCATGTTGCCCCAGCTGGGCGTCGGTGGCTGGGCGCCGAATCCGAGATATCCCAGACCCGTCTCCACCAGCAGGGCGACGCCGACGAACAGCGAGAGCCGCACGATGATCGGGCCGATCACGCGCGGCAGCACGTGGTGGACGATCACGTGGCCGGTGGTCAGCCCGCTGACGCGCGCGGCCGAGATATACAGCTCGTTGCGGACGGAGAGGGTGGCCCCCCGGACGACCCGGGCCATGCCGGGCGCGCCCAGGATGCCCAGCGTGATCATGGCGGCCGTCTGGTTGCCCCCGAACGCGGTGTGGACGATGAGCAGCATCACCAGACCCGGGATGGCCAGCAGGATGTCGATGACCCAGCTCGTCACACGGTCGGCCCAACCGCCGACGTAGCCCGCGAACAGGCCGATCGGCACGCCGACGACCAACACGGTCAAGACGGCCTGGAGGGACCCGAGCAAGGTGTACCGCGCGCCGAACATCAGCCGGCTGAGCAGATCCCGGCCGAGGCTGTCGGTGCCCAGCCAGTGTGCCGCGCTCGGGCCCGACATCGTGTTGCGCAGGTCGGGTGCGGTGGGGTCGTACGGCGCCAGCAGCGGTGCGAAGACCGCCACCAGGCAGACCACGACGACGTAGAGCAGGATCGCGATCGTCAACGGACGCCCCACGATCGACCGCAGGAAGCGCCCCCGCTTCACGGTGTCGACGGTCTCGGCGGCTGCGGTCACTGGAGCCTCGCCTTCGGGTTGAACCAGCCATAGGCGATGTCGACGATCAGGTTGATGACGATGACGGCCAAGGTGAACGTCACCACCACCCCTTGGAGCACGGGCATGTCGTGGGCGAACGTCGCGTCGACCACGAGGCCGCCGAGACCGGGCATCGCGAACACGCTCTCGACCAGGACCGTGCCGTCGAGCAGGCCGATGAACAGCAGGCCCACCACGGTGCTCACCGGGATCGCGGCGTTGCGGAGGGCGTGCTTGAGGACGATGGAGCGCTCGGAGATCCCGTGGGCGCGCAACGAGGTGATGTAGTCGCGCGACAACACGTCCAACATGGCGTCGCGCGTCTGTTTGGCGATCGCGGCCAGAGCATGGAAGGACAGCGCCGCGACCGGGAGGACCAGTGCGAGCGCCCACTGGTTGGGCGACACGTCCAGCGGAACGTAGCCCGTAGCCGGGAAGATGCCCAGCGCCACGGAGAACAGGGCGACCAGCACGAGCCCGACCCAGAAGCTCGGCAGCGAGAACCCGACCAACGAGACGACGTCGACCAGCCGTGCCAACCGGTTCTGCCTGATCGAGCTCAGGACGCCGAGCCCGATCCCGATGAGGGCGGCGACCAGGGTCGTCGCGACCACGAGCGACACGGTGACCCAGACGCGGCTGGCGATCTCGTCGGTGACGCCGAGACCGGTGATCGGCGACTTGCCCAGATCTCCCTGCAGCGCGTCGGCCAGCCAACTGCCGTAACGCACCAGCAGCGGGCGGTCCAGGCCAAGCTCGTGCCGGAGCGCTTCGTACGCCGCGGGCGTGAAGTCTTCGCCGAGGATCGTGCGCGCCGCGTCACCCGGCGCGAGGGCGACCATCACGAAGGTCAGGAACGGGACGATGAAGAGCAAAGGAAGCGACAATGCCAACCTTCGCAGTACGAATCGGGCCACGGCGGTTACTCCTCAAGTCCCCCAAGTGAGGTTTCCAGTCGGATTCAGGCGAAAGCCCGGTTTGCCACCACCACCGACACGGCTACGTTCACGAGGACGTGGCCGCCGCGCAGCCGTGTCGCGACAACACCCATCCCTCGCGGTAGCGCCACCGGCCCCGACCAGCAGACCCTTCCGCGCAAGATTGGATCGTCATTGCATCCAGATCATCGGCGTGTGAACGAAGGATGTCAAGAGTCAGGGCTACATCCTGCGAAACCACGCGCGCCCGATTGCACGCAAACTCCGCCGCAGCCGCACTGTCGAGCCGGCGGCGCTGTATCGGGAGTGGCCCGCGGCAGATCTAACCTTTGGGGCCGGACTCGCTGGCTGGGCTCGGCAGGGGTGGCAGGTGGCCGCTGTCGGCGGGGCGTGGCGACTGCGACGGGAGGGGATTCCCCGGCTGGGTCGCGGGACAGCCCGCGAGCATGGCCGCCAGGAAGACGGCGCCGACCGTTGATGCCACGCCGCGACGCCACGGTCGCTGACCGACCGGACCGGCCGCTGATGGTGCTGACATGGTCATGCTCCTCGATTGTGGTGGGTCATCGGCGTAGCGCCTGGATGGGTTCGATCCGCGAGGCGCGTAGCGCGGGGTAGAGGCCGGCGACGACTCCGGTGAGCGTGCCGAGCAGCGGAGCCGGCAGCATCGCCCACGGTTCGAGCACCGCGGTCCAGTCGCGTGCGAGAGCCACCGCCAGGACGCTGCCCGCGCCGAGGCAGGTGCCGAGCAGGCCGCCGAGCGTACCGAGCAAGGCGCTCTCGGTCAGGAACTGCGCCGCCATATGGCGGCCCCGGGCGCCCAGGCACCGGCGGAGGCCGATCTCCGGCACCCGTTCGAGCACGGCGACGAAGGTCGTGTTCGCGATGCCGACCGCGCCGACGCCCAGACAGATCAGCGCGAGCAGCAGAAAGAGCGCATCGAGGTCGGCGGCGACACCCGCGCGCAAGGTACGCGGGTCCGGTGGTCCAGCCACCCTGATGCGGTCGACGTCGTCGGGGCGTAGCGCCACGGCAAGCTGGCCGGCGACCACCTGTGCGGCGCCGAGCCGCGTCTGGACGATCATCCGTGTCGGCTCGCCGCTGGCCGGCGGGCCCCAGACGGCCTCGGCGGTGCCGGGCGGAACGAGGACCGACAGCAGCAGGTCGGCGTGGCGCTCCAGGTCGTCGATGACGCCGATCACCGTGAGTGGCACGCCGTCGACGAACACGGCCGGCGCACCGTCCACTCTGGTCACGCCGAGTCGCTCGGCGACGGCCGCGCCCAGTACGGCGACCGGTTCGCCCCGGCTGTCGTGGAAGCTGTCGTAGATCCGGCCGGTGGCGAGCGTCGGGTGCATAGCCCAGATCGCGGACGGGCTGATGGCGGTGACGGTGTGCTCGTCGACGTCGCCGGCGGGCGGCTCCGGCACGCAGCTCACTCGCCGCTGGCCGGCGGACCAGTAGATGCCGGCCTGTTCGACTCCGTCGATCGCGCGGGCCCGGCGTTCGGCGTCGACCGGGAACGGCCGACCGGCCAGTTCGGCATCGGCCGCGGCGTCTTCGGCGAGGACCTCCGTGGCGGACAGGGCGGTGAAGCGCCGGTCGATCTGGCTTCCGGCGGTGGCCGTGAGTCCGAGCACGGCGACGAACGTCGCCACGCCGAGCACGGTGCCAACCGCCGTCAGCGCCGAACGGCCGGGACGTTGCAGGATCCCGGTCAAAGCCTCGCGCAACAGATCCCGCGCCGTCAGCCGGGTCATGGGGACCGGATCTACTGTGGAACGACGTCGGCGCACGGCTCCTCCACCCTGCCGTCGCGGATGGTGATCACCCGTTGGGCGCGCTCGGCCACCTGGTCGTTGTGGGTGACCACGACGATCGTCATGCCACCGCCGTGCAGTTCGGCCAGGAGGTCCAGCACCGAGTCGGCCGTGGCGGTGTCGAGGTTGCCGGTGGGCTCGTCGCACAACACCAGCGTCGGCCGGTTGACCAGGGCCCGGGCCACCGCCACCCGCTGCTGCTCGCCACCGGACATGGTGGTGGGTAACGCGTCGAGCCGGTGCCCGAGACCGACATCGCGCAGGGCGGCGACCGCTCGTTCGGTCCGCTCGCCCGCCGACACCGAGGTGTAGAGCATGGCCAGCGCCACGTTCTCCACCGCGCTGCGGTACGGCAGCAGTTGGAACGCCTGGAACACAAAACCGATCTTGCGACCGCGTACGGCGCCGCGCTGCCGCTCGGTCAGCGCCGCGACGTCGATGCCGTCGAGCAGATACCGGCCGGCGCTCGGCTTGTCGAGCAGGCCGACGAGGTTGAGCATGGTCGACTTGCCGGAGCCGGACGGTCCGACCACCGCGACGTACTCCCCCGCCGGGACGGTCAGGTCGGTCGCCCGCAGCGCGGTCACCGGGGGCGGGCCGGGATAGACCCGGGCCACACCCGAGAACGCGACGGCCGGGGCGGTCACGGTGAACCCACCACGACGAGGTCGCCGTCGCTCAGGTCGCCGTCGTCGGCCGGCTTGACCTCGACATAGCCGTCACCCGAGGCTCCGACCACCACCGCGACTCGCCGGGTGCCCGGTGTGTCACCGGCGCCGCCGGTCGGTGCGGCGTCGCCCGTCGCGACGGTGACCGAGACCGTGCCGTCCGCCGCCGCGGACACCGCCGCCACCGGCACCACGAGCACCGGCTGCCGGGTGCTGGCCACCTCCACGCTGAGTCGTACGCTCTGGCCGACGAGCTCGGGCCCGAACGGTGTGGTCGGAGTGACCGCGACGGCGTAGCCTCCCGCGACGGAGCCGTTGGACGACGCGTTCTCCTGCTCGTCGCCCCGGTTGCCGCTCGCCACGATCGCCGCCGCCGCATCGCCGACCGCCGTGACCCGCCCCGCCACCGTCTTGCCGTCGGTGCTGGTCATCACCTCGACCGGCAACCCCACCGCCACGCCCTGGGGCTCCGCGCCGACGAGGGTGCCCGCCGCCAGGACGGCGCCGGTGGCGAGTGTGAGCAGGCTGCCCTCCACCGGACTGCCGACGACGGCGGTCGAGGTGACCACCGGAGCCGGAAAGCGAGGCACGAAGACGACCTCGCCCATCGGCAGCATCGGGCCGGTCCGGGCGACCAGCGCGGCAAGCTCGCCCCGGGCCTGGTCAAGAAGCTCCTTTGCCCGCCCGACGCTCTGAACGGCGGCACCGGGGTTGCCGACGGCCCCCGGTGTCCCGCCGGCAGAGTCGACGTTGCCGTCTCCGCTGGCAGCGGCGCGGGCGTCGGCGAGCGCCCGCTCGGCCTCGCGCACCCGGATCCCGGCCTGCCCCACAGCCTGCTCGTCGGCGGTTCCGGTGTGCGGGACGGGATAACCCAGACTCTCGTACAGCCGATTCAGTGCCGCCTTGGTCGACGGGCCGAAAGTCGACTCACGGGCGACCCGGTAGCCCATGGCTCGCAGAGCCTCCTGGAGCTGGGTGACGTCGCGCCCGCGGGCGCCGGGGCGGATGTCCCGGTAGGCCGGAAGGGGGCCCGGCATGGCGATCACCGGCCGGCCGGACACCTCGACCAGGATCTGGCCGGCCTTGACCTGCTGACCGCGCTTCACCCGGACGGCCGTCACGACCACGCGCTCCGCCTCGAAGACCGTCGCCGGCTCGACCGGGATCATCCGTTCCTGCACGACCGTGCCGCGCAGCACCACCGTGTCGCTGAGCACCCGGCGTTGCACGGGCGCGGTGAGCAGGCTGGGCGGCGGTGCGGCCGTCGCGGCGGCGACCTGCGCGGGCGACTTCACCGCGGACGAGAGCCCGAGCATCGCCAAGGCGAGCACGCCCGCGGTGGCGGCTCCGAGAAGCAAGGTGCGGCGCCGCCGTCGCAGAACCGATCCACGTGGTACGACGTGCGCCTCACCGCCCGTCGTGCCCATCAGGCTGTGCCCCCCGCCACGACGCGGGCGGCATCCGCCTGCTGTCGCTCCAGATAGGACCGGACCGCTTCGAGCTGGGTGACGTGCTGTTCGACCGCCATCCGCTGGTATGCGGTCTCCACGGCGAGCAACGTGCCGACGAGGTTGGTCTTCTCCTTGCATCCCACGTCGGCGACGGCCGTGGCGATCTCTGTCGCGCTGACCGTCTCGGTCTGCCAGCGCTGGTCGTCGTTGGCGACGTACGGATCCGGGTAGTCGAAACCCTGTTCCTTCATACAGGCGCTCCACGCCTTGAACACCGCGATGACACGGCTGTCCTCCCGCATTCGGCCGTGCGCGTCGAGCGCCATCCGTTGCACCAGCTCGATATCGACGGGTTCGGCACCCGCGGCGAGCTGCCGCAGGGCCTCGCCGGCGCACCCGCCTTCCGGGACGGGCTGGCCGTTGTAGCTGGTCTGCCC
>Ga0164243_10000824_pt1 | contig 54197 bp, 48 predicted proteins | sample OricompcompostOP_FD_108781 | JGI IMG/M metagenome (GOLD analysis project Ga0164243, IMG submission 108781) | Organic Plus compost microbial communities from Emeryville, California, USA - Original compost - Organic plus compost (OP) | ecosystem: Engineered > Solid waste > Mixed feedstock >... | reverse complement strand
TCGGTCGTGACGTCGAGCGCGGTGGTCGGCTCGTCGGCGATCAACAGCGCCGGATGGCAGGACAGTGCCATCGCGATCATGGCCCGCTGTCGCATACCGCCGGACAGTTCGTGCGGGTAGGACTTCGCGATCCGCTCCGGGTTCGGCATGCCCACCTGCCGGAGCATGTCGATCGCCTGCGTCCTGGCCTGTTCCTTGTCGTCGGTCTGGTGCAGCAGGATCGCTTCCTCGATCTGTGAACCGACCGTGTAGACCGGATTCAGCGAGGTCATCGGCTCCTGGAAGATCATCGCGATCTCAGCGCCACGGATCGATCGCATCGCCCGGCTGTTCGGATCCAGCTTGGCGATGTCGACACCACCGGACCGGGTCGCCGCGTCCTTGTCCTCGGGCTCGCTCAGCAGATCCGTCGCCGCGCCCTCGGTGCGCTTGCGATGGAACTCGATGGTGCCCCCGGTGACATGGCCGGGGCGCTCGATGATCTGCATGATCGCCCTGGCCGTCACACTCTTGCCACAACCGCTCTCCCCGACAATCCCGATCACCTTGCCCCGGGGGATGTCGAAGTTGACGCCGTTGAGAGCACGCACGACGCCGAGGGTGGTCGGAAACTCGACTTCGAGGTCCCGCACCGAGACGATCGTGTCGCTTTGGCCGTCAGTCATCATTCTCCCGTCAGTCATCTACAGGGTGGCCGGTCAGCTGTACGGATCGACGGCATCGCGCACGCCGTCGCCCAGCAGTTGGAAACAGGTGATGCACAAGATCACGGCCAGGGCCGGGATGAGCACCCACGGATACTGCTGCAGCACGTCGATCTTGGAGGCGTCCTGCAGCAGAACGCCCCAACTGATCGCCGGATCCAGCATGCCGATGCCGAGGAAGGACAGTGCAGTCTCGGCCAGAATTGCTGCCGGGATGGCCAGCATCGACACGGCCACGATGTGGCTGGCGGCGTTCGGCACCAGGTGGGTGAGCACGATCCGGGTGTCGGACGAGCCGGCGGACCTGGCTGCGTTGACGTAGTCAGCGCTGGAATAGGACATCACCTTGCCGCGCACCTGTCTGGCCAGGCCGGTCCAGGTGACCAGCGACAGGATCAAGGTCATCAGCAGGTACCGCTTGGTCACCGACATGTTCTGCGGTAACACCGCCGCCATCGTCGCCCACAGCGGCAACTGCGGGATGGACATGATGATCTCGATGAACCGCTGGATGATCGTGTCCGTCGCTCCGCGGATGTAGCCCGAGATGGTGCCGATCACCGAGCCGAGGACGGTGGCGATCAGCACCCCGAGCACACCGATGGTCATCGACACCCGGGAACCGAAGATCATCCGGCTCATGATGTCGCGGCCCTGGCTGTCCGCGCCGAAGAGCAACAACTTGCTCTCGTTGACGGTCACCAGGTGCCGATCGGTCGGGATGACCCCGAAGAGCTTGTAATCGAACCCCTTGCCGAAGAAGTGCAGCGGGATCGGGTTGTTGCAGTCAGTGGTGTAGATCGTCCTGATGTTGATCGGGTCGATCTTCTGCGACACCCGGCAGATGCCGGGTCCGCCGCTGAAGGTCAGCTGACTGGGTTTGGAGAACTTGTAGTCGGCGTCCACCGCCGCCGGGTCGTTCGGCGACAGGAACGGGGCGAACACCGCGGCCAGGTACATCAGCGCCAGGATGATCACACTGACCACTGCGAGCTTGCTCCGCTTGAACCGCCGGAACATCAGTCGGGTCTGGGAGACCTCACCGATGTTCGACTGCTCGGGTGCGAGAGCAGCCCGATCGTCGTCCGGGATCAGGTCGGTGGCTTCTGCCTCAGCGAGTTGACTCATGGTCGCGCCTCCTAGTCCGTGACCTTGACCCGTGGATCAATCCAGGCGAGCAGAAGATCCGAGATCAGGTTGCCGATCACGAGCAGGATCGACAGCAGGGTGAGCAGCGTCGCCGCCACATAGGTGTCTTTACTGATCAGGGTCTGGACCAACGCCTGCCCCGTTGTCGGCAGGGCGAAGACGATCGAGACGATCGCCTCGCCAGAGATCAACGCCGACAACGTCGTACCGAAGGTCATCACCAACGGATGCAGGGCGTTGCGGACTGCGTGCTTCCAGATCACCTTGCGTTCCGGAACACCCTTGGCGCGCGCGGTCTGCACGTACTGCTGGCCCAGTACGTCGAACAGGTTGGCCCGCATGACACGCGTCAACCAGGCCGTACTGCCGACCGCGATCACCGCCAAGGGCATCCAGAGGTGACCCAACAGATCACCGAATCTGGCCATACTCCAGGGCGCGTTCCGGAACTCGTTGGAATACAGCCCGCCGACTTCCACGCCGAACCATCGCACCGCTGCTGTCATCACCCCGAGCGCCAGCAGGAACTCGGGAATCGCGACACCGACGAACTGGATCACCGTGACGACGTAATCCGGGATCGTGTAGCGATGGGTGGCCGAGTACACCCCGATCGGGATGGCGATCGCCCAAGCCACGATGATCGCGCCGAAGCTCAACGTGACCGAGAGCGCCAGCCGGCTCCCGATCAGGTTGGCCACCGGTTCGTGGTAGAGGAACGATTGACCCATCTGGCCGTGCAACAGCCCGCTGGCCCATTTCCAGTACTTGACGATCCACGGGTCGTTGATCCCGTATTGCTCCTCCATCGCAGCGATCTGCTGGACGCTCACCACATTTCCCTGGGCACGAAGCCTCGAGATCTCCTGGGTGATCGCCGAGCCGGGCGCCAGCTCGATGATGAAGAACGCGATCAACGACACCGCGACGATCGTCAGAATGGCATAGGCCAGCCTGCGAACGATGAATACCAGCACGGAAAAGTCCTATCTCGTCAGCCGACTACCACTTAGCTGTGCTGGTCCGGATTCTCCCAGTAATAGGTTTCCGGATCGTAGACCGCCGGCGTCGGATGGATCCACGGATTGACCATGCCGCCCTGGGCGAGGTTCTCCCGCTTCGGGACGTTCCGCAGGTCCTTCTTGACGTACATCGCCTGCGGGTAGTTGGCCACCGTGCCCTGGAAGAACGGGCCGTCGCTGATGTGGATCTTGATCAGATCCCACACCATCTGGGTCCGCTTCATCTCGTCCGGCTCGACCTTGGTCTTGTTGTAGATGTCCCACATCTTCTGGATCGGGCCGTTCTTGTCCGGCTCCATCCGCGGTGGGTGCCGCTTCCATGGGTCGACGTTGGTCTCCTTGGAGTTGGTCGAGGTACCGATCTGCTGGTACCACTGGCCCTCCAGCGGAGCCCACCGGGTGTACTCCAGCGGCACCAGCCACTGCGGGTACAGCAGGTGGTTGGGGCCGTCGCCGACCTCCCAGTTGCTGTGCGCCATCAACTTGCCGGACTTCCACTGATCGTCGTAGGTCTGCGGCGGGATGGGGTTCATCTGCATGTTGACGCCGACGGCCTTGAGGTCGGAGACCAGGTGATCGTCCTTGGTCTTGTGCTCGTCGGATTCGTCGGCCTGGTAGTCCAGACGCAGCTTGAGCGGCTTGCCGTTGGGCAAGGTGCGCATGCCGTCCGAGCCCTCCTTGCAGCCGATCTCGTCGAGCAGCTGCTTGGCCTTGTCCGGGTCGTAGGTGACGTAGGAATCGCGCCACTGCTTGTAGACGTTCTCGCCCTCGGCGTTGACGTGGTACTCCTTCGCCTTCGGGCTCAGGGTGCCGGTCGTCCTCTCACCGGTGTTGAAGTAGACCGCCTTCTGCACGGCCTCCCTGTTGAACGCGTGGGAGATCGCCTGCCGGAACTTGGGATTGCGGATCAGCTCGCGCAGATCGTCCTCGATGTAGTCATAGTTGAAGAACAGGATCGAGCCGGTGCCCGAACCGCTGTCCCACAGGATGACGTCCATGTCGGACTTGCCGGCGCTGTCCCGGACGCCCTGGACATCGTTCAGGGTCATGCCGTTGAAACCGGCCTGACAGTAGTCGACGCTGCCCTGCTGGACCTGCAGCTTGCCCGCCTCGGCGTCGGTGACGACGCTGATCTGGATCTCGTCGACGTACGGCAGCTGGTCGCCGTTCGGCATCACCGCGTAGTAGTACGGGTTCCGCTCCAGCACGACGCCCTTGTTGTTGTCGAAGGACTTGCACTTGTAGCCGATCAGCGTCGGGCAGTCCGGATTCCGGTGCCAGTCGGCCTTCTGCTCCATCAGGCCGCCGACCGTATCCCAGTCGTCGGGCACGTTCTTGCCGGTGTCGGGATGGAACTGCTTGAGGTAGTGGCTCGGCATGACCCAGATCGGGCCGTTGTGGCCGATGTTGCCGTTGACCCACATGGCCATCCGGTCCGCGGTCAGCGGCGCCGGGGCGTCGAAGGTCATCTTCAGCGTGGTGTCGTCGACAGCCTCGAACTTGGCCAACGTGCCCTTGCCGGAACGAGCCTCGTCCGGCGGGGTCTGGCCCATCTTCTCGTCGAGGATGAACTTCTCCCACCACCAGATGATGTTGTCGGTGGTGAACGGCTTGCCGTCGGACCACTTCAGACCCTTGCGGAAGTGGAAGGTCCACTCCGAGGCGTCGTCGTTGGATTCCCATTCCTCGACCAGGCCCGGGCCGACGGTCTGACCGTCGTTGAGCCAGCGGAGCGGGGAGTGGCCGTAGAAGAACTCCCGGTCGGAGTCGGCCTTGGCCGCGCCCTGGGTCGAGAAGGTGTTCATGTTGAGCTTGCCGCCGTACTTGCCCGGCTTCACCCAGTTGTGCGGAATGACGTAGGGATTCTCAGGAAGCCGCTGTTCCACCGGGGGCAGACCCTTGCCCTTCAGTGACGGTGCTTCCTGGAACTTGGCGGGTTTGGGCAACGGCTTGAGTGCCGACCCCTTGGCATTGGACGCGCCCGTACCCGTACCGGAATTGCTTCCGGTTCCGGTGTTGTTGTTGTTCCCTCCACCGGAGCACGCGCTCAGTGCTGCGGCACCTGCAACCAGGGCAGAGCTGTACAGAAAACCGCGGCGGGTGATCTGGGAAGACTTCATCGTGTTCCTTTCCGACGTTCACAGGCGGCGCTGCCTGCTGGCAGCGGCGCCTGCGTGACCCCATAGGGCTAGATCGCGTTACGCGATCTTAGGGCCTAGTTTGACCCCCGCAACACAAACCCGCCCGCATCTTCAACAAATTGTGTCCAAGCGTGACCTGTTCGCGCTCCGGGGTGGCTGACCACGCCCGGATCGTCTACTATCTCTGGGCCGTTCCTCCTGGCCTGCTTCACTCGCCGCTGCTGATCCGGTGGGCGAGCTCGATGTCTTGTTGGGTGAGGCCGCCGGCGTCATGGCTGGTCAGGACCAGGTGAACTTTGTTCCATCGGATGTCGATGTCAGGGTGATGGTTGGCCTCCTCGGCCTGTTCGGCCGTCCGGTTGACGAAGACCATCGCGGCTCCGAAGTTCTCGAATTCGAAGTCGGCGACGATCCGGTTACCGTCCGGTCGCCAGTCCGGCAGCTGTTCCAACTGCCGAGCGATCTCTTCCGAATCGAGCAATCGACTCATGGCGACAGCCTGCCACAGTTGCCGGACGGCCGACACCACACCGTAGGGTGGCCGCGTGGATCTGCAGGCGTTCGGGATGCGGGTCGGACCCATCCTCGGATTCCTGGTCTGCATCACCGTGATCGCCGAGCTGTCCGACATGATCGGCATCTTCCGGGCCCTGGCCTACGGCGCCGCCAGGCTGGCCCATGGTTCGGTCCTGGTGCTGTGGCTGCTGGTGGTTGTGGTCGCCGCGGCCTCCTCGGCGCTGCTGTCCCTGGACACCACCGCGGTGCTGATCACTCCGGTGGTCCTGGTGCTGGCCCGCCGATTGCATCTTGATCTTGGTCTGTTCGCCTACACCGCCGTCTGGCTGGCCAACACGGCGTCGCTGCTGCTGCCGGTCTCCAACCTGACGAATCTGTTGGCGATGAGCTGGTTGCGGTCGGACCGGCCGGCATCAGCCGGCGCCGGCTCGTTCTCCGGTTTCGCCGCGCTGATGTGGCCGTCCGCGGTCGCGGCATTCGTGATCACCGTCGTCGTCCTTGCAGTGATCTTCCGACGATCCCTGACCGGCTCGTACACGATGCCCGGCTGGCATCCGGTCGGTGACCGGGTGTTGTTCGTGATCGCCGCTGTGGTCTGCGCCGGGCTCGGTCCGGCCTTCGCCCTCGGGGTGAACGTCACACTGGGTGCGGCGATCGGAGCGGCCGTCCTGGTCGGCGCCTGCCTGGTACGCCGTCCGCGGGCGTTGCGCTGGAAGCTGGTGCCCTGGCAGCTGGTTCTTGGAGTGTCGGCGCTGTTCCTGCTGGTCCAGTTCGCCCATGATCACGGGCTCGGCCGGCTGCTCGGCGCCGTCGCCGGGCACGGCGATTCAGGTTGGGAACTGCTCCGGCTGGGCGCAGTGGCGGCGGGCGGATCCAACCTGGTCAACAACCTGCCCGCGTATCTGGCGCTGGAACCGCTGGCCGACACGGCACACCGGATGGTGGTGTTGTTGATCGGGGTGAACGCCGGCCCGTTGATCCTGCCGTGGGGGAGCTTGGCGACCCTGTTATGGGCGGCACGTTGCCGGTCGGCAGGGGTGCGGGTGCCCTGGGGCCGCTTCGCCCGGCGCGGCCTGGTGCTGGTGCCGCTGCTGCTCGTGGGCTGCACGGGTGCCACACTGATCAGCGATTTCTTGACACACTAGCCGTATGCCCCCAGTCAAGGAACGCGTCGCGAAGTTCACCCGACGGCCGGCGATCGCACACCTGTTGCGGGCCAACCAGCGCTTCGGCGACCGGCTGGGCAACCAGTTCGGTGCGGCGATCACCTATTTCTCGGTGCTGGCGATCGTGCCGATCATCATGTTCGCCTTCTCGATCCTAGGCTTCATCCTCGTCGTGGTGGCGCCGCAGCTGCGACAGGAGTTGCTCGACCAGGTGACATCGGCGCTGGGCGGTCTGGACAAGGGCACCCGGGACAGCATCATCTCGGTGATCAGCAACGCCCTGGAACACTTCAAGGCGATCGGCATCGTCGGCCTGCTGTCCGCGCTCTACTCCGGGGCCGGTTGGATCGGCAACCTCAAGGACGCCGTCCGGGCGCAGTGGCGGGAAAGCTTCGACCTGCGGGTCAAGAAGGAGAACTTCCTGGTCAAGAACGCCAGCAACATCCTCATCCTGATCGGACTGCTGGTGTTGATCGGCATCACCTTCAGCCTGGCCTCGATCTCCACCTCGTTGAGCGGCAACATCGTCGACTGGCTCGGCCTGGGTCGGTTCGGCTGGTTGCGGCCGGTGCTGGCGTTCGTGCCGATCATCATCTCGATCGGCGCCGGGTGGTTGGTGTTCATGTATCTGTTCCTGGTGCTGCCGGAGACCCGGGAGCCGTGGGCCGCCGTTCGTCGCGGTTCGTTGATCGGCGCCATCGGCCTGGGCATCCTGCAATACCTGACGAGTTTCCTGATCGGCCGGTTCGCGCAGAACCCTGCCGCTGCGCTGTTCGGTCCGGTGATCGCGCTGATGGTCTTCATGAACCTCTTCGCCCGGTTGGTGCTCTTCGTCGCTGCGTGGATCGGCACCGCCGAACATCCAGCCGAACCTGACTTCGCGGCACTGGATGATCATGAAACCCAAGATCAGGAAGCCGGCGATGAACACGCCGATGATCACGAAAACAGGGATCGGCCCGCTGATCCGCGGGGCGACTGGTCGCGTACGCCCGGCTACGTCCCGCAGCAGGTCGCGACCCGATCGGTGCAGATCGGGACCGGTGCCGGTTATCTGACCGGGGCGGCCACCGGTGCCGGGTTGGGTGCGCTGGCCGCGCTGGCTCTGAAGCGGCTCACCGGGCGCCGCTCCTCCCGCTGACTGTTCGGTGGACCCGCCGGGCGCCGGCTCAGGCCACCCCGAAGGCGAAGATCGTTGTGCTCTGGTACGCCTCACCCGGGCGGAGCACCGTGGTGGGGTAGTCGGGCTGGTTGGGGGAGTCGGGGTAGTGCTGGGTCTCCAGGGTGAATGCGTCGCCCTGCCGGTAGATCCGGCCGGTCAGACCGGGAAACGTGGCGTCGAGGAAATTCCCCGAATAGAACTGCACACCTGGCTGGTCCGTCGAAGCGCGCAACCAGCGTCCGGAGGCCGGATCGTACGCCGCAGCCACCTGCCGGACGATGCCCGGACGGTGGTCGTTGAGCACCCAGTTGTGGTCGAACCCCTGGGCGAGCAGCAGTTGCTCGTCGGCGTCGCGGAGGTCCCGGCCGATCGGTTTGGCCGTCCGGAAGTCGAACGGTGTGCCGTCGACCGCGGCGAGCGGCCCGATCGGGATGGCGCCCGGCCCGACCGGAACGTACCGGTCCGCCGCGAGCTGGAGGAGTTGGTCCTCGACGGTGCCCGAGCCCTCACCGGCCAGGTTGAAGTAGGCATGGTTGGTCAGGTTGACCACGGTCGGTTTGTCCGTCGTGGCGTGATAGCTGATGGTCAACCTGCCGTCGCGGTCCAGGGTGTAGTCCACCAGGGTGTCGAGGTTTCCGGGGAAGCCCATGTCCCCGTCGGGGCTGAGGTGGCTGAAACTGACCCCGACGCGATCGTCCTCGTCGATGACCGTCGCCCGCCAGACCACCTTGTCGAAACCGGTCGGTCCGCCGTGCAGGGCGTTTCCGCCGTCGTTGACCGGGACCTGGTAGGTGGTGCCGTCGATGGTGAATCGCCCGTCGGCGATTCGGTTGCCGTAGCGGCCGATGGTGGCACCGAAATACGGGCTGTGATCCTGGTAGTCGGCCAGCGTCGGCAGGCCGAGCACGACGCTGGCCCGGTCCCCGCTGCGGTCCGGCAGTTCGACGGATTGGAGGGTTGCGCCGTAGGTCAGCATCCGCACCTGGATGCCGTCCTCGGACCCGAAGGTGTAGCGCTCGACGGCACGGCCGTCGGCCGTCTCGCCGAACGGCTCGATGCCGATCGTCAGGTCGCCGACCTGATCATGCAGCAGGGAATGCTGCGGGATCTGCTGATCGCCAAAGCCACCGTCCGATCCAGCCGTCGGATCCTGGTCTGTCACGTCACATCCTCTGGGGTGCCGGCGATCCCGGGTCGGAAGGTCAGGCCTGGCCGATCTCGGCCAGCATGGCGGTGAACCAATCGGTGGTGATGTCGAACGGCTTGCCGCCGGCGATCCGCGGGAACTCGATCGCCCGGAGTTCGCCGCCCCGCTCCTCGTCCTGGCCGATCACTCCGGACTCGCCGCGCAGCGCGCAGTCAACGGCAAGATCGGTCATCTGCTTGATCAACTGCAGGTCCTGATCATTGGCCCGTGCCGAACGGGAGAAGTAGCCCGACTTCTGCACCAGTACCTTGCCGGCGCCGAGTGTCTCGGCGAACTGTTCGGCGAACCAGGCGCCGGGATTGATCTTGTCCAGTTTCACGTGTCCGAAGGGATCCCGGGGAACCTCGGCCCCGGTCCGCTCCAGTTCGGCGACGATCGCCTCGACACCGGCGCCCTCGGAGATGAACAGGTTGACGCTGCCGATCTCGTCCATGATCTTCTTCAGCCGTACGCCTTCGGCCTCGAGGTCCAGCTTTGCCTCGGGCAGGTAGACGCCGTGGATGTCCCAGGCTTGTCGGGACAAGCCGATCTCGGGCAGGAATTCCTGTTCCTGCAGCCATTTCCGGTACGCCGCGGCGGTCGCTGCGGTCAGCCAACCGCAGTTGCGACCCATCACCTCGTGCACGATCAACATCCGGGAACCGGAGTCGTGCTCGGCGATGATGTTCTGGGCGAACACCGATCCCTGTTCGGCTGCCGTCCAGGCGCCCAGCGACTGCTTGATCGGGACCACGTCGTTGTCGATCGTCTTGGGCAGGCCGACGACGGTCAGGTCGTGTCCCTTCTCGGCCAGGAAGGCTGCCAGGTCGGCTGCGGTGGTGTTGGTGTCGTCGCCGCCGATGGTGTGCAACACGTCCACGCCGTCCGCGGTCAGCCGGTCGGCGGCCGCCTGCAGCGGGTCGACGCCCTCGGCCACCAGGCCGCGCTCGACCAGGTCCGCGGCGTTGGTCAGCTTGACCCGCGAGTTGCCGATGGGGGACCCGCCGAACCGGTCCAACAAGCCGGCCTTGGCACGCACCTCGGGTCCGACGGTCAGCGAGTCGCCGGCCAGCAGACCCTGGTAGCCGTAGCGGTAGGCGATGATCTCCACATCCGGGGCGAGGTCGGTGTAACGCTGGATCAATCCGCCGATCGCCGCGGACAGGCAGGGCGCGAATCCGCCTGCGGTGAGCAGAGCAACCTTGGACACGTTGGTAGGCACGAAGCAAGCCTATTGGGCTGCTTCGGGCTCCAGATAGCGGGCTCCGACGCCGGAGGAAGCCGCCTTGTCCTCGGGATTCTGCAGTGCGCAGCGTTGCAGGCTGAGGCAGCCGCAGCCGATGCAGCTGTCCAGCTGGTCCCGGAGTCGGATCAGCCGCTGGATCTGCTCGTCGATGCGCGGACGCCAGTTCTCCGAGAGTCGGGCCCAGTCGGTCCGGGTCGGTGTCCGACCCTCGGGCAGGGTGGAGAGGGCGGCGGTGATCTCCTCAAGGCTGAGCCCGACCCGTTGCGCGGACCGGATGAACGCCAGCCGGCGCAACGTGGAACGCCGGAACCGCCGCTGGTTCCCGGTGGTCCGTTCCGAACTGATCAGTCCGTGTGCTTCGTAGAAGCGGATCGCCGACGGAGCGACGCCGGACCGGGCGGCGACCTCGCCGATACTCAGCAAGTCGGTGGTCTGCATGCCGTGAGGCTACCTGAAGTTGAAGGAAGCTTGAACTCTGTCCCACAGGCCGAGGGGTCAGATAATCCCTCATCCGCGCCGCGTGTCGTCGCCCCTCACCGGCGAGGGGTCGCAGAATCGCTCATCCGTGCGGCGTGTCGTCGCGCAACTGCAGCCGGGGGAACGCCGGAACCGGATCCCCGACACGGTTTCCGTTGCCGAGTGCCGCAGCGAGCCGGCCGGTGCCGTCGGGGAGGAAGGGTAGGAGTTCGGCGGCGATCACCCGGCAGACGCCGACCAGGTCCCGGCAGATGGCCGCCAGCCGGTCGCGGTCTGCCGGCCGGTCCGATCGGGTCAGCTCCCAGGGCCGGAGCGACTCGATCGCCTGGTTGGCCCTGGCGGCCACCTCGACGACGGCAGCAGTGGCCCGGCGCAGGTCGAACCGGTCCAGCTGATGATCAACGATCGACGGCAGTCCGGTCGATGCGTCGCGTACGCCGGTCAGCTCCGGCAGGAACGTGGTGACCTCCGGGATCCCTCCGGGAAACGCGCGGCCGGTGAGCACCACCACCCGGTTGACCAGGTTTCCGATGGTGTTGGTCAGGTCCTCGGTGTAGCGACGTCGCAGCCGGTCCTCGGAGAAGTCGGTGTCGCCGACCCGGTTGACGTCGCTGACCAGCCACCAACGCAACGCGTCCCGGCCGTACCGGTGCGCGATCACCGACGGCTCCTCGGCACGGGCAGCGGTGTCGGACTTGCTGATCTTGCGGCCGCCCAGTTGCAGATACTCGTGCACGATGACGGAGGTCGGCAGCGGCTCACCGGCGGCCAGCAGGGTGCCCAACCAGTAGACGGCGTGGAACCGGCTGATGCCCTTGCCGATCACGTGGATCCGCTCGTCCGATCCGCGCCACCAGGTCCGGTACGCCTGATGATCGGGATAGCCCAGAGCCGTGATGTAGTTGGCCAGTGCGTCCCACCAGACATAAATGGTCTGGCCCGGGTCGTCCGGAACCGCGATACCCCAGCCGCCGGTGCGCTCCGCCGCTCGAGAGACGCTGAAGTCCTCCAGCCCGGACCGGACGAACGACAACACTTCGGCCCGGCGGTGTTCGGGCACGATGCGGACCCGGCCCGACGTGATGGCCTGCTCGATCCGATCCTGATAGGCCGACAGCCTGAAGAACCAGTTCTGCTCGGTGATCAGTTCGGGCACCGTGCCGTGTTCCGGGCAGCGGCCGTCGACCAACTCGGCGTCGGTGTAGAACTGCTCGCAGCCGGAGCAGTAGCGGCCGGTGTAGCTGCGCCGGTAGAGATCGTCGCGGATGCGGTGCCAGAGCGCCTCGACCCCGCGGCGATGGCGCGGATCCGATCCGGTGCGGATCACGTCGTCGTAACTGATCGCCAGTTCGTCGGCGAGCGCGATGAACGCGTCACCGTTCGCCCGGACGAAGTCGGCCACCGGCAGCCCGGCCTCCCGGGCAGCGGTGACGTTCTTCAGCGCGTTGTCGTCGGTCCCGGTGAGGAACCGGACCTGCTGCCCGCGGAGCCGCCGGTGTCGGGCCAGCACGTCGGCCTGGACGAACTCCAGCGCGTGTCCGAGGTGGGGTCGGGCGTTGACATAGGGGATCGAGGTGGTGAGGTAGCTGATCATGGTGACTCCTGGTCTGTGGTGCTTGCCGGGCTCGCAGACCGCGGAACCGCTGCGTTTCCCCGGACTGCGAGGAAACGCGGGCGTTCGTCAGCGCAACGGTTACCTCGAACCGCTGCGCATCATGGAGAACACGAACGTCACGCTGCCCATTGTCGCCGGCACCGCTCCGTCGGGCCACCCGATTACCGCGAGGGGTCGGATAATCCCTCATCTGTGCGGCGTGTCGGCCGGCCAGCGGCATCGGCGGCCGATCTCCAACTAGTCTCGAGCCGTGCGTTTTGCGAATCAGGTCGCCTTCGTCACCGGCGCCGCCAACGGGATCGGTGCCGCCACGGCACGACGGCTGCATCAGGAGGGTGCGACGGTGGTGATCGCCGACCGGGAGGAGGACGCCGGTCGGGCGGTGGCCGCCGAGTTGGGCGAGCGGGCGCTGGCCGTGCCCTGCGACGTCCGGGACCGGGCTTCGGTCGACGCCGCGGTGGCGGTCACCCGGGAGGCGTACGGCCGGTTGGACCAGCTGATCGCGGTTGCCGGCGCGTCGGCGATCATGCCGCCGCTGGAGGAGTTGTCCGACGAGCTCTGGGACGACCTGATCGACCTGAACCTCACCGGAGTGATGCGCTGCATCCGTGCCGCGCTGCCGCTGCTGGTCGACAGTGACCGGGCAGCGGTGGTGATGGTGTCGTCGGTGAACGGGCTGGCCGCCTTCGGTGAGGAGCCGTACGCCGCCGCCAAGGCTGGCCTGCCCAACCTGGCCAAGAACCTGGCCGTCCGGTACGGGCCGCAAGGGATCCGCTTCAACGTCGTCGCGCCGGGCACCGTACGCACCCGGGTCTGGGCGCCGCCGGAACGTGGTCTTGCGCAGATGACCCGGCTCTATCCGCTGGGCCGGGTCGGTGAGCCGGAGGACATCGCGGCCGCCATCGCCTTCCTGGCCTCGGCCGACGCCGGCTGGATCACCGGCATCACGCTGCCGGTGGACGGCGGCGTGATGGCCGGGCCGCTGCACCAGATGCTCGGCCGGTGATCACCGGCACGGGCGCCAGGTGATCAGCCGGCGATCCGATCAAGATCGGCCGTACGGGTCTCCGGCAGCCTGCTCATGCAGACCAGGGAGATGATCGCGATCACCGCGATCATCACCCCGACCGCGAAACTGCCGACGCCGGCCTGCAGGTTCACCGCGATCAAGGGTGGCAACGCCCCGCCCAGGACGCCGCCGAGACTGTAGGCCAGGGCCGCGCCGCTGTAGCGGTACCGGGTCCGGAACAGCTCGGGCAGGAAGGCGCCCATCGGTCCGAAGCTGAGCCCCATCAGCGCCAGGCAGCCCGCCAACGCCAGCCAGATCAGCACCGGGGTCTTCGTGTTGATCAACGGAAAGACGACCAGGCTCCACCCGATGGAGATGGAACAGGCGATCATCACGATCCGCCGGCGGCCGATCAGATCGGCGAGCACCGAACTGACCACCGTGGCGATCCCGAGCATCACCACGGCCAGCATGACGATGATCAACATCGTGGTCTGATCGATCTCCAGCACCGTCGTGGTGTAGCTCAGACAGTAGGTGGTCGCGGTGTAGAAGAGGGCGTACTGGATCATCATCACGCCCGCGCCGAGCAGCAGCCGCTTCCACTGGCTGCCGATCAGCTCCGCCAACGGCGTACGCGAGAGTCTGTCGGTCTCGGCTGCGCGCCGGAAGACCGGCGTCTCGGCGATCGACAACCGCACCCAGAGCCCGACCAGGACGAGGATGAAGCTGACCAGGAAGGGAATCCGCCAACCGAAGGTGGCGAACGAGTCGGGAGCGGCAACCCGGGCCAACAGGAACGACCCGTTGGCCAGGATGAAGCCGATGGCCGGGCCGAGCTGGGGGAACATCGCCCACCGGGCGCGGCGGCCCTCCGGTGCGTGTTCGGTGGCCAGCAGCGCCGCGCCGCCCCATTCACCGCCCAGCCCGATGCCCTGCAGCAGCCGCAGCACGACCAGCAGCACCGGCGCCGCCACGCCGAGGGTCGCATAACCCGGGAGTACGCCGACCAGCGCCGTGCTCAGCCCCATCATCAGCAGCGACACGATCAAGATCGACTTGCGACCGATCCGGTCGCCGAAGTGGCCGAAGATCGCCGCACCGACCGGACGCGCGGCGAAGGCGACGGCGTAGGTCGAGAACGCCGCCAGCACTCCGGCGACATCGCTGAGCTCGGGGAAGAACGCCTTGTTCAGGACCAGCGCAGCGGCCAGTCCGTAGGCGTAGAAGTCGAAGAACTCGATGGTGGTGCCGATGAAACTCGCGACCGCCACCTTGCCCATCGACTCGGTGGTCTGCATGTTGCCGGGGGATTGCACAGTGCGGAACGGTAGCCGACCCCTTGGCCGCGGGTGCACCGGCCTACTAGGGTCTCGGAATGGCGCGATATTACGACGTTCATCCCAAGGATCCTCAACGCCGCACGATCGCCCAGGTCGTCGACCTGATCCGCGACGGCGGGCTGATCGCCTATCCCACCGATTCCTGTTACGCACTCGGCTGCCAACTGGGCAACAAGGACGGGCTGGATCGGATCCGGGCGATCCGCCACTTGGACGAGAAGCATCACTTCACGCTGGTCTGCAAGGACTTCTCCCAGCTCGGCCAGTTCGTCCAGATCGACAATTCGATCTTCCGGCAGGTGAAGGCGGCGACGCCCGGCAGCTACACCTTCATCCTGCCGGCCACCAGGGAGGTGCCGCGCCGGCTGATGCACCCCAAGAAGCGCACCGTCGGAGCCCGGATCCCCGATCATGTGGTGGCCCAGGCAATCCTGGCCGAGCTCGGTGAGCCGTTGTTGTCCTCGACCCTGCTGCTGCCGGGCTATGAGGAGCCGATGACGCAGGGTTGGGAGATCAAGGAAGTGCTGGACAACCAGATCGATGCGGTCATCGACTCCGGTGAGTGCGGGCCGGACCCGACGACGGTGATCGACTTCCGCGAGCCGGTGCCCGAGGTGGTACGCGTCGGGGCAGGGGACCCGAGCCTGTTCGAGTGAGCCGGGCGCCCTGGCCGTTCCCGTCGGCGTTCACATCAGGGCGGAGGTCAGCCGCATCACGTTGTCCAGGGCCTTCTGCCGGCGTGGCCGGCGGAGCCACTCGTCCAGGGTGAGCCGCCGGCTCTTGGACCGGTAGTCGTCCTCGACCAGGCGCAGCTCGGAGACCAGCCGTTCGCCGGCCATCATCACCATCAACTCCATGTGCAGGCTCAGCGAGCGGATGTCCATGTTGCTGGTGCCGATCAGCGCGACGTCGTCGTCGATGCTCAGGTGTTTGGCGTGCAGCACCGTGGGTGCCCGGTAGAGGTAGATCTTGACCCCGGCGCGGAGCAGCTCCTCGTAGTAGGAGCGTTGTGCGTGGTAGACCATGAACTGGTCGCTGATCTCGGACACGAACAGCTCGACGTCCAGCCCGCGTGAGCCGGCAGTGACCAGCGCCTTCTGGATGGTTTCGTCGGGCACGTAGTACGGGCTGGTGACGCTGACCCGGCGGCGAGCGTTGTGGATGGTGGCTGCGAACAGCTTGAGGTTGTTGTCGTTGTCGAAGCTCGGTCCGCTGGGCAGCACCTGGGCGTCCAACCGCTCCGGGTCGGTGGCCGGCCGGGTGGGGTAGTCCAACGGCAGCAGCTCGTCGGTCTCGCTGAACCAGTCGGTGGCGAAGACGGCGTCCAGTTCACGGACCACCGGTCCTTCCATCCGCACCATCAGTTCGTGCCAGTGCAGGCCACGGCGCAGCGCCTTCTTCTTGTGGTAGTGCGAGGCGATCAGGTTCATCGAGCCGGTGTGGCCGGTCCGGCCGTCGATGACCACCAGCTTGCGGTGGTTGCGCAGATCGATCCGACGGTGCGGGTCACGGATCGGCCGGATCGGCAGCATCGGACGGAACTCCGCGCCCATCTCCCGGAGCACCTGCTCGGTCTTCTTCCGGTACGGGTACATCAGCAAGGACAGATGATCGATCAGCACGCGGATCCGTACGCCGCGTCCGGCCGCCCGGCCGAGCGCGTCGAAGACCGGCGCGGTGACGTCGTCGTACACTCCGATGAAGAACTCGACGTGCACGTAATGCTCGGCCTCGTCGATGTCGGTGGCGATCCTCTTGATCATCGCGTCGTATTCGGTGATCAACTCCGCCTGGTTGTCCGGCAACATCGGCAGGGCGCCGAGATTACGGTTGAGCGCGACCAGGCTCGGCAGCCAGTCCGGCCAGGTCGCACTCCGGCCTCCGTGATCAAGTTCGTCCGGGTTGCGCGCCAACAACCGGTCGATCACCGTTCGTTGTTTGTCCCGACGGTTCGCCGGGAGCTTCGCGGTGCCGATCAGCAGGTAGAAGATCACGCCCGCCAGCGGCAGGAAGATCACCAGCAGCAACCACGCGATCGCCGACGAGGGTTTGCGATTGGCGGACACCGAGAACGCGGTGAACAAGATCACCAGCACGTGCCCGATGAGCAGCGCGATACCCCACAGATCGAAACTGCTCACGGGGTCAAGCATCCTCCTGTCCGGCGCCGGTCGCACGCATCCCAGCCGACGTGTTCACCGGTGATGCCGTACGGTGACCGTCATGACCGCCGGGATCATCGACGGGACTGCCGTCTCAAGGAAGTTGTTGGCCGAGACCGCCGCCCGGGCGGCCGCGTTCACGCAGAAGGCCGGTCGGGCACCCTGTCTGGCCACGGTGTTGGTCGGTGATGATCCGGGCTCGGCGTCCTACGTCAGGATGAAGCGCAACCGGTCGCAGAGGATCGGCATCGCCTCCCGGGCGGTCGAATTGCCCGGGACCAGCACGACCGGGCAAGTGGTCGACGCCATCACCGGTCTCTCCGAGGACCCGGAGGTCGACGGCATCCTGCTTCAGCACCCGGTGCCGAGCCAGATCGACGAGCGGGCGGCGTTCGAGGCGATCGTCCCCGGCAAGGACGTCGACGGGGTCACCATGCACAGCTTCGCGGCGATGGCCTTCGACCTGCCCGGCTTCCACTCCTGCACGCCGGCCGGGATCATGTTGCTGCTGAAGGCCTACCAGGTCGAGCTGTCCGGCAAACACGCCGTGGTCGTCGGGCGCAGCCCGATTCTGGGCAAGCCGATCGGCATGCTGCTGCTCAACGAGAGTGCCACCGTCACCTATTGCCACTCGCGGACCACCGATCTGCCCGAGCAGGTCGCCCGGGCCGATGTGGTCGTTGCGGCCCTCGGCCGTCCGGAGTTGATCAAGGGGGAGTGGATCAAGCCCGGCGCGGTTGTCGTCGACGCCGGCTACAACCCGGGCAACGTCGGGGATGTGGAACAGCAGGCGGCCGCGGAGCGGGCGGCATTGATCACTCCGGTGCCCGGCGGCGTCGGCCCGATGACCGTTGCGGTGTTGCTGGAACAGACCGTACGGGCGGCCGAGGCAACCCTCAGCTGAACCGTCGCCGGAGATCCTCCGGCACCAGCTCGTCCGGGGCGGCCAACCGCCAGGTGTCGACGATCAACTCCTCCAGTTCGGCACGGCTGAACCGGTCGATCCGGGCCAGGACGGCCTGGTAGCCGTCGTAATGCGGTTCGGTGAAGTACTTGTCCGGCTCCGAGGCCAGCAGGGCCTCCTTGTCGGCGAGTTCGGGAACCCACACCACCAGCACGTCGGGTTGGGGCACCTTCGGTTTGCGCGGGTGCACCCGCTTCCGCCAGCTGTAGAGGAACTTCCTCGGTTTCGGCTCGAGGTCGATCAGGAAGGTCACCTCGTACGGCTCGTCGGTCGGCTCCGGCACCGTCGGCGGATCACAGACGGTGCCGGGCAGCCGACCGACGATCTGGTACGCGTCGGCCAGGGTCGCCATACCGACAGACTCTCACGCCGGCGGGATGTTGTGGTTGATCCGGAACACGTTGTCCGGGTCCCAGCGGCGCTTGACCTCCCGCAGCCGGTACCAGTCACTGACCCGATAGGCGTGGCGGGTCTTCCTCGGATCGCCGAGGAAGTTCAGGAACTTGCCGCCCGTGGCCGGTCCGGCCAGCGAGGCGACAACGTCCGGTCCGCCGTCGATCTTGATCGAGAACGGTACGTCGCGGTGTCCGACCGGTCCCGCATCGGCTGCCGGCTGCGCGGTCGCGCCGCCCCAGTGGCGGAACTCCAAAGCGTTGGCCCCATCCCCGGCGATCACGCTCCGCACGGCGGTGTTGATCAACTCCTCCGGCAGCTCGCGGTACATCTCGAAGCCTTGCGGGCGGGTGCCGGGGATGCCGATGTCGGCATAGCTGCGGACGCCGAAGTCGTCGTGCAACGGTGTGCCGGTCATGGCGTGCAGCCCGCTGAACGCCGTCGCTGCGGAATCGAGATCGCCGGCGTAGACAGCGCCGACGGCGAGCACCGGGCCCGGATGGTCGGGCAGCGGGGAGGTGTGCAGCAGTCGTGGCGCCACGGTGAGGGTGGCCGGCAGTTCTGCCGCGTGCTCACCGAACCAGCGCAGTGCCTCCGCGGCCCGGTCGATCCCGACGTAGGCAACACCGGCGATCACCCGGGACACCGGCGCCAGTCTGATCTCCAGCTCGGTGGCGATGCCGAAGTTGCCGCCACCGCCGCGGATCGCCCAGTACAGGTCCGGATGATCATCGGCTGCGGCCCGGACCAGGTCGCCGTCGGCGGTCACCAGCCGGGCACCGAGCAGGTTGTCCGCGCCGTAGCCGTACGGCCTGGCCAGCCAGCCGACGCCGCCCCCGAAGGTGTAGCCGACAACACCGACCGACGCGGTGTCGCCGGACATCGGTGCCAGACCGTACGGTTCGGCGGCAGCGATCACATCCGACCAGCGGGCGCCGGGCCGGACCCGGGCGGTCCGGGCTGCCGGGTCGATGTCGACTCCGGTCATCGACGATGTACTGATCAACATCGCCCCGTCCGGGCTGACCAGGGATCCGTGTCCGGTGGATCGGACGGCGGTCGGCAGGCCGCGGCGGCGGGCGTGCAGGACGGCGGATCGGATGTCGGCGATCGAGTGGGCCTCGACGGCATCGGCGGGTTGCAGGGTCTGTGTGGTCTCGGTGGTCATGGCGGGCTCCTTGGCGCGATTGCGTGTCACGGGATTGCGATGCTCAGCAGCCTTCCCGGGAACGGCCGCCCGATCGTCGGTGCTGGAGCGGCACTTCGGCTACGCCGTACGTCGTAGCGCGCTACGCTCCGCGTCCCACGCAGAACCCGACCGGTGCGCCACCCAACGGCAAACCGGTGGCCGGCGGTCTTGTCGGACCGTAGGCTGCTTCCCCGTGATTCCGGACCGTGTTCCGCGCCTCGACCCCGCCGGACTGATTGCCGCGGTGAACGACCGGACCGGCGCCGGCCTCCGGCTGGCCGGGCTTGCCGATCGCGGTGAGGTCGGCGCGGCGTACGTGGAGTGGCCGGACGGCCGGACCGGGGTGCTGACCCGCTCTGCCGCTCCGGTCGAGGCGATCGAGCGGACCGGTCGGTTGCTGGCCGGCGCCGCCGGGGCGCGTCTGCCGGTGCCCACGTACCAGAAGATCGTCGATCTCGGCACCGAACGGGTGATCATCCAGGAACGGCTGCCCGGGGCTCCGCCGGACAACGTCGACAACCGGCTGGTCGGGGCGTTGCTCGACCTCCTTGAGAGGTTCGCCGGCATGGGCCAGGGGGCGGTCGACCTGGAGCTCTACCTCAGCTCGAGCGGCCCGGGATTCTGCCTGCACGAAACACTCGCCGGCCATGACGGTCGGAGCCGGCGCCTGCTGGACCGGATCCGCGAGATCGGCCGAGAACACCGAGCGGTGGAGCGAGAACCCGGCAACGACCTGGTCCATCTGGATTTCCATCCGGCCAACGTGCTGGTCGACCGAGGCCGGGTCACCGGCGTCATCGACTGGGACGGCGTGGCCCGCGCGGACCGGCGGTTCGCGCTGGTCACTCTGAGCTTCGACCTCAGCATCAGACTCCGGATGGGGGTCGAATGCCGGGGACTGGACCGGACTGGTGTGGCACAGGTGGTGGACCGGTTGGCCTCCGCGCCGGTCGATGAGGTCCGCCGTTGGTGGGCGCACATGAGCCTGCGCCAGGTGGATTGGACCATCCGCCACGGCTACCCGGGGGCGGTGGTCGACTGGTACGAGACGATCGCCGAGCGCGGACTGGACAGGCTGGCGGCCGGCCGGCCGGTCAGCTGCCGGGATCTGGTCGATTGATCCCGGTCCGGGCCTGGTCGTACTCGTGCCAGGTGGGCTGGTCGTCCGACCTGCCCACGGCGACCGGCCCGACCCAGACGAGGTCGTCGAGGTTGACCACGATGGCCTCCTGGGTCGAGCGGGCGATCACCACCACGGCCTCGACCTCCGGATCGGGATTCTCCTCCCGGTGCGGCACCCAGGGCGGCACGTAGACGAAGTCGCCGGGTGCGGTGGTGAGCCGGGTCTCCTGGTCGTTCTCCAGGAAGACGAACTCCGGGTGCCCGGACACCACGTAGATGCCGGTCTCGGATTCGCCGTGATGGTGGTTGCCCGAGCCGGTGGCGGGCGGGACGATCGTCTCGCCCATCCAGATGGCGCTGGAGCCGACCGATTTGCCGGAGATCGCCTCCCGGCGGCGCATGCCGGCCGTCTGGGTGGTGTCCTCGGTCAGGTCGTCGTGCGCCACCCGGTGCAACCGGCGGTCGAGCGGGCCATCGGGTCGGCCATCGAGCGGGCGATCGGGTCGGCGATCGGATTCATCCGTCACGGACGAAATGATGCCAGCCCGGTCCGGGGCCGGAGTTCGGCCCGAGCGGAAAGGCTTCGAAGCGGTAACGGTCTGTCGATGGCTCGGCGGGTGGGTTCCGGGTTCGCCGCGGTCCACCCGTACGCTATCCCGCGATGACCGCCAGCCACCCCCCTCGTGACCGCTTCCGTACCGCCCCGGGCGGAGGATGCATCCAGTGATCGCACTCCTCGTCGCCGGGGCGTTCGCACTGGCGTTCACGCTGCTGCTGATGCCGGCGTTCATCCGGCTGGTGCAGCGCCTCGGGTGGGGGCAGCCGATCCGGGTGGACGGGCCGACGACCCATCAGATCAAGCGCGGTACACCGACCATGGGCGGACTGGTGTTCGTCCTGGGAGCCGTCGGCGGCTACTTCCTCGGCCATCTGATCGGCCCGAACACGCCGTTCACGGCCAGCGGCCTGCTGGTGATCCTGATGATGGTCGGGATGGCCGGTGTCGGCTTCGTCGACGACTTCACCAAGACCCGACGACAACAGAGCCTCGGCCTCACCGGTTGGCAGAAGGTCGGCGGGCAGGTACTGGTGGCGACCGTCTTCGCCCTGCTGGCGCTGTTCTTCCGGGACGGCCGGAGCGGGCTGACTCCGGCGACCGCGGCGATCTCGGTGATCCGCGATGTCAGCTGGCTCGACCTGATGCGGCTCGGCCCGGTTGTCGGGGTGATCCTCTACCTGATCTGGATCAACTTCCTGACCGTCGCCGTGTCCAACGCGGTCAACGTCACCGACGGACTGGACGGGCTGGCCACCGGCGCGACCATCCTGGCGTTGTCGGCTTACATCTTCATCGGCTTCTTCCAGTTCAAGCAGGCCTGTCACAACGTCGGCGCCGCCCGCGGCTGTTTCCAGGTCCGCGATCCGCTCGACCTGACCATCGTCTCGGTGGCCTTGGCCGGCAGCCTGGTCGGTTTCCTGTGGTGGAACGCGTCCCCGGCCCGGGTGTTCATGGGCGACACCGGATCGCTGGGCATCGGCGGCACCCTCGGCGCGCTGGCCATCCTCACCCATACCGAACTGCTGCTGGTGGTGATCGGCGGCCTCTACTGCATCGAGACCGGCTCGGTGATCATCCAGCGCGCCTACTTCAAGCTCACCCACGGTCGGCGCATCTTCCGGATGAGCCCGATCCACCACCACTTCGAGCTCAAGGGCTGGGAACAGGTGACCATCACCATCCGGTTCTGGATCCTCGCCGGGCTGTTCATGGTGATCGGTGTCGGCCTGTTCTACTTCGGCTGGCTTTCCAGTTGAGCCCCGGCAGTTGGCTCCGCTGCCGGATCCATCGATGGTCGCGCCGAGCTCGCGCCACACCCCTTGAACCCGTCGGCCGATCAGGTCAGGCTGGTAATCACCTGATATCAGGACAACGAAGTTCTCGCAGGAGGTGAACCGCGATGATCAACGTTGGCGATCGGATCGAAGTCGAGTCGGAGACCCTGGGGCGTGCCAGGAGGTACGGCGAGGTGATCGGCAAGGACGACGAGCGGCTGCACGTGCGGTGGGACGACGGCCACGAGTCGACGTTCATTCCGTACGCCGGCAACGTCCGGGTACTCAGCTCGGGCAGTGCCGGGGCGTCGTCGGGGCCATCCCAGACCTGACCGGCGACCGGCCGCCCGCACCCCGGCCGGTCAACTCTCGTTGAGTGTCGAGAGGGCTTCGATCAGGGCGTTCTTGCCGTCGAGTACGACTGCCAGCATCGACTCGGCGGCGGCCACCGGGTCACCCCGGTTGATGTCGGTGAAGACGGCGGCGTGCGCCCGGGCGTCATCGGTGAAGTCGACCACGGCCTGGGCCCGGGCCCGCTGCTGCACGTCGAAGCTGAGCCGCATGAAGTCGGCGACCAGCCGACCGAAGCGGCTCAGCAGTTCGTTGTGCGACGCGGCGTAGACCGCCAGGTGGAAATCGACGTCGTCGGCGGCGTACTGCTCGTGTTCCCGGGCGCTGGCGATCATCCGGGTGGTCGCCTGTTCGATGCGCCGCAGGTCGTCCAGTTCGGCGCGCCCGGCCGCCAGCCGGGCCGCGGCCGGTTCGAGGATCTGGCGGAGCTCGATCAGGTCCCGCATCACCGCCTCGGCGTTGCCGGTCGCCGTCTGCCAGCGCAGGATGTCGCTGTCGAAGACACTCCACAGCTCGCGTTCCCGCACCCGGGTGCCGATCTTCTGCCGGGATTCGACCAACCCCTTGGCGGCGAGCACCTTCATCGCCTCGCGCAATGAGGTGCGGCTGGTGGCGTACTCCTGGATCAGTTCGGTCTCGCGGGGGAGCAGGTCGCCCGGCCGGTAGCGGCCGCCGATGATGTCGCGGCCGATCGCCTCGATGATCTTGCCCTGGCGCCCTCGCATGGCGTAGCCGGAGGTGGTCCGAACATCACCATCGACCTGTGTCACAGCGCTCCTCACGGCTCGGAATTCGCCACCGGGGTCCCGCCGAGGTGGTGGTCAGCATACAGCGGGCGACCGTCGACCAGGATCTCCACCTGGTGCAGGTAGGGCTTGATCGCGGCCAGGTCGACGTGCAGCCCGAGTCCGGGAGCATCCAGCGGTTGCAGCTCCCCGTCGTCGATCTCCAGCCGATCGGAGGTGATCGTCCGCGCCAGCTCGCTCGGGGCGAACGGGAACTCGCAGATCCGATGATCGGCCAGCGCCGCGAAGGGCTGCAGCGACGCCGACAACGCGAGCTGGCTGGTGAAGGTGTGGTTGACGAAGGCGATGTCGCGGGCCGCGGCATAGTCGGCGACCTCCGTGGCCGGGCCGATTCCGCCGATCCGTCCGGTGTCGATCTGCACGAAGCGGACCGCGCCGTAGTCGATCAGATTGGTCGCCATGTGCACCGAGTGGGCGCCCTCACCGCCGGCGACGCCGACCGAGTTGCTCTGTGCGGACAGTTCGGCATGGGCCCGATAGGCCAGCGGCAGGAACGGCTCCTCGATCCAGGTGGCACCGGCCTGCTGCAGCGCCGGCAACCTGGCCGCCGCAGCGCTGACGTCGTCGACCCAGATCTGCCCGGCGTCGACCAGCAGGAACCCGTCCGGGCCGAGACCCTCCCGGGCGGCGGCGAGCTGGTCGGCGTCGGCTTCGACCGAACCCTGGCCGAACGATCCCCAACCCACCTTGACCGCCCGGAAACCGGCGGCCACCGCATCCTGTACGGCTTCCAGCGTGCTCTGCGCGTCGCTGCCGAACAGCATGGAGGCGTACGGCACCTTGGGATGGGCGCGCCGACCGCCGAGCAGCCGCCAGACCGGTTCGCCGACGCGTCGGCCGAGCAGGTCCCACAGCGCGATCTCGATGCCGGAGAACGTGTGCGCCGCCTGCAACAGATCCATGCTGTTGCGCCGCACCAGCGCGGTGATCCTGGCGATGTCGGCCACCGAGTCCAGTCGCTGACCGAGCACCGAGTCGCCGATCGGCTGGCAGACGCCGTGCGACCGCGGTGCGGCGAAGGCGGCGATCGAGGTGATCGGTGAAGCCTCGCACTCGCCCCAGCCTTCGTCGTCGCCGGAACGGACCCGGACCAGGAGGGCGTCCTGGCTTCCGTCGGCGTCCAGGGTGATCTCGGGCATGGACGCATAGAAGAAGTCGACGGATTCGATGCGCATCGTCCCTCCTGTCTGCCACTGGGCCGGCGAACGTCGGCGCGAGACTTCCAGCCATTAGATCATATTTTTCAGAGAGGCCGACTGACCATGCGCGCTCGTTCATCGCCCGCAGGATCTGTGGCAGAGCAGCGAAAGCGCACTGCTCAGTCTTTTACCGATCCCAAAAGTAGTATATATTCCCGTCGTCAGGCCATTGGCATCGATGAAGCTCTGGGGTGGGACAGATGACACTGCACACGTCGATGGCACGACTGCGGATGGCTGTGGCAGTCGTCGTGCTGGCGGCCCTCGCCGTCGGTTTGTCCGGATGCTCGTCGTCGGGAGCCAAGGGCGTCTCGGCGAACGAACCGCAGACGCTGCTCATCTGGGACACCGGTCTGCTCGCCAAGACCAACGACAACGGCACGGCCAAGTCGGACTCGTTCCTGCACCAGGCGGCCAAGAACTTCGAGGTGACGCACAAGAACATCACCGTCAAGATCGTCGAACAGGGCGGGGACATCAGCGCCAATGCCGCCCAGTTCAAGGCGGCCTCGATCGCCGGCAACGGTCCGGACATGCGGATCCAGTACACCGGCGGACCGACGCTGTCCTTTTCCAAGTACTTCGTCGACCTCAATGACGTGCTCGGCAAGGACACCCTGTCCCAGTTCAACGGGCTGAACACCGTACGCAAGGACTACGACCCCAACGGCAGCCTGCTCGCGCTGCCGTACGGTTCCGGCACCTACTTCACGCTCTGGTACAACAAGAGGCTGCTCAAGCAGGCGGGCCTCGACCCGAACTACCGGCCGAGCAGCTGGCAGGACCTGATCTCCGAAGGGAAGAAGTATCACGACGCCACCGGGAAGCCGGCCTTCTACGTCGCCGATCTTGAGGGCTACGTCGGTGCCTGGGTGGTGGCCGCGCTGGCCGCCGGTGATCTTGGTGCCCCGGCCTACACCGACATGTACGCAGGCAAGACCAAGATCGACGGCCCGGCGATGCTGAAGGCATACACCACCTGGTCGGAGCTGTTCGGGACCGGACTGACGAACAAGGACGCCGGTGAGGTCTCCAACGGTGATGCCGACCAGGGCTTCATCCAGGGCAAGGCGCCGATCTACTTCTCCGGGACCTGGGCCGACGTCGGCATGTACCAGAAGTTCAAGAACACCATCGGCTGGTCGTTCATCCCGATGGAGGAGGGCGCGAAGTACTCCGATGTGGCGGCCGGCGGCCCGCAGGTGGCGATCTCGATCACCCGCTACTCCAAGCACCAGGCGGCGGCCGCCGAGTTCCTGAAGTACCTCGCCCGACCGAAGACCCAGGACCTCTATGTGAAGCTCACCCAGACCGAGGGCTCCAGCAACAAGCAGGGTGACACGTCGGTGATCAAGAACCCGCTGCTGAAGGAACAGGCCGAAGCGCTGAAGTCGACCTCGACCATCGTGTACCCCTTCGACAACGTGATGCCGCAGTCGGTGATCGACCTGTTCTACCGGATGAATGCGGCAACGTTCCTGGGCAAGACGACGCCGAAGTCGGCCGTCCAGCAACTGCAGTCCGCGCTCGACGCGGAGCAGGGTTGACCTCCGTCGGGGCCGCGTCGGAGGTGCTGAGCGCGAGTGACCGCCGCGCCGGCACCTCGACGCGGCCGAGCGCTCCCTGGCGACGCCGCGACCGGTGGATCGGCCTGGCCGCAGTGGCACCGGCGTTCGTGATCGTCGTGGGCTTCATGATCTATCCGGTGCTCTATGCACTGTTCATCTCGTTCAACAAGACCGACGGAGTCGATTTCGATTGGGTCGGGTTGAAGAACTACGGCAACATCCTCACCGATCCGCTGGTGCACCAGGTCTTTCTGAACAACATCAAGTTCCTGGTGTCGGTGCCGCTGGTGATCTTCTTCTCGATCATCGTCTCGGTGCTGCTGTTCGAGAAGATCAGGGGCTGGAAGACGTTCCGGATCATCTTCTTCCTGCCCAATGTCTTGTCGATCGTGGTCATCGGGGTGATGTTCAAGAGCATCTTCGGCTACTACGGAGCAGTCAACGGCATCATCGCCGCGCTCGGCGGCACCCGGGTCAGCTTCTTCACCGACGGCAGCCTGGCGATCTGGGTGATCGTCATCGCCCTGGTCTGGTCCGGATTCGGCTACCAGGCGTTGTTGATCATGAGCGGCCTGTCGGCCATCGACACGACGGTCTTCGAGGCGGCCGCCCTGGACGGGGCGGGCTGGTGGCGCCGGCTGCGGTGGATCACCCTGCCCAACATCCGGCGTGAGCTCGGCTTCGTCTTCATCATCAACGTGCTTTACACGTTCACCTCTCTGTTCGGCTTCATCTTCGTGATGACCGCCGGCGGACCCGGATACGCCACAACGACCGTCGACTACCTGGTCTACCTGAAGGCATTCGGCAGCGAGAACCTCGGCCCCGGCGCCGCGCTGGCAGTCCTGCTCTTCATCTTCATCGGCCTGCTCACCCTGCTGCAGAACCGCGTCTTCCGCATCCAGGACAACGACTGAGACGACCGGGACGACACGTACCATGACCAGCCCAACGCTCAACCGCCCGGCGCGCGTGCCGATCTTCGTCGGACTGTGCCTGCTCGCCGCGACGATCATCTATCCGGTGTTCTTCCTCGGCATCGCGGCCTTCCGCACCAGACTGGATTACCTGGAGAATCCGCTGGGCCTGCCCAGGCACTGGACGCTGCACAACTTCGCGGTGATCTGGAGTGGGTACGGTGCCGGTCCCGCGTTCCTGCGCAGCATCTTCGTCGTGTCGGTGTCCACCTGCCTGGTGTTGTTCTTCGCCACCTTCGCCGGGTACGCGCTGGCCAAGCTGAACCCACCCGGCGCCAAGATCATCACCGGGTCGTTCGTCTCGGTGATGCTGATCCCCAGCCAGGTGCTGATCCTGCCGATCTACCTGTTGCTGTCGGCGATGGACCTGGTCGGCAGTTACGCGAGCCTGATGCTGCTCTACACCGCGACGAACCTGCCGTTCGCCGTCTTCTTCCTGACCTTGTCCTTCCGGGCGCTGAGTGACGACATCCTGGACGCGGCCAAGGTGGACGGCGCAGGTTTCCTGCGGACCGTGGCGCGGATCGCGGTCCCGGTGACCGTGCCGAGCCTGGCGACCCTGGCGGTACTGCAGTTCCTCGGCATGTGGAACGAACTGCTCTACGCGCTGATCCTGCTGCCCGACGACAGCAAGCGGTTGTTGACGCCCGCGCTGTCGATGATCGGGCAGCGGTACGTCAATGATCAGCCGCTGGTATCGGCCGGACTGCTGGTGGCCGCCTCGGTGCCGATCGTGCTGCTCGCCCTGACGTCCCGGTACGTCGTCGAGGGCATCTCGATCGGTTCATCGAAGTAGATACGTCGTCGAAGTAGATTGTCGCTCAACCCCGGAAGGACGCTGCGGACAACCATGATCACCCAGCTGCGGATGACCGCTGCCGAAGGTCTGCTCCTGGACATCGACGGCCGACCGGCCCTTGTCGGTTCGGAGCCGGTCAGGGTCGAGGTCGACCGGACCCGGTGTGATCGGTTCGGGGACCCCGAGGTGACCGGATCGGCCGATGATCAACTGGTCGTCTCCGGACGACTGCAGGGCACCGAACTGGCCGTCGCGTGGACCTCCCGGCGGCTCGCCGGCCGTTCGGTCTGGGAGCTGTCGATGACGCTGACCAACACCGGGTCGACCCCGGCGACCATCGCCCGGATGGATCCGTTGCAGGCCCGGCTGATGGGCGGCAGTTGGCGTACTCTCGCCTTCCGCTCGGCCTGGGGCGACGAGTTCCGGCCCGAGCACGGCGAGACCGACGTCGACCTGTGGTTCGAGTCGCGGGCCGGCCGATCGGCGCACGGTTACAGCCCGTGGGTGGGACTGGAACGCGACGGCGCCGGGCTGGTCGTCGCCCCGGCGTGGAGCGGCAACTGGCACGTCGACGTCACCCAGGGCGGCACGCTGACCGCCGGCATCTCCAACTGGCTCTTCGAAACCGAGATCACTCCCGGCGACAGCATCGTCGCTCCCTCCGTGATCATTTCCGCCGGAACCGACCTCGAGGCGGCGGCGGTCGAGCTGACCACAGCCGTCGGCGCCGAGTGGGTGCCCCGGTCGCCGACCTCCGAGCGCCTTGACGTCGAATGGAACCACTGGTGGCCGTACGAGGACGCCGAGGTGGACGAGACGGTGATCGCCGCCAACGCCGACATCGCGGCGGAGCTGGGCTTCGGTTACGCCACCGTCGATGCCGGCTGGTTCGGTCCGTCCGACGCCGCCAGCTTCTGGTCGCGCTGCCGCGGCGACTGGGACCTGGTCAACCGTGTCCGGTTCCCGAACGGACTGGCGGCACTCGGTGACCGGATCCGGCAGGCCGGCGTCCGCGCCGGCATCTGGATCGAGGCCGAGGCGGTCGGCCGGGACGCCGAGCTCCGCCGCACCCGACCGGAGATCCTTGCCCTGGCCGTGGACGGCCGACGGCCGGACCGCTCATACAGTGTGGGCACCGAATCGCTCGACCCGGACGACCCGACCTTCCTCGGCTACGTCTGCTGCGGCAGCGACGAGGGACGCCGGTTCGTCCGGCAGAGTCTGGAGGACATCGTTCGGCGCACCGGCGCGGAGTGGGTGAAGCTCGACTTCAATGTCGATCCCGACGCCGGCTGCACCCGGACCGACCACGGTCACGGCGCGGCCGACGGTCTCTACCGGCACTACCTGGGGTTGTACCGATTGCTCGACGAATTCCGCGCCGCCCATCCCGAGGTCGTCCTGGAGGCCTGCTCCTCGGGCGGGCTGCGCACCGATCTGGGGATCGCCCGGCATGTGCACTGCATCTTCCTGTCCGATCCCGACTACACCGAACACCATCTGCAGGTGCTCTGGGGTGCCGGGCTGATGCTGCCGCCGGCGTCGATCCTGCACTGGTCCTGGTCGCAGTGGCGCGGCGACTATCCGCCCGCCCGGCTGGATTTCTCTGCGCTGAGCCCCGAGGAGTTCGAGGCGACCCTGCGGGCGGCGATGCTGCACCGCTTCGGCGTCTCGTTGCGGCTGCCGGAGCTGCGGCCGGACCAGCGCGAGTCGTTGCGCCGCCACGTCAGGGTGTACACCGAGCACGTCGCTCCGCTGGTTCGCGACGGCGTCCTGCACCGGCTCACACCGCAACCGCTGCGCCGCGGACGCGGGGAACGGACTCCCGCGTTCCAGCTCTCCGCCGATGATCGGCATCTGGTTGCCGCGTTCGGGTCGCCGGGCAGCACGGGGGAGGCGTGCATCCGGCCGCGCGGGTTGATCGCCGGGCGCCGCTATCGGCTGCGGGATCCGTTCACCGGCAGCGAATCGACCCACAGCGGCGCGGAACTGACCGACGGCGGCATCCCGGTCCCGGCCCGCACCGGTCTGCTGTCCTCGCTGTTCGTGCTACTGGAGCCGTACGGGGGCTGAGGGGTTCGGCAGGTCAGTGGCGGCGTACGGCGTCCGATTGTTCACCAGTGGCGAGCTGGGCGAACTCGGTCGCCTGTTTGCGGAGCAGCCGCGCGGCGACGGCGTACTCCCGGGACGAGTGGCTGGACAACATCATCAGCCCGGCGATCTGCAGACAGATGGCGAGGACGTTGGTGCCCAGCGGCCATGGCAGCAGGCCGAGATGATCGATCGCACCCACCGAGATGGTCACCACCAGCAGCGCCATCAGCACCAGCCGGGCGGGTTGGCTGCCGCGCAACGTCAGCACGATCAAGAGCACCTCGATCACCAGCACACCGGCGGCGACCATGGAACCGATCGGCGTCCACGGCAGGTTCGCCGCGATGAGCAACCGGAACTCTCCGGTCTGGATGAAGTCCAGCAGGCCCAACGCGATCAAGGTCGCGGCACTGCCCAGTACCAGGGCGGCACTGCCAAGGATGGACAGCGGGCGGCGCTGCGATTCGCGGGTCTCCTCCAGCGCGTTCAGCAGGCCGAGCCGGCGGAGGATGCGCTCCTGGTGGTGCCGGCCCTCCAACGGCGTCTCGTCGATGTCGGGCAATTCGAGCACCGGCAGGTCCCCGTCGGTGTGGATCGAGTCGCCGCCGCCGTTGCGCGAGTGGTAGCCGGTGGTGAAATCGCGCAGCAGCGTGATCGTCGTGCCGGGCACCGCCTCGGTCAGGGTCCGGGTCACATGATCACGTTCGACATCGATGTCGGCGTCGATCTTGTGGGTGACCTGCAGGGTGAACAGGCTCAGCCCGACCGCCCGGTCGTAGGTGGCGGCCGCCAGCCAGTCCACCCGGTGCCCGCCGGGGAGCAGCCAGTCGTCGGGGCATCGCCAGAAGCGGATGTGATGCCGTTTGCCCGGACTGCCGTCGACCTCCTGCTGGTAGGCGAAGTCCTGCTGCCGGCCGAACAACAGCAACGGCGACACCGGCGCCTCGGGATAGCTGTCCCGGCCCAGGGTGGAGACGATGATCCGGCCCGCGGACTTCAGGGTGAGCTCGTCGGCCAGGGTCCAGTTGGCCTTCCGCATCGCCTGGTGCAGGGCCAGTTCCTCGCCGCGAAAGGCCAGGTTGATCGGGTCGCCCAGCAGTCCGTCACTGGTCCGGGTGCGGCCGATGAAGTAGTTGGGCACATAGATGTCGGACAGGATCCGGTGCAGCCGCGGCAGGGTGAGATAGGCCGCCATCGCCCAGAAGAGGATGAAGAACAGCCAGTTGGACCAGCTCCACCGGAAGCCCTGCCGCAGCAGGTAGATGGTCATGCCGATGGCGGCGACGCCGGCTACGATGAAGAAGAACTGGTCGAGCGGTCCCGCCTCTGGGATCCTGATCTTCATCCGTCCTGGTCGTCGCCGGGTTATGCCGCGTGGGTCGGTCCGGGTAGCCACGGGCGCATCGTAAATGCCATCGGCTCGTCCCACCCGCGGTGTAGCGTTCCCGGTCGTGATTGCCGGGCCCGAGGTACGCGACCTGCTGGTCGGCCGGCTGCGTTCGGCCGGGTGTGTGTTCGCCGAGGACGAGGCCGCGCTGTTGATCGAGCAGGCGGCCGACCCGGCCGGGTTGGAGTCGATGGCCGACCGGCGGGTGGCCGGCGAGCCGCTGGAACAGGTGCTGGGCTGGGCCGCATTCGACGGACTCCGGCTGGCCGTGGCGCCCGGGGTGTTCGTCCCGCGGACCCGGACGGGCCTGTTGGTGGCCGAAGCCGTACGCCGCTGCGCTCCCGGTGACCTGCTGGTCGACCTGTGCACCGGAGTGGGGGCGGTCGCTGCTGCGGTGACCGCACAGGTCGGGGGTCTGGAGGCGTACGCGACCGAGATCGACCCGGTCGCGGTCGACTGCGCACGACGAAACCTCGGCGACCGGGCCACGGTGCTGGCGGGGGATCTCTTCGCGCCGCTGTGCGCCGGGCTGCGCGGTCGGGTACGGGTGATCACCGCCAACGCCCCGTATGTGCCGTCGGCGGAGATCGCGTACATGCCGACCGAGGCCCGTGACCATGAACGGTTGATCACTCTGGACGGCGGGCCGGACGGGCTGGACGTCCATCGCCGGATCATCGCCGACGCGCCGGGATGGTTGGGGCACGGCGGCGCACTGCTGGTCGAGACCGGACGGGACCAGGTCGACACCGATCTGCGGCTGCTGACCGCCGCCGGCCTGACGGCCTCGGTGATCACCGACGCAGAGATCGGCGGGACGGTGGTGATCGGCGAACGCCGCTGACCCCGGCCGAAGCGTCAGCGCCGATCAACCGAGGCGTTCAGTGACGGCCAGCGATGCTCCGCCCATTCCGCCCAGCTGCCGAATCCGTCGGGCACCGGGTCGAGCGGGCCGTCACCAGTCTCGGACCCGTCCGGCCGCTGGAAGACCCGGAGATGATCATCGATCTCCGCCTCGGCCATCCAGAAGGTGGTGTGCGGCTCGGCGGCGTACCGTGCGGCGATACGCCGCCGCCGTTCACTCTCGTCGGGATCGAGGAAGATCACCTCTGCGCGGGCGCCGACGGACCGGGCGAGCCAGCGCAGTGCGGTCCGCTCGTCCCGGCCCCACAGGCCGAAATCGATCACCGCGTCGGCCCCGGCCTTCAGCGCCTCCAGCGCCACCCAGATCAGCCGGCCCTCCATCACGTCCCGCTTCCCGTCGGGATCGGATTCGCCGAAGAGCGGCAGCATCCAGTCGTCGGGGCTGAGCCGGATCGCCCGCTTCGTCGCGGCCAACTCCAGAGCCTTGGTGGTCTTGCCCGCCCCGGGCAGGCCGACGAGCAGATGGAGGACGGCAGAGGTCACGCCGCCATTGTCGCCGGTCACTCCGCAGCCACCGCGATGTGATCCGGGCCGACCGGAGCCGTAGGATCGCTAGGGCCCGAATTCCGGGACGCCGAACAGCTTGCACGAGAGGAATGTCAGTGATTCGCACCCATCAGGCCGGTACGTTGCGGGCCGAGCACGCCGGGGAGACCGTCACGCTCGCCGGCTGGGTCGCCCGACGTCGTGATCATGGTGGGGTGGCGTTCCTCGACCTGCGGGATGCCAGCGGCATCGCCCAGGTGGTCGTCCGCGACGAGATTCTGGCCGCGTCCGGCGCGCACGAGCTGCGCAACGAGTACTGCATCAAGGTCACCGGCGTGGTTGACCTGCGTCCGGAGGGCAACGCCAACCCCGACCTGCCGACCGGCGACATCGAGGTGGTCACCAAGGAGCTGGAGGTGTTGAGCCCGGCCGCGCCGCTGCCGTTCCAGATCGACGAGCGCGTCAACGTCGGCGAGGACGTCCGGCTGAAGTACCGCTATCTCGACCTCCGCCGGCCCGCCCCGGGCCGGGCCATCCGGTTGCGCAGCGAGGTCAACCGGGTCGCCCGGAACACCCTGGCCGAGCACGACTTCGTCGAGATCGAGACGCCGACGCTGACCCGGTCCACCCCGGAGGGCGCCCGGGACTTCCTGGTCCCGGCCCGGCTCAAGCCGGGATCCTGGTACGCCCTGCCGCAGAGCCCGCAGCTGTTCAAGCAGCTCTTGATGGTCGGCGGCATGGAGCGCTACTACCAGATCGCCCGCTGTTACCGCGACGAGGACTTCCGGGCCGACCGGCAGCCGGAATTCACCCAGCTGGACATCGAGATGAGCTTCGTCGAGCAGGACGACGTGATCGCCCTGTCCGAGGGACTGCTGGTCAACATCTGGAAGCTGATCGGGCACGAGGTGTCCACCCCGATCCCGCGGATCAGCTACGCCGACGCGATGAACAGGTACGGCACCGACAAGCCGGATCTGCGCTTCGGCCTGGAGATCACCGAGCTCACCGACTACTTCGCCGACACCCCGTTCCGGGTGTTCCAGGCGCCGTACGTCGGCTCGGTCGTGATGCCCGGCGGCGCCGACCAGCCGCGCCGCACCCTGGATGCCTGGCAGGACTTCGCCAAGCAGCGCGGGCACCGCGGACTGGCGTACGTCCTGGTCGGTGCCGACGGCGAACTCGGCGGCCCGGTGGCCAGGAACCTCAGCGACGCCGAACGCGACGGACTGGTCGCCGCAACCGGTGCCAAGCCCGGCGACTGCGTGTTCTTCGCCGCCGGCGAGCGGTCCAAGGCGCAGGCGCTGTTGGGCGCCACCCGGCTGGAGATCGGCCACCGCGTCGGCCTGATCGACGAGTCCGCCTGGTCGTTCGTCTGGGTCGTCGACGCGCCGCTGTTCGAGCCGTCCTCGGAGGCGGTCGCGGCCGGCGACGTCGCGGTCGGTTCCGGCGCCTGGACCGCGGTGCACCATGCGTTCACCTCGCCCAAGCCGGAGTGCCTGGACACCTTCGACACCGACCCGGGCAATGCGCTGGCCTACGCGTACGACATCGTCTGCAACGGCAACGAGATCGGCGGCGGCTCGATCCGTATCCATCGCCGGGACATCCAGGAACGGGTGTTCGCGGTGATGGGGCTGTCGCAGCAGGAGGCCCAGGAGAAGTTCGGCTTCCTGTTGGACGCGTTCGCCTTCGGCGCCCCGCCGCACGGCGGCATCGCCTTCGGCTGGGACCGGATCGTCGCCCTGCTGGCCGGAACCGACTCGATCCGCGAGGTGATCGCCTTCCCGAAGTCGGGCGGCGGCGTCGACCCGCTGACCGATGCCCCGGCCCCGATCACCCCGCAACAGCGCAAGGAAGCCGGCATCGACGCCAAACCCGAATAGCCGAGGGGTCAAATAATCCCTCATCCGTGCGGCGTGTCGCGACCAACCCCCACCCCGCCGAGGGGTCAGAGAATCGCTCATCCGTGCGGCGTGTCGTCGGCGACCGATTCGGCCGGCGACGGGGCCCGCACGACACGCCGCACAAATCAGGGATTTACTGACCCCTCGCCGGGTGGGAGAGTGAGGCAGCGATGAGTGAGGATCTGTTCGGCGAGCCGATCGCCGAACCCAAGGATGCTGCCAGTGCGGTGGCGCCGGCAGGCGGGAGCCTGGGCAGCGATCAGCACGCCGGTACGCCGCTGGCCGTCCGGATGCGGCCCCGGACGTTGGACGAGATCGTCGGCCAGCAACACCTGCTCGCCCCCGGGTCGCCGCTGCGCCGACTGGCCGGGGGGGAGCCGATGTCGGTCTTCCTCTGGGGTCCGCCCGGCGTCGGCAAGACCACCATCGCCTCGGTGGTGTCCCGGCAGACCGACCGGCGGTTCGTCGAGGTGTCGGCGGTCACCGCAGGCGTCAAGGAGGTCCGGGCCGTTCTCGACCAGGCCAAACGCGATCTGGCCCGCGGCCGCCAGACGGTGCTGTTCGTCGACGAGGTGCACCGCTTCTCCAAGGCCCAGCAGGACGTTCTGCTGCCCGCCGTGGAGAACCGCCTGGTCACGCTGATCGCCGCGACCACGGAGAACCCGAGCTTCTCGGTGATCTCCCCACTGCTCTCCCGCTCCCTGCTGCTCACCCTCAAGCCGCTGACCGACGACGACATCTCCGGCCTGCTCGACCGGGCCCTCACCGATGACCGTGGCCTGCAGGGTCCCGGCGGCGGCACCTTCGAACTCACCCCGGACGCCCGGGCGTCCCTGCTGCGGATGGCCGGTGGTGACGCCCGCCGGGCGCTGACCTATCTCGAGGAGTCCGCCGCGGGCGCCAGGGCGGTCGATTCCATGATCATCGACCCGCCGATCGTCGAGCGTGCGGTCGACCGGGCGGCGGTTCAGTACGATCGCGACGGTGATCAGCACTACGACGTGATCAGCGCCTTCATCAAGTCGATGCGCGGCTCCGATGTGAACGCCTCATTGCACTATCTCGCCCGGATGATCGAGGCCGGTGAGGATCCGCGGTTCATCGCCCGCCGGATCATGATCCTGGCCAGTGAGGACATCGGGATGGCCGATCCCACCGCGATCCAGGTCGCGGTCGCCGCCGCCCAGACGGTGCAGCTGATCGGGATGCCCGAGGGTGCGATCACCCTTGCCCATGCGGTCATCCACTGCGCACTGGCACCCAAGTCGAACGCCGTGGTGACGGCCATCGGCGAGGCCCGGGCCGATGTCCGGGAGGGCAAGATCGGCGTCGTCCCACCGCACCTGCGCGACGCCCACTACGCCTCGGCGGAGAAGTACGGCCACGGTGTCGGCTACCGCTACGCCCACGACGAACCGCACGGCATCGCGGCCCAGCAGTACCTGCCCGATGCCCTGGAAGGCGCCGACTACTACCGCCCGACCACCCACGGCAACGAGGCGTCGGTGACCGAGCGGCTGAAGAAGATCAACGAGTTGCTCGGACGAGGCTGAGAGCCGCTCGCGGATCGCGCCGATCCCCGTAACGTGGCCGGAATGATGCTCCGGTAGCGTCTGGCGAGCACATCGATGAAGGAGTCGTGAACGATGATCGTCAAGGGTCAACGGCCGGCACCGATCCGGACGGCCGTCGCGCTGGTGAGCGCGGTCCTCTGCACCGCCCTGGCGATGCTCGGCGCAACCGTCCCGGCGGCAGCCGACAGTCCCAAGAACTCAACGCTGACGGTGGTCTCGGACACCCAGATGACCACCTTCAATCCGTTCGTGTCCTATTACGACGGCGAACTGAACGTGATCAGCATGATCTTCCCGGCGCTGACCTACAGCGACCGGAACAACCAGCCGGCGCCGTACCTGGCCTCGAAGTGGACAACCTCGTCCGACGGCCTGACCTGGACCTTCGACATCCGGCCGAATCTCAAGTGGACCGACGGACAGCCGCTGACCGCCAAGGACATCGCCTGGACCTACAACCTGGTGATGACCAACACCGTCGCGGCGACCGCGAACGGCACCCTGGTCGCCAACATCGCGTCGGTCTCGGCACCCAACGACACCACCTTCATCATCAAGACCAAGACCAAACAGGCCAACCTGCTGTACGAATCGCTGCCGGTGGTGCCCCAGCACATCTGGCAGTCGCACGTGTCGAACCTGAAGGCTTACACCAGCATGCCCACCGGCGGGAAGCCGGTCGTCGGCTACGGCCCGTACACGCTGACCGCCTTCAAGACCACCTACGCCACCCTGAAGGCCAACAAGGACTTCGTGCTCGGGGCGCCCAAGTACGACACCCTGATCAGCCAGTACTTCTCCAGTTCCGACGCCGCGGTGAACGCGCTGAAGACCGGGCAGGTGCAGCAGGACGCCAGCCTGACCGCCACGCAGTACAAGGCGTTGAGTAACACACCGGGCATCACGACCTACCGGCAGGAGCCGACCGGGTGGACCGCGATCGAGATCAATCCGGGTGCTCGGACCAAATCCGGCAAGTCGATCGGAACGGGCAACCCGATCCTGCACGACAAGACCGTCCGGCAGGCGATCGAGTACGGCATCGACCGGCAGACCCTGGTGACCAAGGTGCTGGACGGGCTCGGCCAGGTCGGCGCCGGTTACATCCCTTCCGGGTATCCGCAATGGGCCTGGCAGCCCAGCGCCGATCAGAAGATCGGGTACGACCCGGACAAGGCGAACGAGCTGCTCGACCAGGCCGGCTACCCGAAGGGTTCCGACGGCATCCGGACCGACAAGAAGACCGGCAAGCAGCTCAGCTTCCGTCTCGGCATCCACTCCGACGACAGCGGCGACGCCGCGATCGCGACCTACCTCGTGCCGTGGATGAAGGCGATCGGGATCAAGCTCAAGGTCGAGCCGATGAGCTTCAGCCAGCTCAACGACAATCTGGCCAAGGGTGACTGGGACATTCTGATGGACGGCTGGTCGACCGGCCCGGATCCGACGTACCTGTTGAGCATCCAGACCTGCGGCGTACTGCCCGACGACAACGGACAGGGCGGCAACACCGACTCCTTCTTCTGCAACAAGGACTACGACAAGCTGTACGCGTTGCAGCAGACCCAGCTCGACCAGAAGGCTCGCGCGCAGACGATGCAGCAGATGCAGAGCATCCTGTACGACGCCGCCGTCGACGTGATCCTCTACTACAAGGACGGGCTGTCCGGGGTACGGACCGACAAGGTCGCTTACATGACCGGCAAGGGCGATGCCCAGGGGGTCTTCCCGTTGCAGAGTCTCTTCTACAACTGGACGCACGCCACACCGGTCACCGCGCAGACGACGTCCACCTCGTCCAGCAAGGCACCGGTGATCGGTACCGTGATCGGTGTCGTCGTTGTCCTGGCGGCGATCGGGGTGTTCATCGGCCTGCGACGGCGGAGAACCGCCGGCGATCGCGAATGATCTGATGGCGGTCTTCTCCACCGAGCTCGTCGATGCCGAGCAGGACTCGGCAGCGACCGATCGGGTCGAACGGACTGCGTTCTGGTCGTACCTGGCACGCAAGATCATCACCGCGCTGATCAGTCTGTTCGTGGTGCTGGTGATCGGCTTCGTGCTGTTCACGATCATGCCGCAGAACCCGGTCGCCTCGATCGCCCGGGCGACCGGCAAGCCGATGGACGCCGCCCAGTTGGCGGCGCTGCGCAAATCGCTCGGCCTGGACGAACCGATCTGGGAACGTTTCGCGATCTACGTCTGGCACAGCATCACGTTGAATCTTGGCTACTCCTACGGCTACAACCAGTCGGTCGCCTCGCTGGTGTTGCCACGGGTGGGTCCGACCCTGCTGCTCACCGGGTCGTCGACGTTGATCTCGATCGTGGTCGGGCTGTGGCTGGGAGCCAGGGCCGGCTGGCGGCCCGGACGCTGGCTTGATCGGATCGCGTCCGGGGTGTCGCTGACCCTGTGGTCGGTGCCGACGTTCTGGCTCGGATTGATCTTGTTGATCGTGCTGGGTACCGGTGTCGGGCCGATCCCGACGTTGTTCCCGTCGGGCGGGATGACCACGCCGGGATTCACCGGCGGTCCGGTCGCCCAGGTGCTCGACGTCGGCTGGCACCTGGCCCTGCCGTGCCTGACCCTGGTGTTGGTGGTCTTCGCCCAGTACGTGACGATCATGCGGTCCTCACTGATCGACGAACTGGGCAGTCCGTATCTGCTCACCGCTCGTGCGAAGGGTCTGCGGGACGACGACGTGCTGCGCAAACACGCCCTGCCCAATGCACTGCTCCCGACGGTGACGGTGATCTTCCTGCAGATCGGCGGACTGATCTCCGGGGCGATCACCGTGGAAACCGTGTTCAGCTGGCCAGGGCTGGGTCTGCTCACCTACGACGCGCTGAAGATTCCTGATCTTGAGCTGCTGCAGGGAACCTTCGTGATCTTCTCCGCCTCGATCATCGCGATGAACCTGGTGGCCGATCTGCTCTACCGGGTGATCGATCCGCGGGTGCGTGCCCAATGAGCGCCGCCACCACCGTGGTCAGGGCGGGGACCCCGCCGCGTACCCAGGCATTGCGCAACTTCGCCACTGCCTATCTCCGCAACCGGTGGGGGATGGTCGGCCTGGTGGTGCTGGTGGCGTTCACCACGATGGCGTTGACCGCGCCGCTGTGGATCACCGACGACGACCTGAGTGCCGCGGCGGCCACCGGTCCGCTGTTGGCGCCGCCGCAAGCCGGATACCCGCTCGGCACCGATCAGCCGGGTCGCTCGGTGCTGCTGTTGCTGATCTACGGGTCCCGTCCGTCGCTGGCGATCGGCGTGATCGCCACGGTGGCGACGGTGGTGATCGGTGCGGCCATCGGGCTGATCGCCGGGCACTACCAGGGTCTGGCCGGCAACATCCTGATGCGGATCACCGACTGGTTCATCGCGTTGCCCGGTCTGCCGCTGGCGATCTCGCTGTCGGTGGTTCTCGGCCAGGGCCCGGTGTCGATCACGGTCGCCATCGCGGTCACCTCCTGGACCGGCGCGGCCCGGCTGGTGCGGGCGCAGACGCTTGCGGTCGAGGCCAGGCCCTACATCGAACGGGCCAGGGCTCTGGGCGCCGGAAACACCCAGATCATGGCGCGCCACGTGCTGCCCAACGTGATGCCGCTGATCCTGGTCTCCAGCACGCTGACGGTTGCCGGGGCGATCCTCTCGGAGACGACGCTGACCTTTCTCGGCCTGGGTGACCCGACCGACGTGAGCTGGGGTTCGATGATCAACCAGGCCTTCACCCAGGGCGCGATCACCGCCGGCGCCTGGTGGTACGTCCTTCCGCCCGGGCTGGCGATCATCGTCGTCGTGCTCGGCTTCACGCTCGTCGGGCGAGCGGTCGAGGCCATCCTGAACCCGAGGATGGTGACCCGGTGACGCTGCTGGATGTCTCCGATCTTGGGGTCAGCTACCGGACCGGTGGGGACGTGGTCCGCGCCGTACGCGGAGTGGACTTCAGCCTGCAACCGGGTCAGACGCTGGGCATCGCGGGGGAGTCTGGTTCCGGCAAGTCGACGACGGTGTTGAGCCTGCTGCGACTGCTGCCGGCCAGTGCGAGGGTGACGGGCTCCGTACGGTTCAAGGACGAGGATCTGATCCAGGCCCGGTGGGCCAGGATCCGTTCCGTCCGCTGGGCCGAGGCGTCGGTGATCTTCCAGGGTGCGATGAGCGCCCTGAATCCGGTACGGACGATCGGCGAACAGATCCGCGAGCCGATCCTGCTGCACGACAAGGTCGGGGAGCGGGAGGCACGCGCCCGGACCGCCGAGCTGCTGGACAGCGTCGGCGTGTCGGCGCAGCGTGCGGCGAGCTACCCGCACGAGCTCTCCGGCGGACAGCGGCAGCGGGTGATGATCGCGATGGCGCTGGCCTGCCGCCCCGAATTGATCATCGCCGACGAGCCGACGACGGCACTGGACGTGATCGTGCAGGCACAGATCCTCGGGCTGCTCACCGATCTGGTCGCCGACACCAAGATCGGCATGATCATGATCAGCCACGACCTGTCGGTGTTGAGCTCGGTCTGCGACCGGCTCGCGGTGATGTACGCCGGACGGATCGTCGAGATCGGCCCGTCGAAGGAGTTGATCGACAACCCGCAACACCCGTACACCAAGGCATTGGCCGGGGCGTTCCCGACGATCGGTGACCCGACCTCGCGGATGGCGCCCAGCGGGCTGGCCGGCGACCCGCCGGATCTCCGGAATGATCTTCCCGGCTGTCCGTTCCGGCCACGCTGTCCGGTGTCGATGGCGGAGTGCGCTACCAGTCGGATCGAACTGTGGCCCGCCGGGCGGGACCGGGAGTCGGCGTGTCTGAAGGTGCTGCCATGACCGCGGGTGAGGGGTTGCCGGTCGGACGCGCGGCTGGGTCCGCTCCGGCATCCGGCGCTCCGGTTCTTGAGGTCAGCGAAGTGGCCGTGACGTTCCCGGGGCGACGAGGTCGACGGCCGGCCCATGCCGTGGACGGGGTGAACCTCACCATCGGGTCCGGCGAGATCGTGGCCCTGATCGGTGAGTCCGGGTGCGGTAAGAGCACGCTGGCCCGGGTGTTGGTGGGTCTGATCAAGCCGACGGCCGGCCAGGTGTCGTACCGATCCCAACCGCTGGGCTACCGGTCGGCGGCGTTGAAGGAGTACCGCCGGCACGTCCAGCTGGTGCTGCAGGATCCTGCCGCGGCGCTCAATCCGCGGCAGAACGTCTTCGACGCTGTTGCCGAAGGCCTGCGGCTGCACGGGATCCGGGAGAATCTCACCGGACGCGTCCATCGGGCGATGGAACAGGCCGGCCTGCGTCCGGTGGAGAACTACCTCGCCCGCTATCCGCATGAGTTGTCCGGCGGCCAACAGCAGCGGGTGGTGATCGCCGGCGCGCTGGCGCTCGAGCCCGAGGTGATCGTCGCCGATGAGCCGGTGTCGTCGCTGGATGCGTCGGTCCGCGGCGAGATCCTCAAGCTGATCCTCGATCTGCGCATCGAGCTCGGCCTGTCCGCGCTGGTGGTCAGTCATGATCTTGGTCTGGCCTGGAACATCGCCGACCGGGTGGCGGTGATGTATCTCGGCCGGATCGTCGAGATCGGCACTGTCGAGGAGGTGCTGCAGGCGCCGTCGCATCCCTACACCAAGGCGTTGATCGCTGCGGTCACGTCGGCCGGCCAGGCACCGCATCCGCTGTTGACCGGTGAGCCGCCGGACCCGACGCGGATCCCCGGCGGATGCCGTTTCCATCCGCGGTGCCCGCTGCGGGCCGAGGCGGGGGAGCGCGGCCGGATCTGCGTCAGTACCCCGCTGCCGGTGCTCGCTGCCGACACCGGCGAACGCCAGGTCGCCTGCCATCTCGCGTGATCGATCAGCGGTCCTGATCACGGATGGCGATCAACTGTCCTTGCTGGTGTCCTCGCTCGCGCTCAGGCCCAGCAGATCCAGGTAGTCGCGGACCTTGACGATCCTGCCGTCCCGAGCGGTCAGCACGACCAGACCGGCCAGCCGGAACGGTCGGCGGTTCGGTCCACGGCGACCTGTCGAGACCAGTTCGTCGATGACGGTGTCGCGGTCATCGGTGTGATGGAGAGCCGTGCTGTCGACCCGGTCGAGGACCACGTCGCTGGCCGACCACAGCGGCTGGTAGAAGCTCCGGATCTGGTCGGGACCGTCGAGCCGGGTAACTCCGTACGGATTGAAGAACGGGAACTCGTGGATGCCGTCGGGTGCGTACAGCCCGGCGAAGGCATCGGCGTCCGCGGCGACCATCGCCGCGTGATAGCGATCGACCAGTTGGTCGGCTGAATCAGTCATTCAACGAATGTAGAACGAATCGGGGATTAGTTCAACAGCTGTAGAGTGAATTCATGGTTCCCGGCATCAGGGCGCAGCAGAAGGAAGAGACCAGACGGCGGATCGCCGAGGCGGCGGCCGGATTGTTCGGCGAACGTGGTTTCGATCGGACTTCGGTACGCGATGTCGCGGCCGCGGCCGGCGTCGACCCGGCGTTGGTGCTGCACTATTTCGGCAGCAAACGTGCACTCTTCGGCGAGGTGATGGGTACGCCCGGGGATCTATCCGGCGTGGAGATCGACGACGCCGCCGAGTTCGTCCTGAACAGCCTGATCGCCAAGCTCGACGACAGCGCCGCCGCCGCGCTCGCCCAATTGCGCTCGATGCTCACCAACGACGACGCCCGGGAACACGCCCGTACGGAGCTGAGCAACCTGGCCGGGCTGCTCGCCGACGCGCTGCCCGGTGAGGACCGTGACGCCCGTGCCCACCTGCTGCTCGCCACCAATCTTGGCGTGGCCATCGCCCGGGAGTTGTTGCACGTCGAGCCGCTGGCCGGCCGCGCTCCCGCCGAGATCGCCGCACTGCTCCGGCCGGCCGTCGCGGGCCTGATCGGCACCGACGAGCCGCCCCGGAAGGGTTGACGCCTGGGCCGTTCCGCAGCGCGGCCCCTACGACCGTCCTGGACGCTCACCCCACTCGTCCACTCCTCCACCCGCCGACCCCGTCCGTTCGTCCAACCGCACTCGTCCAACCGCACTCGTCCGCTCGTCCGCGGGGGCCACTCGTCCACTCGTCCCACTCCGGAAGCTCAAAGTTTGACCCCGCGGCTGGTCCCACGCGGCGTGTCGCAGCCGCAGAGTCAACCTTTGATCTTGCGGTAGGGCAGCGGGGAGCCGGTGAGGAGACTCACCGCGCTGGCGGCGGCCGCCACCAGCGAGGTTGCTGGAGGGTCCAATCGTCGAGCGACCGATCCCGCGCCCGACCCCGCCGGTATCCGATCTGCAACCTCTCGACGAGCTGCCGCCGGGCCCGTCGGATGTCGGTCTTGTCGCTGCGGACGACCACGAGATTGGCCGACTCGAGCTTCTCTTCACGAATGTTGTCCCGTCGATGGTGCTCGACATCGCGGTGCTGGTCGCCATCGAATTCCGCGACCAGCCCTGACCCGGGATCGAAGAGATCGACGATTCCCAGCAGATGCCCGGATCCGTCGAAGATCGGAACGTTGATCAACGGCGGCGGCAGCCCGGCATCGTTCGACCAGCACATCCGCAGCCGGGTCTCCCAGGTGCTCTTCACCTCCGGCCGAGTCAGTGCGACCGCCGCCGTTGCCTGCTCGATCCCCGTCCACTGCGGGTGCTCGGACACGTACGACTTCAGGTCATCCGGTTCGATCGCGAGGAAATGCGCCACCGCGTCGACGAAGACGACCGCGTCCTCCAGCGAGCCGGCCCAGCGGGCGCCGTCGAAGGCCGTACGAAGCGGGCCGGTGATCCGCATTCCGTTGCGGATCAGTGCGTCCTCGTCGGGTACCGGGGTGAAGCGATAGGTGAGCTCCTTGCGCTGCCGTCGGCGTCGATCCCCGGCGATGATGTCGACCGGCTTCGCCTCCCAGGTATGCGGATCGCGCCCGTCCAGCCAGTCCACGCCCAGGATGTACGCCGCCGCCCACGTGCCGAGCGTCATCTGTTCGGTGAGTGCGGGCGTGATGTCGAGGATCCGTTGTGTGGCCGAGAACCGTTGCTCGCGTGGCAGCCAGCCGGCACGGGCGGGGACATAGAAGCCGCGCCGTACCCGCCGCCAGGCCCGACCTCGGTAAACGCCGCGAGTGATCCCCTGGGCGACCAGCGCCGCGGACGACTCAGGACGTACGGCCAACAGCAGCTCGCGATCCCAGGCTGACTCAGGCACGGGGCAAGTCTGCGGCTGGGCCGGCGTGCCGTTCGTCGGATATCCACAGCTGGTCGGTGTCACCGCGATGCCCGAGGCTCGAGCGCGTTCGCGATGCCGGAGGTCTGAGGGCGTCCGCGATGCCGGAGGTCCGAGGGCGTCCGCGACGCTGTCCGCAAGCTCAAAGTTTGACCCCGTGGCGGGGTGGGGCGCCGTCGGCAAGGTCAAAGGTTGATCCAGGGGCTCTCGCCATCGGCGTGTCGGAGCCGCACGGTCGAAGTTTGACCTTGCGAGCGGCGGTACCGCTGGCCGGACGCGGGGGTGGTGGGTGCCCGGCATCGGTCGGCGTCCGACTGGGTGCGCAAGGTCAAAGGTTGATCCAGCGGCAATCACGATCGGCGTGTCGGAGCCGCAGGGTCAAACTTTGAGCTTCCGGGACGCGAGGGGAGGCGAGCACGGAGCACGAGAGGGGAGGCGAGCTTCTGGGACGCGAGGGGAGGCGAGCTTCGAGCATGGGAGGGGAGGCGAGCTCGGAGCACGGGAGGGGAGACGAGCTCGGAGCACGGGAGGGAGACGGGTCTGAGGACAGCGGCGAGAGGCCGCGGGGACGGTGCGAGGTGAAGGGTAGGAGGCGAGGGCCAGGAAGTGGAGAGGAGCGGTGTGATTCGTACGCCCGGGCCGGGATACCAATGCGGCGGATATGAGTGCAGGGGTGCCGCAGTCGGCACGGTAGGGTTCGTGGGCAGACAAACGTACGAGCAGGAGAGGAACCGATGACCATTGGGGAGATTGCCGGCCTGATCGCGGCGATCGCGTTCGCGATTCTGGTGATCCTCTTCGCGATTCCGCTGCTCAAACTCGGCCGGGTCCTGGAAGAGGTCCGGCTCGCGGTGCGCGATATCGGCCATGAGAGCGTTCCGATCCTGACCGAGATGCAGGGTACGGTCCGCGCGACCAACGAGGAGCTGTCGCGGCTGTCGATCGTCACCGCGGACCTGGCCAAGGTGAGCCAGCATGCCACGGTGGTCAGCGAGAACGCGGCCAACATGGCGACCTTGTTCTCGGCGACCCTCGGCGGCCCGTTGGTCAAGACCGCCGCGTTCACCTACGGCGTTCGCAAGGCGATCCGCGGCGAGGGCCGGTCCAGCAAGACCGCGCGCCGGAAGAAGTGACCGCGGAATGGTCAAGCGACTGATCTGGTTTGCTCTTGGTGTGGCCGCAGGAGTCTTCGTGATCAAGAAGGCCCGTGACTACCTGGCGAAGTCGCGTCCGGAGGCGATTGCCGGACGGGTCCGCCAGGGGGTCGGCCAGCGCGCCGGGAGCATCGGTACGGCCGCGTCGGATTTCGTCGATCGGGCACGAGCTGCCATGGCCGAACGCGAAGAGGAGCTCCTCGACGCGCTCGGCCGAAACCAGCCCACCGACGACCATGGGGAGCGCTGAGCCGATCCCGGCCGACGGCCGGAAGCCCCGCTCCCATACCCAGATGCCTGACGAGGGGTCGTCAAGGCGACGACACGCCGCACAAACTGAGGATTTTGCGACCCCTCGGCGGCAAGGAGGACAACGAGCATGAAAACCGCGGAGATCCGACGCCGCTTCCTGGACTTCTTCATCGAACGTGATCATCACGAGGTGCCGAGCGCCCCGCTGATCTACAACGACCCGACGCTGCTCTTCGTCAACGCCGGGATGGTGCCGTTCAAGCCGTACTTCACCGGCGCCGAACCGAACCCGTGGCCGCGTGCCACGAGCGTGCAGAAGTGCGTGCGGACCGCCGACATCGAGGAGGTCGGCAAGACCACCCGGCACGGCACGTTCTTCCAGATGAACGGCAACTTCTCCTTCGGCGACTACTTCAAGGACGGTGCGATCCGCTATGCCTGGGAGTTGATCACCAAGTCCCAGGAGGCGGGCGGCCTCGGCTTCGATCCGGACAAGATCTGGGTCACCGTGCTTGAGGGCGACGACGAGACCCGGGGCCTGTGGAAGGCGATCGCCGGGCTGCCGGACGAGAAGATCCAGAGCCGCGGGCTGCTGGACAACTACTGGCACATGGGCATCCCGGGACCGGGTGGTCCGAACAGCGAGATCTACGTCGATCGCGGGCCGGAGTACGGTCCCGACGGCGGTCCGATCGTCGACGAGGACCGGTTCCTGGAGATCTGGAACCTGGTCTTCATGCAGGAGGAGCTGTCCGCGGTCCGGGCCAAGGACGATTTCGACGTGCTGCGCCCGCTGCCGCGCAAGAACATTGACACCGGCATGGGCCTGGAGCGGGTCGCGTACCTGCTGCAGGGTGTCGACAACCTGTACGAGATCGACGAGGTCTATCCGGTCCTGGACAAGGCTTCGGAGCTGTCGGGCCGTCGGTACGGGGCCGACCACGACGACGACGTACGGCTCCGGGTGATCGCCGACCACGTCCGGTCCGGTCTGATGTTGATCAGCGACGGCGTCACCCCCGGCAACGAGGGTCGCGGCTACGTGTTGCGTCGGCTGCTGCGCCGGGTGATCCGGTCGATGCGGCTGCTGGGCGTCAACGAGCCCACCTTCGCCGAGCTGTTCCCGGTCAGCCGGGACCAGATGAAGGCGTCCTACCCGGAACTGGAGACCGACTGGAAGCGGATCAGCGAGGTCGCCTACGGCGAGGAGGAGGCGTTCACCCGGACGCTGACCGCCGGTACGCAGATCTTCGATCTCGCGGTCAGCGATGCCAAGCGCAACCACCAGACGACGCTCAGCGGCGAACGCGCCTTCCAGTTGCACGACACGTACGGCTTCCCGATCGACCTGACGCTGGAGATGGCGGGCGAGCAGGGCCTGAACGTGGACGAACAGGGCTTCCGTCGGTTGATGGAGGAGCAGCGGCAGCGCGCCAAGGCGGATGCCAAGGCCAAGAAGGGCAACGCCCAGGCGGTGCAGGCGTACTCGCGGCTGCGCGACCGCGGCGAGACGCCGTTCGTCGGGTTCCAGACGCTGAGCAACGAGTCCCAGGTCCGCGGCATCATCTCCGACGGCGAACTGACCGAGGCGGCCGGACCGGGCAGCAGTGTCGAGGTGGTGTTGGACGAGACGCCGTTCTATCCGGAATCCGGTGGTCAGTCCGGCGACCACGGGCGGATCACCACGTCGGACGGGACGGTGTTGGAGGTCGTCGACGTGCAGCGGCCGGTCAAGGGTCTGGTAGTGCACCATGCCCGGGTCGTCGACGGCGAGCTGCGGACCGGGCAGGTGGTCAGCACCGAGGTGGACCCGCAGTGGCGGCTGGGCGCCTGCCAGGCGCATTCGGCGACCCACGTGATCCACCAGGCCCTGCACGAGATCCTCGGTCCGACCGCGTTGCAGCGTGGCTCGTTCAACCGGCCCGGCTACATGCGGCTGGACTTCGCCTGGGGCAACCAGGTGTCGGAGTCGGAGCGGGAGAAGATCGAGAGCGTCGCCAACACCGCGATCCGCGACGATCTCGGCGTCGTCGCCCGCGAGATGCCGATCGGCGAGGCGCGGGCGTCCGGCGCGATCGGCCTGTTCGGCGAGGTCTACGGCGACATCGTCCGGGTGGTCGACATGGGTGAGGGCTGGTCCCGGGAGATGTGCGCCGGCACCCACGTCCAGCAGTCGGCGCAGGTCGGGCTGGTCGCGGTGAACAGCGAGTCCTCCGTCGGTTCCGGCATTCGCCGGGTGGAGGCGTTCGTCGGCATGGAGGCGTTCCAGCAGCTGGCCCGGGAACGGGCGCTGGTGCAGGGGCTGACCGAGGCGCTGAACGTGCAGCCCGACCAGCTGGTCGACCGGATCAACCGGATGGTCGCCCAGCTCAAGGACGCAGAACGGCAGATCGCGGAACTGAAGAGCCAGAACCTGTCGACCGCGATCAACCCGATCCTGGCCAAGGCTCACGACATGTGGGGTGTTTCCTACATCGCCGATCATGTGCCGGACGTCTCCGCGGGGGATCTGCGAACGCTGGCCACCCAGGTCCGCGACCGGGTCCAGGGCCAGGCGGCGGTGGTCGCCCTGATCGGCGGCACGGCGGAGAAGCCGAGCGTGGTGATCGCGACCACCGACGGAGCGCGGTACCGGGGACTCAAGGCCGGTGACCTGGTCCGTGTAGCCACCCAGGCGCTGGGCGGGCGCGGCGGCGGCCGCGACGACATCGCCCAGGGCGGTGGCAGCGACAGCAGCAAGATCGCCGACGCGTTGCGGGACGTCGAATACGCGATCGGCCACACCCTGCAGACCGGCTAGGCAGACCGATGGACGTGAGCTCCCGGCGGGGTCGCCGCCTGGGCATCGACTGGGGAGACGCCCGGATCGGTGCCGCCGTCAGCGACCCCGACGGGATGCTCGCCGTACCCCTGGAGTTCGTGCCGGCCGGTGAGGGCGAACTGAACCGGATCGCCGACCTGGTCGAGGAGTACGAGCCGATCGAAGTGGTGGTCGGGCTGCCACGCTCGCTGAACGGCACCGAGGGACCGGCCGCCGTCAAGGTCCGCACCAAGGTCGATGGGTTGCTGGCCGTGCTCACCGGGCGGTTCGGCCGCGACACGCCGGCGATCCGGTTGGTCGACGAGCGGTTGAGCACCGTCGTGGCCGCCGGCCGACTCAGGGCAGGCGGAAAATCGGCCAAGAAACAGCGCGGGCTGATCGACTCCGAAGCTGCCCGGGAGATCCTTGACCGGGCGCTCCAGACCGAGCGTTCCACGGGTTCCGCGCCGGGGCAGCTACTATTTCCCACCGATCGGACAAGTGATGGCCGATGACCGATCGCACTGACCAGGAGCTGATCGACGAGCCCGAGCTCGCCGAGGACACCGAGCTCATCGAGGACACCGAGCTCATCGAGGGGACAAGGAAACCCGACGACGTGACACATCTGCTCGACGGGCCGCCGGAACGGCGCAGCAAGACCGCGGTGAAGCGCGGCAAGAGCTGCCTGGCCGTGCTGGTCGCGTTGGGCATCTTCTTGGCCGGCGGACTGTTCGTCTGGCAGAAGCTGTCGGTGTTCGCCGAGGAGACCCTGTCCACCCCCGACTACACCGATGCGCGCGGCACCAAGGATGTCCGCTTCACCGTTCCCTCCGGTGCGTCGTTGACTACGATCGGCGTTGACCTGCAGAAAGCCGACGTGATCAAGTCGACGAAGGCGTTCAAGAAGGCGATCGAGAAGTACGACGGCAATCCGGTCGTCCAGGCGGGCACCTACAAGATGCGTACCCAGGTCCCGGCGGTCTCCGCGTTGAACCGGCTGACCCACCCGGGCAAGTACCGGATCCGCAAGACGGTACAGGTGCTGGAGGGGCTGAGACTCAGTGATCAGATCACCGCACTGTCCAAACAGACCAAGATCAGCTCCAAGGATTTCCAAGCTGCGTTGAAGAAGCCGCAGGATCTCGGGCTGCCGAAGTGGGCACACAACAACCCCGAGGGGTTCCTGTTCCCCGACACCTACGAACTCACCGGAAACACCAGCGCCGGCTCGGTGCTGGGGCAGATGACCCGGCGGTTCGCGACCGTCTCCAGCAGTCTTGATCTCGAAGATCGAGCCCGGGCGATGCACAGGTCGCCGTACGACATCGTGATCGTGGCCAGCATCATCGAGAAAGAGGTCCGCCGTCCGGCCGACCGGCCGAAGGCCGCCCGGGTGATCTATAACCGGCTGGCCCACAAGATGCCGTTGCAGATGGACTCCACCGTGCACTACGCGCTGAAGAAGTCCGACCGGGTCACCACCACCGCCGCCGACCGGGCCGATCCGTCGCCGTACAACACCTACAAACACCGCGGCCTGCCGCCCGGCCCGATCTCCGCGCCCGGCAAGGCGTCGTTGCAGGCCGCTGCCAACCCGGCGGCGGGGAACTGGATGTACTTCGTGACGGTCAATCCCGACACCGGGGAGACCAAGTTCGCCACCACGTTGGCCCAGCACGACGCGTACGTCGCCGAGTTCCAGGCCTGGTGCGGCAAGCACCCCGGTCGTTGCTGATCTCTACCGGTAGGCGATGATCATCCGGACATGACCGTACGCTGCGCAGTTCTCGGTTCGCCGATCGAGCATTCGCTGTCGCCCGCCCTGCACCGGGCCGCCTATGCGCGACTCGGTCTGGACGACTGGGAGTATCAGCGACACCGCGTCGAGGCTGATCAACTCGCGGGATTCATCGCCGGGCTTGACGATTCCTGGCGCGGACTGAGTCTGACCATGCCGTTGAAGATGGTGGCCCTGGAGATCGGCGAGCCGGACGAGATCAGCCTGCTGGCCGAGGCCGGCAATACGATGATCTTCGAACAAGGCAAGCGTCCCCGGGTCCACAACACCGACGTCGGCGGCCTGGTCGCCGCCTTCGCCGCCGCCGGCGTGGACAAGATCAGCTCCGCCGCCGTGCTCGGCTCGGGCGCCACCGCACGATCAGCGCTGATCTCCGTTGCCCGGATGGGAGCCGGCGTGGTCAGGCTGATGGCCCGCCGTCCTGATCATGCCTGGCAGAGCCTCGGCGGCCTGGCGGACCGGCTGGGCATTGACCTGCAGGTCAGCGCCTGGGGATCTCAGGTGCCGTCGGCCGACGTGTTGATCTCCACGGTGACCAAGGGTGCCGCCGACCCGATCGCCGACCGGGCGGCCGCCGCTGCCGAGGTGATCTTCGACGTGATCTACGATCCCTGGCCGACCGAACTTGCCGCTGCCGCCGAACGCGCCGAGCGTACGGTGCTGAACGGGCTGGACCTGCTGGTCCACCAGGCGGTCGGCCAGATCGAACTGATGACCGGCCGGACCGTGCCGGCATCGCTGCTGTTGGACGCCGGCCGGAGGGCCTTGGCCGGCGTGAAAGACTGCCCGACATGACGGGCTCACCGTCGGGCTCGAGAGGTATCGCGTGAGAGGTTTGCAGGCATGCTGCGCTGGCTGACCGCCGGAGAATCCCACGGCCAGGGGCTGGTGGCGATCCTGGAGGGACTCCCCTCCGGTGTCGAGGTGACGTCGGCGGACGTTTCGGCGGCGCTCGCCCGTCGCCGGCTGGGGTTCGGCCGGGGAGCCCGGATGAAGTTCGAGGCCGACCGGGTGACGATGATCGGCGGATTGCGACACGGGGTGACACTCGGCTCACCGGTGGCGATCGAGATCGCCAACACCGAGTGGCCCAAGTGGGAGACCGTGATGTCCCCGGATCCGGTGGATGCCGAGGTACTGGCCGGGCAGGCCCGGAACGCGCCGCTGACCCGGCCGCGCCCCGGACACGCCGACCTGGTCGGCATGCAGAAGTACCGGGTGGACGAGGCACGGCCGATCCTTGAGCGGGCCAGCGCCCGGGAGACCGCGTCCCGGGTGGCGCTGGGCCGGGTCGCGATGGCCTACCTGCAGCAGACGTACGGGATCACCGTGCTCAGCCACGTCGTCGAGATCGGACCGATCCGGGCGCCGTACGGGCTGATGCCGACGATCGACGACCTGCCGGCGATTGACGCCCACGAGCTGCGCTGTTTCGACGCCGACGCCGGCGACAAGATGCTGGAAGAGGTCAAGGCCGCCCAGAAGGAGGGCGACACCATCGGCGGGGTGGTCGAGGTGCTCGCCTGGGGACTGCCGCCCGGCCTCGGCTCGCACATCCAGGGCGACAAGCGGTTGGACGCCCGACTGGCAGGGGCGTTGATGGGCATCCAGGCGATCAAGGGTGTCGAGGTCGGCGACGGCTTCGAACTGGCCCGGGTGCGGGGCAGCCGCGCCCACGACGAGATCGTTCTGGACAACGGCGGCATCGCCCGCGCCTCGCACCGTTCCGGTGGCACTGAGGGTGGCATGAGCACCGGAGAGGTGCTCCGGGTGCGGGCCGCGATGAAGCCGATCTCGACGGTTCCGCGTGCATTGCGCACCGTCGACACCAGCACCCTGGAACCGGCGGTGGCGCACAACCAACGCTCCGACGTGTGCGCCGTCCCCGCAGCAGGGGTGGTGGCCGAGGCGATGGTCGCGCTGGTGCTCGCCGACGCGGCGGTGGAGAAGTTCGGCGGCGACTCGGTCGCCGAGGCCTCCCGGAACTTCCGCAGCTACCTGGCCGATGTGGCCGAGCGGGGACTGCAACTCCATGAGTGATCCGCTGACTGGTGAGACCGCCGACACCGGTTCGACCCGCACCGGCGGCCCGATCGTCTTGGTCGGGCCGCCGAGTTCGGGCAAATCGACCGTCGGACGGGCGCTCGCCGGACGCCTCGGCGTGGACTTCGTCGACGTCGACCAGGTGATCGAGGAACGCACCGGCAAGAGCATCGGAGAGATCTTCGCCACCGACGGCGAGCCGGTGTTCCGCGAGCTGGAGACCGCGACCACCCTGGAGATCCTCGCCGAGCGGACCGGTGTCGTGTCGCTGGGCGGCGGGGCGGTGACATCGGCCGGGATCAGGGCCGCGCTGGCCCCGTACCGGGTGGTCTGGCTGCAGGTCGGCATCGCTGCCGCAGCCGAAAGAATCGGCCTGAATACGGCCAGGCCGCTGTTGCTGGGTAACGTACGAGGTCAGTTGATCAAACTGATGCGGGAACGCCAGCCTCTGTACGCGGAGGTGGCGACGATCAGCCTGGCGACCGATCACCGCGGGCCGGCCGAGCTCGTGGACGCGATCATCGAGCAGTTGCCGGGTCTGCGCTCGGCGCAGTCCTAGTAACGGCAACCAACGTCGGGGGCCGACCAACCACGACCCGGGAGTGGTGTGATCTTGAGTGATCCGACCGCGATCGAACCGACCGCGTTCAAACCGAACCGATCCAGGAGTGGCCCGACGGCGACCGTCGAGGTGCGGACCCAGCAGCCGTACCAGGTCCGGATCGGCCACGGGATCGCCGACGACATCGTCGAGCTGGCCGGGCACAGCCAGCGGGTCGCGGTGATCCACCAGCAGACAACGATGGATCTGGTCTCCGGGCTGGAACGGCGACTGGCCAAGAACGGGTACGCCGTGCTGCGGCTGCCGGTGCCGGACGCCGAGGCCGCCAAGAGTGCCGAAGTGGTCGCCTATTGCTGGGCTTCGCTCGGCAAGGCCGGATTCACCCGGTCCGACACCATCATCGCGGTCGGCGGCGGCGCGGCCACCGATCTCGGCGGTTTCGTCGCCGCCACCTGGCTGCGCGGCGTCCGGTTGGTCACCGTGCCGACCACCCTACTCGGCATGGTCGACGCAGCGGTGGGCGGGAAGACCGGCATCAACACCGCCGAAGGCAAGAACCTGGTCGGCGCCTTCTACGAGCCGGTCGGCGTGCTGTGCGATCTCGACGCGCTGCGGACGCTGCCGTCCGAGGAACTGGTGCCCGGGCTGGCCGAGGTCATCAAGTGCGGTTTCATCGCCGACCCAGAGATCCTCGACCTCGTCCAGGATCGACCCGCCAAGGTGACGGACTCCGGTTCGACCGAACTGGCCGAACTCATCCACCGCTCCGTCGCGGTCAAGGCGGCGGTGGTCGCCAAGGACCTCAAGGAGACCACCTCGGTCGGCAACCAGGTCGGGCGGGAACTGCTGAACTACGGACACACCCTCGGCCATGCGATCGAACGCCGGGAGAAGTACCGCGGGCGGCACGGCAACGCGGT